>Ga0207866_1001758_pt1 | contig 18765 bp, 11 predicted proteins | sample HigsolmetaAR203D_FD_184835 | JGI IMG/M metagenome (GOLD analysis project Ga0207866, IMG submission 184835) | Ionic liquid and high solid enriched microbial communities from the Joint BioEnergy Institute, USA - AR20-3-D (SPAdes) (version 2) ...
TTTCCTCAACATATTCCACACAAGTCTCAAGTGCTTTCCGTGTCAATGATGCTGCTCCTTCATGGAAAGGTTCATTGCCAACTAGCTTAGAAATTTCCCAATCTAATAGAGAAGTATATTTACCTAAAATATCCCCGAATCCGGCTGCTGCCATTTCTCTAGGGGCTGCTTTTATAACGTCTATATCAGCAAAAACGGCAATCGGTGCAGCGGTTTGAATGGTTTGTTTTACCCCACGCAAAATTAACGGGGCACCTTTTGATGTAAATCCGTCTACCGATGCAGCAGTTGGCACCGAAATAAAAGGAATATTCATTTTATGACCGACAAATCTGACAATATCATGAATGGTCCCGGATCCGACCGCAATTATTACATCCGCATCATTAGGTGTTTCAATGAGAACTTGAACAAGACTTTTCTCATCGGCTATCACTTGGTCGTTTTCGTTGGAGATTAACTTGATACCTTGGGTTGTCAAAGAATCCTTTTTTAAAAATTCTTCCAATCGTTGTCCTGCGGCTCGATACGTATTTTCATCATAAACGAGAACAATTTTATCCCATCTATTTATCAAAATATAGCTCTTTATTCTTTTCAATGCTCCAGGTTCGATATATATTTCCGGAATTTGAAAATCGACTTCCAGATCTTTTGCTAATTGACTAATTTCTGATAAGATATTCATTTTCCTGATGCCTCCAAATGGCAAGTTTACCTTTAAAAGCTTTGTTATAAACAGCTTCAAAGGTAAACCTTACCGGTTATAAATTAATTTAACAGTTTTACAAAGATAGATGCATGTGCCTCCAGTTCAAATTCGAGTTTGTTGTCAACGATACCTAAATCTTGTTTTTCCCAAATATTTCTTAACTTTTTTGGTCCTTCGCATTCTAATTCTTCCAATGAAACCGTTACTGTAGTTTTCTCTTCACCAATATTAAAAAGTGCTACATATTGATTATTTTCCCGATCAATTGATGTCCAAACCACTTTATCTTTTTCTCGATAAACTTGACGGGGACACAAACCATATTTATGAACATGAAGCACTTCCTCATTTGTTAACAACGATAATGTCCATTCATCATTATCACGAAGCTCACCACCAAACATCAGCGGCGATTTGAATATTGTCCATAAAGTCATCATTGTACGTTGTTCTGCTTTTGTGAATCGAGTATAGCGGTCTGATGCTCCTCCATCAACCGAACGAATTCCTACATGGCCTAGGGGCAACATATCTGCATCCGGCCAGCAACCCGGTCCAACCAACTTACTCCATTTATAACAACGTTCGAACATGTTATATAAATGTGGCCAAATGTCCCAAAAATCATCTGTCATTCGCCACATATTTGCATTTTCTATAAATAAGCTTGCCTGTTCAAGTGGTGCCGGGCCGGGAGATAAGCTAAGAACCATGGGACGACCACATTGATCAATTGCTTTTCTGATCATTTTTATTTCTTCCGTGTGTGTACTATATAATTTTGAATCAGCAATATCATCTACTTTTACGAAATCTACTCCCCATTCTGCATATAGTTGGAACAAGGAATTATAGTATGCTTGTGCCCCGTCTTTTGTTGAATCGACACCATACATATCTGTATTCCAAGGGCAAATTGAGTTTGTGCCGGCAATTTCTCTTGCTCTCACTGTCGTACCCAGAATTGGCGTATTTTGATGAACAGCTTGTCTTGGAATTCCCCGTATAATATGGATACCAAATTTTAATCCTAAACGATGGATAAAATCAGCAAGTGGTTTGAACCCTTTTCCTTCTGCTGCTGATGGGAACCGGTTGACAGCCGGAATTAAGCGTGAAAATTCATCCATTTCTAACGGAACAAACGGTCGATACAAAGATGACTCTGCTCCTGATTCATACCATTGGATATCAACAACAACATATTCCCAACCATACTGTTTTAAATGTTGCTGCATATATTCCGCATTTCCTCGTACTTCTTCCTCTGTTACTGCAGCACCGTAACAATCCCAGCTATTCCAACCCATTGGTGGCGTCGATGCATATTGATGGTGTTTCATGGTATCGTCTCCCTGTTGGAAGAAATTCACGACTTGTAACCATATTCATTGGATTTCTGTTCGTTCATTTGACTTTTTTCCAGATTTCACAGTTATTCAAAACGCTTACAAGATTAGAAGTTTCCACTTATAATTTTAATCTAGTTATACGTATGTATATAGATAATCATTCAATAATAACTTTATCTTATACGTACATTATAAGTATATTTTTTAAGAAGATTTCTGTCAACCTAATATTTTTACATGCAACTCAAGGAGGGGCTTTATTTCATAATATTTTTGCTAACACAACAGATTTATAAAAAATAACATATATCTTGCAATAGATATACGTATAAATATATAATTAGATTATTAATTGGATTTATTAATTTATCTTTCGAAACATCTAAATTTATATAATATGTAAGTACAAGTAATAAATTCGTATAAAAAGCTTTATACCTGATTTTTTGGTAAATGTCCAGTATTACAGTTTTAGCATTGTTAATATTATAAACAATACAAGTAAGTACGTATTTTAACAAAGAAGAAAAAACAAATATCTTTAGAATAAATTCGGGAAAATAGTTACGTATAAGTATTAATAAAAATGTTATATCTGCATAAGGAAATTTTAACTTTTCAACCCGTATAACAATAATACAAGTAGAGCATTATTTTTGTTCTGAGCGTCACGTATAATTCTTATCGTTAAGCATTTTGCATACAATAGAAAATTTCAAAACATTTTGTATGCGTTTACAATTCAAATATATTGAAAGGAGTAGAATGTAAATGAAGGGATTTATCAAAAAATGCTCTATGGTTTTTCTAATGGTAATCTTACTAACACCAGGCAACAACTTTACCTATCAGCAAGAAAATGTGCAAGCCAGTACGAAAGAGCCAATAAAATTTCAACGTGTTTCTGTACATGATCCTTCTATTATAAAAGCAGATAATGGTGCTTACTACGTATTCGGCTCACATATTGCTGCAGCTAAATCTACGGATTTAATAAATTGGGTACCTCTTGTAGAAAAGGAATATCAAACGCCTGAAAATAACCCAATTTACGGAAACTTATCTGAAAATCTTGTTGAATCATTTAAATGGGCTGGAGAAGATGATTCTGATAGTAAAGGAGGGTTTTCGGTTTGGGCACCGGATATTATCTGGAACAAAGACTATGTTTGGGAAGATGGTGCGACTGGTGCCTATATGATTTATTATAGTGTGTCGTCTACCTATATTCGATCTGCAATTGGTATTGCAGTATCGAAAAATATTGAAGGACCTTACGAATATCGAAACACCATTATGTACTCTGGATTTACGAATTACGAAGCTTATGACAACAACAGTGATATAAATAAACATTGGGAAAATACAAATATACCCGAGCTTATTAAGAATGGTGTTTTTGATGAGCCAAACCCAAATTGGTTTACTAGTAGCAATATAGGAAACTATAATAATAAACTTTACCCAAATGCAATTGATGCAAATATTGTCACTGATGAAAACGGTGATCTTTGGATGACATATGGTTCATGGTCCGGCGGTACTTATGTTTTACCATTAGATAAAAAAACCGGTGTACCAATTTATCCAGGTGAAGATGGGGAAACGTCCGACGGCAGAATGATAGATCGCTATTTCGGTACAAAGATTGCTGCAGGATACGGCAGATCTGCGGAGGGAACATATGCTGTTTATTATAAAGAAACCGATTACTATTACCTTTATATTACTTATGGTGGACTAGCTTCTGACGGCGGTTATCAAATAAGACAGTTTAGATCAAAAAATATTACTGGACCGTATGAAGATGCTACAGGAAATCCAGCCGTATTTCCTGAAATCTTTGACCTTGGTGTAGGAAATTTCCCTAGAAACGATGATCATAAAGAGATTGGCAATAAAATGATGGGGAATTTCTTGTTTAAAAGAGATCTTGGTGAAGAAGGTACTGGAATTGGTACCGGTTACTTGTCTCCAGGTCATAACTCTTATTTAATTGATAAGGAACTTGGTAAAGAGTTCATCGTAACACATACACGTTTCCCAGAGCAAGGAGAGATGCACCAAGTTCGCGTACACCAAACATTTAAAAATAGTGATGGTTGGCCAGTTCCTACCGCATACCAATATGCCGGTGAAACAATTAAGGCAGTTTCAGAAACTGATATACTTGGTGATTATAAGTATATCAATCATGGAAAAGAAATTACTAGTGAATTAACTGCATCTACTTGGATTAAACTTAATGGAGATCATACTGTTTCTGGTGCTGTAACAGGTACATGGAAGCTATATGATGGTTATCGAGTAGAATTAATTGTTGACGGCGCAACATATGACGGTGTTTTTATTCGTCAGTATGATCCTACTTCAAAGAAATGGGTAATGACCTTCAGTGCCATGTCGGGGGACGGTGTTGTTATCTGGGGAAGCCATGTTGAAAGTAAACCAATTCAAGAAGTTATTGCTAACGTTAAACAAGAATTAAGTGAAACGATTCCTGCTAATGTTATTAAAAACATAACTTTACCCACTTTAGCAACACAAGGAGCAAAAATTTCTTGGGAATCATCAAATCCTAATGTAATATCAAATAGTGGTGTTGTGAATAGACCGCAATTTGGATCTGAAGACGCTAGTGTAGAGTTGACCGCCAAAATCACTTTAGGTGAGGTTACTGAGATATTAACATTAACAGTTAAAGTACCTGCGGAGCAACAAGGGGGTTTATCTGCTTACTATGACTTCAGTAATGACTTAGAAGATCGCTCGGGAAAACAGGCTGATGCAACTGTAACAGGTGATCGACTAAATAACACCGGAGGAGAAATTACATTTGAAGATGGTGTAGTTGGTCAATCAGCTAAATTTAATGGTAAATCCGGGCTAAAATTGCCAGACGGTTTAATTGCCAGTGACAAATATTCTATATCTCTTTGGGTTAAACCAGAAGAAATTACGCAATTTACAACGACATTCTTCGGTGCCAGAACAGAAAACAATTGGATTAGTCTTGTACCAAATGCACATGGTGTTACGAAGGTATGGTCGCATAACGGTGATCGGTGGTATGATGCCGTATCTGATTCAATAATTCCAACTGGCGAGTGGACCCATTTCGTATTTACGAATGACGAGGGCGAAGCTAAATTCTACATCAATGGAGAAGAAAAGTTTTCTAATCCAAACTTTCCTGATATATTTACGACCGTTGATGCAATATTTGGATTAGGTGTTAACTACTGGGATACACCTTTTAAAGGATTAATGGATGAGGTTCGTGTTTATGATGGTGTCGTTCTTCCAGCTGATGAAGTTCAAGCACTTTATGAGAACCCGGATGGATTAACAGCCAATTATAATTTTGAAGACAATTTAGGTGATGCGACAGGAAATAACGAGGCTGGATCTATTACCGGTGAATTGATTAGTACAACAGGTGGAATCATTACTTTTGAAAAAGGGGTTGATGGACAAGCTGCTGTGTTTAATGGAGAATCCGGTGTTCTTTTACCTAAAGGATTGATTTCAAGCAATACGTATTCTATATCTCTTTGGTTAAATCCAAAAGAACTTACACAATACACAACGACATTCTTTGGCAGTAAGGACACAAATAATTGGATAAGCCTTGTGCCGTTTGGACCGGGTCAAGGAGATACGATGCTATGGTCAGGTAGCAAAACTTGGTACGATGCTGCGACCGGTATACAAATACCAACAAATAAATGGACGCATGTTGCAGCAACGGTAAATAACGGAGAAGTTGTGGTCTATGTAAATGGCAAAGCAATGTATACAGGCTCAAACTTCCCTGACATTTTTACAACAACCGATGCTGTCTTTGCTCTCGGCGTAAACTACTGGGATACTCCTTTTAATGGTTTAATGGATGATCTACGAGTTTATAGTAATAAAGTTCTTTCTGCTAGTGAAGTAAATGAGTATTATACTAGTTTTGTAAACGCAGAGGAACCGGGAACGGACGAGCCGGGTGGTGGAGATCCAGGAAACAATGAGTACGGATCAACAACCCACGGTACCGATAATTCTGGAAAACAAGGTCCGGGCACACAAAATTTAGGGACGGTAAATACAGGAATACAAAATAATCATTCGGGAACCGGTGTACAATCGGAAAATAGGGGCGAAACCTTGCCTGAAACCGCCACAAACCATTATACTTGGTTTGCTATCGGCCTATTATTACTGGTCATTGGTGGAAATGCACTCTTTATTTTAAATAAAAAAAGAAGCAATTTAAAATAAATATATAAAAACCCCTTTGTCATATTTAGGACAAGGGGGTTTCTATGTCAAAACTGTCTCAATACTAAAATATTGATTGGAAAACAAGATATCATATAAAAAACTCGCCTTTAAACATGTACTTGGAAAGTAGGTCCTGCAATTTCCTCACTTTCCTTGATTAAAGCTAGCGGTTCGATAATGATTTAGACAAACAAAAATTCATTTCCATTTCCTCCACTATCTTAATTACTTTCGGAAAAATACTAATTTATAATGCTCCCCAAAAATTATCTTTCATAGAACATATAAAAATGATTATTGTTCTTCGTTAATCCATACTAACATTTCACCAGGATCACGATTACACCACGCATAATATGGAATCGCTTTTATTTCGACTTTTTTTCTTTCAGGTAGTTGAGATAAATACAGCTCCTCTCCCCAAGTTTCTTCATTAAGACGATAAGCATCTGCGGTTATTGTAACAATGCCTCCAAGCAAATCTTCTTCATATTTAGCTCTTAATTCTGAATCTCTTGCTAAATAAATGCTTGGGAGATTTTCTCCATTATCTATCTCTTCAATACAGTAAATAATTGGTCCTCTTTGCAGTGCTAGCTTCCCAATATTTTCACGGACCTTAGGGTTTGCTCTTATACATTTAACTTTCATTTCAAATGATAATTCGATAGTATTTCCTTTATTCCAAATCCTCGTAAGATATACATATCCTTTCTTGACTATTCCTTCTAAGTTAATCTCTTCACCATTAACTTTTACTACTACATGATCACACCAGCCGGGGATTCTGAAAGCTATTGTAAACTCTTTTTCCAGTTCCGGATTAACAGTAATCTTTACTTCTCCTGTCCAAGGATAATTGGTTTCCTGTGATAAATGTACTTTTTGATTTTCTAAAACTATCTCACTATCATTACCTATATAAAGATGTGTAAATATATTACTACTATCATTTGAATAAACATAATGTCCAATTGAACCAATCATTCGAGCCAAGTTTGGCGGACAGCAAGCACAATTAAACCACTTTTGTCGTACAGGTTTCACATGTTTTTTATTATGATCTAATTTACTTGCTTTTGGCCATACTTCTAAAGGGTTAACATAGAAAAATTTCTTTCCATCTAAATCCATCCCTGAAATGGTTCCATTATATAACGCTCTTTCCATTACATCAGCATATTTCCTATCAATTTGCAAATCTAACATTTTCCTTCCCCAAAATACTAAACCAACGGATGCACATGTTTCCGTATATGATGTGTCATTAGGGAGATCATAATCAAATGTAAATGATTCACCATATTCACTCGATCCTATTCCGGCAGTAATATACATTTGTTTTTGGGTAACATTGTTCCATAATTTTTCGCAGACAACTTTTAATTGTTCATCTTTTGTTTTCTTTGCTAAATCCGCCATTGCAGTATACATGTAAACTGCTCTAACAGCATGTCCTACAGCTTCAGTCTGTTCCTTTACTGGTAGGTGTGATTGACTGTATTTATAGCCATATTCATACCAATACGGTAGTTTTTCTCCTCGTTTTTCTTTTTCAATATCAAAATAATGAGGTTCCTTACCACGTTGATCTATAAAATATTTACTTAAATTTAAATACTTAACGTCATTAGTAACTTCATATAATTTTAATAATGCTAATTCGATTTCTTGGTGACCCGGATATCCGGAGATTTGTCCTACGCCATTTCCAAAAACATGATAAATATAATCAGCATATCTGCACATAATGTCCAAGAATCTTCTTTTTCCTGTCGTTTTATAATAAGCAACAGCTGCCTCTATTAAATGTCCTGCACAATACAACTCATGATTATCTCTAAGATTTGTCCATCTCTTATCGGGCTCTTTAATAGTATAATAAGTATTAATATAACCATCGGGTTGCTGAGATCTTCCGATTAAATCAATTACCTCATCTGCTGTTTTTTCGAGTTCGACATTTGGCTCATCTTCTAAAATATAAGCAACAGCTTCAAGCCACTTAGCGACATCGCTGTCCTGAAAAACCATACCGTAAAACTTTCCTTCTTTTTCTCCAGCTGCGATACGAAAGTTTTCGATAGCGTGGCTGGGTTCAGTATCAGGTAATCGATCATTTAATGCCTTCCATTGGTAAGGAATTACTTCCGTTTTTACAAGATTAATATAATTCAGCCAAAATTGATCAGTAATTTTTATATTATTATTAGAAAGCACTTAAATCCCTCCTCCTATAGTTAAGCGTCATCCCCTGCCATGAATATCCTTTCTGACTTTTATGTGGATATTCGCCATTTGTAATTTTTAAGTAAGAATTGGAGAATTAGAGAAGACAGTCTCCTTTCCTCAGATTCTCCAATTACAAAATTAATGGATTACTTTTTTCCTAGCCGTATTACATTCCAAGACATTTTTGGAAGAACAAGATACAACTTGCCATTTTCCATATAGGATTCGTTATATTCTTGAGGTTTTACCGATTCATGTTGAAGTGTGTTAATCGCCTTAGGATCATCATTAACAAGTACAATATGTTCTTTAATATCGTATCCTATAAACGATCTTACATCTACATCAACTACTAATCGGCTATCTAAGCTTCGATTAACTGCAAAAATAACAAGTTCTTCTTTCTCTTCATTAAAGACGACAGATTGATCTAGGTAAGGAACATCTGTAAATTCTTTTGTATCGTATTTTGGTGAATCTACAAGTGCATGTATTGCTTTACCACGTCCATAAACAGATGAGTAATAATATGGATAAAAAATGGTTTGTTTCCAAGCACCACCACCAGTCTCTGTCATAATTGGTGCAATGACATTAACTAATTGTGCAAGGCAGGCAATTTTGACTCGATCTGAATGATTTATTAACGAATTTAGCATACTTCCAACAAGTAATGCATCTTCAAAATTATAAACATCTTCTAAAAGCGAAGGAGCCACAGTCCAAGGTTCAATTTGTTTATCCTGGTCATTCGAATGGAACCAAACATTCCATTCATCAAAACTCAAATGAAGTGTTTTCTTGCTTCTTTTCTTAGCTTTAATATAATCACAAGTTGCTATAACCGTTTTTATAAATTCATCCATATCTAATGATTTTGCTAAGAAATTCGCTGTATCATTGTCTCGATTTCCATAGTAGGTGTGAAGTGATACATAATCCACGTAATCATATGTCTGATCTAATGATACGGCTTCCCATTCCGGGAATGTCGGCATTGCTGTATTTGAGCTACCACAACTTACGAGTTCGATACTTGGATCGACAATTTTCATCGCTTTTGCTGTTTCTGCAGCTAATCTTCCATATTCATATGCTGTTTTATGACCAATTTGCCAAGGTCCGTCCATTTCGTTTCCTAAGCACCAAACTTTTATATTATGAGGTTCTTTATAACCATGTTGTTTTCTTAAATCACTCCAATAGGTACTACCGGGATGATTACAGTACTCCAACAAATTACGTGCTGCATCAATTCCACGAGTTCCAAGATTTACAGCCATCATTACTTCAGAATTTACTAGTTTTGCCCATTCAATAAATTCATTCGTACCTACTTCATTTGTTTCAATTGAATTCCATGCTAATTCCAATCTCTTTGGACGTTTTTCTTTTGGTCCAATTCCATCTTCCCAATTGTAAGCAGACACCATATTCCCACCTGGGTAACGAACAATCGGAACTTGTAATTGTCTTACTAGCTCAGCAACATCCTGGCGAAATCCATTTATATCTGCGGAAGGATGCTCTGGATCATAAATACCGCCATAAACGGCACGCCCTAAGTGCTCGATAAAAGAACCATAAATACGTGAATCAATATCCGATATTTTATAAGATTTATCTATAATCATCTTTGCCGTTAAATTATTTTCAAACATTTTCAATTAATTCCCCTTTCAAAAATTTTAACTTCAATTTCCAATAAATTTGTTATAGAATGGTTGTATTTTTCGAAAACAAAAAACGAAAGTTTTTCTAGGACTAAACTGCATATTATTTAACAATTTTTTTACATCTATCCCCCGTTACTCTTCATTATTATTTGGCAAAATATATAAATTGATATTTTACTTTAATCAAAATACAATTTTCATTGTAAAAATGCATTTTATTCGCTAACCATACTATTTAGGACTCTTTTTAGGAAAATGCGGTTGTTAACAAAAACTATAAAGGCTGCTCCTATAAACACTAGCGGTATCACTATTTGACAAAAATAAATTATAAAATAATCTATGATTAGCATTAGAATACTCATTGGCAAATTTTTAATTGATAAAAATAGTGACAATCTTAGTAATTCTAAAATATTTCCATTGAAAGTATCCAAAACCGGAAATATATATACTAAGAACATAAAAAATATGAATGCTACGAAGATGTAAAAATAATAAATTGTTGGTGATATACTTGTTGCCATTTCAATATAGAAATTTTGTGAAAAAATAAGCAAAAATCCAAAACCGGCAACAATGAGCCCAATTAGCATATTCCGAACAAAATTTTCCTTAAAAGCATGATAAAACTCTTTAAAAACACTTATTTCTTTCCCTTTAATTACATAAAACATACAATGATGTAGTGCTACTGTAGAGGGACCTATTGTAATTAATGGAACACTAAACAATATCCACATAAAATTCAATACGATGATGTAATACAGTTTTCCCATTCGATCCCAAAATGGAGAATCATATTTTATTTTCATTAGTTAACCCCTCCTCTCAATTACAACTTTCGTTACAACCCACTTTTCATTCAATAGTATAGAATTTTTAGATAAAATATAATAAAAAGTGGCTCTTACCTTTTCAATATAAAAATATTGATCACACTTTAAATCAAAATTTCAATCTGTTCTGTTTTATTTATTTCCCAGTATTCCTAGATAATATACTCTGAATTAGGTCCACTTGTCTTTACCAGCTTTTTAACTTCGAAGAACTTGATAGTTCACTTCAAGTTGTGTTATAAATTTTTATCCTTTTACTGCTCCGGCTGTCATACCTTCTACAAAGTACTTATTAAATATCAAGTATAAAATGAATAATGGGAGAATGGAGAACATGGATCCTGCAACAAGTACATCATAGTTGTTACCATAAGGGGTTAACAAAGTATTAAGCCCAATTGGTAAAGTAAATTTTTCAGCTGACCGTAATACAATTAACGGCCATAACATACTATTCCATGCACCCATTGCACTTAGGATAGCCATTGCTGAAAATGCGGGTTTTGAAATTGGCATGATAATTCTTACACAAATTCCATACTCGCTACTACCGTCAATTCTTCCAGCATCCAATAGTTCTTTTGGTAAGCCTGAAAGATATTGTCTAAAGAAAAAAATTGTTGATGCATTAACTAAACCAGGCAGTATTACCCCGGCAAAGGTATCAATTAGTCCAAAGCTGATCATTTCTTTATATAATGGTAACATCAATATTTCAAACGGAACCATCATTGTTGTGATAACGAGGAAAAACAATATGTTTTTAAATTTAAAGTTATACATGGCAAAACCATATGCAACAAAATAACATATAATTAAAGTCAAAATTACAGAAACAACTGTAATCATCAAGCTGTTTTTATACCAATCCAAGTATCCTGTACTTCCATCAAATAAGTAACTATAGTTTGTCAATGACCAATTTTCGAAATCCAGATTTAAATTTAATCCATTTCTTATTAACATTTGACCTGGACGGAAAGAAGCAAATAATCCTGAGATAAAAGGAACCGCTACTGCAGCACACATAATAATGAAAAATCCGTTTATTAGTACTTTAATTAAAGGATTACTTCGCTTATTTTTGTCATTTACAATTTTTGTTCGAGTTGTTGATACTTCTAAGTTAGAGGAGTCAGATAAAGGACGTTGATTTGGCTTAGTATTATTCTTGCTCATACTATTTGTCCTCCTTTTTAAACATTCCGCTTGACAGTAAGTAAACCATACTAATAGATAATGCTACAATCAGTAATACTAAACCTACAGCAGACGCATATCCCAGGTCGTTCTTTTCAATACCACGTCTATACAAATAACCCACAATTGTCAACCCGATATTTTTTGGTGAGTTATTGCTTCCGTAAATCATGAAGCTTTCCAAGAACATTGCAAGCCCTGCATATATACTAATCGTTGTTACATAAATTCTTGTTGGTTTTAAGAGCGGCAAAGTGATGTACCAGAATCTTTGCCATGCGTTAGCACCATCTACTTTTGCAGATTCATAAAGTACTTCATCAATAGAACTCAATCCAGCCTCAAAATATAAAGTATTTACACCAGTCCATCTCCAGGTTGCCAATAAAAGTAAAACAAACATTCCTGTTCCCCAGTTTTTTAGCCACTCTTGTGATTCAAAACCAAAGAAATTCAAAATTTGGTTCATTAAACCGGAATCCATTTCACTAAACATATATCTAAACAAAATACCTGCGACAACTACTGAAACTAATGCTGGCAAGTATAAAATAGATTTATAAACTCTTTTACCTAACACACTCTTAGAATTTAATAGAAAAGCACACAGCATCGGTATAGGGATCAAAATAACCAGTGTTAGAATCGTATAAATGACACTATTTTTAACAGCGGTATGAAAAACGCCATCTCCTAATAATTTTTCATAGTTAGCCAGCCCAATAAATTCACTGTAGCCGTTACCGATTTTATGAAAACTCATGCTAATTGTCGATATCATTGGATAGATCCAGAAAAAAGCCAAACTAATAATAAACGGTAATACAAATACATAGGGTGCAATCTTCTGGGAGAATAAGAAAGCTTGTATCTTTTTCAATTTTTTCCTCTCCTTTCTACCAAGAGTGTTTAAGATTGCCTCTTTGAGGCAGTCTTAAACACTTCACTTATTCTTGTTCAAAATCGACTTCTTCCTGTGCAGCTTTAAGTGCTTCTTTAACATCTGCACCATTCTCTAGAATTTCATTTAACGTTGTAAGATTAAACACTTCATTAATAGTAGTAGTAATCGGTACTGTTTTGATTAGATTGACTTCATCTTGAATTTCCAATAATGTATCGTATGGATTATTAACAAAGTATTTAACATATTTATTCTCAGGGTTATGTGTCACTGCTTGGTTTGTCCAAACTTTCGTATTTACAGGATCAAAACCAAGAATATTCCAAATTTGTTCGCCGCCCTCTTCAGACAATTTTGCCCAAGTCATAAATTCTGCTGCTAACTCAGCATTTTTTGAATCTTTGTAAATCACTGTTCCGGTACCACCTGCTCCATTTGAACGAGGTTGACCCTCCTCAAAGACAGGAGCTGGTGCAATCGCAAATTTACCAGACATTTCCGGCATATAGTCAGTAAATCGAGACATATACCAAATGGCTTTAGGGAAAGCAGCTACTTTTCCATTTACAACAGTAGAATAACCTTCCTCAGCATCAATCTGCCCTCCCGGGGTTACTTCAGCAATACCTTTTTCCAACCATTCTTGTTGCATGGTAAGCATATTTTCTATAGATTTTAACTGTACATTCGCATTTTCAGGGTCTTTTACCCAAGATTCCCCATATTCAGACATGGCTAATGTTAACCAGTCACCACCGCCAGTATCTACAGTTGTCATATAAATTTCACCATTCGTTGCTTCTTTTAACTTTTCACCTGCTGCAGTAAAATCATCCCAAGTTTTAATTTGTGTATAATCAATACCATTTTGTTGTAAAATTTCAGTATTATAATACATTACCATTGCCCCAACATGTGTTGGAACACCATAATAGTTACCGCCTTTTTCATAAGCATCTAACCTGGATGTCACCAAGTCAGCCTTATACGGTTCTACATAATCATTCAATTTTAACCATGGTACTTCTCCGTCTAAATAGTTAGGAAACTGACTAATCTCAACATCAGCTAAGTCCGGAATACCCTCACCTGATTGAACTGCTAGAGTAAGCTTCGTATGCATATCTGCATACGGATATACTGTAAACTTAATTTGAATTTGTTTATCCGGATGCTGATCATTCCATCTATTCAACATTTCCGTATAGAACTGTTGGTGTAAATCAACAAATAACCACATGTCCAATTTGGCACCATCATCAGGTCCAACTGTCGTAACCTCTGGCTTTGTTTCTTCTTTCTTTTTGTCTTCTTTACTCGAGGATGAATTTGAAGAGCAACCGAATACTAGGACAGTCATCAAAAGAATAACAAAATATGAAAATAACTTTTTACGTAACTTCATTAACTTCGCCCCCATTCAATATTTTAAATACCAACCATTAGACTTTACACATAAATAATACTATCTCCAAATTCAATCACCACCTCCAACAAGGTGAAACGCTTTCATTTAGGTGAAACGCTTTCATTTATGAATATATTATAAGTGTCTGATTTTCATATGTCAATGGTTTGTACGTACTTGTTTTATATTTTTTAAAAAAATATGTACGTATATCATTAAAATCCATTTATTAAAACATTAATTCCTGATTATTTCCTGTGTATTAAGTGATAGTTTCCAACCCGAATTATAACCATTGTCTGTCAATTTTTTTATTACAATATCCAATTAAAACACAGATGTATCAACTCAATCTTTAAGTATTTTTCTACTATGGGATCTATATTGTCTTGGATGTTTCTTAGTCATTCGTACAACTTTTGGATGGATTTGAAATCATGTTCTCAGTCCCATTCAAAAACTTTTAGAAAAATTATATTTTGCATCAGTTAAAAATTAAAAATATGCATGGCACGAAGCCATACATATCTTATAAATAGGTTTTTGATTTGAAAATTTACTTATGTTTCTATTTTGAACAAACAAACTCATTGATTTTTTTAGTTGAGTTTCTAATTACTAAACTTGGTTCAAACACATATGATTCCGCAGTTGAATCAGTTGATTTCGGTCCATTATTAATTTCAATTAATGAAATTATTAATTTTGCTGCCATTTCTCCCAGTTCACTTTTAGGATGCTTAATTGTAGTTAATTTCACTTCTGATACTTCAGATAAAAAGGAGTCATCAAATCCAACTATTGAGATATCTTCAGGTATTTGAAGATTTTTTTGTCGAAGCACTTCCAAAATTCTCATTGCAAGTTCGTCGTTATAACTTACAATCCCTGTAATTTTTTCGGGTGAGTTTGAAAGTCTGTCTTCCAGCTGCTCTAGTGGCAATGCACTATCTTTGGATTTAGTATTATACGTAATAATATTTTGAGGGATAATTGGAATGCCGTAATCACGATATGCTTTCAAATACCCTTTCATACGTTTTAAACCTTGCATATCATCATTTTTGAAAAATCCTAATATATTCCTATGACCTAACCTTATTAAATGCTCAGTTTGTAAATATCCACCTTGCATATCATTTAAAGTAACACTAATAGGTTCCAATTCGTCGTAAAAAGCATTAATCATAATATAAGGGATCTTAAGAGCCTCTAAATTTAAATAGTAGTTTATATTAGGGTTAGAAATTGCACTTTTTGTAGGTTCTACGATTACACCATCAAAATTTTGCGAAATTACTGTTTCTAAAATGCGTTTTTCGCTTTCATGATTATTATTTGTACTAAATAAAGTTACTTGATACCCTTCTTGACTCAATACACTTTCTGCTCCGCGTATTATAGAAGGAAAAATATAATCAGATATATATGTAGTAATAATCGCAACTTTTTTACTACTTACACTATTAGTTTGGTTCTTTTTTAATGAACGTTCTGAGACATATGTACCCGATCCTTGTTCCTTATATAATAAACCTTCATTCACTAAATCAGCTAATGCCAATCTTACAGTGTGCCTACTAACATTAAACTGCTTCATCAATTCGCTTTCTGAACTTATCTTTTGATTAGGTTGAAAAGTCCCATCAAAGACCTTAGATTTAATCCATTTTTTTACCATATTGTATTTTGTTTCACTCAACTAGCTCCCCCCTTATCTATAAAATCTTATATGCATATGTAGTATAGCATATAATTCTTATATGTATACCACCTTGATCAGCCGTCTATATCACCACATCCTAAACAGTGATAATATTATACACGGAATTGACAACTTGGATATATTATTTAAACAAAAAACTATTTCTCATTTGAAATTAATGCTTTTTATAAATACACTTGCAGAAAAACGGACCAATTGTTTTTCTTCTTCAATAAATATTTTAATATAATTTGTACGTACAATCAAATAATACTTTTAATTAACACCAGGAAATATTTATTTTATTAGGTTTTCTAGTAATAGTATTATCTGTTTTGATCTTATTGACATATACGAATAAGTATAATATGATCTAAATATATTATTAATGTATTTTTTTCCTAATCCTTGTGTTTTTATTTAAGGATTTATAGAATTCTATTTTATCCACTTAAATAAATTTTTACACAAAAAGAAAGCGGATTCAGTAAATAAGGAGGCTTTTCTATGACCAATCAAATTATTATTAACACAGACGTAGAGAAATCCAAAATCAGTAGGCACATATACGGACATTTTGCTGAACATCTTGGAAGAGGAATTTATGAAGGAATCTGGGTAGGTGAAGATTCCCCTATTCCGAATACCAATGGCATCCGCAATGATGTACTTAAAGCATTAAAGCAGATTAAGGTACCTGTATTACGTTGGCCTGGTGGTTGTTTTGCTGATGAGTATCACTGGAAAGATGGTGTTGGTCCACGTGAAAATCGGAAAAGAATGATTAACACACATTGGGGTGGTGTAGTCGAGAATAATCATTTTGGTACACATGAATTCATGATGCTTTGTGAAATGCTTGGTTGTGAACCATATATTTGTGGAAATGTTGGAAGCGGTACCGTCCAGGAAATGTCGGAATGGGTTGAATACATGACATTTGATGGCGAGTCACCAATGGCAAATTGGCGTAAAGAAAATGGTAGAGAACAACCTTGGAAGTTGAAATATTTTGGTGTTGGTAATGAAAGTTGGGGCTGTGGAGGAAATATGCGTCCCGAATATTATGCCGATCTATACCGACGATATCAAACATTTGTCCGAAATTACGGTGATAATCGGATTTATAAAATTGCCGGTGGTGCAAGTGTAGATGATTACAACTGGACAGAAGTTGTTATGAAAAATGCCCATTGGTTAATGGACGGATTAAGTCTCCACTACTATACAATACCGGGTGATTTTTTGCTTGGAAAAGGATCTTCTACAGAATTTACAGATGATGAGTGGACGATCACTATGAAAAAAGCTCTATATATGGATGAATTAATTAAAAAACACGGAACAATTATGGACAAATATGATCCGGAAAAGAGAATTGGTTTAATCATTGATGAATGGGGAACTTGGTTTGATCCAGAACCCGGAACGAATCCGGGCTTCTTATATCAGCAAAACACCATTCGTGACGCTCTAGTTGCTGCTATACATTTTAATATTTTCCATAATCATGCCGACCGCGTCCATATGGCAAATATTGCACAGACGATCAATGTACTTCAAGCAATGATTTTGACGGAAGGAGAAAAGATGCTATTAACTCCGACTTACCATGTCTTTGATATGTTTAAGGTCAACCAAGATGCAGTGGCTTTAGCTGTAGATAACAATTTTGAAGAATATCAATCCAAAAATGAACATTTGCCGAAAATAAGTATCTCTGCTTCTAAAGATGGTCATAACAAGGTTCATATTAATCTAGCATGTCTCGACCATCTTGAAGGTACGGAATTTTCTATTGAATTAAGAGGGATGAATCTCGACCGTGCAACAATTAACGGTACAATCCTAACAGCCGATGAAAAGAATGCTCATAATACATTTGAACACCCAGATTATGTTAAACCGGCTATATTTGACAATTATACAATAAAAAATGGAAAATTGTCCGTCAAACTTCCGCCAATGTCAGTCGCTGTTATTAGTGTAGATGAAGGTGAAAAGTAATGAGTGGCCAATGTAAAAGCTGCATGGATCAATTGAATGTAACTGAAGAGATGATCGACGAAATGTTAAATCAAGCAAATATCGACAAAAAACGAATGGTTCCGAAAGATGTATATATTGAACGGTTGGAAAAATGCAAAACATGTCCATCTCTAATGGATGGAACAACATGTATGCATTGCGGTTGTCTTGTGAAGTACCGTGCCAGATTAATAGACAACAATTGTCCAAATCCATCAGGGTCAAGATGGAATGTGGCAAAAGTATTTGTGTAAATATTATCCTTACCTAAAACAACACAGTTACCATTTTTGCAACTGTGTTGTTTTCGTTTTATTTTCTTTTTTCCTCAACATCCACCGTCCGAACGCCCAATACATCCAATAGAAATACAAAGATTGGTATGCCTAGAATCAGACCCCAAACACCAAAGAAATGCTCCCCAAAAATCAAGATGA
>Ga0207866_1001764_pt1 | contig 18695 bp, 19 predicted proteins | sample HigsolmetaAR203D_FD_184835 | JGI IMG/M metagenome (GOLD analysis project Ga0207866, IMG submission 184835) | Ionic liquid and high solid enriched microbial communities from the Joint BioEnergy Institute, USA - AR20-3-D (SPAdes) (version 2) ...
TCTAAGTGTTTGAAATTAAATGGTCGGAGCGGCGGGATTCGAACCCACGACCCCTAGACCCCCAGTCTAGTGCGCTAACCGGGCTGCGCTACGCTCCGAACAAGGCAATCCCCTATATAACCCGCTCACATGGTGCAAGTACTTTTTGCATCCGCCGCCGTTTCATGACCTCGAGGCCCAGCAATCCACAAGGGAACCGCGGGGTCGAACAGCGCCCCTTCCCCTCCTACCCATCGGCGCGCGGGTCACCGTGCCCGAGGCCCGCGCCCCGACACAGTCGCGAATCAGGCTTGGCCGGACGGTCCAGAGCGGCCCTGCCCTGGCGGAGGTTCGTTCAACCGCCGGACACATCGGCCCTCCGGCCGACTGCGGGACCCCACCGTGTTGCGGGCGGCTTTGACAGGGCCGGAGCGGCTGGAGCAATTGTTTTGTCACAGTTCAGGACGGAATACCGGTTCCACGTTTCCAGGAACTGCTCAAAGAGCTGCATGGAGACTCTGAATTGCCCCGGCCATTCGTGTTTTCGCGGCTCCGATCCAGGAACCGGAGCCGCATTATCCTGAATTTCGCAGCGACGGCGGGTTACCGGATCGACACGAAATCCGCCGCGTAACGCAACTCGCGCATGGGACGGACGCGATTTGTCGTCTCCTCGTAGATCGGATGGGCCTTGTAGGCGGCCAGCGCCTCCTCGTTGGCGAACTCGGCGTAGACGATCACGTCCACGTCGTTTGCATACAGGTCAACCTTCCGGTTGATACCGATCTCAAAGAAGTCGCTGTGGGGGATTTCGGCCAGCTTCCACAGACTTTGGGCAATCCGGTCCACGTCCTCGGGATCTCGGGCGGAAAAGAAAACGATGTGACGGATCATGAAAACTCCAATGCAATGCGTCTTCCGGGCGTCCCGGCTTGTCCAGGCCTCCTGCCCGTCAGGGCTGCCTTCAAGATTCCTGCCGCCCGGGTCCTGCCTGCCTTTGCAGCCCGCATGGCGTGGCTAGGGCATGCCTCCCCGAAACTGACACAAGGCTTCGCGGTTCCCGAAGCCTCGCCAGTAGACTCACGAACTCGAAGGCGCCCGCGAGGGGCGCCTTATGGTCTCATCGGATGAAATCATCAATACGCCGGATGGTGACGCGGCGGTTCTCCCAGCTCTCGTAGGGCGTCTGGACCAGCAGGAACTGCTTGCCATAACCGACCGTGTCGATCGCGTGGGACGGCAGGCCGTAACGGCGAACCAGCACGCGCTTCAGCGCTTCGGCGCGGCGCTCGGACAGCCGCAGGTTATACTCTTGCGAGCCCACAGCGTCGGTGTGCCCCTCGATCAGGAAGCGCGCCCCACGACGGGTGCGCAGGATGCGCTTGAGCGCCGACGCGATGCGCTCGACCTTGGAATACTGGGATGGGTCGATCTCGGCAGAGTCGTACTGGAAATTGATCGCCTGAATGTCGATCGACGGCGCGCGGCGGCGCAGGTCGGGACGACGCTTGAACTGTTCGATGGTGACCCGGTCCTCGGGACGGATGCGCTCGCGGGGTGCAGCCTCCAGACGGCGGAGAATCATCCCCTCATCCGGCATCCTCGGCTGCGCCAGAGCTGCAGCCGGCGCCATCGTCGCCGCAGCAAACAGGAACAGAGCATTGCGCCTATTGATCATGGTGTGCCTCCTTGAAACGTGCCGGCACCATGCAGCAGAAGACCTGAAAGTAACGTGAATATTACAGTCACAAACCGTTCAGATTGCACGCAGGACGTTTGGCGGATTGCGACTGCGGGGAGACAGAACCGCCCCCGCGCAGAACTCCCGTCCGATGTGGTCCGCGGCGCACTAACGGAAGAGGATCCTGGCCCGCTCCTCGTCGGACAACGGCACCTCCAGCACTTCCCTGCGGCTCACCGGCACGAAGCCCATCTTCTGGTAGAGCGGCAGGGCGGCAGGATGGTCGAGCGTACAGGTTTCCACAGAAACGAACTTCGGACCGAGTTCCCAGGCGCGGCGGATGGCGCAGCCCAGGAACCAGCGGGAAAGCCCCTTGCCGATCGCATGGGACATGAGGCCGAAGAGCATCAGCCGGCATTCCTGGCCGCCGTCCATCCGGAGCAGCTCGAAGAAGCCCGCCGGAGCGCCGTGGATGTAGAGAACATGGACCTCGCGCGCCCGGTCGGCCAGGCGCTCGCGAAGATCCTCGTCGTCGAGGCGGAGGGCGGCCGTCCAGTGCCAGTTGCGGCCAACCCGATCGTAAATGTAGCGATAGAAGTGCAGCGGTATCTCACGGCACTTGAGCAGCGCAAGCTGGAAACCCAGCGGGGCGTGGGGATAGCGCTCCGGCGGGCGGTGCATCTGCAGATGGGTGACCGTTACCCGCAGCCCTTCCGCGTCGGACATCACTTTTCCCCTGTCACCACCGGCGTATCGGGCTGGGCGCCCCACTCGCTCCAGGAACCGTCATAGAGCCGTGTGCCCTTCGCACCGACGGATTCGAGGGCAAGAAAGATGACCGCGGCCGTGATGCCGGAGCCGCACGAGGTCACCGTCGGCTTGCTGAGATCGAGACCGGCCGCCGCCAGTTTCTCGCGCAGCTTGTCCACCGGCAGCAGCTCGCCGTTTTCCGAGAGCGTGTTGAACGGAACGCTTACGGCTCCCGGCATGTGGCCGCCGCGCAGGCCAGGCCGTGGCTCCGGTTCCTCACCCGTGAAGCGGCCATGGGAACGGGCGTCCGCGATCTGCGCGCCGTTCTCCACGAGCTTGCGCATCTCGTCGAGGAAAACCACCTGGCTCTCGTCGAAATAGGCGATGAAGGCGCTGCCGGCGATGGGCGTGGGTTCGTCGGTGACAGGCCGGCCCTCGGCTTTCCAGCGATCGAAGCCGCCGTCAAGGATAAAAACTTTCCTGGCCCCCATGACGCGGAACATCCACCAGGCGCGCGGGGCCGACATCAAGCCCGGACCGTCGTAGACGACAATCGTGTCGTCGGCGGAGATGCCCATGGCGCTGGCAAATCGCTCGAACTGGCGCGGATGCGGCAGCGTATGGGGATATTTCGACTCCGGATCGCAAATCAGCTCGTGATCGAAGAACACGGCACGGGGGATATGCCGTGCGTTGTACTCGGCCTCGGCATTGCGGCCCTGGGACGGCAGGTACCACGAGGCATCGACGATCGAGACGCCCGGCGTGTCCAGGTGTTGCTCGAGCCAGTCAGGCGATACCACGAATCGGCTTTTCTCACTCATATCCACACCCTGATCTCAGCGGATGTACTTCCGGCAGAAGACCGGATTTGATCTGCCACGGCAAGCACTAAGTGGACCGTGCGGCCATCGGACCCCAGATCAGACCGCCGACACGATCCACTGACGCGCCATCAGGATGCCGGCAGCGGGCCGAAGCGCAGACGGAAGCGGCGGTTCTCTCTGCCCTTCTTCTCGATCTTGCCGATGTGAATCTCGCCGACCTCCGAGGTTCGGGCGACATGGGTGCCGCCGCAGGGCTCGCTATCGACCGACGAATCCTCGCCGATGCAGACGAGGCGAATGCGCCCTGCCCCCATCGGCGGCCGGACGTTCTTGGACTTCACCAGCGTCGGGTTGGCGCGCAGGTCGTCGTCGCTTATCCAGCGGGTGAAGACCGAATGGTCTCCGTTCACCAGCTCCATGATCCGCTCGGTGACCAGCTCGCGCGTGTAGGTCGGATCGGGGATGTCGAGGTCAACGCGCGACTCCTCCTCGCCCACGGCAGCGCCCGTGATCGGGAACGGGCAGACGACGCTCAGCAGATGGCAGGCCGTGTGCATGCGCATCAGCCGGTAGCGGCGATCCCAGTCGATGAAGAGCTTCACGCTTTCCCCAACCCGCGGCATAGCCGAGCCCTCGGCCGGAACGTGAAGGATGTCTTCCTTGGTCTCCCCGGTGACGGTGGTGGCGATGGAAATGCGCGAGCCGTCCTCGCGCACGAAGTGGCCAGTGTCGCCCGGCTGGTCGCCCGAGGTGGCGTAGAAGATCGTGCGGTCGAGCACGATGCGGCCATCCGGGGTGATACCCGTAACGACGGCGTCAAGGGTTTTCAGATATGGTTCCTCACGAAAGACCGTTTCCGTTGGCATGCGGCGTCCCCTTGCAACGGGACAGGACGATACGGTCATCCCTCGTGCTTGTTAAGGCCCATAATGCACACCGGTTTGGGCCATGCCCTACAAATGAACGTATTTCGCGCTTGCGAAATACTGCTTAATCAGCGATGGATTTCGCCCAAACGTTGCCGCCGTACCGGAGTGAGGATGAAGGGCGGCAATCGTTGGATCACATGCGGGAGTGAGCCTCTGATGAAAAGCCTTGTGACCGTGTTCGGCGCCGCAGCGATCACGCTGGCGTCGGCCAATGCCGCCCTGAGCGCGCGCACCGATCTCGTCATCGGCGTCGTCCTGGAACCGCCGCACCTTGACCCCACGGCCGGCGCCGCCGGGGCGATAGACGAAATCCTCTACGCCAACGTCTTCGAGGGCCTGACCAGGATCGGACCGAACGGCGAAGTGCTGCCCGGCCTGGCTGAAAGCTGGGAGGTCTCCGAAGACGGCAAGGTCTACACGTTCAAGCTGCGCGCCGGGGTGAAATTCCATGACGGCACGACGTTCGACGCGGAGGACGTGAAGTTCTCGCTCGACCGCGCCCGGGCCGAAGATTCCGTCAATGCCCAGAAGGTGCTGTTTTCCGCGATCGACACCGTGGAGGTGGTCGATCCGCTCACCGTGAAGGTCACGCTCAAGCGCCCGCAGGGCTCGTTCCTTTATAACATGGGCTGGGGCGACGCGGTGATCGTGGCACCGGAGAGCGCCGAGACCAACAAGGAGAAGCCGGTCGGCACCGGTCCCTTCCGCTTCGACCGCTGGGCCAGAGGCGCATCGGTGACGCTCGTCCGCAACCCCGACTATTGGGGCGAGCCGGCGGCGCTGGAAAAGGCCGAGTTCCGCTTCGTGCCGGATGCTGCGGCAGCCGTCCCCGCCCTGCTCTCGGGCGATGTGCAGGCCTTCCCGAATTTCCCGGCGAGCGACGCGCTCGAACAGATCAAGGCCGACCCGCGCTTTGCCGTCGTCATCGGTTCGACGGAAGGCGAGACCATCCTGGCGATGAACAACGCCAAGGCTCCGTTCGACAATCTCAAGGTGCGCCAGGCCATCTCCCATGCCATCGACCGCGAGGAAATCATCCTTGGCGCGAGCAACGGGCTCGGGCAGCCGATCGGCTCGCACTTCTCGCCGGCGAACGAGGCCTACGAGGATCTGACCGGGCTCTATCCGCATGACGCGGAGAAGGCGAAGCAGCTGATTGCCGAGGCCGGCCTTGCGGACGGCTTCTCGGCAACCATCAAGCTGCCGCCCACGACCTACGCCCGCGTCGGCGGCGAGATCGTGACGTCGCAGCTTGCCGAAGTCGACATAAAGCTCGAGATCATCCCGATGGAATGGGCGCAGTGGCTCGAGCAGGTCTTCACCAACAAGGACTTCGACCTCACCATCATCTCGCACACTGAACCGAACGACATCGATATCTACGGCCGCGACGGCTACTATTTCGGGTACAACAATCCGGAGTTCAAAACCGTGATGGCGGAACTCGACGCGACAGTCGATCCGGAGAAGCGCAACGAACTGTACCGCAAGGCGCAGCGCATCATCGCCGAGGATGCGGTGAACGCGTTCCTGTTCCAGCTGCCGAAGGTGGGCGTCTGGGATGCGAAGCTCGTCGGAATGTGGGAGAATTCGCCCATTCAGGCGAACGATCTGACGAAGGTGCGCTGGACGGACTAGTCCTGCGCCAGAACACCACCAGCGAGGGCGCGGCGTAACACGCTCATGGCCAGCTACGTCACAAAGCGACTGTCGATCGGGCTCGTCACGCTGCTCCTCGCATCCGTGGTGGTGTTCGCCGTGCTCGAAATCCTGCCCGGTGACCCCGCCCGCATCATGCTGGGCATGAACGCGAGCCCCGAAACCGTGGCGACGCTGCGGCAGGAAATGGGCCTCGACCAGCCCGCGCCGCTGCGCTACCTCGACTGGCTCGGCGGTCTCGTCACCGGAGACCTCGGGCGCTCCTACACCTATTCGACGCCGGTGATCGAGCTGGTGCGCGAACGGCTGGCCGTGTCGCTGCCGCTGGCGCTGATCTCGCTTTTCCTTTCCACGGCCGTCGCCATTCCGGTCGGCGTCTTCGCCGCCTCGCGCAGCGGGAAGCTCAGCGACACGATCGCCATGGGCACGGCGCAGATCGGCATCGCGCTGCCCAACTTCTGGCTGGCGCTGTTGCTCGTCTATGTCTTCGCGGTGGGGCTGCAATGGCTGCCCTCGGGCGGCTTTCCCGGCTGGAGCAATCCGTTGCAGGCCATCAAGGCACTGATCCTGCCCGCCATCTCACTTGCTCTGCCGCAGGCGGCGATCCTTGCGCGCGTCACCCGCTCGGCGATGATCGAGACCCTTGGCGAGGACTTCATCCGCACGGCACGCGCCAAGGGCCTGCCGCGGCGCAAGGTGCTATGGCGGCATGCGCTAAGGAACGCGATGATCCCGGTGCTCACCATCCTCGGCCTGCAGTTCTCGTTCCTGCTCGCCGGCACGATCATCATCGAGAACGTGTTCTACCTGCCCGGCCTCGGGCGGCTCATTTTCCAGGCGATCAACCAGCGCGACCTGATCGTGGTCGAGGGCGTCGTCATCCTGCTGGTGGCCAGCGTGATCCTCATCAACCTCGTGGTCGACATTTGTTACGCGCTGGTCGATCCGCGCCTGAGGACCGGCCGATGACAATCGAGACGCCCATATTCACGCCGGAACCGGAAAAGCACGTGCTGAGGCGGGCGCTGTCGCGGCCTTCCTTCGTGATCGGCCTCGCGATCACGCTCGCCGTCGCAGTGATGGCCCTGGTGTCGCTGTTCTGGACGCCCTACGACGTGACACGAGTGGCGGTCGCCGGTCGCATCCAGGGCTTCTCCTGGGCGCATCCGCTCGGCACCGACCATCTCGGGCGGGACATCCTGTCGATGATCATGCTGGGCGCGCGCAATTCCATCGCCGTGGCGCTGGTGGCGGTCGGCATCGGCATGGGTATCGGCGTTCCGCTCGGCCTCTGGGCCGCCGCCAAAGGCGGCTGGATGGACGAGGTGCTGATGCGCGCCAATGACGTGATCTTCGCGTTCCCGTCGCTGCTGTCAGCGGTGATGATCACCGCCATCTTCGGTCCCGGCGCTGTGAATGCCATCATCGCCATCGGCATCTTCAACGTGCCCGTCTTCGCGCGGGTGGCGCGCGGCGGGGCACTTGCCATCTGGCCGCGCGAATTCATCCTGGCCGCGCGCGCCTCGGGCAAGGACGGACTCAAGATCTCCATCGAGCACATTCTGCCCAACATCGCGAACCTGCTGCTCGTGCAGGCCACGATCCAGTTCGCACTTGGCATCCTCGCCGAAGCCGGCCTCTCCTATCTCGGGCTTGGCGCGCAGCCGCCGATGCCCTCCTGGGGACGGATGCTGTTCGACGCGCAGACGCGCATCGCCATCGCCCCTCACCTCGCCATCATCCCCGGCATGGCAATCGTGCTTACCGTCCTCGGACTCAACCTTCTCGGCGACGGGCTGCGCGATGCCATCGACCCCAGGCAGAGGCGCCCGCGATGAGCCTGCTCGATATCGAAAACCTGCATGTCTTGCTCGGGGATCTGCCGATCCTCAAGGGCATCAGCCTCGCGATCAACCCGGGCGAGATCGTCGGGCTGGTGGGCGAGTCCGGCTCCGGCAAGTCGATGACGGCGCTCAGCGTCATGAAGCTCCTGCCCCATGGCATGACGGCCACCGGCCGCGTCAACCTCAACGGCGTGGACATCCTCGCCGCTCCCGAGACCGCCATGAACCGCCTGCGCGGCGCGGAAATCGCAATGGTGTTCCAGGAGCCGATGACGGCGCTCAATCCACTGAAGACCATCGGCGAGCAGGTGGCGGAGGGAATCCGTTGGCACACGGGCGCGAACCGCCCTGACGCGGAGGCGCACGCGCGGGCGATACTCGACCGTGTCGGCCTGCCGGAAAGCCGGTTTCCGCTCAACCGCTATCCGCACGAACTGTCGGGCGGCCAGCGCCAGCGGGTGGTGATCGCCATGGCCTGCGCGATGAAGCCGAAGCTGCTCATTGCCGACGAGCCCACCACGGCGCTCGACGTCGTGATCCAGGCACAGATCCTCGACCTGCTGAGAGAGTTGGTGGAGGAGCAGCAGATGGGCCTGCTGCTCATCTCGCACGACCTCGCGGTCGTGGCGCAGCTTGCCGACCGGATCACCATCGTGCGTCATGGCGAGGTGATGGATTCCGGTCCGGCAACGGAAATCCTGCGGGAACAGCGCCATCCCTACACACGCCAGCTCGCGGAAGCCTCCATGCACGTGCCGGCGCGGGCGAAGGTACCGGAGATTGCGCCGGAGGCCGAACCGCTGCTGGAGGTGAAGAATGTCAGCCGCCACTATCCGCTGCGGCGAACGTCGTTGTTCGGGCCGCGCAGGAGCTTCGCTGCCGTTCAGGATGTGTCCTTTTCCATGCACCAGAAGCAGTCGGTGGCGCTTGTCGGCCGCTCGGGCTGCGGGAAGTCGACACTTGCGCGCATGATCCTGGCGCTCGACAGGCCGACGGCGGGATCGGTGTTTTTTCGCGGCACGGATCTTGCCGACGGCACAGAACCGGAGCTCAAGGAGATACGCCGCGACCTGCAGGTGGTGTTCCAGGATCCTTACGGCTCGTTCAACCCGCGCCACCGCGTGGAGCGGCTGGTGGGCGAGCCGCTGCATCTTCTGGGCAAGCGCCTGTCGGCGCGGGAGAAGCGCGACCGCGTGGCGGAAGCGCTGGAACAGGTGGGGCTTTCTCCCGCCGACATGGACAAGTATCCGCACGAGTTCTCCGGTGGCCAGCGGCAGCGGCTGTCGATCGCGCGGGCGATCATCACGCGGCCGAAGCTCATCGTCGCTGACGAGCCCGTATCGGCACTCGACGTCTCAATCCGCGCGCAGATCCTCGACCTGTTTGCGGAACTCAACAGCAGGCTGGGTCTCGCCTATCTCTTCATCACTCATGACCTCACCGTGGCGCGAGCGATCTGCGACGTGACCATGGTGATGCACGAGGGGCGGATCGTCGAGCGCGGCCCCACCGAGGACGTGCTTGTCTCGCCGAAGACGGAACCGGCTCGCGCGCTGGTCGCCGCCGCCCCGGACCTGACTCGGGCCCTCAACAAGCGGCTGCAAGGGACTCGGGCGTAAGAGGATTTTGCTCTCGAACTTCGTTCCGGCTTCAAGCTGGACACATTCCCAGCGTCAGAGTAACAGCAGAAACCAGATTCCCCTGTTTGCAGAAAAGCGACCTCCGCCCTCAGTTCGAACTGGTGGCCGGTTCCTTGTCGAGGGTCATGTAGTCGAGCGGCAGCTCCGTCGTGTACTTGATCTGCTCCATGGCGAAGGCCGAAGAGACGTTGCGGATCTCTATCTTGCTGATCAGCTTCTTGTAGAAGGCATCATAGGCCGCGATGTCCGGCACCACCACGCGGAGCAGATAGTCCACGTCGCCGCTCATGCGATAGAATTCCACGACCTCCGGGAATTCCTTGATGACCTCGGAGAAGCGCTTCAGCCATTCATGATTGTGCGCGTTGGTCCGGATGGACACGAAGACCGTGACGCGCGCGTTCACCTTCTCCGGATTGAGCAGCGCAACCCGCTTCTGGATGACGCCCTCTTCCTCCAGCTTCTGGATACGGCGCCAGCACGGCGTGGTCGACAGGCCGACCTTCTTGGCGATGTCGGCCACGGCCAGGGTTGCGTCTTCCTGCAAGAGGCGGAGGATTTTTCTGTCCAGGCGATCCATGGGGGTACTCTTTAGAAAAATTTTTCAAAATTTGGCCGCCGTCGGTCGCTTTTTCAAGAAAAATATTTCTACATATCGGAAAGGTTGCGACAGCCCCGTGTCAAATCCTTGCCCGGATCTCGCGTTTCAGTGCCGGAACCAGCTCTTCCTCGAACCAGGGATTCTTTTTCAGCCAGGCCGTGTTTCGCCAGGACGGATGCGGCAGAGGCAACACGCGAGGGCTTGCAGGGCTTTCCAGAATGGCCCGCCATTCCCGCACCGTCTCGGTGAGGCTGCCTCGGCGCCGGCCCGCGAGATGCCAAGCCTGGGCGTACTGGCCGATGGTCAGGATAAACTCGACCTGCGGCATGTGCGCCAGCACGCGAGCACGCCACTGCGGCGCGCATTCCCGCCGCGGCGGCAGATCGCCGCCGTTGCGGTCGTAGCCGGGAAAGCAGAACCCCATCGGCACGATGGCGAAGCGCTTCGGATCGTAGAACTCCTCGCGGGTCACTCCCATCCAGCTGCGCAGGCGGTCGCCGGAGCGGTCGTTGAACGGCAGTCCGGTCTCATGCACGCGCATGCCCGGCGCCTGGCTGGCAATCAGAATACGTGCCTCGGTGGAAACGACTAGCACGGGACGCGGCTCGTGCGGAAGGCACGGGCCGTCAGGCCGTTCGCGGCAGATCCGGCAGGCGCGGATTTCCTGCAGAAGCGTTTCGAGGTCTTCGGTCATTCCCGGTGCGGACGGGCAGCCCCTTGCTCAGGCGGAGGCGCTGGGGCGGGCTGCAACAGAGTTGTACCAGCGCTCCAGATGGGCAAGACCTTCGGGCATGTCAATGCGGGCCGGCTTCATAAACTGCACGGCGACAAGGGCGGTGATGTCCGCAACGGAGAATTCCTCGCCCGCGATGAAGGGGCGGCCTGCCAGCTCCCGGTCGAGAAGTCGCAGGAAACTCAACACCCTCGGGCGGGTGGCTTCGGCCCAGGCGGGCACCTGCGGCACTTCCATCTCCTTCATGGCCGGATGAGTGTGGCGGAAAACGTACTGCACGCCCTGAAGCAGATGAAACTCGACGCGGCGCTGCCACATTTCGACCAGCGCCGTGCCAAGCGCGCCGCGGCCGAAGAGAGCGGGTTCCGGATGAAGCTCCTCGAAATAGCGGCAGATGGCGATGCTTTCCGTGATGATCGTACCGTCATCAAGCTCGAGCGCAGGCACCTGCTGAAGCGGATTGATGCGAGAAAACTCCGTGCCCTTCTGCTCCAGCTTGCCGATGTTGACCTGGACAAGCGGAACCTCTATGCTCTTCTCCGCCAGAAAGATGCGCACCCGGCGCGGATTGGGCGCCCTGCCACCGTCATACAGCTTCATCCGCATTTCCTCCCGTTACAAAGGACACCAACCTCGCGAAGAAATCGACCACCGGATCCCAGATCCGCGCGAGCCACCCCGTACCGTCCTCAGCCACGCTGTGGTCGCCCTGGCGCCACGCCTGCGGACTGTCGAACGCACCCTGCCATAGGCCCGCGCGGGCCGCTCGCGCACGCATTTCCTCCGCGGTGTAGCCACCATAGGCGACCGCCCAGCCCGATTCCACCATGGCGCGGTTGAGCTCCCGGCCACCAACCTCGCAAACACCCAGCACACGGCCATAGCGGTCGCGCCCCTGATTCGAACATGTCACGCGCGCCCCGCCAATGAGCTGCACGAGATGGCTTCTGGACGCGCGACCGCAGGCGTAGGTTTCCTCGCCACGCCGGCATAGCTGGTCGAGCTCGGGCGCATCGATGCCCTTCAGGCGGATGCGAACGCCATTCACGGTCAGTGTGTCGCCGTCTGCGACGGTCGCGCGGCCGCTCAGATCCTGCCGCCCGGAATGGTCGATGCCGATGGCCAGGTTGGCGAGCAGCACGACGATGGCGGCGGCCAGGAGCCAGTCTCTCATCCTGCTCCCACCCCGCGCGAGCCATCTGCGCCAGCCGCTGGGCTTGCTGCCGCTGCCCCGACGATGCCAGCCACCTGAAGCCCGCGCAGAGGCAGCAAAGCTGCGCCGCCATCCCGCGCCGCGGCCTTCATCAATTCGGGGCGCGAAGCGCTTCTTCGACATTAGTGCTGCGAAACCATCCGCTTCAACCAGGGTTTTAAGGGGAGTCTACAAGTCATTGATTCGTCATGTCGACCGGCAAGCCGGTTGACGGCAGCGCTGCACACAGATTTCCGTCCCTTGCCTTTTGCGGCGCATGGGGCCATCTGTTCTCCATGGCGGCGATGGAAACATCCTGCGTGCGTATCTGCATGATCGACGAGGCAACCGGGTTCTGCACCGGCTGCGGACGCACGCGCGACGAGATCGCGGCCTGGATTTCCCTTACACCGGAGAAGCGGCGCGCCGTGATGGCGGGCCTGGCGGCCAGGCTGGCTGCACTCCGTGACGGGGAAAAATGTCCCGCAGGCAAAACGGGGGCGTGACCCATGCGGCTGTTCTGGATTGTCATGAGCGTGATGGCCGTGGGGCTGATCCTGCTCTTCGCCAATCATGACGAGGGCTTCGTGTTCGGCATGCCGGACAACCAGTTTGCCTCCGCCCTCTACATGAGCCTCTGGGCTGCCGTGATTGCCGTCGGCATTCTCGGCTCACGGCGACGCATGTCGTACATGTTCCGCGATCTTGCCTACTGGCTGCTGCTGATCCTCATCCTGATGACGGGATACCAGTACCGGTACGAACTGCAGGACCTGGGGAACCGGCTCACGGCCGGGCTCATCCCCGGCAGCCCGATGAGCATCAGCAAGGACGACCGGATCTCGGTCATGCTGGACCGCTCGTCCAACGGACATTTCGAGGCGCGGATCGAGGTGAATGACACGCCGGTGCGTACGCTGGTGGACACGGGTGCTTCGCTTACCGTCCTCACCTACGAGGATGCAAGGCGGGCCGGGATCAAGGTCAGGGAGCTGAGCTTTACCACGCCCGTGATGACCGCCAACGGCCGCGCCAGCGCCGCGCGCACGACCGTGCGCAGCCTGAAGCTCGGCGGAATCGAGCGGAAGAACGTTCCGGTGATGGTGGCGGAGCGCGGGCGGCTGGAGCAGAGCCTGCTCGGCATGCAGTTCCTCGGTAGCCTCTCAAGCTTCGAGATGCGCGGCAGCCGGCTGATTCTTACAGACTGACCCCGGGGCCCCTGCCCCAGTCAGCGAACAGCTTTCGTGCCTCCACAGACTTGTGCCTCGACGTGCACGGCATGAGGGACGATGATAGGGCAGAAGCTCAGGCTGCCTCAGCCGCGGACAGATCGACCTCAGCCAGCGCCTGCATGAGCACCTCGGGGCCCGCGCCGGGACGGGTCGCATCCGAGGAGAGGATCTGCCGGAAGCGACGCGCGCCGGGACGGCCGTGGAACAGGCCAACCATGTGGCGCGTGACGTGGCTCAGCCTGCCGCCCTTTTCAATGTGGCGCGCGGCATAATCCGCCATGGCGGCGACGACATCGGCCAGGTCCGGGGAGACACCCTCTTCGCCATAGACCCGGCGATCGACCTCGGCGAGGATCGCCGGAGTCTGGTAGGCCGCGCGTCCCAGCATCACGCCGTCAACCTGAATCAGATGTTGAAGGGCTTCATCCAGCGTCTGAATGCCGCCGTTGATGCCTATGAATCGATTCGGCAATCTGGCCTTGAGCCGGTAAACTCGATCATAAACGAGCGGGGGAATGTCACGGTTTTCACGCGGGCTCAAACCCTGCAGCCAGGCCTTGCGGGCATGCACCCACAGCGCGTCCGCACCCGCGGATAAGACACCATCGGCGATACGATCGAGCGCCTCCTCCGGGTCCTGATCGTCGACGCCAATGCGGCACTTGACGGTCACGGGAATGCTCACCACGGACTTCATGGCCGCCACGCAATCTGCCACCACCTCTGGCGTCTTCATGAGGCACGCCCCGAAGGTGCCGGACTGCACCCGGTCGGACGGGCAGCCGACATTCAGATTGATCTCGTCATAGCCGAAGTCCGCGCCGATGCGCGCAGCCTCGGCGAGCTTCGCCGGATCGCTGCCGCCCAGCTGGAGGGCCACCGGATGCTCTGCCGGGTCGAAACCGAGCAGGCGCTCGCGGTTGCCGTGGATGACGGCATCGGCCACAACCATCTCGGTGTAAAGCAGCGCCCGCCGCGTGAGCTGGCGGTGGAAATAGCGGCACGCCGCATCCGTCCAGTCGAGCATGGGCGCGACGCTGAAGATCTTCTTTCCGGCGGCGTAGAGGGTCAAATCAGCAATCCAGGTCCGTTCAAAAGCACTGTTTCCGGCGTGTGCCGCAGCCGATATGGCGTCATTGACGATCGGACGCAAGGCTTGCAGCGAGGGCGCTGCGCACCGACAGCGGACCCGCGTTCCCTGTCCTCCCCATCGGCCAAGCACCGGCGATCGAACTCATGTGCCTTGTGCAGAGAGAGAAATGGCGCGAGTGACGGGGCTCGAACCCGCGACCTCCGGCGTGACAGGCCGGCGCTCTAACCGACTGAGCTACACCCGCGCATGACCGCTTCATGCGAAGCGGTGGCGCCCATTTAGGGGCTCCCGAGATTGTTGTCAAACACAAAAGTTGATGCGCAGCGTCCTCCCCGAAAGGCATCACTCTCCTGGCATCCCGGCCTGACGTTCATCAACGAACAATCCGAGTGGAACAACGTTCGCGTGCGACTCAGTATCGCTGGGCGTTAACAACAGTCTCAGCGCTGTCGGAGGTGGCATTTGCTACTCATTTCATGCTATATGCTGCCCGAAGGTTAGGGGATAATCTTTTGGTGAGGGGATAACCATGAACGAAGCAGTCGCAGCTGCACACTACCTTCAATTAAGTATGCGCCGGCGGACCCGCATTCCAGTACGCGCATATGGGGCCGACACGGCACCTGGCATGGACAGTAAGCGGCATTGAAGTGACCGGGCAGCCTGCTGGGTCGTTTATGATGCGTTTCCGTGCCTCATTCGCGATCGCCTAATGGTGACAGTAGCGCAGGATTCGGTTCCATAGCCGGCTGGCATATTTCGGGTATTTCGGAAACCACTTATCCGACATCAGCAGAACAAGCTCGTCCGCAAGAACTGGCGTTCTTCGATGGATTCCTTTGTCATGAACAAAGAGCTTTCTCGCATAAACCACAGCGCCCTCGACCCCCTTACTATTGAAGTAACCTCCCCTCTGCTAACACGCGCACTGTTCTGGCGCGCCCATTTCCTGAAGGAATCGCCCTTCCTGCACCATCTTTCGTTTCTATTTTGGCTTATCGAAACCAGCCGCCCGCCTATTTTGGCTTATCGAAACCAGCCGCCCGCAAAGCTATGTTGAGCTGGGTGTTGAGGACGGTGTCTCCTTCTTTGCGACATGCCAGGCCGCCGAAAAGCTCAACCTCGAGGCGCGCTGCGATGGCATTGGCATCTGGAAAGACGGCATTCCGCAGGACCTGACCAAGCACCTCAAAGAGAATTACAGCGATTTCGCGCACCTGGCAGCTGTCGATCCTCGCGATTGCGTCCATAAGTTTCCCGACGGATCAATAGATCTGCTGCACGTCCAGCTTGCGCAGGTTCCCGAGTTTGTCGACCACTTCGAATACGACTGGGCGCGCAAGCTTTCTCATAGGGCAATCGTCCTGTTCCACGGGATTAACAACGCAGCGCTCGATCGGCCCCGATGGCTATTGATGGACCGCCTCACGGCTGCGCATCCGTCGTTGACACTGGACGTCGAGGACGGGCTGACGGTGATGCTCTTTGGGCCAGAACAGAACGACCGGTTGATAAGGCTGGCGACACTGGTGCCTGGCTCATCCGGGTTTTCCGACCTGCGCCGGCTGTTCGCCAGGCTCGGCGCCTCCCACTACCATGAATGGAGAAGCCGCGCGGAAGCGGCCCAGGCGAGCCTCGAACGCATACGTGCGGAGGCTGCAGAAAGGCAGCTGGCAGGGCTTCGAGAGCAGAGCCAGGCTCTTGCGGAAAAACTGGAGAGCCGCGAGCTCGCCCATGACGCCCGAAGCGAACAAGTTGCTGCTCTGCAAGCAAGAATTTCCGAACTTCAGGACGCCCTTGCCAGGTGCCTCACCGAAATGGCGGATCTGCAGCGACGGCATGCCGAACTGGAACACGCCCTCGCAGCAGGGACCGCCGAAGGGCTCCGCCGCAGCCTGGACACAGCCGAGACAGATCTCGAAGTGATACGCGCAGAGCGAGAGGCCCTGAAACAGGCACAGGAGCAGGCAGAACAGACTATCGCTGCCCTCAACACAAGGACTGCCGCGCAGGACGCGGAAATTGCTCAACTTCGAAACGAGATCGAAAAGCGCGACAGGGACCTGGCGGAGAAGACCAAATCCCATGCCGCCGCATTGCAGGCCCTTCAACAGGAGCATGATGCCGCGCTGGCCAGGGAAGCAGAGCTCTCAGCGAAGCTCGAGGCGATGCAGGCCGAGCATATCGCAGCGCTGGCGGCGCGCGACACGTCGCTGGGCGACAAGCAACGCAAGCTGGAATCACTGGAACGCGACGTTTCCGAGCTGAACGCAAAGCTTGCCGATCGCTTCAATGAACTGGCCGTGCTGACCAGGATGCTTGAGGAACGGGACCCCAAGGCAGCTGTGTCCCCCAGGCCGAAGGAGAAGACCGGCCAGCCGAGTGCAAAGACCGCCGCCACCAAGACGACCGGGGCCGGCACGGAAAAGCCCGTCCGGAACCTACTCGACGTGCTGAACCGGGCTCGCACGGCATTTCACACCGGCGACTACGCCACGGCCGCCAACCTCTTCGATTCGCTCGGCCCCGACCACGTGATGGGGCTGAGATCCGCCGCAGAGGCCTACGACCGCCTGGGATCCGCGAACGAGGCAATCAGTCGACTGAAGCGGGCTGCGGAGCTCGATCCAGCCAATGCTGCCATCACCCGGCGCATCCACGAAATAAGCCGCCCGAACTGGTTGAGACGGCTAGGCAACAAGACCGGCGCCCTCAAGGAGCGGCCGTTTCCGATCAAGGTGCCTGGGTAAAAAGCATGGCAAACCCGTACACGGCCTGACCATGCTCCGCCTTCTGTGCCAACCATGACGCAACCAAACTTCCACAGAGTTTCCGAAAGGATCACTGTATGACGCTCAAGGAGCGCGCTCGACTCATTCGTTCAACCAAGCAGATGCACTCGACGTGGTATCGAGAGACCTACCCCGATGTCGCAAGCCTGGGCATGGATTCTGCCGAGCACTATCTGAAATACGGCGCCGCGATGGGGCGCAATCCCGGCAAGAACTTCGATACGAAGTTTTACCTTGCTAAGCACCCCGACCTTGCCACCCTGAGCATCACCCCCCTCGAACATTACGCAACCATTGGCCGCGCAAGAGGAAGCGCGACATCTCCCTCCAAACCTCACGCCTACGTTCAAAAGATTCGAAAAAAACTGTTCACCCTCGGGTTTACCGAAAAACCTCTTGCCGAACTTCAGGATATTGCGTTCCAAGAACAAGACCTCTGCGCAGCAGAAGAGGCTCTTTTCCAATTAGCCATGTGGCATATTCGGCAAAAAACACCATCTGATTATGAGACTGCACTAGATTATATTGATCGCGCATTCAGGCTTTCGCCCTCATCTCAAAGGAAGAGCCTGCTCGCAACGTGCAAACTTGTCACACTGTACTATTGTCACAGGAGTGAAGAGGCGAAGCATTTTTACAATTCTGTCGCTTTGGATGCCGCTGTTGATGCAAATGTACTGCTGGCATACTCAAATCATTTTGAATCAATCCACATCAAGCTTTCGTTAATAAATACTGCCTTGTCGCAGTATGATCTTCCGCCGCTACGCCTTCTGCCAGCAAACGGTCTAAGCCTTTATGACAGACTAACATCTGCGATCCCTCTGCAAAAAATCACCGAAGGACCGAAGGTTACTGTACTCATTGCAGCCTACAATTGCGCCGAAACCTTGCCAACTGCCTTACGATCTTTGAGTGAGCAAACTTGGCAAAATCTGGAAATCATTGTCATCGATGATTGCAGCCCCTATGGAATAGCAGACCAGCGAGGCGCCTTCGCCCGAAAGAGGTTGAGCTCCATCAACACCAACAGCTGCCCGGTCAATGCGTCACGGCACCGAACAGCAGCAGAATCCGTCACAAAAGGAAAAAATAGTAGCCGCCACCCCATCTGCCCCTACCCCTCAATCACTTTCAGAATTAGAAAATCGTCACTGCAAACGCAACCCCTATTTGCATTGATAAGATCCTACTGGCAGCCAACAGACACCACAACTGGCAGACGCCTCCCCCATACTGCCGAATTTGCGCTGCGCTCGGCCCTCACAGTACTTCCTCGAAAAGACTTCAAACGTTAACATTTTCAATATCATTCGGCGACCTCTCGATACGCCAAGTTCCAGCCGGACTCAAAGCCAGCACTCACGCGCACCATACACCGTCAAGGCCATCCACAATTACTGATTGCAATGACGAAACATCTGCGCGCCAGAAAGAAGTCGCAACACTTGGCTATCGTCAGTAACAGGAATGCGTAAGAGCTCACCATTCAATCGAAACATAGGAGGAGGGCCCTATGTCGTCACCAACCTGACTCGACAAAGGTGAAATGGTAAAGGAAGAGGGGAAAAAGCGTGGCACACCGTACGTAAAACGGAACCGTCTCATTTGAAAAATGGCGCGAGTGACGGGGCTCGAACCCGCGACCTCCGGCGTGACAGGCCGGCACTCTAACCGACTGAGCTACACCCGCGCTTCACCGCCTCGGTTCGTTCCGAAGCGATGGCGCTCAATTAGTGGCTA
>Ga0207866_1001765_pt1 | contig 18674 bp, 25 predicted proteins | sample HigsolmetaAR203D_FD_184835 | JGI IMG/M metagenome (GOLD analysis project Ga0207866, IMG submission 184835) | Ionic liquid and high solid enriched microbial communities from the Joint BioEnergy Institute, USA - AR20-3-D (SPAdes) (version 2) ...
GTAGCGGTCGGCGAACTGTGCGAAGCGTTCGGGCCGGTGCCCGAACCAGCGGCGCAGCTCGGTGGAGGGGGCGGCCTCGCGCGCCCAGCCGTCCAGACGCAGTTCTTCTTTGCGCACCCCGCGCGGCCACACCCGGTCGACCAGGAACACCGCGCCATGGTCGGGCGGCCCGTCGTAGACCCGGCGGATCTCGATCACACCGGCAGGCATACCCGCACACCGCCCGGGCATCCACGGAACTCTTCGGTGCCCCGCCTGCGCATCGTCCTCGGTCTCTTCGGCCTCCCCAGGCCGGGACGGGGATGCCGCGACCTGGGGCTTGGCACCATCGAGGCCCCCGTTCGCGGTGCCTTGGGCCGGGCGTTGAGAAAGTTCGGCGCACCGGCCCCGGCCGCGTCCCGCACCGCCGTGAAGAACGCACCGTAAATCACATCGAGGGTTCGATTCTGCGTCTGATGGCATATTCCCGGCCTTGTCCATGGCGTGAAATATCGAATGAACGGTTGAATCGGCGTCCAATGAAGCTGAGGGGAACCTAAGGGTCATGGGAAGCTTCGGCGGCCGGGACGGCTGGCGGCCGGCGGGCAACTGCAGCCTGTTCGCCTGCGACATCGTGGGTTTTTCCGACCCGCTCCGGTCCGACCGCGCCCGCGAGCACCTGCACCAGAAGCTGTATTCCATTCTGGAGAGCGCCTTCGCGGAGTCCGGGCTGCCCCCGGAGTCCTGCTACCAGGAGGACCGGGGGGACGGCGCCTTGGTGCTGCTGCCGCCGGAGCTGGATCCGTCCCTGCTGGTGCATCCGCTGATCGGCCTGCTGCGCGGCAAGGTGCTGGACCACAACGAGCTGTCGGCGGACGTCGCGCAGATCCGGCTGCGGGTGGCCCTGCACATCGGACGGGCCAAGGCCAACGCCAAGGGCATCGTCGGCAGCGACGTCAACCACCTGCGCCGCCTGCTGGACGCCCCGCCCTTCAAGGAGGAGATGGCCGAGTCCGGCGCGGTGCTGGGGGTGCTGGTCTCGCAGGAGATGTACGACGCGGTGATCCGGGACGCCCGCGGGCTGATCGACCCGGAGGAGTTCCGCCCGGTGGAGGTCCACGTCAAGACCACCCACGCCACGGGCTGGCTGCGCATCCCCGGCGACCGGCGCGGCCTGGGCGGCGTCCGCGCCGGCGGCGGGCCCTCGCCCCCGAGCCCCAACGGGTCCTCCCAGGAGCTGGTGCAGGCCGGGCGGCGTCCCTCCCAGGAGCCGCGGGCCGAGGTGCACATCCCCGGCCCGAACGGGGAACCGGCCCTGCGGCCGGAGGTGGCGGGGCAGTTCGAGCTGGTCAACCGGATCCTGGCGATCCCCCACATGCGCACCAGCGAGGGCCGGGACGACGTGGTGGACTCGCTGCGCCAGGACATCCGCATCCGGATCGCCCGGCGCTCCAGGCCGCAGACCGACTGGCTGTCGATCGTGCGCACCTGCGCCGAGTACCCCGACGGCCTGGAGGAGCTGATCGGCCTGATCCACGAGTACACCGGCGACACCGCGCAGATGATGGCGCTGCGGGAGCTGGTGGCCCGGATGGGCTGGACGAACTGAAGCGGCAGGGCGTTTTGCCCCGTGGAATTTACTTCTGGGGGTTGTTGACCGAAGAAGGGTTCTTTCCTACTGCTTGACGATTATCGGCGAGCCGCCGGGTAGGTAACGGCCTGCCGGTGCCCGCCGCCGGGCTCCGGCTCCTCTCTCAGGACCGCGCGTCCCCCGCCCGGAAGGGAAGCCGAGCATGCCGCTCCGCGATTTCCCCTGCCGCGACACCGCCATCGATCCCGGCAGCCGGACCTCCCGGGTGCATGTGCGGGGACGCGGAGTGGTGGCGGTCGTCCCGTCACTGCTGGCCCTGTGCGAGCGGACCGGGCAATGCCTGGCGGCGGGCGGCCACGCGCTGGCCCTGCACGCCGAGGCCCCGCGCGGGGTGCGGTTCGTCCGCCCCTTCGAAGGCGGGGTGCCGGGCGACCTGGAGGCCACCCGGCTGATGCTGCGGCACCTGCTGCGCGTGGCCCACGGCCGCCGTTTTCTGACCACCCCGCGCCTGGCGATAGCCGTGCCCAGCCAGATCACCGACGTGCAGCAGCGCGCGCTGGCCGTGGCCGCCGCCGGCGCCGGGGCCCGCAAGCTGACCTTGGTGCCGACCCCGCTGGCCGCCGCCCTGGGCGCCGGGCTGCCGGTGGACGAGCCGCCCGCCGTGATGATCGTCGACCTGGGCGCGGTGATCACCGACATCGCCGTGATCTCGATGGGCACGCTGGTGACCGCCCGCACGGTACGGGTGGGCGGGGAGTCCTTGGACCAGGCGATCGTCTCCTATGTGCGCCGGAACCGCAGCGCCCTGGTGAGCATCGAGCACGCCGCCACGGCCAAAAGCCGCATGGGCGCCGACGGCCAGTGGGGCTATGGCCGCCCCCCTCTCATGCTGACCGGCCGCGACCCCGACAACGGCCTGCCCCGCCCGGTCATGCTGGCCCCCGCCGACATCGCCGCGGCCATCTCCGGCCCGATGGAGTCGGTGATCCGCGCGATCAGGGAGACGCTGGCCGGCTGCCCCCCGGAGATCGTCCGCGACCTGACCACCAACGGCATCACGTTGACCGGCAGCGGCGCCCGCCTGTCGGGCCTGACCACGCTGCTGTGGACCCGCACCGGCCTGCCCGCCCGCGTCGCCGACGCCCCGTCCGAGGCCACCGTCCTGGGCGCGGCCCGCCAACTGGAACGCGCCCGCCCCGCCGGCCACCGCTGGCTCTCCCGCCGCGACCGCCGCCACGGCTTCCTGACCGCTCCCCGCTACCTGTGAGCCGGGTTGTCGCCGCCCACGTCACCGATCCGGCGACGCGACGTCCCGGCGCACGGACGAGGATTGCCCGGCACCGTTCTGAACTGCGGATTTTTCGACGAGCCTGATGCGGCGTTCCAGTTCATCGGGATCATCGGCGATGATCATGCCGCTGTCGCGGTACCGGTAGAACGCCCCGGGAATGGCGGTGAAGTGACCGCTGTAGTAGCCGGGAATGACGACCCACCCCGGATGGGCGCGCTCCAGAGCCTGGGCGATCTGCTGGATGTTCACTTGCCGCTCCTGGCGAGCGCCGCCCACACCACTTTTCCGGGATGTTCGGCATCCAGGCTCAAGGGATGGTGCCCCCAGGCGACGGCCAGGGCCTCGACCATGAGCAGCCCCCGGCCGCGTTCGGAGCACGGGTCCGGTTCCTGCTTGCACGGCACGCCGGGCGCGTCGTCCCACACGCACACCTCGACCAGATCCGGCGCGGCGTCCGCCTCGACCAGGACGACCATGCGGGTGGCACCCGCCTGGCGGGCGTTGGTGACCAGCTCGGTCAGCACGGTGGCGGCGTCCCGGGCCACCTCCGCCATGCCCCAGCCGTCCAGCACGGCGACCGCCCGTCGGCGCACCAGGGCGGGGGCCTGATCGGTGACGGGCACTTCCCATTTGACGAATTGGAAAGCGTCAGAAGGTGACGGAGTTTCGGATTCCGTGTCGCCGGAAACACAGAATCCGCCGGTCACCTGGGGTTTTTCGTCTGCCGGGCTGCGAAGTTTCGGAAGTTGCGCAAGAGCCGCCGGCCGGGGAGTCGTCTCGGGCATATTGATCTTCCTTGGAGATGGACGTCTTCTGTGCACTCCGGAGCCGGCGGAGAAATCCCGCCCCTGCGCCCCGATTGCCATTGTGATTACCCTTCCTTTTCTACCCCGATCGCAGTACGCTCGGTACATGTTCGACGTCCACGAGTAATCGTGAGCGCCCTGACCTGGGCATGTGAGGAAGGTGTAAGGACGGTGAGCCCTACCCCCCGAACGTGGATGGCGTACTTCGCCAAGGAACTCGTCGCCTGGCGGGAATTCCGCGGGATGACTCAGGAGCAACTGGCCAAGGCCATCACATTCTCGTCATCTCTGGTGGCCATGGTCGAAACCTGCCAGCGGAAGGCCAAACCGGACTTCATCCAGCGCTGCGACGACGCGCTGGAAACCGGCGGGGCGCTCATGCGCCTGTACAAGGAACTGGTCAGTCGCGAGGTGATACCCGACTACCTCGACCGCTGGCGCAGCGTCGAGGAACAGGCCACCGTGATCAACACATTCCAGCTCGAAGTCGTCCCAGGCCTGCTGCAAACCCCCGACTACGCCCGGGCCGTGCTCCAGATCGGGCTGCCGACCGCTCCCCCCGAGGAGATCGAGGCCAAGGTGACGGCGCGCATCGAACGCCAGGCCCCGCTGATGAGCGACCACCCGCCAATGTTCGTAGCCATCCTGGACGAGGGCGTCATCCGGAGGGCGATAGGCGGCGCCAAGGTCATGCGCGAGCAGCTCCTGCACCTCATCAAGCTGTGCGAACGCCCCCACATCGTGGTGCAGGTGGTCCCGTTCGCGGTAGGGGCGTACGCTGGCATCGGCGGACCTTTCAACCTGGCGACTCTCGACGGGGATGAAGTCGCCTACCTCGACACCACGCTCCGTGGCCATATCGCAGAAGATCCGGAGGAGGTAGCGATCATCAAACACCGATGGGAGTCGCTACGGGCCGAGGCGCTATCGCGCCCAGAATCACTCCGGTTGATGAAGGAAGTGGCAGACCAATGGACATCCTGAAGTGGCGCAAGAGCTCCAAGAGCAACATCAACGGCGGTGACTGCGTCGAGGTGGCTCGCCTCTCCCACGCCATCGGCATCCGAGACAGCAAGAACCCCCACCACGGCCACCTCACCATCACACCCAACGCCTTCCACGCCCTCACCCACCGCATCAAGCACGACGAACCGTCCCGCTGAAGCCCACATTCCAGGCGTCACAAAGCTCACCATGGAAGCGGCCGACCAATGGACAGCATCACTCCCCGCTGGCGCAAGTCTTCCCACAGCTCCCCGAACGGCGGCGAGTGCATCGAGGTAGCTCGTCTTCACCACGCCATCGGCATCCGCGACAGCAAGAACCCCCACCACGGCCACCTCACCATCACACCCAACGCCTTCCGCACCCTCATCCACCACATCAAGCAGGAGCAGCTCACCCGCTGAAGCCCACGTCCCAAGCGTCGCAAAGCTCACCATGAAAGCGGCCGATCGATGAACAACACGGTCCTCACCTGGCGCAAGAGCAGCCGCAGCACCAACCAGGGCGGAGCATGCGTCGAAGTGACCAGGTTCCCTCATGCCATCGGCATCCGCGACAGCAAGAGCCCCAACCACGGCCACCTCACCATCACACCCAACGCCTTCCGCACCCTGACCCACCACATCAAGCAGGAGCAGCTCACCCGCTGAGGCCCGTCCCCAACATCGCCCCGCCCGACAAAGGAAGTGGCAGACCGATGGACACCCTGAAGTGGCGCAAGAGCTCCAGAAGCAACATCAACGGCGGTGAGTGCGTCGAGGTCGCCCGCCTCCCCTATGCCATCGGCATCCGAGACAGCAAGAACCCCAACCGCGGCCACCTCACCATCACACCCAACGCCTTCCACACTCTGACCCGCCGCATCAAGCAGGACGCGCTCTGCGCCTAAGGCACGAGCCTCACAGCATCGCTCTGTCTAGCGAAGGAACAGCGGACCAGTGGACACCCTGAAGTGGCGTAAGAGCTCCAGAAGCAACATCAACGGCGGTGACTGTGTCGAGGTCGCCCGCCTCCCCTATGCCATCGGCATCCGAGACAGCAAGAACCCCCACCACGGCCGCCTCACCATCACACCCAACGCCTTCCACGCCCTGACCCACCGCATCAAGCACGACGAACTGCCCCGCTGAAGCCCACGTCCCAGGCGTCACAAAGCTCACCATGAAAGCGGCCGATCGATGAGCAACACGGTCCTCACCTGGCGCAAGAGCAGCCGCAGCATGAACCAGGGCGGAGAATGCGTCGAAGTGACCAGGCTCCCTCATGCCATCGGCATCCGAGACAGCAAGAACCCCCACCACGGCCACCTCACCATCACACCCAACGCCTTCCGCACCCTGACCCACCGCATCAAGCGTGATGAAGCGCACGCCTGAAGGAGGGCGTTGAGCTCTCCACGACGGTGCCATCGTCCGGGCGCCAGCACCGGCCGGCCTCTCTCCACGGCCGGCCACAAGCTGCACGGTCCTGCGGCCGGCTCGGTGACACCCTGCCTGCGCCCTCCAGGAACTGGGCTCCGAACCGGCCTGGGCCCCAACCGTAGGGCTGGGCGCGCCGACACTGCTTAAAGCAGGTGTCGGCTCGTCCAAGCCCTTGCCGCCGCGCGCCAATCGGCCGGACGTTCTCACCGCTCCGCCGTCGCCAATGCCAGCTCAACCGGCCGCAAGCCTGGCGTGAGTGGTCTCTTGCTCTCCCCCGGCACCAGGCGCAGCCCTGTGCGTCACCTTCCCAGGTACTCGCGGAATTGACGCGCTCCCCGGCCTGAAGGCCGGGGATTCAGCCCGTGCCGCGCGTGCGGCACCTTTGTGGCTTCCTGTTTCACCGGGTCCTGCCCTCCGCTAGGCGGCGGGTCTTACGGTCCCTCCGCAGGCGTTCAGCCTCTCCGCCCGTCCGGCGGCGAGGATGTTCTTGGCGGCGTTGACGTCCCGGTCGTGGACCGCCCCGCACGGGCAGGCCCATGACCGGACGTTCAGCGGCACGGACTCCGCGGCCGCCCCGCAGGCCGAGCACAGCTTCGAGCCGGGGAACCAGCGGTCGATCTTCACCAGGGTCCGGCCGTACCGGGCTGCCTTGTACTCCAGCATGTTCACGAACGCCGACCATCCGGCGTCGTGCACGGACCTGGCCGGTTTCGTGCGGGCCAGGCCCTTCACCGCCAGATTCTCCACCATCACCGCTTGGTTCTCGCGGATGATCTGCGTGGAGAGCTTGTGCGCGAAGTCCCGGCGCGCGTCGGCCACCCGAGCGTGCGCCCCGGCGGCCTTGACCACAGCCTTCCTCCGGTTCGCCGACCCCTTCGCCTTGCGGGACAGGGCCTGCTGCGCCTTGCGCAGGCGTCGCTCGGCGCGGCGGAGAAACCGGGGGTCGTCGATCTTCCGGCCGTCCGACAGGACCGCAAAGTGCGTCAGCCCCAGATCGATCCCGACCTCGGCGGCCGTCTCCGGCAACGGTTCCTCGCCCGCCTCGATCCCGAACGAGGCGAAGTACCGGCCCGCCGCATCCTTGACCACCGTCACGCTGGAGGGCTCGGACGGCAGGCGGCGCGACCACTTCACCGTCACATCGCCGACCTTCGGCAGGCGCAGCCTCCCACCCGCCGTGATCTGGAAGCGGGCGTTGCGGGTGAAGCGGATCGCCTGCCGATTGTCCCTTTTGGGCCGGAACCGAGGTGGGGCGACCTTCGGCCCTTTCCGCTTCCCGGACGCCGACACAAAGAAGTTCCGGTAGGCGGTGTTCAGGTCGGCCGGCGCCTGCTGGAGCACGACGGCGGACACCTCGCTCAGCCAGGCGCGCTCCGGAGTCTTCTTCGCCTGCGTGATGATCCGCTTGGACAGCTCTGCGTCCGAGATGTACGGCAGACCGGCAGCGCGGGCTTCCTGCCGCAGCCGCAGCCCGTCGTTGTACACCACCCGGGCGCACCCGAACGCCTTCGCCAGCGCGGCGCACTGACCCGGAGTCGGGTAGAGGCGGAAGTTATACCGGAGCTGCACACCATGATCCTGCCGTTGGTTTATGGTCGAGCACGGAGACATCAGAACAGGTAGACACTGCGTTCTCGCCCTACACGCCCACTTGGTCTTCGTGACCAAGTTCCGGCACCCGGTGTTCACCGGCACCCACCTGGAGCGCATGGAGCAGATCATGCGGGACGTGTGCGCCGACTTCGAGTGCGAGCCGGCGGAGTTCAACGGCGAGAGCAACCACGTCCACCTGCTGGTGAACTTCCCCCCGAAGGTCGCCCTGTCCCGCCTGGTCAACTCGCTGAAAGGGGCGTCCTCCCGGCGGCTGCGACAGGAGTTCCCCGAACCGGCCCGCCACTACTATCGGGCGAACAAGTTGTGGGCCGGCTCCTACTTCACCGGCAGTGTGGGCGGCGCTCCGATCAGCGTCCTGCGCCAGTACATCGAGCAGCAGAACCACCCCGTCTGAACCCACCCGGACACCGACCCGCCTGGCGGCGGATCGGCTTTCCCTACCCTGCTACGCGGGACGGTCCGCTTCACCCCCGGCCTGAAGGCCGGAGCACTGCGGACGACCCTAGTAGCGCTCCTGCTCATCGATGCTCGCCACTTTGTTCCGCGGGGCCGGTTCGAAAGCATCGACGGCCTTGTGCCGGACGCGAGTGGGGAAGACCCTCCGCGCCGGCCTGCGCGAGCTCAGCAGGTAAACCGCTCCTCCGCCGGTCGCCTGACGCAGCATCGGAGAGGGTCTGGCGTCCACTCTGGAGGCATTGATGCACAGGAGCTTCCCGACCTTTTCGAGGTCCCTGCAGATCTGCGTCAGCGATTCATACAGATCCTCTCCCGTGGCACGCCGCTCCTCACCGGTACGAGGGCCCTTCAGCGCAACGGTCCACGGCGGATCCATGGCAAAAGACAGACGCCATACCTCCTCACTGCCGTCAGAAGAGAGCACCGGAACGTCACGCTCAACCATTCCCTCCACCGCGAGGTCCTCCCGGTTCACGCCGGCCAACCGCGCCGCTCGCACTCCACGCTTTGTGACCCCGCCGGAACCCGAACTCCAATGACCATTCAACTATTTGATCAAGCGGATTTCATTGCGGTCTTCTCAACGAGCCTCTTCAGTAAGCGTGGCTCTCGTCGGCCTGCAGGGCGAGGACGGCCTTGACGACATGCCCGGCCTGGTATAGGACCACGGATCTAGCAGCAGATCAGCCCCCCAGACGACACGACGATCAGGATCTCCGGATGAGACAGCAGGTACAGCGGAAGATCGAGGCGGTAATGGCGGCACTGGACGCCACGCCTGATTCATACATGCTCGCCAATTTTCAGCCGGGTTCACGCGAGCCCATGCCAGACCTTCCGGAAGGGCTGCGAGACCTGCTGACGCTCGTAGACGGGCTCAATGCCGGAGAGGTGGCGATCTTCTCTTACCGGGAGCTGGACCGCAACCAGTTCTACATAGACGACTCCGAAAGCATCGAACTCATGGGCGGGGATCGTGACCGATGGCTCTGCTTCGGCCTCAACAACGATTTCCCGCTGGTCATCGAGCGGACGGCGGGCACAATCTGGTGGTTTCCCGAAACCTGGCTGGAATACAGCTTCATGGCCACCCGCTTCGAGCAGCTCGCCGACGGTATCGATGACTTCATCGACCACTTCCTTCTCGGCGAGGGCTACCTGCAGCTGATCGGGGGCCAGGATCGCTGGTCGGATTTCCTGCGCGAACACGGCTTCATCACAGCGGGGTGACCACTGATCCTTTCCAGCACGTGGTCCAAGGCGTCGGGACGGGAGCCCCGAGGATCTACGGTGCCGCGACGTTGGAAGGTCACAGACTGCGGCGCTCTTGCCCTGACCTGCGGAAACGGTGTGTCGGAATCGACGCCGACGAGCAGTCGGCGACCGCGTCCGCTCACGGCCTCGTCGGCATGCCCAGAAGATGAACGTCCACAGGATGTGGACAACCCGCCCCAAGAGCGCCGCACGCCGATCGCTGGGAGCGCGTCACCGGGGCCGCCGGCCGAGGATGAGGTTGGCGATCGCTTCCCTTCCAACGCCTATGCGCCGGCAGTGGTCACCGAACAGCATGAAGACGGTTTCCGCTTCATCGATGGCGAGAACCGCATGGCCGCCCGCGACGCTCCCCAGCGGATAGAGCTCTCCGGCCGCGGCACGGCCGACCCGCTGAAAATAAGGCCTCATCTTCTCGCCCTGCAGCGGGTCCAGTTCGAACTCGTCCGATGCCACCTGCTGCCCCGGCCTGTTAGGCCCCGCGGGCACCTTGAGCCCTCCGAACTCGGCCAGGAAGCGGCCCGCGGCATCGTGCATGCGGAACCCGCTGTTTTGCCTGAGTTCTTCCTCCCACCCGCTCACATCGACCCGCCGCCCCGGCGACCAGCCGGCCACGACCATGTGGGCGGTGACCTCGGGCGGCCAATGGTGTGTTTCGGCGCTCACGCCGTTTTCCCCAGAGCGTGTTCGACGGGTCATCGTCACAATCTTCCGGGAGGTTCGAGCGGACGGAGCCTCGTCCACCAAGCGAGTGATCGCGGATGATCGGGCCATACCCACTTGATGGCCCGGTCACGTGCAGAGCCTGTGGACATGTGCTCGGGCTCGTCCACCGTGTGCCGCGCGGCGGGGCTCCTCACATCGCCCCACGGTCTCGTCCAGCCGCTTCAAGCCGTCTATCTCCCCCAGCTACGCCCGAGATCCAGCGAACGTCGTCCCGCTTCCCAGGGGCGCATGCTCTTCACGGAGACCGGCTCGGCCGGCCGTGGTCGGCGGAGGGCGTCTCGGGGCGGGGTTGTTCGGTGAGGTTGATGCCGCTGGCCGGGTCGAACAGGTGGATGGCGGACGGGTTGAACCAGACCTTCAGGGGGCGGCCCTCGGTGGCCGTGGAGCGGGGGTCCAGGCGGGTGGTGATCTGGACGGTGCCGGTCATGTCCTGGGTGCCGCGGTCGCGGGCCAGGGCCTCCAGGTGCTCGGAGCGGGCCATGCCCTCGGTGCCCAGGTCGAAGAAGGCGTACTTCTCCGCGCCCAGGGACTCGAGGATGTCCACAGTCCCGGTGAAGGTTGTGGACGGGTCGGCGTCGGGGACCAGTTCGGCGTCCTCGAACGCCTCGGGGCGGATGCCCAAGATCACCTCGTCGGGGGTGTTCGGGCCGCTCGTGGCGCGGCGCAGCCGGTCGGACGGCGGGATGGTGCCCAGCGGGGAGCGCAGGCCGTCCGGGGTGATCTTGGCGGGCAGGAAGTTCATGGGAGGTGAGCCGATGAAGCCGGCCACGAAGAGGTTGCGGGGGTGGTCATAAAGGTCCTGCGGGGGGCCGACCTGCTGCACCACGCCGTCCCGCATGATCACGATGCGGTCGCCGAGGGTCATCGCCTCGACCTGGTCGTGGGTGACGTAGACGGTGGTGGTGCCCAGTTCTTTTTGCAGGCGGGAGATGGTGGTGCGCATCTGCACCCGCAGTTTGGCGTCCAGGTTCGACAGCGGCTCGTCCATCAGGAACGCCTTGGGGTTGCGGACGATCGCCCGGCCCATCGCCACGCGCTGGCGCTGGCCGCCGGACAGCTGGGAGGGTTTGCGGTCCAGGTAGGGGGTCAAGCCGAGGAGGGCGGCCACCCGTTCGACCTTCTCGTTGATGGTGGGCTTGTCCACCTTGGCGAGCTTGAGCGGGAAGCCGATGTTCTGGCGGACGGTCATGTGCGGGTACAGCGCGTACGACTGGAAGATCATCGCGATGTCGCGGTCGCGCGGGGCGCGTTCGTTCATGCGTTCGCCGTCGATGCGCAGTTCGCCCTCGGTGATCTCCTCCAGGCCGGCGATCATGTTCAGCAGGGTGGATTTGCCCGAACCCGACGGGCCCACCAGGATGACGAACTCCCCGTCGGCGATCGTCAGGTTGACGTCGGCGACGGCCACGGTGTCGCCGAACCGCTTGGTCACATGGTCCAGGACGATCTCGGCCATGGCCGGTTCACCCCTTCACGGCTCCGGAGGTCAGGCCGGAGACGATCCGGCGCTGGAAGAGCAGCACGAACACGATGATCGGGACGGTGATGATCACCGCGGCGGCGGCGATCGAGCCGGTGGGGTCTTCGAACTGGCTGCTGCCGGTGAAGAAGGAGATGGTCGCCGGGGCGGTGCGGGCCCGGTCCGAGGAGGTCAGCGAGATCGCGAACAGGAAGTCGTTCCAGCAGAAGATGAACGTCAAGATCGCGGCGGTGACCATGCCGGGGGCCGCCAGCGGCGCGATGACCTGCCAGAACGCCTGGAACGGGGTGGCGCCGTCCATCTTGGCGGCCTGTTCCAGCTCCCAGGGGATCTCCCGCAGGAACGACGACAGCGTGAAGATCGTCAGCGGCAGCGCGAAGGTGATGTAGGGGATGATCAGGCCCGGCCAGGTGTCGAACAGCCCCAGCGTCCGCTCGATCTGAAACAGCGGGCTGACCAGCGAGATCTGCGGGAACATCGCCACCAGCAAGGACGCGCCGACCAGCAGGTTCTTGCCGGGGAAGTCCAGGCGGGCGATGGCGTAGGCGGCCATGGTGCCCAGCACCAGCGCGATCAGCGTGGCGATCAGCCCGATGCCGATGGAGTTGATCAGGCCGCGCACGAAGTCGGGGTTGTCGAAGACGCCCCGGTAGTTCTCCAGCGTCCACCGGCGGGGGATGAAGGAGCCGTCGGTGAAGGTGTCGGGGGTCTTCAGCGACAGCGAGACGATCCACAGCACCGGGATCAGCGCGTACGCCGCGACCAGCAGGTCGACGATCAGCCACCGGGTGAGCACTCCCCTGCCGCCGCGCATCACCGCTTCGCCTCCTGGGTGCCCGGCGAGCTGATGCCGAACGCCTTGATGAACAGGAACGAGATGATCGCGACGGTCAGGAAGATCAGCACCGACATGGTGGAGCCGATGCCCAGGTTCAGCCCGCCGATCAGGTTGCGGTAGGCGATCACCGAGACCGAGCCGGTGCCGGTGGCGCCACCGGTGAGGATGTAGATGTTGTCGAAGATCCGGAAGGCGTCCAGGGTGCGGAACAGCAGCGCCACCAGGATCGCCGGTTTCATCAGCGGCAGCGTCACATGGAAGAACCGCTGCCAGGGTGAGGCGCCGTCCAGCGAGGCGGCCTTGAGGAGGTCTTCGGGCACCAGCGCCAGCCCGGCCATCAGCAGCAGCGCCATGAACGGGGTGGTCTTCCACACCTCGGCCAGGATGATGATCGCCAGTGCGGAGGGCCGTTCGGTCAGCGGCGCGGCCCCTTCGGGCAGCAGGCCGGCCAGCCAGCCGGTGCCGGGCGTCCAGGCGTACTTCCAGCCGTAGGCGGCGACCACGGTGACGATGCCGTAGGGGATCAGCACCAGGGTGCGGATCGCGCCGCGGGCGATGAGCGTCCGGTACATGGCCAGCGCCAGCAGCATGCCCAGCACCAGTTCGATGGCGACGCTGACCGCGGTGATGAAGACGGTGACGAAGAAGGCGTTCCACCAGAACCGGTCGGTGAGGACCGCCCCGTAGTTGGCCAGTCCCACCCAGCCGCGTTCGTCGGGGAAGCGCAGGTCGTAGCGCTGCAGCGACAGCAGCACCGCGTACAGGATCGGCCAGGCGGTGACCACCAGCATCACCAGGGCCGCCGGGGCGCACAGCCACAGCGCCAGCCTCCGCTCGGCGGCTTTCTCGTCGCTGATGGGCCGCCGCTCGCGTGGTAAGGACATCACGGCAGCACTCCCTTGCTCTCCAGGGCCTTGGAGATCAGTTCCCGCAGCTCCTTCAGCGTCCGCGGCGGGTCGATCGCGGCGGGGGGCGACAGGACGTTGGAGGTGACGGTCGAGACGTTCTGGTAGGTCGGGGTCTGCGGGCGGATCGCCGGGTCGGCCAGGGCGTCCAGGATCGCCTGGCGCATCGGGTAGGCCCGGGCCAGCTCCGGGTCGTCATAAAGCGAGCGCAGCGTCGGCGGCAGGCCGTCGCGGATCGCGGCGATCTTCTGGCTTTCGGCGTCGCGCAGGCACAGCGCGGCCTGGAAGGCGCGGCCGGGGTGGCGGGAGTAGGCGCTGACGGCGAAGTTGGCGCCGCCCAGCGGGGCCTTGCCCGGGCCGGTGATGCCCGGGTAGGGGGCCCATTTGAAGTGGGGCAGCATGTCGGGGCGGTTGGCGGCCATGGACGCATACACGAACGGCCAGTTGATCTGGTAGGCGGCCCGGCCGCTCTCCATGGCCAGCCGCACGTCGTCCTCCCGCATGTTCGGCAGGGACGGGTCGGCCGCCGCTGATCGGCCGAAGGCGCGCATGGTCCGCAGGGCCTGCAGGGCGGGCTCGCCGAGGGCGACGGCGTCGCCGGCCGGGTTGAGGACGGCGCCGCCCGCCGAGGCGACCAGGCTGTTGAACCACACCACGATGCCCTCGTACGGGGCGCCGGTGACCTCGCCGTTGTGGGGTTTGCCCGCCGCGGCCAGCCGGGCCGATTCGCGGATCAGCCCGTCCCAGGTGGACGGCGGGTCGGGGATGAGGTCGGAGCGGTACCACAGCAGCTGGACGTTGGTGTTGTAGGGCGCCGCGTACAGCCGTCCCTTCCAGGTGGCGGTCGCCAGGGGCGCGCGCAGGGTGCCTTGGCGGGCCTGGCGTGCGTACCGGCCTCTCCAGGGGCGGATCCAGCCGGCCTCGGCGAGTTCGGCGGTCCAGGTGACGTCCAGGCCGAGCACGTCCAGGCCGCTGTCGCCGGCCGCCAGGCGCCGCACGATCTGCTCGCGCTGGCCGTCGGCGTCGCGGGGCAGGGTGTTGAGGGCGATGCGGTAGCGGCCGCCGGCCAGGCGGTTGCAGCGTTCGACGATGGCGCCGAGGTTCTCCTGCGGGGCGTTGTAGAGGTTGATGACCGGCGTGCCGGAGGCGGCCCGGCCGCAGCCGGCCGTGACCGCGGCCAGCGTCAGGGCGGCGGCGAGCGCCTTGGCCTTTCTTTCGCGGCAGGCAGCCCCTCGCATGAGCCGTTCCCCCGACCGTGCAGCTCACAGGTGGTGAGCTGGGCATACCCGCTGGGCGGCGGGCAATCCCGAACGAGATATACGACTTTTCCCATTGACTAACTAGGGAATATGTGGGATGGTGAGGACATGCGTTCCGGTGTCCTTCGATGGCTGCGCCGCCACGTCGACCTGTGCCGGCAGGCGAGCGCGCTGTGTCGACCGGCCGTCCCCCACGACCGCCGACACCACGCACCGACAGGAAACGCATGACCTTGAGCACTCCGATCGCACCCGCCCACCTGCGCCCGGCCGAGATCGCCCGCACCCTGGCCGCCGCCCCGCAGGAATGGATCCACCGGGTCCGGCTCAACATCCCCGAACGCTGGTACGAACGCCTGCACCACGACGAGCACCACGAGGTCTGGCTGCTGAGCTGGATGCCCGGCCAGTCCACCGGCCTGCACGACCACGGCGGCTCCCGCGGCGCCTTCGCGGTGGCCCTCGGCAGCCTGGACGAATACGACCTGCACACCCGGCGCACCCTCACCGTGGGCCAGTTCCGCGAGTTCGGCGCCGACCACATCCACGAGGTCGCCAACACCACCCAGGCCCCGGCGGTCAGCGTGCACGTCTACTCGCCGCCGCTGACCTCGATGAACCGCTACGACCTCACCCCCGCCGGCCGGCTGGTGCGCCTCGCCGTGGAACGGGCCGACCAATGGTGACCGTCCGTCCGCCGCAAGCGCGCTCCATCGAAGAGATCCTCCAGGCGGCGCGGCGGCGCCTGGACCGGCTGGAGCCCGCCGAGGCCCACCGGGAGTTCAGCCGGGGCCAGGCGCTGCTGGTGGACATCCGCCCGCAGGCCCACCGCGCCGCCGAAGGCGAGGTGCCCGGCTCGCTGATCATCGAGCGCAACGTGCTGGAGTGGCGGTTCGACCCGGCCAGCCCGGCCCGGTTGCCCCAGGCGACCGGCTACGACGTGCGCGTCATCGTGCTGTGCGCCGAGGGCTACACCTCCAGCCTGGCCGCCGCGTCCCTGCACGAGCTGGGCCTGACCCGCGCCACCGACGTGATCGGCGGCTACCGCGCCTGGCGGGCCGCCGGGCTGCCCACCACCGGCGCGCCCCATGCGGCCGCCCCCGACCCCACCTACCCGACCCTTCCCCCGGAGCCTGTGATGAACGCCCGTCCCGCACGGAGGTCGCGATGAGCAGTCTGGTCACGCTGGTCGGCAACCCCCGCGCGGCCTCCCGCACCCACCGGGCCGCCACCGCGGCCGCCGGCGCCATCGCCGACCGCATCGGCTGGGACGGCCCGCGGGAGGTCATCGACCTGTCCGCGCTCGCTGCCCAGCTGTACGCCTCCGACCCCACCGCCGACCTGGACGCCGCGCTCAAGACCGTCGCCGACGCCCACGTGCTGGTGGTCGCCAGCCCCACCTACAAGGGCACCTACACGGGCCTGCTCAAGTCGTTCCTGGACCTGCTGCCCTCCGGGGCGCTGGCGGGGACGACCGCGCTGCCGTTGCTGGTGATGGGCGCCCCGCAGCACGCCCTGGCGGTGGAGGTCCACCTGCGCCCGCTGCTGGTGGAGCTGGGCGCCCACGTGCCCACCCCCGGCCTGGCCCTGCTGGAATCCCAGCTGCCCGAGCTGGAGAAGGTGCTGGGCGAGTGGGCCGAGCGGACCGCCCCGCAGATCCCCCGGGAGGCGGCGTCATGACCAGGACGCTGACCCGCCACCCGCCGGTGAGCACCCGCCGGTTCCGCCGCACGATCGCCAAGCACGCCTCCGGGGTCGTCGTGGTCACCGCCCGGGACGCCCACGGGCACCCCATCGGGCAGACCGCGACCTCCTTCTCCTCCGTCAGCCTGGACCCGCCGCTGGTGTCCTTCTGCATCGAGCGCTCCTCGCCGGCCTGGCCCGGCCTGGCCGAGGCCGAGCTGCTCGCGGTCAACCTGCTGGCCGGCCACCAGGCACCGATCGCCACCCGCTTCACCCGCGACGACGTGGACCGCTTCGGCGTCCCCACGGCCTGGCGGCCCGGCCCCGGCGGCGTCCCCCTGCTGGAGGAGGTCACCGCCCACCTGCTGGCCGTCCCCCACAGCGTCACCGAGATCGGCGACCACTGCCTGATGGTCGGCCTGGTCATCGGCGCCCGCACCGGCCACGGCGGCACCCCGCTGCTGTACCACCACGGCCGCTTCGGACGCTTCATCCCGCACCCTTAAAGGCCCACCGCGGCGGGGGTGGACGCCGCGGTGTCTCCTGCTTCGGCCCGGTCATGGCTTGGGTGACCGGGCCGAAGCGCGTGCGGGCGCACACCACTCTTCCCATGGCGGGCCGCGCATCTCGAGCAGAAGTCCTGATGCCGCAGGCTCTCGCCCCTCCCAGATCGCACCGTTGCCGCCGCGGCGCTGTGCTCTCGCGAGTCACGTTCAAGAACAGCGTGTTGAAAAGGTTCGCTCTGACTGCACCTGACGAGCTGCGCCGTCGTTCGTCTCTCCAGGGTCACTGCGAGATCCCACAAGAACAAAAAGAGATATAATCGAACAAAGATTCGAGCAGAGGTCGCGGGAAGAGGCAGGTCATGGCCGATGCGATGCCTACACTGGTGACCGTGACCGACGTCATGCCTCTTCGCGGCCCCGCGGCGGCCGTCGCCTATCTGCTGGCGACCGCCCGGGCCAACGGCATGCGGGTCAACCGCACCAAGCTCGCCAAGCTCCTCTATCTGGCCGATTTCCGCGCCGTCGAGCGAGGGCTCCCCCCGGGCTCTGGTGTGGAGTGGCGCTGGCGCCACTACGGTCCGCACAGCCATCGCCTTCTCGAGATCGAACATGACCTACACGAGGCGGGCGTCATCAAGGTCCACAAGAACGAGGACCCCTACTCCGGCTACAAAGAGTGCGCCATCCATCTGGTGGATGCGCCGCAAATGGTGATCGACGAGGAGTTCGCCGAGATCATCAACGAGGTCCTCGAGAGGTACGGGCGGTGGTCGGCGGGGCAGCTCCGTGACCTCACCTACCAGACACCTCCCATGCAGGAGGCCGTCAAGCAGGGCAAGCGCGAAGTGCGGCTCGACCTCGCCGGAGGACCACCGCTGCCGGATCTTCAGTCCGGACTGGCCCGCCTGCGGCGGTGGGCCGAGCACAATCCCCTGACCAGTGACGAGCCAGGCGGCATCGACGACCTCATTGAGGAGCACCAGGACCTCGCCGAACACCGCGCCGATGCGACCCGGCTCCTGTTGGAGGAATAGTGCCGGGTCCCTACGTAGTGGCTGGAGGGGTGTACCTCGTCAGCGACAAAGTGGTACGCCTCATCCCCGAAGAAGAGCGGGTCGTCCATGACGAACGCCGTCCCGTGGTCGTGGTCACCGGGGCGGAGAGCAATGGCGATCCCGACTGGCCCTTCGTCCTCGTCTGTCCTATTTCCGGGTCGACTCGCCGGCGCACCCGGTTCGACGTGCAACTCGGCAAAGGGCAAGGCGGCGTGATCAAGAAATGCTGGATTCGCATCCCCGCAGTGCAACCCCTCATGAAGACGGCCCTGGAAGACCAGACCGGCACTCTGGATGAATCCGTGCTGATCCAGATCCAGGGCCGTCTTGCCCAGTACCTAGGTCTTTTGGACTGAACACCACCCCTGCGAGCGGCCACGGAACACAAAAAGACACCGGCGCCGCCTCGCAGTGGACCGTCCCGAAGGTGCGGCAACCTGTCGGCCTGCACGGCCGAGTGACCGCTCGGCGCCTTTGAGCGCTCAGGCGAGCCCCACCGAGAAGAGGCCCTCGCGTCTCCTGGCTCGCCTGACCGCCGCCACTTATCAGTGGCCCACCGCAGCGCCCTCCCTCGGCCCGGTCACACCGGCCGTGGGCGGGTCAAAACACACGCAAGAGGCAACTTTCCGGGCAGCGGTGGGCCACGCCGTCACGAGCCCAAGGAGGACGCATGATCATCGTGGCCGGCTGGATACGCCTCCGGGCCGGGGCGCGGGAGGACTACCTGGCCGGGTGCCGCCCGGTGATCGAGGCGGCGCGCTCGGCGCCCGGCTGCCTGGATTTCACG
>Ga0207866_1001768_pt1 | contig 18646 bp, 11 predicted proteins | sample HigsolmetaAR203D_FD_184835 | JGI IMG/M metagenome (GOLD analysis project Ga0207866, IMG submission 184835) | Ionic liquid and high solid enriched microbial communities from the Joint BioEnergy Institute, USA - AR20-3-D (SPAdes) (version 2) ...
GGCAAGATTCCTGTGCTCGTGACGGAGAAGCCGGACCTCTACGGCGACATGTGGCGCGATATGCGCGACATCGGCCTGCACGAGATGCTGGGCCGCGAGCCGCGCATCTTCATGACCAACATCGGCCCACCCATTCCGCTCGACGAAGAAGCGATGGAGTGGAAGGAAGAGGCCAATGCGGCGCGCGAGGCCGGCGAGCCCATACCGAAGCGGCGCGGAAAGTTCCTCGTCAGCGGCACGGCTGCGAAGCAGAACGCCAACATGGAAGCCATTGCCAGCGGCAAGGGCGAATATGACGTGGTGTTCACGACCTATGACCAGATGAACACGGTCAAAGGCAAATCCACGCCGCGCCGGTCCTTCCTGTCTCGCATCGCACCGAACGCCCTCATCGTCTTCGATGAGTCCCATAACGCTGGCGGCGCTGGGCAGAGCGGTTGGAAAGTGAAGGATGCCGAGCCGAACCGCGCCCAGTTTGCCCGCGAGCTCGCAATGCGGGCCTGGGGCGTCATGTTCTCGTCGGCAACCTACGCCAAGCGGCCCGACGTGATGGACCTCTACGCTCGGACGGACATGGGTATGGCCGTGGACGATCCGGAGAAGCTGCCTGAGCTGATCGCCAAGGGCGGCGTGCCCATGCAGCAGGTCGTGGCCTCCATGTTGGCTGAGGCCGGCCAGTACATCCGGCGCGAGCGTTCGTTCGAGGGCGTCGAGTACGCCGTAGAAGGCGTGCCCGTGAATCTCGAATCGTATCGTCAGTTCTCTGACGCCATACGTGCGGTTTTCCGGTTCGATCTCAAGATCAACAAGATTCGCGACAAACTGGTCCAAACCTCTCTTGATACGTCTGGCGCCGCCACCGCCAAAGACGCCGGGACGGGCGAATTGGGCGCGTCAACGACGGCGTTCGCGTCGATCATGCACAACCTCGTCAACCAGATGCTTCTGAGCATCAAGGCGAAGGCTGTCGCCCAGCGCGCGATCCAGGCGGTCAAAAACGGCGAGAAGCCGGTGATCGGCCTTGCCAACACCAACGAGAGTTTCGTTTCCGACTTCGCGGCGCAGGAAGGCATCAATGTCGGGGATGTGATTGATCTCACGTTCCGCGACATGCTCACGCGCTATCTGCAACGCACGCTGCGGTATACGGTCAAGCACCCCGACGGGAAGAAAACGCATCACTTCATTCCGTTCGACGCGCTTCCATCTTCCCTCCAGCGTATGTATCGCGAGGCGTTGGACATCATCAATTCGGGCGAATATGAGGATCTTCCGGTCAGCCCGATTGATGCTATCCGCCATGAACTGACAAAGGCCGGCCTGAGCGTGGCCGAGGTCACTGGCCGGCAAACAATGATCGACTACGGCGAGTCTCCGCCGCGCCTCGTGGCGCGTTCCAAGAGGGAGATGGGGCCAGCCGGCAAGCGCATCAACATCTCGCGCTTCAATAGCGGCAAGCTCGACGTGCTTATCATCAATCGTTCCGGCGCGACCGGCGTTTCGATGCACGCGAGCAAGACATTCAAGGATCAGCGCCGGCGCCGCATGATCCTCGCACAAGCCGAACCCAACATCGACGTGCACTTGCAGATGTTGGGCCGCGTGCACCGCACCGGGCAGGTCGTGCCGCCAGCCTACTCGCAGATAGCCGCCGAAATCCCGGCTGAGGCACGGCCAACGGCTGTGCTCATGAAGAAGATGGCCAGCCTCAACGCCAACACTACGGGCGCGCGTGGCTCGGTGTTCATGGCGGATGCGGTCGATTTTATCAACGAGGTTGGCGATAAGGTCGTCGCTGAGATTGTCTTTGAAGATCCCGAGCTCAATGAAAGGCTCGGCGAGCCGCTGAGGTTAACCGAACAGAATCAGATCATCTATGACGACACGGCCAAGCGCGTCACGGGCCGCCTGACCCTGCTTTCACCCGAAGAACAAGCCGAACTGCTCGATCGCATCACCAAGGAGTACAACAAGGAGATCGAACAGCTCGACGCGCTGGGCGAGAATCCCCTTGAAGCCAAGACGCTCGATCTGCAGGCGCGCACGCTTGAGGCGACGGAAATCAAGCCGAAGCAAGGCAACAGCCCGTTCCTCGACGCGGTGCGGATGGAGAAGGTTTCTGTCAAAGCTCAGGGCCGCGCATATTCGCCCAAGGAAGTGGCGGAAAAGCTAGCCGAGTTCCTGAACGAGCCGAAGCCTGGCGATGATCCGGTTCGTACTTTGACCGCTCTTGTGCCGAAGGGACAGGATTGGGCGCGCGCCACGTACAGGCGGTTCAAGGAGTTGTCCGACAACTTCATTGCGAGCGAGGTTCGGGATACTTCGCCGGACGCCCGAGAGAAGGTTCGGGAACGGCTCGAGAACAACTTTCGCCGCTGGATGCAAACCCTGCAGATTGCCTACCCCGGCAATCGCATCCGGCTCAGCATGCCGTCTGGTGACATCAGCGGCATCGTCACGAAAGTGGAGCGGACCAAAAAGGCCAAGAACCCTGTTGCACTTGGATCGTGGGAAGTTCGTATCGCCGTTCCGGATTCGGCGCGCGAATACATTTTCCCGATGTCCAAGCTATTCCCGCCCGGTATCGTCAAGGGCGAGGATGAAAAAGGCGCGGCCATCGCCATCGACGACACGTCGTTTTCCGATCTTGCCGAGAAGTTCGAGGAAGCGCGCAGGGAAGGCCGCGAGACGCGGTTCATCTTCACCGGCAACATCCTCGCTGCCTACGATCAGACGATGGGCCGTGGCCGGATCGTCAATTACACGACGGAAACCGGCGAGATCCGCCCTGGCATTCTCATGGGCCGCGAGTTCGATCCTGCCGCGTTCCTGTCGTCGCGCAAGGTGAGCTTCCAGACGGGCGAACAGGTCGCGCAGTTTTTAACCCGGGCACCGGACGCCGAAATTCAGTCGACAGACGGCATGGTCAAGATCCGCTTGGTGTACGGTGGCCTGACCGTCACCATGCCGGCCGCCCGCTCTACGGGTGGACGGATCTATACCGATCCGGTGGTGCGCCGCGCTGTCGGCGTGGAGTTCGAGCGCCGCGGCAATCAGATGGTCGCGACCGGGATCCCTCCGTCTCGCACGGCCCAGATCGTCGACGCGATCCGCGCCGTTGGCATCACTTTTGAAACACGGCAGTTCCAAGACATCGCGCAGGAGATCGTCAATGCGTCCGTGCGGAACCCAGCCGTGCGCGAGTTCGCCAAGGCGGTCGACGAACTCAAGTCGGAGCTTGGCGTCGAAACGCGGCCCATTGATCCCGACAAGTCTGGCCGGATGCGGGCCCTTATCGACACTGGCGAAGATGCAGGCCGGACCAGCGGTGCGCTGACCCTCAAGCAGCAGGTTGCGCAGATGCGACGCGGCGCGAAGCTCCGCGTCGTGATGGATCACGTCGCCGGCTTCTCGACCGAGGCAAACCGTATCCTCGAGGTGGTCAGGAAAAACGAGGCCGTCGACATAGACGCGCTTTCGATGCCCGACCTGCAGCAGTTCTTCGAGTCCCTGAACGATCTCTCGCAGATCGTGACGGATCGTTTGCAGAAGGGCTACCAGCTCTCGGATGACGTGCAGGAGATCGGAGATCTGATCTCTGAGAAGCTGGGTGACGTTGGGTATGCGCTCGACCGGATCGCCTTGAAGGCCGACGAAATGCGCGACAGGCTGAGCGATCTGCAAACGGACATTGAGCAAATCCTAGAGGAACGGCGCGGCCCGCAGGCAGAGATCGAAGAAGGGGCCGATGAAGATGAAAGCACGGCGCTTGTGCCAGCGCCGCCGCAATCGCTGCTTTCTCGGATTTGGGAGCAGCAGCCGGAATATCCCGAAGATGCTTCGGCGCTTGATGTGTTCCGCGCGGAAGCCGTGACTTCGCTCGGCGCGCTCAAGATCCTGAGCCAGAAGGCAAATGACCTGCTGGCGCTCAACCTGAGAGAGTTGGATGACGCCACGCTAGACGCGGTGATGGATCGTGCCGGAAACCTCGTGTTCGAGCTGACCTCGGTGGTGGATTGGGCCAATCGCATGAGCGATATGGCCTCTCAGAAGCGGATCGAGGCCGAGGACATCATCGCGGATCTGACCGAGCAGAAACTCGCACCTGCGCTCGAGAATCTGGAGGAAGCGCAGGACGAAGTGTCTGGCCGACTTGATGATGTCGAAGAACGCCTCACCGATGCGCGCGAGATCGAAAGCGGCCTGGCCGTTGAGGTCGACGGAGAGAAGATCGGCATATCTCGTCTACGGCGCATGCTTGAGGACGAAGAAAACTATCGCGTGGTTCTGGACAACCATATCGCCAAAGCCGAGGCTGGCCGCATCTCTGTTGCGCAGGGAGAGATTGAGGCTTGGCGCGGGATCAACAGGAACCGCGCTGCGTATATCGCCAAGCTCCGCGCCGCTCTGGATCGCTTCACGGGCGAGAAGGGCGGCGGCCTGCGTGCGCTTTACGATGCGGCTGACGACATCGCGACTGGCCGCTCAATGCGGCGTGCTCTCGACGAGCTTGGGTTCTATTCGCAAGCTCTGGAAGCCGCCCGTTCACTGAAGCAGGCCAAGGGCACGCCGGAGCAAATGCTGGCGCAGCTTAAGAGTTCTGGCGTTAAGGACGCCGAGATTAAAGCCACGGGGCTTGATCAATTCCTGCAAGGCAAGAAATCCGTCACCCGCGATGAGATCGTAAGGCACCTTGAAGAGAACAGGGTGCGGCTGCGTGAGGTCGTCCGGTCGAAACAAGCGCCCGTTTCGGCAGAAGAATACGCGCGAGAGGCGGGTTATGGCTCTGTCGCGGAGGCCGCGGAAGTCCTGCGGATGTCCGAAGAGGAGTTCATTCGAGCCGTAGGGGATCTACAACGTGGCCCCGGTGACACTAAGTGGAGCAACTACACACTCGATCCTGACAACCCCACCTACAGAGAGACGGTGCTGCATCTGCCCGATCGCGTCGCGGAACTTGACGAGCGTGCGACCGAACTGGAGCGTCAGATCAATGAAATCCGCGGGGCAACCGATAATCTAAGGGCAGCCACGCCAGAGCAGGCGGCGCGATACGATGCGCTATTCAACGAATTTCTTGGTCTGCGCGGCGCTCAAATCAAGGCAGCCAGCGAGACCTTCCAGTCTGGCCACTTCCCAGAACCCAACATCATCGGCCATTTGATGACTTCCCTTGTCCAAGACGACAAGGGCAACACCGTCTACCTCATCGACCAGATCCAGTCGGATTGGGGGCAGCGCATCAGGGATCAAGGTGCGCGGGATGAGGCAAAGATTGCGGAGCTAGAGGCGCGCCTGAAGGAGCATGAAAGAGCGTGGGCATCTGATCCCGACCTCCAGAGAGTTGATGCGGAGGCTATGGCTCTGGCCAAGGAGGCGTATCCTGATGACCAGATCCCTGTAAATCCAAGATTGGGATTGCCTGCGCGGCGCGCCAATAATCAGTGGGAAGCCCTGCAGGCTTTGGCGGAGGACACGTCCAAGCCGGTAGAGATGCGCGAGCGCGCATCAGAACTGAGGCTGGAACGGCAGCGCATCAATGGACTCTACGAGCCGGAGGTTAACAGGCTTCGTGCCGAACTTAGGACGGCAGAGGCAGCTACCCCCGCCCATCCTCTCGTTTCGACCACCGATCAGTGGGTCAACACCACCCTCCGCCGTGCCATCCGTCAAGCTGTAGAGGCGGGCGCCGACTACATCGCCATTCCGCATGGCGATACAGTGCTCTCGTACAATCCCGGCGACGAAGCGGGCATGCGTGGGTTCTATGGCTCGCGCACGCAGGAAGGCATCGTTCCGAAGAACCTCCGGAAGCTCCTTGAGAGGATCGACAGGAGCACACCGAGGCCCGAGCGTGTCGAAACTTTGGTTACAACGCAAGGTCCGCGTGGCTGGCAGGAAGGTACCCGTAATCCGTTTGACGAAGAACAAACTGGCTTCACGCTCTTCCGCCTGACCGACAAGGTGAAGGACATCGTGCTGCGGCAAGGCCAGCCGCTCTTTGCGCTGGTCGGGCAGCTGAGAAAGACTGACGCGCGTCCGCAGCGCGAGGCACCGGATTTCTTCGAGAGGGTCAAGGCGCGTATGATGCTGCGGCAGCCGGTTGACCTGTCGAAGGAAGCGGAGAAGGTGTTCTCGCTTCTTCGCGCCGAACCGGCGCCGGTGCCTGGTTTGGTTCGCGAGACAGTGGCTGTTGCGATCAGGCCGCGCAAGGGGCACCCCGATGAGTTCATTGTCACGGTGCGGGATGCCGAGGGTAACGAGTGGGAGACCGTCGATTACGGAAGCGATCTGCTGCGCACGTCAGCGATCTTTGACTTCCTTCCCGACGGGACGCCGGCCATCACGTTTTTCCCGTTCCACCTCACCGGCGATTTCGTCCATCGCCTCCGGGGAGAGAGAGCGCACGAGTGGACGCATGGGCTTCGCATCCTCGGGTACCTGCCCGGCAGGGTAAAAGATGCTGCGTCTGCGTGGGGTCGGCTTGTCCGTCATGCTGAAAGCCTCGGGATTCTGCAGGGTTCGCTCTACGATCACTTGAAGCGGATCGGCCATCCGCGCGCCGAGAACGTCAGGAATAAAGCCGCTTCGATCTTCGAGATATATCACAGAGCCTACGAAGGGCTAAGGGATTATCGCGAGCGGATCGACCAAGAGGCCGTCGCGCACATGGTTCAGCAATATGTGCACGGCGTCCTGACGGATCAAGACATCGCGCCAGTCAAGGATCTGATCGACCAAATCACGGGTCAGCGCACGCTCGACGCGATGCGCGAGGCCATGGTGCAGGACGACATCATCGCGTTCGCGGCGAAAGGCGATCGCTTCTATGCCTTCGCCGGCGAGCGTGCCCGTACCGCGGATCTTCAGGCGCTCGAGCGCGCCAAGGAAATGTCGCGGGCTGGATGGGACCGCACGACGATCTGGCGAGAGACGGGATGGTTCTACGGCCCTGACGGCAGATGGCGATTCGAGATCGACGATAGCCAGATGCGCTATCGCGGCGAGGCATTGAACAGGTACGGCCAAGCGCCGCTTGGCGACCGCATCACCAAGTTTGCTCCTGGCTTGGCCCGGGTCGTGGGCGTAAGCGAGATTACGAGGCAGGGGCTCATCATGCACCGCGATTTGTTCGCGGCGTATCCAGAGCTGAGAAACATCGAAGTTTCGATGGAGCGGTTGCCTTCGGGCATTTATGGCATTGCCGAGCCAGGCAGAATGCGGCTCGCTGGGCCCAACTTGCGCATCCTGATGCACGAGATCCAGCATCAGGTGCAGGACATCGAAGACTTTGCGCAGGGCGGCAACAAGATGATGTTCAGTGCCGACCAGATTGCGCGGGAACGCCAGCGTATCAGGCAAGAGGGGCCGCGTCCCGGATGGGACAGCATCGAAACGATCCCCGACGACGACCTCACGATCGCGCACAAGCTCTATCAGCGTCTTGCTGGCGAGGTTGAATCGCGCGCCGTCGAGAAGCGCCTGCTGCTGACGCCGGAAGAGCGCCGGGAGCGTCCGCCGTGGCTCGATTACGACGTTCCCGAGTACATGCAGATCATGCGCTTTGGGAGAGGCGCGCCGCAATATGCGCTCGGGAAACCGGCTCGTTCATTCATTGACGATATTCCTGCCAGCGAACGCGAGACCGTCCGCAAGGCCATACAGGATGCGGTCAACATCGTTCAGCGCATCGCTGGCAAGCATGTGGATGTCCGGTTCTTCGACAAGATCCGCACGGATGACGCGCTGAATGAGCGGTCTCGGAAACGTCTCGAACAGACCAACGTCCCCGAGACGGCAGGCGGCTTCTACAGCGCCTCGGTCAATGAAAGAGGCGAGCTCGACGGCAATGCGCTGATCGGCATTGCGATGAATGATCCGGCCTACGATCCGCTTACGACCGCGGGTCATGAAGCCTGGCACCATGTCGAGCACGTGCTTGCCACCAATGCCGAGATGCGGCTGTTGCGGCATCCTTCCGAGATGGAACGTGCCGCGCGTATGGCCGCTCGAGGCGCAGGGGTTCCGATCGAAGAGATCAAGAAGTTCCCCGACTACGAGATCCGCGCCATTGCCTTCCAATTCTATCGCCGTCAGCGCGAGGAAGGGGTGCAGCCTGCCGGCATTCACATCGCCGTGCGCCGGTTCTGGGATCGCGTCATCCGCATTCTGCAGGCCGTGCGCAATATCGTGACGGGCCGTGTTTCTGTGCAGCAGGCCATGGAAGGATCCGGCTCCATTGAGGCGATCTTCGAGCGGGCCCGTCGCGGCGAGTTCGCAGGTCGTGAGCCGCGCATGTCCGACGAGGCGCGCTGGGTGTTCCTTGCGAATGTCCTGCCGGATGGCTCCAGTGTCATACTGCCGTCAAGGGTGGCATCGATCCGTGTTTATCACGGTACGCCGCATGACTGGCTGCCCGAGCGATTGATCCGGTGGCCGGACGGTCGGGAAGAGTTCATTGTCGGAGAGCCTGGTCGGTTGCCGGATGTTCCGCCGGGCGCGCAGCTTGTCAGAGATTACCCAGCAGGACGCGTCAGATTGGACAAAATCGGCTCCGGCGAAGGCGCGCAGTCGTTTGGGTATGGTTTTTATGGGGCAGAGGGCTATGGAGTTGCAAAGTATTACAGGGACACCCTGGCCGGCCCGAAAAAGATGTATCTGGATAGCAGTTTTTTCTCAGATGAGGTTGTAGCCAAGCTGGAGTATTTGGGGTTCTCTCGGAAGGAAATTGAAAGGGCAAAAGAAGCACTAGATGAGGCCGGCGGAGATTATGGGAGTGCGCTTACTACCCTAAGTAATCTTTATATGAGCGGATTTTATGTGAGGACAAACAAAAACGCGCATTCCATTCTCCAGGCGCTGCGTAATCTGGCGGAGGAACGACAGGGTGGCCGCATCTACGAACTTCGCATCAATGCCGAGCCAGAGGAGTTCCTGGATTGGTTTAAGCCGCTCGCGGAGCAGAGTGAGTTTGTAAAAAGAGCGCTTAATAACCCCGCAGCTATGGGGCTTAAGCCGAAAACAATGGTGCGTAGTGATGGCAAGACCATATCATTCTGGGCTGATGAGAATGGCGATCCAGTTGGCGAAATAGCCATAGGGACGAAGCCTCCGCAAAGCCCAATCCCAGATCATCCAAACATAACCGTTGAGAGCATAGTTAAGACCTATTTCCCGCGCGATAAGGTGCGGTATTTGCGCAAAGCAGGTATCAAGGGCGTTCGCTACCTAGATCAAGGCTCACGCTCTGCTGGCGAAGGCAGCTACAACTATGTCGTCTTTGACGATAGCGTCATCGAAGTCGTCGCCAAGGACGGCCAGCCGGTAACACAAGAGCAAAGGAAGGCTGTTCTCGCCAGCACGCTTCCCACCGGCCCGGCGCAGCCTCAGCTGACGGCAATGGCATTGATCCGCCGTGCCGCGAACAAGGCCATGGCCAGCGTCATGAATCACGCTGACCGGGCCCGTATCCGGCTGCAGGATCGGTTCCTGATGGTGCGCCGCTATCAGGAGGCGCGCGAGAAAGACCTTGGCATCAAGCTGCCGCTCAATCTCGACGTCTACCTGGCCGAAGCCCTTTATTACGGGCGCGCCGGCGAACGGTTGCAGGAACTACGCGCCAAGTACATCGAGCCTCTGAAAGAGAAGATGATTGCCGCCGAGATCAAGGCGCACGAGCTCGGCGATTACCTCTACGCGCGTCATGCGCGCGAGCGGAACGCGCTCATTCGGAGTATTGACCCCGACAACGATGCGGGTTCCGGCATGACCGATAAGGAGGCCGAGGGCATCCTCGATCGCATCGCCAAATCGGGCAAGCAGGCCGACTATGCCGCGCTCGCCAAGATCGTGGACGACATGATCCAGGAGACCCGCGACACGCTTCTGCGTGCCGGCCTGATCGACCGCGAGCAGTACGACAGCTGGAATAAGACGTATAACTTCTACGTTCCGTTGCGCGGATGGGAAGTGCGCGATGAGGAAACCTCTGAGTTCCCGCGCACGGGCCGCGGTTTTTCGGTGCGCGGGCCGGAAGCCTTCAAGGCGCTTGGCCGTCGCAGCAAAGCCGATAATCCGCTGCTTTATGCGATCCAGCAGGCCGAGCAGGCGATCATCCGTGCCGAGAAGAACCGGGTCGACAAGACTCTTTTGCGTTTGATCGAGACTTACCCTGATCCAGAGGTTTGGCGCGTCTACAAGGGCGAGTATCGCCGTCGTCTCAATCCGCAAACCGGGCTGGTTGAGAAGTATTGGGTGCCGCCGCACTTCGTGAACCGCGACAACATCATTGGCGTGAAGGTTGGCGGGAAGCAGCGGTGGATTGAGATTAAGCACCCCGGCCTGCTTCGCGCGATCCGCGGCACCGGATCCGAAATTCAGGGGTCTGTTCTGGGCAATTTGCTCTTCAAGGCCGCGCGTTTCTATGCCGGATTGCTGACGAGCTACAACCCTGAGTTCTTGTTCAGCAACTTCTTCCGCGACCTCGAGACGGCGCTTATCAATGTGTCCGACATCGCCGATAAGCCGGAGGGTCTGCGGCGGCAGATCGTGCGCGATGCCCTGTCGGCCAAAGCCATTCGTGGCGCGTTCAAGGCGCTGCGCGGCGATGTTTCCGACGAATATTCCCGCTGGTTTGAAGAGTTCCGCCTAGCCGGAGGCAAGATCTCGTTCCTCGAGTACAACGACATCGACAACATCCGGCGCGACATCGAAAAGAGCTTGTCGCGTGGCCGTGCCGCGCGGGCCTTCCGCCAGGCTGCCAAGCTGGTCGAAGATCTGAACACGGCGGTCGAGAATGGCGTGCGCCTCAGCGTCTACAAGGCGCTTCGGGAGAACGGCGTGCCGCAGGATCGCGCAGCATTTGTCTCGAGGGAATTGACCGTCAACTTCAACCGGAAAGGCGAGTGGGGCCCAACCGTCAATGCGGCCTATCTGTTCTTCAACGCATCCGCGCAAGGCACGATCCGCATTGCGCAGGCCGTGGCGCGGTCCAAGGCGGTGCGGTGGGCCATCGGGTCGATTTTCGCGACCGGCCTGGCGCTCGATCTCATCAACTCGATCATTGCCGGCGACGACGATGATGGTGAGAACGCCTACGACAAGATCCCAGATTGGGTCAAAGAGCGTAACCTCATCATCATGATCCCGGGCGATCCGAACCACGGCTACATCCAGCTGCCGCTCGCCTACGGCTACAACGTGCCTTACCTGCTCGGGCAGAAGGCCATGGCCGTGATGCGCGGCGCCGACAAACCGTTCAAGGCGGCGGCCACCGTGGCATCGTCCGCGTTCGAGGCGTTCAACCCGATTGGCGCGGCCACGAGCTTCGCGCAAATGATCTCGCCGACGTTCCTCGATCCGGTCGTGCAGGTGCTCGAGAACAAGACGTGGTACGGCGCGCCGATTTATCCGACGCACAAGCCGGAACATCAGCCCTGGTCCGAGACCTTCAAAACCTCGACGCCGGAGTGGGCCATCGAAGTGGCGCGCACGCTGAACGCGGTGTCTGGCGGCAACGCAGCTCGGGCCGGCCTGCTCGACTTCTCGCCCGATGTCATCGTGCACTATTCAGAGTTTCTGGCCGGTGGCGTCGGCAAATTGGTGCTGAACACGATTGCGAGCGGCGAGCGTATCGTCTCGGGCGATGAATGGCTGCCGGAAAAGACGCCGTTCATCCGCAGGCTCTATGGCAGGTCGACTACTGTGTCGCGGCGCCGTGAGTTTTTCGAGGCATGGGATGAGGTCGACGCGGCGTTCTATGAGGTGAAGGAGCTTGCCAAGGACGGCGACATGGAGGGTTCGCGCCGGGCCCGCGAGGAATACAGGGCCGAGCTCGCCGTCTACCCGGTCATGAAGACGACCGACAAGGCGTTGCGCGAGATGCGCAAGCAGAGAGAGCAGATCGAAAAGAACAAGGCTCTCTCGGAGGCTGAGCGGCGCCAACGCCTCGACGATCTGCGTAAGCGCGAGAACCAGATGATTATGCGGGCGCTCGCTGCCTACGCGAAGGCAAAGAAAGAAGCCGAGCGGTAATTCAGAGGAAGGAGAACCCCAGATGTCAGTGAGCGGACGCATCCCCGTAAAGGTGGTGCTCGTCGACGGCACCGAGGCTGAGATCAACCTGACGGACAATCTGAAAGCGATCGGAACGGCAGCCGATGCTGCTGGTACGGCCACGGTAATTGGCCTCTTGAAGCAGGTCGTGGAGAAGCTGGAAGAAGTAAAGCTCGCCATCATTGGCGGGGAAGGCGATGGGGAAGAAGGATAATAGTGTAATGTCTGAATAACAACTCAGCTTAATCTTCCGAGACTACAGTTGAACCCCGCCGTTGAGCGGGGTTTTTCTTTTGGAGGGACTATGGCATTCGCGCCGAAACGCAAGGAGATCGAGGATTTTCTCGGTCCCAGAGCTCTCAGGCCGTGGGTCGATGCTTTGGTCAAGCTCGCCCCGATGCTTTGCGAGCACTACAACTTCAGCCGCCTGCAGTGGGTGCACTTTATTGGTCAGATCGCCGCCGAAACCGACGGGATGTCGCTCAAGAATCTGACCGAGAACATGTACTTCACGTCGCCGGCGCGCATCATCGAAGTTTACAGCTACCGCCTCGGGAAGGCGCTCAAGACGCCGCAATACGCGCACTTCAAGACGCGCGAGGCGCTGGCGCGCTATCTGGTTCGCAAGCCAGTCGAGCTTGCCAATGTGGTCTACTCTAATCGCGAGGGCACGCCACCTGGCATGGGCCACAAGTACATTGGCCGCGGCCCAACGCAGATCACCCATCTCAACAACTATCTCGCGGTTGGAGAAGAAATCGCGAGGCAGCCGGGTGGCGCGAAGTACGATCTCGTGAAGAACCCGGAGCTTTTGGCCACAGACCCCGAGCTTGGGATCCGCTCGGCTTTCGCTGACTGGAAGATCAAAGGGCTGGCAATCCCAGCCGAGGAAGATCTGGTCGACGTGGTGTCGGACATCCTGAACACCGGCAACGCGAACGATAACGTCAAGCCGCACAACCTGGCTGGTCGCCGGCGCTGGGTCGCGAAGGCCAAGGTGGTTTGGCCGGCAAGCAGTGGCGAGTCGCTGCCGAAGATCGACGATCCGATCGTCATGGTCATCTCCGGCGTGCGAATCAATCGCATGTTGCGCAAGGGTTGCGAGGGCGATGACGTCAAGGTGCTACAGACGCGCCTGCGCGATCTCGGCTACTTCACGGGGTTGATTGACGGGAAGTTCGGCATCCTGACCGAACGCGCGGTGCGGGTCTTCCAATCCGAACACGCCCTTGAAGATGATGGTGTTGTCGGGCCGAAAACCGCGGAAGCTCTGAACAGCAGCGCGCCGGCTGAGCTTGGTGAAAGAGAGACAATCACCGCCAAGGATCTGAAAAAACGCGGATCACGGACGGTCGCTCTAACACAACGTATCAAGCGGTTAATTGAATGGGTGTTAGGAGGAACCGTCGGCACAGCCGTCGACACGGTGACTGGCTTTGGTCTCGTGGAAAATATCGTGAGCACCGGCGAGCGGATCAAGTCTGTCACGGTTCGCTCGGTTGAGCTGGTTGCCGGCGACAACAGCACGGTCGTTCTGACGGTTTTCGGAATCGCGGCGGCGTGCGGTGTTTTGTGGTGGGCGTTCGATCGTATCGAGAAGTACCGCGTGGAAGACGCGCAGAGAGGCGCGCACCTCGGGAAGTAGCCCATGAATATGAAAGAGATCAAGGAACGGCTCGATACGCTGGCCGCGCTCGTGAAGACGAGTAGCACCGTGCAGCGTATCGAGACCTATGCTGAGAAGCACGTGACGCTTTCGTTGAAAGCGTGCGCGCTCATCATCGCTCTATTCATCGTCGCCCTGTTCTTCACCAGCTGCCAGGTCACGCGCCACGTCAACGAACAGTGGGCGACGAAGCTCGCTGAAAAGTCGAGCAGGGTCAAAGCTGTCGTTGAGAACAAGCAGCAGCAAATCGACACAGCCGACGAAGAAATCCTGAATGCCGTGGAGAAGGCCGATGCCGAACTTGCCGCCAAGGAGAAGGAGCTCAAGGCGCTTCGCAACCGTCCCAGCTCTGACAATAGCTGCCCTCGCATCCCTGCTCGGTGCGTGCGGTAAGGAGGAACGGATCGTTGTTGAGCCGGTGGCCTTCTCGAAGGTTCCCGACCGCCTCAAGGCGCCCTTGAAAGAGCCGCAATGCGACCTGCCGGGCAACGTGTCTGATTATGCCAGCGAGGAAGTAGGGGCGTCTCTGGCTTGCTGGAAAGGCGCCTATGGTGCGGTTGCCACCAAGTACAACGGTCTCCGCCGAGCTGTTCTCGAGCGTGAGAAGGCCATGGATGCGGCTCTAGCCGCGGCCAAGCGTTAAGGAGGGGGTAATGGCTGCGGGGCAGAATGATCGCTGGCGTACCGAAGTAGACCAGCAGCTTGGTGTGTTGACCACCGAAGTGTCAGGCATCAAGGCTCAGCTTCGCGATCAGAGCGAAACGCTGAGCAAAATCTTCACCCGTCTGGATGAAATCAGCGGGAAGCAAGGGCCAGGTATCAAGCACATTCTCACGGTCGTTGTGTCCTGCATTACCATTCTCGTTGCCGCCAGCGGGGCCATTACGGTTCTGGTCAATTCTTTCGTCTCACCTCAGCTTACACGCCTCGAAGCGCAGGGGGCCCATAACAACACCGTGGTCTCGTACCTGCTCAGCGAACGGATCGACGAGTTCAAGCGCCTGAAAGACGAGGACCGGGAACGCCAGAATGAGCGGTTCCGTCGTCTTGAGGATCAGATTTCCAGATTGAGTGCGGCTCAGCCGCAGAATTGGACGCCAAGCATTAAGCAGAATTGATTATTTTGAGAATCGGCGGGTAGTGGATCTTCCCCAAACCCTCGCTCCCCAAGGTCCAAACACCGCCGTAGACCCCCCGGCGTCAGTCTCCCTCCTGGCCTGGGGGGTCGTCCCACTTATAGCGGCTTGTTGCACCATTCGCAAAGACGGAGACTTCGCGCCTTCTGCATTCTTCGTATGCCACTCCCTCATGTAAGCGCCCGAATGGCGGCTGCGATCTCTGGCCCATCCTTCCATTTGTAGACCTCTACCTCGCCTCCCGGCTTCTCGAATGATACGCGGGTGACCTTCTGCTCAGCCACCCTTGCGCACCTTTCCCGCTCTTCTGCTTTGGCATTCGCTAGAGCCGCACGAAGGCTCAGGATTTCGTTGATCGCCTTATAGAGCTCCGACGCGATCTCTTGCGCTTCCGGCTCACCCAGCTCGACAAGAGTCGGAGACCGTTCTTGCGGGTTAACCGTTGGCCGCTCGTTTAGATAGAAGCGCGCCAAGTCGCTCAGCCTCTCCACGATGTCTGATGGGTCAGTGGTCATACTTCTTGCTTCAAGCACTCTAATCAATGCCAAATATCGGGAAAGATCTGTTTGTCTTTTGGATGACCCCACACTTTATGCATTGTCCCATGGCTCCGCCTTCCGGCAGTAGACAGACCTGAAAGTCGTGCTTACATTCGTCGCGCTTTCCTAGAAGGTCATTGATCAAATTCATAAGAGCGCCATATTCCATCCCGCCAACGTATTTTCCTGGGTTCTTGATACGGTATAGCTCCAGTTTCTCTTTTGCCTTCTCTAAAGCCGCACGAAGGCGCGCGATCTCTGCAGCGGCGATCATTCGAGAGTCGTCTTTCACTGACGCGCGCTCGTTCTCGTCCATTGGGTGCGTGAAGCCGTAATGCTCGGCAACTTCTCGTTCCAGCCGCTCCACTATATCCTTCTCGGCGTCCTCCACCGTCTCTCTCGGGAGATCACACCCGAACAGTTCCCTGCAACATTTATGCGGTGTCTCGCATCCTCCTTCCCATGAGATGAGAACATGTCCGTTGCGGAGATCAATGTGGCATTCCCATTGCCTTCCGCACCTTCTGCATATTCTCCATTTTTTCTTTGTGTCGCTCGTATCACCGCTCATGTGATCCATCCGGGTTGCAAAGCGGGCAAGGAACGATAGGGCCGTTATTGTCCTGCTGCATCCATCCGCCCTTCTCAAAACCGGGGAATTGGCTGTCATATGTGATAAGATCATGGGCACAGTTCAATCGCCGTGTGTCAGCTCACAGGCGTGACGGGCGCTGTCCATCTTCCCCCATTTTGTCCTACGGGTGTCATGACTGATCTTGATCGCCCACTTTGATGCCGACGCAAATGCAGCCAGGACGGAGTTGGACAGGCTCGGTCATTCCGATGATCCTGCAAGTTTCTTAGCCAGCATCTTCTCCCATTCCGTGACGCGTGGGCGATTAAGGGCGTCGTCAATATTGTCGAGGGTGTACTTCCACGCTAATCCGCTGGCTGGGCCATGAGCGATCACGCCATGCGCCTGGCGCAGCAATTCACGTAGGCGGGTGATCTCTGCGGCTGCTTCCCAGCATAGATCAATAACGAAGCCCGCGTCTTTTGTCCCATCTACGGACCGCAGCTGCTCCACGATGTCTGATTGGTGAGTAGTCATATGTTCCATCCGCTATCTTGCCGCCGGGCGTCTCTCCCTCTCTAATGGTGCCGGTCTCTCCCGGCTACTCGATCATCTTTGTCCGCAGGATCACGCGGTATTCCTGATCTTCGACCGCCACGACGGCAACGCCGTTATACTTGCCCCAATTGTCAACCCACATTGGCGTTTGGCGATCCATGCGGAAGGCTCCTCCCTTGTAGCCTGTAAAGACGGCTCCCTCAGCCTCTTTGAGGACTTTCAAGAACTCACCTGCCTTCAAGCCGTCCTCGGCAAATCCTATGGCGAGATCAGAGTAATGGCCCCGGTAGCTAGCAACTCCTGTCGGCTCAAAACCGCCGAAATCAAACTGGACTAATGTATCAGGATCGACGCCCTCAAGCGCGTCGATCAGGTCTCCTAAGCAAAGCGCAGGATGCAACGGCTGGCGGAGGTCATCTGACAAAGCGCAGGCAAGCTCGAAGTCGAGTGGCTGGATTGGATGTTTCGGCATCCCTCTCTCCCTCTCTAATGGTGCCGGTCAGCCAATCTCATCCATAAGCGCCCGCAGCAGAGCATCTGCTTCATCGCCCGACAGAACAAGAGTCTCGTATAATGGGCGCCCTGTTCTGCCTTTTAGGCGATCGACGCGGATTGTCACTTCGTTCCTATCCTCGTCCAGTTTCGCAAGGATACGCGAGTTACTGGTGTGATGCTCCGAGGCGCCCACCATCGCTGAGCTGATTGGTGGGAATTGCTTCTGCTTCGGAATGCTCGTTGTGGCCTCTGCCATATCCCTCCCTCCATCCTCATCTGCCCGTGCTCTCCGGGCCGTCACGCCTAGATGATCGGCGGCGTTCCCTGGATTTTACACGGCCTTTCAGGGTTAGTTCCCCGTCTCATTACGCCTGATCCACATGAAGGATCATCAGTAGGCTCATAGAATATGCAATATTGCGCTCAGAGTGTCAACCGTTTATGTTGACATTGTGGAGCGAAATTGGTACTCTGTGGGAGAAAATGGCGAAGCGCCTGATGACGGTTGAGGACGTAAGAAAGCTGCTTTCCAAAGAGGTTGAAAAGGCCGGGTCGCAACGTGCTCTGGCTCGCCAGATCGGCATATCAGTTCAGTATATATCGCGCTTCCTGGCGGGCGAAGTTCCGCCTGGGAAGCGCGTTCTGGATTGGCTTGATCTTGAAGAGGCTGGGATGACTTATCGTCGGAAGCCAAAGGCCCCAGCCGAGCAGAAATGGCGCCGGAAGAGGGGGAAGTGATGAGCGTGGCTAAGTGCAACGTGAGTCATGATGACTTTCCCATTCCTGACGAGGCGCTTGACGATCGCTTGGCGTTCGTCGGGACCAGCGGATCTGGAAAGACGTATGCCGCAGGAACAGCCGTGGAGCGTCTTCTTCAGGACGGGGCGCGCGTCGTTATTGTTGACCCGCTCGATGTGTGGTGGGGGCTGCGGGTGCGCAGCGATGGAAAAACGCCGGCCTTTCCCATTGCCATCTTCGGAGGCGAGCACGGCGACATACCATTTAGCGAGCACGCCGGCGCCCTGCTTGGCGAGACGGTAGCCACTACGTCCGAGAGCTGCATCATTTCCCTTGGCGGCATGCCGACGAAATCGGCAGAGCGCCGGTTCATGCTGGCGTTTCTGGATAAGCTCTACCGTTGCGCCACGGGAGAGCCATTCCACATCATTTTTGATGAAGCAGATCTGTGGGCGCCACAGAAATCGAGCGAGCCTCAGCTTCAAAGCCTGATGGAGCAAATCGTCAGGCGTGGCCGCGTCAAAGGGTTCATTCCGTGGCTTATTACGCAGCGTCCTGCTGTTCTGTCGAAGGACGTTCTGAGCCAAGCAGATGGCATTATTGCCATGAAACTGACGGCACGGCAGGACCGCGATGCAGTAGGCGGATGGGTCGAAAGCACTGCGGACAGGTCTGAGTGGAAGGCTATCGATGCCAAGCTACCGACAATGCAGAAGGGGCACGGCGTTATCTGGATCCCAGCGCGCGGCATTTTGCAGGCAGTCGTGTTCCCTCAGAAGAAAACATTCGATAGCTCGGCTACACCCAAGCGGGGCGAAATCAGGCGCACGGCCTCGCTCAAACCGATAGACATTGGGAAGCTCAAAGAACGTATAGCGGCGATCGA
>Ga0207866_1001779_pt1 | contig 18530 bp, 23 predicted proteins | sample HigsolmetaAR203D_FD_184835 | JGI IMG/M metagenome (GOLD analysis project Ga0207866, IMG submission 184835) | Ionic liquid and high solid enriched microbial communities from the Joint BioEnergy Institute, USA - AR20-3-D (SPAdes) (version 2) ...
TGCCCAGTTATCGAATTAATCGTTCAAAATGGGGAATTTCATTTCGTTGAAATTGGGGAATTTTTAATCGGTGTTGACAGTGTTACCTATAAGCCGGATTTCTGGAGAAATGTAACTCAAAATGAAAATACTAAGTTTGCTCATTATAATTGTCCGATGGACTTTTTATATGACATTATGTCCAATTTAAAAAGAGCAGAACGCAAACAGCCGATAAAATTGATTGATTTATTGGTTAAAAAAGATAATAATAAAGCCAATCGTAAGCAAAGGGGAAAAGCAAAAGAAATAGCATGTAAATTAGAAAATAATATTGCAGCCATTAAGACGGCTGGTGGCAATGAAGATGAAATGTATAATAAAATCGAGGAAGCAACAGATGAAGCAATTGAAAAATTAAAGAAATTAAAGGTGAATGAAAACGCAATGTATTCCATTTTAAAAATGATTAGTAAAGATTTGGAAGGAAACAAGGGTGCAGTAAGATTGATGGATCTTTTGTATAAAACACAACGAGACGTTTTCTTGCAAGCTTTTAAAAAATAAAACTATCAAAAAGTCACAAAAAGTTTTAAAATATATGGCTAAAATCCTTTATTTATGGGGTTTTTAGCCATTTTTTTCTAAGTGACTATATGGAGGGGGAACTGGAACATGAAGGCTAGTCACATTTGTCGTGGAGTCGAATGCAATATCAAAGTAGACTACTTTTTCCCCTCTTGATTTTTTATTAAAAATGCACATTATAATACAATTATACAGTATCACACAAATAATAATAAAGCAATGTTTTTTTGGATTGTAATTATCGGGTAAACGAGTTTTTCCATTATTAAAAATTCCTCCAATATTAATTATCAATATCTTCTCCCTTCAAAATCTCTCCTTTCTTTTTATCACTTGCCTGATTGTTAGAGTCCGAAAGGCTCATTAACAATTAAATAAGTCTGCAGGGATAGCATTATCATCCAACGTCTGCTATGTCGGACTAAAAAACCTTCAAACAGCGAATTGGTTAGAGGTGAGATGCTCTAACAACAGTGAGGAAATGGAGGGGTGAGATGCCCTCCTAAAATCGTTTGAAGGAGATTGATTTTTAATGGAAAAAGTATTTAAAAATGATATCTTTGCAGTTAGTGTTAAAGAGGATCAAGAAGGAACGTTATTATTTGATGTAGAAAATGTAGCAAAAAATTTGGGATTAACTACCGTTGCCAAAAGTGGCAACACTGTTGTTCGTTGGAAAAGAGTTAATGATTATCTATCTAGTTTAGGATATTCAGATGAAGTTAAAAAAGGAGATTTTCTAGCTGAACAGTTTGTTTATTTATTAGCAATGAAAGCTGGAAATAAAAATGCGATTGAATTTCAAAAATGGTTAGCGTTTGATGTTGTACCTAGAATTAGAAAAGACGGTTTGTACATCACGGACGATGCTACAGAAGAACAAAAAGCATACAATTATAAAATGCTTGATGTGATTTTCAACAAAATTGGTGCGGAGTTCTTTATGGATGAGTATAAAAAATGTATAGAATTTCACGTAAAAAATAAAACAAGACTCGAATACGAGAAGTCTAATAAAAATAGACGTAAAGATAAGAAGAAAACTGTAGCAGAATCTAAGATTACAATCATGCGAAAAATTTTAAAAGTAGCTAAGGAACGGGAACAACAGTATAGAAGAAATTTCCAATGGGAACTAAAGTCTTTGATGAGTGAAGTTGTAAAAACAATTGAATTGGACATTAAGGAAGTTAAACATAATCAAACAAGAGGTAGATTAGCACAAGCTAATAAGAAAATCGGATGACAGAGAGTTACAAAATCGTAGCTCTCTTTTTGTTTATGGAGGTCAAAATGGATAAGAAAGAGGATAAAGATTTAAAAAATAAGAAAGTAAGGTTGGAATATAAGGTTGATAAAGATGGAATCGTTTATGACGTTAAACATGTTTTTTATTAAAAACAAACAAAATATACTAACTATATATTAACAGTCAATACATAATAAGTCAAATAAAAAAACAGGGGGAAGATAGATGAAGGAAGTACCAAATTTTAATGATGTAAGGGATGAGATGACACCTTTAATAGGGTTTAAAAATTATTTAGTACATTGTCCGACAGGGAATGTGTACAGTTTGATTAGAAACCAATGGCTTTGCGTTGATGCTAAAGGGACGGGAGATAATAGTAACTATTTGATGACGACATTAAAAAACGATGAAGGTGATTATAAACGCCTATACATACACGAGATTGTAATGAGTAGTTACATGGGCATTACAAAGCAAGATTGGAGAGCAATGGGCTTAGAAGTGGATCATATTAATAAAAATCCAAATGATAATCGAATTGAGAATTTGAGATTAATAAACAGTGCAGGGAATAAGAAAAATAGGGATATGTGGATGAATACTATTCGATTAGGCTATGAGGTTGCAGAAAAGTTACGTGACGAGTTTAAAGATGTACAATACAAAAAGTGTGACTGGTATAAGCAAAAGGCTAAAGAACTGGGAGTAAGTGCAAGAACGATACAGAATGTGTGTTTAGGTTATACATACGCAAGCTAATTAAAAAATAGGAGAGACTAAAAAATGCAAAGAATAATGGAAGCATTTTTAAAATCATTTTGTGAAATGTTTTTGTTAACCTTGGTTGTGTCGGTTGTGTGTTTTGCTTTATTTAGTTTAATTAATTTAAATTTATATCTTGGTGTTATTGTTGTGTTTACATTTTTTGTTGTGGTCAATGCGTATATTAAGTTAAGAGTTAAAAAGGATGATTGTTAATGGAAGAAAAATTTGTGATATTTAATGATTTTTGCGATCCATATATTAAATTTTATGATGATTTAGAAGATGCCATATTGCATTTTAAAGAACGAAAAGTTGAGGCTGAGAAAGGTGGCATAGATGTCTATCTTTGTAAGGTATTAGTAAAAAACAAAATAAATAGCTCTTTTTAAGCAGGAAAATAGTCCTCTTTTGTCGAAATGAAGTAGATGAGGGAGGTAAAATTAATGACAGAGTCGTCTCAATCAAATGTATCTATCGAAAATAATATTTTCATTAATGAATTAATTGAAATAACTAGGAAAAGTAATAAAGAATTTAAAAAATTTATTGACTATAATTTGTTCCCTAAAAAATCACCATTAAGTTTTGAAGCTATTAACAATAATATTAAAGCTTTAGAAAGAATGGATAAAACTCAACGATCAATTGTTAAAGCAAGAGCAAAAGAATTTGAGGAATCATACGATCCCTCGAAGCATTTCCCTCCTCTTTTTGGGATTTTCGGGTTTTTAATAAGTATGTATGCCTTACTAAAAGAAATGAACAGAATGGTAGGAATAATTTCGAGTATTATATTAATTGTGGGGATAACAATATATTCAGCATGGCTATACAATAAAGCTTTACAATTGCGTCAAACAGCGGTATTTTTTAATGCTCTAATAAATAGCTTAAAGTATGATGAAAAATAAGCACCCATGCGGTGCTTTTTCTTTTGCGTTAATGGGAGAGGAGTTAGTTAAAAAATGAATGAACCATTGTTAAGAATTGAATTAGACGGAATATACGAGCGTGCCAAGAGTATATTACAAGGGTGAAAGATTGGATACAAAAGGGTTGATAAGAACCAAATTTGACTGGGAAACTGATGATGAATTTGTCAGATTGCCAGAAATCTTTATTAAATATTTTGAAGGTGTAAATGAAAAAAAAGAAGAGCCAATTATTAAAGAAATTAAAAAAGAAAAAGAAGTAATAAAAGGACAATGGTACAAATTTACTGATGATGGTGAAGAAATTCCAATTAGCGATGAAGAAAAATTTTATGATGAAATTTAATAAGGGTGAGTGTTATGCACACTCTTTTAATGGAGTTGGTTAAATGAAACCCAAGAAACGATGTAATAAAGCAGGTTGTAGAGAGTTAATTGACTATGATGAAAAATACTGTCCAAAGCATAAAGGTTATGGAGATAAAGAATATAATCGTCAAGTGCGATTTAACAAAGATAATGAGAAGTATGCAAAGTTTTATAATTCGAGTGCGTGGAAGAAATTGAGAAATGCTTACATAGCAGCATATCCTTTGTGTGAAAGGTGTTTAAAGGACGGAATTATTAAACAAGCAGATGTAGTACACCATATAATTGAGATTAGAAGTGATTGGTCAAAGAGATTAGATTGGGATAACTTAGAAGCAGTATGCCATGAGCATCATAATAAAGAGCATGCAGATTTAAGAAAGAAGAATTGAAGATACATAACATTTGTATTAAAATTAAATCAATTAACATTTAATTGAATATTAAAACAAAGGGATGATTGTATTGGGATTCAAGGTTAGGATACCAATAAGTAAGAATGTAAGGTTAAATGTGAGTAGGAAGTCAGTTGGTATCAGCGCAGGAACAAAAGGTGTAAGGGCAAGCATCAATAGTAAAGGATACGTTAACACCAGTGTTGGCAATGGGAATGTGAATTATAATAATACACATAAGATAGGTAAGAAGAAAAAGGAACCATCATTATTTGAGTTACTGTTTGGTAGCAGAAAAGATAAGAAGGATAAGGGTTAGCAGGAATGTTCTGTTAACCTTTTTATTTTGTTAAAGATGATTAGTTATACATTATAATGAATAAATATACAATATAATGTATAAACATTAATTGGTTAAAATTAATAACACTATATATTGTGTTATTAAGTTGATAAGACTCCATATATTGTGTGGGGCTTGGTAAAATAGTGAATAATTAATCGGCGCCCCCTTTTCTTCGCGGAAAATTCCCATTTTGCAAATTCTTCATTTTTCCATTTTCCCAATTTAATCCTCTATTCTACCCTCACGAAAGGAGATGATCAATTTATGGCAGGAAGAAAGCCGAAATTAACGGAAGCAACAACAAAACATTGGACAAAAGAAGAGTTGGCTGAACGAATGGAAAAAGAAAAAATGTTAGCTGAATTTGACAAATTAAACGTTGACGATATTCCATCTTATTTATCTTCAGCAGCCAAAAAAGAATGGAAAAGAATCGTTCCGTTATTAGAACAGTTACCTATCGCTAATCTCGACTTAGCAATGGTTGCAATGTATTGTAACTATTACGCCTTATTTGTTGACACATCTAAAAAAGTTAAAAAGGAAGGCGTGGTAATCACGACAGAAGGCTCACAAGGTCAACCCGTCACAAAGCAAAATGAAAATTTTCGTGCAATGTTGCAAATCTCGAAGGAAATAAAGTCAATTGCAAGTAGTTTGGGTTTATCTTTAGACAGTCGTATGCGTATAATTGCTCAAAGTAAAGATGACAAGGAAGAAGTCAGCGATCCATTTGCCGACTTGATGAATGATGATTGATTATACAACAATTTATGCAAAAAAGATAGTCAATGGTGAAATTATTGCAAGCAAAAAAGTTAAACAAGCATGTCAAAGACATTTGGATGACTTAGAGAAATCGAAAGATGATCCTAATTATCCATATTATTTTGACATTAAAAAAGCTGATAAGATCATTAGATTTATAGAATTATTGCCAGATGTCAGCACTGGTAAGCCAACAAAACTTGCTTTATTCCAAAAATTTCTTATTGGTAGCTTACAGGGCTGGAGAAATAAAGAAACAGGTTATAGGAGATTTACTAAAGCATACATAAGTATGGCAAGAAAACAGGGTAAATCCATGATAATTGCTGGAATTGCTTTGTTTGAGTTGTTATATGGCGAGTATCCTAAATTAGATAGACAAATTTATTGTACAGCCAATTCTAAAGAACAGGCAAGGGCTGTTTTCAACATGGTTGTTGCTCAGCTTAAAAAGATTCGTTCAAAATCATCAACTATAAGAAAACTCACAAAAATTGTACGAAATGAAATTCGATATGATGAAACAAATAGTGTATTAAGACCATTATCACGAGATGTCGATAACTTGGATGGTTTGAATGTTTTACTTGGAATCCTTGATGAATATCACACTTCTATTGACAACAGAATGATGGAAGTTTTGGAATCGTCACAAACTCAACAAGAACAACCATTAATTATTATAATTAGCACAGCAGGTGAAAAGCTGAATGGTGTTATGTATTCGATTGAATACCCGTATATAACCAAATTATTAAATGGTGAAGTTAAGAACGATAATTATTTTGCCATTTGCTATGAACAAGAAAGTGAAGAAGAAATAAATGATGAATCGCTTTGGATTAAATCAAATCCATTATTAGAAGTTGATAGCATCCGTAATAGGATGCTTAAATTTTTGCGTAAAAAGTTAGAAGAAGCAAGAACAAAAGATAATTTACAATTAACTTTGGTTAAAAACTTTAATATGTGGCAATCAGCTTCAGAAGAATCATTTTTAAAAGGTGCTGAATGGAAGGATTGTGCTATAGATTATCAGCCTAATTTATATGGTAAAGATGTCTATATTGGTGCTGATTTAAGTAGGACAAATGACTTATCAGCTATTAGTTGGGTTGTTCCAGTTGATGGTAAATTCTTTGTTGATTCACATTCATTTGTAGGCACTAAAGGTGGATTAGAAAACAAAATCAAGCGTGACAAGATTGATTACAAGAAATTGGAACAACAAGGTTATTGTACGATAACCAAAAAAGAAAGTGGAATCATTGATTACAAAGATATTATCCAATTTATTGATGACATTGTGGAGAAATATAATTGGAATGTCAAAGGTATCATGTATGACCCTTATACTTCCCCGCCATTTATCACAGATTTAGAAGAAAAATATCCTCTCATTGAAGTAAGACAAGGTGCAAAAACTCTTTCTCCAGCTACAAGGGATTTCCAATTAAAAGTTTACGATCAGAAAATTATACATAATGATAATCCTTTATTAACCATTGCAGTAAACAATGCCATTTTGAAAAAAGTGAATGATACTGTTCAAATTGATAAAGAAAAAAATAGGAACAAGATAGATCCGATTGCAGCACTAATAAACGCATGGACACAATCCATGTACCATCAAAAAGATACAACCGATCTAAACGAATTTTACCATGACATTAATAACATCTCATTCTAAAGGGCGGTGATAAGATGCAATTAAAATCATTGCTAATCTTTTGCAACTTAATATTATTGAATATTCACACTATTTTATTTTTGTTAGGATTGATTTTAATATCAACTGCAGCATTTTTGTTTAATACAATTGTAGGATTAGTCATAACAGGTGTATTTCTTATTATCATCGCCTTACTACTCGACAATAAAGGTGGTGATAAATAGACAATGTTATTCGGAAAGCGAAGAGAAACACGCTCATATAATTATCAATTTATTTTGGATTCCATTATAGCAGCATCTATAGAGAATGACTCATTTGGCGGTATCAGAGCTTTGAAACACTCTGATGTTTACACTGCTATACAAGTGATTTCAAATGGTTTGGCAACATATCCCATTGAGTTAAAACAGAACAACATAGCGGATAATCAAAGTGACTTATATTATTTATTAAATGTAAAGCCGAATCGTAATATGACAGCGTTTCAATTCAAAAAGATAATGGCTATACAAATGTTGTTAACCGGTAACTCATTTGCACAAATAAAAAGAGCAAATGGAATACCTGTAGAATTGCAGTATTTACCGTATGGTCAGATGTCAATAACGACTGATGGAGCGAATATTAACTATACATTTAATCCAGAAAGTGGTGGCTCAATTAATTTAAAACCAGATGATGTTCTGCATTTTAGATATAATGTCACGTCTGATGGATTAATTGGTATATCTCCGTTACATTCTTTGGTCAATGAGTTAAAGTCACAAGAATCAACACGTAAATTAATCACGTCATTTTATAAAGGTGCGTTAAATCCATCCGGTATTTTAAAAGTACACGGTGGTCAATTGGACAAGAAAGCAAAGGACAATATTCGAGATGTTTTTGAATCAAGTAACACTGGAGATAATGCGGGAAGAACACTTGTCATGGATGACACAATGGATTACACACAATTAACAGTAGACAATTCCATTCTCCAATACATAGCTTCCACAAATAACATAAACACAGCAAGTGTTGCAAAAGCTTTTAATATTCCACTGTCAATGTTCCAAATTGACGAAGCGCACACATCAAATACACAGGCAGAATCAACCTTCCTCAAATACACACTTCAACCGTTATTTTCCAATTGGATTAATGAGTTAAACGTAAAATTGTTAGATTATCAAGATATTAGAATGGGTAAAACATTCACTTTTAACGTGGATAGTTTATTAAAATTAGAACCTCAACAACTATCTGAAACAATTATTAAACAATTGCAAGCAGGTATTATTTCGTTTAGACAAGCCCAAGAAAAATTGGGATATATACCTTCTAACAGTGATCCGAATATTGATAAACGTATTGTTTCGCTCAATTATACGTATGCTGAATCGCTAGGAGATAACGTAAAAGATAGACAAAATAATAATCAACAAATCACTACCGACAACAACGTGAAAGGTGGTGATACTAATGAATGAATTGGAAAAACGGTATTTAGATGTTACTGGTTTGGAGACAAGAGCAGATGAATCCAAGAAGATTATTGAGGGTTATGCATTAAAATTTAACACTTGGTCAAATGATTTAGGTGGTTTTATCGAGACAATCAAGCCAGAAGCATTAAAAGATACTGATATGAGCGATGTAAGAGCATTAATTGATCATGACTCCAGTAAGGTAATTGGCCGAACAACAGCAGGAACATTGCAACTTAAAGTGGATGATGTTGGATTGCATTTTAGATGTGAGTTACCTAATACGTCTTATGCCAACGACTTATATGAGAATATCAAAGCAGGTAACATCAATCAGTGTTCTTTTGGATTCATTATTGATGATAATGGCGATGAGTTAAGACAAGATCCGAAAACAGGAATGTATCAAAGAACGATTAAGAAGATTAAAAGTTTATTTGATGTTTCGGTTGTTACTTATCCGGCTTATGAAGCAAGCTCAGTTGCTGTTGCAACAAGAAATTTAAATCAAGTAAAACAAGAGTTTGAAAAACGAAAAGAGTTGTTACTTTTACAACTAAAACTAGATAAGGATTTTCTACAAGTCACTGAATAATCGGTGGCTTTTTTTAATGCAAAGAAAGGATGAGTGTTAAATGTTGGATGAAAAAATTAAGGAATTACGTTCTCAGTTAAAAGAAAAACGTGAAGAAGTTAACGCAAAAATCAATGAGGCACAAGAAAGAGCAGCAAATGGAGATTTGCAAGGTGCTACTGATTTAAAAGCACAGATTGATGAATTAAAACAAAAGATTACTAGTCTTCAAGACGAATTGAAACAGCTTGAAGATTTAGCTGGATTGCAACCAGAGGACATATCGCAAGATCCCCAACCACAACAAGAACAAAAATCAAATCAAAAAAAAGGAGAAATGAGAAATATGCCAAAAGAAAAAGAAATTTTGAAACCTGAAAACGAAGAATTGCGAGCATTTGAACAATATTTACGTTCTAAAGGGGAAGTACGTGAAGGAATCACAACAGTTGATGCACAAGCTGTCATTCCAGAAGATATTCAAATTAATCCTCAAGAAACTCCAGAAACGGTAGTTGATTTACGTAAATTGGCTAATGTCGTACCTGTCAATCGTGGAAGTGGTTCTTATCCAGTGTTAGCTAATCCATCTGATGAATTGGTTAGTGTAGAGGAATTAGCAGCAAATCCAGAACTAGCAAAACCAAATTTTACGGATATTGACTATAAGATTACAACTTATCGTGGTGCAATCCCAATTTCTCAAGAATCTTTAGATGATGCTGGTATTAATTTAGCTGGATTAGTATCTAAACACATTCAAAAACAAGCATTAAATACGTCTAATAAAAAGATTGCAGAGGTATTGAAATCCTTTACACCAAAAACAGTTACGAATTTAGACGATATTAAACACATCTTAAACGTTGATATTGATCCTGCTTACAATGTATCTATTGTTTGCACGCAGTCATTCTTTAACGCTTTAGATACGATAAAAGATGCGAATGGTCGTTACTTATTGCAACAAGACATTACAGCACCATCTGGTTACAAACTACTGGGTCGCAATGTTTATATTGTAAAAGATGAGTTATTAGGTTTAGCAGGGGACATGAAAGCATTTATCGGTGACGTAAACGCTGGTATATTCTTTGCAGACCGCAAAAAAGCATCTGTCCAATGGGTCGATAACTATATTTATGGACAAATACTTGCATCATTTATTCGTTTTGACGTTAAACAAGCCGATGCAAATGCAGGATATTTTGTAACTCTACAATTACCAACCGAAGGATAATCTAAGGAAGATGATTCAATTCATCTTCCTTTTTTGAATTGTAGGTGATGATATTGGAATTAACTCAATTAAAGAACTATTTAAGGATTGACCACGATTTAGACGATCAACTTCTTACTTATATCCAATCAATAGCAGAATCTTACATACAAAGTGCCATCGATAGCACAGACGATTACTATAAAACTGATCCACGTTTTGATTATGCCACAGCACTTCTCATCAGTCACTGGTACGAAAATAGATCAGCAACCACTGATGTCAATTTAGAGGATATACCATTTGGTGTACAAGCCTTTATACAGCAATTAAGAGGGCTGATTAGCAGTGCCTAAAAAAATAACGACTGCAGGGAAAATGAATGAACGTATTACATTTTATAAAAAAGTACAAACAAAAGATGATTATGGAACACCAAAGATTGATGACGAAGAAGTGTTTTCTTGTTGGGCTAGTGTTAGAATCCAGTATTTAAAAGAAATGCAAGTAACAGTTGGTACTGCACTGGAAAACACTATCACATTTGTGATTAGACATAAACAACCAGCAGAAATTAAGAATGACATGACAGTTAAACATAATGGTGTTAGATACGAGATTGTTAGTATCAATCCTGACTTACAAAACAAAGAATTCGATGTAATTATCTGCAAGGCGGTGTCTTAGATGGGCGTGGAAATTGATACTAAAAGTATCGATCAAGCATTAAAAAGGATGGTTGCACAAGAAAAGAAAGTGAGAAATAAAGGTTTAAAAGAAGCAGCAAAAGCTGTTGCTGAAAGATTAAGAGAAAATACACCTATTGACCCGACAGATGGCAATGAAAAGCACATGAAAGATGACGTTGCTATTTCCGGTGTTGACCAATATGGTGAAATTTATGTTGGTTATGGAAAAGAAACCGCATGGCGTGCCCATTTTGTTGAGATGGGAACAATCAAACAACGCCCTCAACATTTTATTGAGCGAACAGAACAAGAAATGCAAGAAGAAATCATGAGAATTATGGCAGAAGAATTTAAAAGGGGGATAGGATTGTGACACTCCCTGTTAAGGTAATATATGACTTGTTAATGAATGATGAAAATATTACAAGTCTTATAAATCCCGATATGATTTTTACAATTGATGTGCCGGAAGATTATCAAAAAGTAGAAAATGCACCGATTGTAAGAATCAATGAAATTAGTGATTATCAACAAGATTTTGCATCAAATAAACCTTTTTCACTCGTTTTTAGTGTTCAGGTCGATGTTTGGGCAAAAGATTTAAAGACATTAGACAATATTAAAACTGCATTAGATACTCTAATGTCTAATAATTATTGGAGTCAATACAATGGGGCATTAGATAAAGATCCTGACATTGATTTATTTAGATTGGCAAGACGTTATCGAACAACTCAACATATTGAATTTGGATAAACACTCATTTTGAGTGTTTTTTATTTTAAAAATTTGAAAAGGAGATTGATAATACATGGCTACACTTGGATTTGAAGAAGTAATGATTGGAATTCACGATGGAGATACAGAGACAATTAAAACAGTATATACAATTAATGCACAAGAAGGTGGCACAATTGAAGCAAAACTAAGTGGGTTACAAGCACAAGCTAATACATTATATGCTTCTAATGTGCCATTCTTTGTATCAGCAGTTGGTACAGGAACGCCTAAGTTGGATTTAGATACTGCTGATTTATCTGATGAAGTGATTGCAGCTATTTCTGGTGCAACTTTTGAAAATGGTGTTATTAAATTGGGTGCTGATACTGTTGCACCATACGTTTCAGTTATTTTGAAAACAAAAGGACTTAAAAATGATGATATCTACATCGGATTATTAAAAGGAGTATTCGGACATCCTGACGGTGCAGACCTTAAAACTGCGGAAGATAAAGGACAAGAGGCCGATACTACAGATGGTTCTTTGAGTGGTTCCTTTGTAAGCAGAAAACTGGATGGTTTAGTCTACGCAAAAGGACGCACATCAAATACAGGGTTTGATTTTGAACAATTTAAATCGTTCGTGTTTAACGGATATACAGGTACTACAGGAGCGTAATGATTTAAGCTAGGCACTTAAACGGTGTCTAGCTTTTATTATTGTACAAAAAATAATAAAGGTGGTTAATAACATGTTAAAAATTGAGTTATACAATCCAGAAACTGACGAAACAAAAACTTATACTGAAAACTTTGTGTCTGCAAGATCTTTGAGAAAAGTTATTGAATTTGGAATAAAAACGGAAAAAGGCGAATTGAACGAATTAGAACAATTAGACGAACTGATTGGACTCGTAGCAAGTTTATTTAGAAATGAAGAAGTGAATTATGATTCCATTTATGAAGGTATTGCTGCAGATAAAATCGGTGATGTATTAAATGAAATCATTACTCAAGTAATGGGTGGAGAAGCGAAAAAAAAGCAAGCGATGGAACAAGTAAAACAGGCGACAAAATAGAAGAAATCTCTTTTGAAGAATACTTGTCTAATTTAAATAAAGTTTATAGAAATCTTATAGAAAATGGATGGACGTACAATGACATCGAAAATATGGATATTCATGGCTTTTTGAATTTAATGGATGATAAATCAAATAATAAAACCAGATATGACGATATAGAAGCATTTTACAACTCTATTTAATGGGGAGGTGAGGCTTTTTGGCAGGAAATAAACCTTTAGGGAACATGGTCATAGGAATCTCGCTCGAAGGAACGCAGTTTGCTAATTCTATAAAAGGTATTAGAAATCAAATAAAACAAGCTCAAAGTGCAATGAAGGCTAATCTTGAAGTATTTAAAAATGCTGGAGACGAGTATGGCAAATTAGAACAACAAGTAGACGATTTAAACAGTGTCATGGCTGTAAATCAAAAACAAATTGAAATTTTGAGAAAAAAATATGCTGAAGCAGCTAAAACCTATAAAGCAGGTGATAAAGAATTAACTAACCTTGCAAAGCAGTTAAATGACGCTGTAAGAAAACAGAGTGTTTGGGAACGTCAATTACAACAAACTAAAAGCAAATTAGAGGAACTGAACAACAGTAACAAGCAATTTGCCAACCATTTGAATGACATTGGCGGTAAATTTAAAGAATCACAAGAAAAAGCAAGTGCATGGTCTGGCGCATTAACCAAAGCATTTACAGCACCTATAATTGCCATTTCTGCTTTAGGTGCAAAAATTAGTTCGGAAATATCCAATATTTCAGCCAATATACAAGCCATGACAGGTGCTACAGCAGGAGAAGCCAAGAAACAAGGCTCAATAGTTGGTAAAGTTTGGGCTGATGGATTCGGTGAAAGTACAGATGAAGTTGGCGAAGCAGTAGTAAAGATTAAACAAAACTTGAAAGGCATCGATGATAGCCAATTAAAGAGTGTGACAGAAAAAGCCCTAACGTTATCTAAGATTACAGGGGCAGATATTGAAGAATCTTTGCGTGGCGTTAATAGTTTAATGACCAACTTTGGCATGAGTGCCAACCAAGCCTTTGACTATATGGTTAAAGGGGCGCAACGTGGACTTAATAAATCTGGTGAACTAGAAGATAACATTGCAGAATATGGACAATTATGGGCGCAAAATGGATTTAGTGCTAAAGAAATGTTCGCCATTTTAGATAATGGTCTAAAATCGGGTGCGTACAATTTTGATAAGATTAATGATTTTGTCAAAGAATTTGGAATCAGCTTGACTGATGGACGTTTTGAGAAAAATATAGGTAAATTTTCAAAAGGAACTCAAGAATTGTTCCAAAAGTTTAAAGAAGGAAAAGCAACCACAAAAGATGTATTCAATTCTGCCATTAATGACCTGAAAAACATGAAAAATCAGCAAGATAAATTAACACTTGCATCAAACTTATGGTCAGCACTTGGTCAAGATAACGCCATAAAGGTTATCCAATCCCTCAACAATACAAACCACGCTTATGATAACGTCACAGGTGCAACAAACAAGGCAGCTAAAGCCTTAACCAATACACCAGTTGCTAAATTTCAAAAGGCATGGAGAGAATTGCAACTAGCATTGAAGCCAGTTGGTGACACTCTACTTAACATTGGAACAAGAATATTAACACCAATTACTAACGGAATCAAGAAATTTGGTGACGTGTTTAATAATATGTCTCCAACTATGCAAGGTGTAACTGTTGGAGTTGGTGCATTCCTAGCTTCATTAGCCCCGATAACAATGGTTATGGGTATGGTTGCAGGTTCATTAGGTAACATTTTAATGATTGCACCAAAAATTGTTAGTGGAATTAAACTCATTACTGGTGCTGTCAGGTTGATGAATTTAGCTTTCTTAGCAAATCCAATAGGATTAGTGGTTACAAGCATCGGATTGCTAGTCGGTGCATTTATTTTAGCCTATAACAAAAGCAAACCATTCCATAAATTTGTTAATAATCTGGCTTCAAGCATCAAAGAAAAAGTTAAGCCAGCATTTGAAATGTTAACCAATGCTGTCAAAGTTGCAATGACAGTAATAACGCCAATTATTAAAGTGGCAATGACACTGATTAAATCAATCATTGTAGGCGTATGGAATAATATCAAAGGTGTAATAACTGGCGCTTTAAATGTCATTATGGGTATTGTTAAAGTGTTTTCTGGATTGTTTACTGGTAACTGGCACAAGATGTGGGAAGGCATTAAACAGCTATTCAAAGGTGCATTTCAATTTATTTGGAATGGTATGCAATTATTATGGTATGGCAAGATGCTCAAAGGTGCATTATCCTTCATTGGACTGTTTAAGAACGCATTCAAGAGTTTATGGAACTCAATGAAAAATATCTTCTCCGCACCTATCAAATGGATTGTAAATTATTCCAAAACTTATTTCTCCAACATGAGTAAAAACTCCACAACAGTCTTCAATGGATTGAAAAACTCCATCAAAACCATCTGGAATGCCATCAAAAATCATATCATTGACCCCATTAAGTCAGCATTTAAAACCGTAACAAGCACATTATCTAACCTAAGAAAAAAAGCACTAGATATTTTTAAAAGTTTAAAAGACGGTGCAGGTAAGATTTGGGACAAAATGATTGAAACATTTAAAAAACTGCCTTCAAAAATGGCAGATGCCCTTAAAAAAGGTGCAAAGTCAATAGGAAATGCCATGAAAAGTGTTTCTAAAGTGCTGCTGGAAGGACTTGCAAAAGGTGTAAATGGCGTTACTGGTGGTATTAACTGGATTTTGGATAAGGTTCATGCACCTAAAAAGCTAAGAATACCAAAATGGGACATTCCTAAATATGCCAAAGGAACTGACAACCACCCTGGTGGTCTTGCATTAGTATCTGATGGTAAAGGTAAAAACAAACGTGAATTAATTGCCTTACCAAATGGTCAAATGTTCCTTTCCCCAGAAAAAGAAACCATCTTAAACCTTCCAAAAGGAACATCGGTTTTAAATGGTGATGCTACTTCACAACTATTGAACATGTTTCCAAAATACGCTAGTGGTAAAGGTTGGCTACAATCTGCGTGGGATAAGGTTAAAGATGTGTGGGAATATGCATCCAAACCTAAAGAATTGATCAAATTAGCTATTGACAAGTTTACTAATTTGTCTGGCATTAAAAACCCGACATTAGGCATTGTGCAAGGTATGATTAACCTTGTTAAAGATGGTGCTGTTAACTGGATTAAGAAACAATTCAACTTTGGCGGTGGAACTCCTTCCGGTTCTGGAGTCCAAAGATGGCGACCTTACGTTATTAGAGCGTTAGAAATGTTGGGATTGTCAACATCCGAAAACATTGTTAATAGAGTTCTATATCAAATGAAAACAGAGTCGGGTGGTAATCCGAGAGCTATCAACTTATGGGATATTAACGCTAAACGTGGAATACCATCTAAAGGGCTGATGCAAGTTATTGACCCAACATTTAGAGCGTATGCATTAAAAGGATTTGACAAAGACATATACGACCCATTATCTAACATCTTAGCGTCTTTAAGATATGCAATGTCACGTTATGGCTCTTTAGAAAGAGCATATCAAGGTCATGGTTATGCAAATGGTGGACTCATCACTAGAGAGCAAATAGTAAGAGTCGGCGAAGGTAACAAACCGGAAGTTGTGATTCCGTTAACAAAAAGAGCAAGAGCATTACAACTTCTTGCAAAAACTCAACAAATCTTAGATGTTCCAAACGGTAGCCAAGTTGTTGTAAATAATAATTATGATGAATTTATTGCACGACAAGATGCACAAATAAACCTAATGCAGCAACAAATTGACCTTTTAACACAATTGGTGTTGAAAAATCAAACAATAGAAGTGGATGGTAGAGCGTTAGCACGAACAACAGCCAAATATATGGATGAAGAACTAAACAGACAGAAATTAAATAAAACGAGAGCATCGGGGAGGGTGAGCTTTGCATGACGACATCATACTTACTTGATGTTATTTACAAAGGCATAAGGTTGTCTAATTACTGTTTTATTACGGAAATCCATCGTGACGTAATGCCCCCTCTCGAAAATGTCACGATGGATATTCCTGATAAAATAGGAACCTATTTTTATAGACGAAAAGTCAATCCACGCACTTTCAGCGTGGATATATTAATTTCTGAACCATTAGAAGAAAATAGACAAGCATTAGCCAATGTCCTAGAATCGGATTCTTTAGTACCCATAGAATTCTCGGATCATCCAGGGATTGTGTACGATGGTATTTTCACGGGATCATCGGAAATATCGAAAATCAACTACCAAAATGGTACCGTAACATTGCAATTTTTCATTCCGTATCCATACGGAAAAGGTGAAAGTTATATAGCACATATTCCAGCAGATAACAATGTACAAGATATTTCTGTTTATAGCGGAGTGGAAACATTCCCTGTCATAACCGCCACATTTTTGGAGGATACGCCAGCATTTGCAATCGCATGTGGCGAAAAATACTTGCAGTTAGGAAATTTTCAGACAGTGGAAACTACGCCCGAACCACGTGAACAATTAATCTTCTTTGAAGCGTGCGAATCGCTAACTGGGTGGACAGCATTGAATGGAACATTCGAGGAAATTACATTAACTGGACAAATGAATTCCAACGGATACTCATTTAGTTTATTGAATGTTGGAGAAGGATCTGCTTGGCATGGGGCAGCATTAGCTAAAGGATTGTCTGAACCTGTACAAGATTTTGTTTTTCAAGCAAAAGTTCAACATCGATCGACTGGTAAGGATCTTGAGAAACAAATGGGTAAAATAGATATTTATTTCCGCAACGTAGCCGGTGAGTCAATTGCGAAACTAACATTAAAAGATGATACTCCTACAGCCTATTTAAATAATGCACAGGCTGGAATTGGTTATTACGGAAGAAGAGATATTATCTTTGATCGGAAAGTGAAAAACTTAAATGATTTTGACGGATTGATTCGGTTAAGACGTGAAGGGAATGCTATTAACGTTTATTTTGGCCAAATCCGAGATGGAAAAGAAGAATGGTCTACTTCTACCCGCGTAATTGACTCGAAAAATGAATTCACTGATAAAGTGGCATCCATTGTTATTGCTCTTTCCGTTCATGGGACAAGCCCAGCGGCAACTATGTATATTGAGGACTTGAAGTTATGGAAAATCAATCAATTGGATGAGGGTGCAGATGTTGACCTAGTGTTTAATGCAGGTGATGTTCTCACAATTGATATGGGAAATGGAAGCATTTATTTGAATAGCGTAAATGCCATTCAATATATGGTACCAGGTTCACAATTCTTTGGATTGAGTCCTGGTGCAGAAACAATTGGAGTAATACCAGCTGGTGCTGTTGAAGTTGATATTCAGTATGACAGCAGGTATTTGTAGGTGGTGAGAAATGAGTAATAATATGATCTATATCATTGATTTTGATGGGAAAGTACAGGGAGTTTTATCAAACGAACTCCCTTCTTCTATACCTTTTTGGGAAGATATGTATGTAGAAAATATCGAAGATGCACAATCAACATATGAGTTCAAATGTCCAGCTGATGGAACGGAATCTATCAAAGTTGAAAATTATGTAGCCATCCAAGATTTGGATGGTCAGTTAGTGTTGTTTAAAATACGAGAAATTCAGACATTTCGAGACTCGGACGGAAAACTATATAAACAAGTCTTTGCCGAAAATGCTGCACTTGAACTTT
>Ga0207866_1001781_pt1 | contig 18526 bp, 17 predicted proteins | sample HigsolmetaAR203D_FD_184835 | JGI IMG/M metagenome (GOLD analysis project Ga0207866, IMG submission 184835) | Ionic liquid and high solid enriched microbial communities from the Joint BioEnergy Institute, USA - AR20-3-D (SPAdes) (version 2) ...
CGGATCGACGCCCGGTCCCATCAGGCTCTCGACCCGCACCCGGTCGCCGCCGATGACCGAGAGCGGGTCGGCAATCTGGGCGATCGTCGTGACGACGCGGATGGCGCCGTCCGGTCCGGATCCGCCCGCGCCTGAACCGGGAGCGGCTGCGCTCCCGCCGGATCCGTCCGCCCCGTTGGCGCATGCCGGGAGCAGCAGCATCGCCAGCATCGCGAACGTCCGCAACACGGCCCGGTTTCTTTTTCCCCTCTGCATGGTTTCATCCCTCTCTCCTTGTTGTGTTCTCGTGCAAATAAAGTGTGCATGGACAAATGTTTTTGTCTTGAGCAAACATTTTTGTTAACTAAAAAATACTGGCTGGGCGGCAAAATGTCAAGACATGAAAAGCGGACCCCGTGCGGGGCCCGCTTCGTGATGCGTCCGTATTCGCTTCAAATGGCGCGATGGCGCAAGATCGCCGTGTCAAATGCCCGGAATCGGCCGGCGCTTGTGCTCGGTGGCGCGGTAGCGCCGCTCGAGTTCGGCCGCGACCTTCGGATCGACCGGCTTGCCTTCGAGATAGTCGCTGTTGTCTTCGTACGAAATGCCGAGCTCGCCCTCGTCGGTCTGGCCTTCCCACAGCCCGGCGGTCGGCGCCTTCGTGATCACCCGTTCCGGGACGCCGAGCGCCCGGGCAAGCTGCCGCACCTGGCGCTTGTTCAGCGAGCTGAGCGGCGTGATGTCGACCGCGCCGTCGCCCCATTTCGTATAGAAGCCGGTGATCGCCTCGGACGCGTGGTCCGTGCCGACGACGAGCAGATTCAGGTCGAACGCGAGCGCGTACTGGACGACCATGCGCGTGCGCGCCTTCGCGTTGCCCTTCGCTTCCTTGCTCAAATGGCGCGGCCGGCCGAGCGCCTTGAACGCGTGCTCGACCTCCAGCGCGATCTCGTCCACCGCATCGCCGATGTTCGTCTCGACCGTATGCTTCAGGCCGAGCGCCCGCGCCACCTCGTAGCTGTCCTCGATGTCTTCCTGCGTGTGGTACGGCTGGAACACGCCGAGCGTCATGTATGCCCGGCCCGTCTCCGCCGTCAGCTCGTCCGTCGCCTTTTTGCACAGGGCGGCCGCCGTCGCGCTGTCGACGCCGCCGCTGATCGCGATGAGGAGGCCGGACGCCCCGGCTTCCTTCACGTACCGCTTCAGGAAATCGACGCGCCTGCGGATCTCCTGCTCGACGTCGATGACGGGCTTCACGCCGAGTGCGGCGATGATCTCCTGCTGCATGCCCATGCTATCGTTCGCCTCCGGTCCGGCGTCAGCGGCAATGCTGCTCGAACGCCGCGATCAGGTTCGCCGCGACCTCTTCGGCCGTATGGTATTCGATCTGGTGACGCTCGATGAAATGCACGAGCTCGCCGTCTTTCATCAGCGCGATCGACGGCGAGGAGGGCGGATACGGCGCGAAATATTCGCGGGCTTTCGCCGTCGCCTCCTTGTCCTGGCCGGCGAACACGGTGAACAGATGGTCCGGCTTCACCTCGTGCTGCAGCGCCAGTCTGGCGGCCGGACGGGCGATGCCGCCCGCGCATCCGCACACCGAGTTCACGAACACGAGCGCGGTGCCTTTCGCATTCGGCAGATGCTCCTCCACTTCCTCCGGCGTCCGCAGCTCCTTGAAACCGGCGCTGGTCAGCTCGTCGCGCATCGGCTGGATCATGTCCAGCATATATCGTTCGAACGACATCGACATGATTCACGCACACTCCTCGATCGGATTTGGAAACTATTATACCCCTGAAGCGGCGCAAAAGAAAAGCAACCGGACCCTGACGGGGGCCGGCTCCCGGCCGGGACCGATCGTCAGTCCGATTGCTTCGCTTCCGGTTCGGCCGACCCCTCATGCGGGGCGTCCGTGCGGTGCGACTTGTATCCGGCGTCCTTGTCGGGATGCATGAAGATGCCGCCCTGCGGCGGAATGCCCTCCTCGAACAGCCGCCGGTTCTCCGCCGTGCGGAAGCCGATGTCCTTGAACGGATGCACCCATTCTTCGCCGCTCATGACGGACGGGTCGGTGTCCTTCGACCAGTTCTCGAGCGGCGAGTTCGGCGAGGCATACTCGTGGTCGCCGATGACGACGCCGTGCTCGTTCACGAACGGCCCGCGCGGTCCCCGCCCTTCGCGGAACTCGGGCCGGAAATTGATCTCGAACGGATCGAGTTCCGGATTGCCCGTTCCGTTCAGATCGACCTTCTTTCCGGCGCCGTCGGACGGCTGATTTGCGGCTGTCCGGTTTGCGGCCGGGCGGTCCGTCCGGTTCCCGCGGCCGCGCGGCTCTTCCGGTTTCCGGTCCATGGCGCTCCCCCCGCTTCAGACGGACGGCCGGTCCGGTCCGTCGTTCTTCTTGTCGTAGCCCGCGCCGGCCGGGTTCGCGTTTGTTCGGTCCGGCCGTCTCCGGCCGCCGGCGCTCGGCCCTTCATAGGTCTCGTTGCTGCGCTCGCGCCGGTTGTGTGTGTCGGCCATGTGCAAGAGCCTCCTTCCGAGGCTAGTATGCCCCGGACTGGCGGTCCTATCCTCCGGACCGGCTTCTGTACGCGTCCAGCGCAGCCGCGGCCAGACCGGCGGCGATGAAGACGAGCTGCGTGCTCGTCAGCCCGGCCACCGCGGGCGGCTTCACCCACGGCGGCGGCGGCGCAAACAGGCTCACGACCAGGCAGCCCGCGCCGAGCACGTATCCGGCCAGCACGGCGGCCTCGCCGTGCCGGTCCGCCTGCCGTGCCGCGCCGGAACCCGCGGGTGCTCCCGCAGAGCGGTCCGGCAGCCGCACCACGCCGGAACCCGCGGACACTCCCGCAGTCCCGGACGCATCCCCGGCAGCGGTCTGACCCGGGAGCGCGGTCACATCCCCGGTCGCTCCTGCGAGCCCGGTCACGTCCCCGGTCGTTCCTGCGAGCCCGGTCACTTCATCGGACGCTCCTGCGGGTCCGGTCACATCCCCGGTCGCTCCTGCGGGCCCGGTCACATCCCCGGTCGCTCCTGCGGGCCCGGTCGTCCCCTCGTCCGCCGCCGGTTCCGCGAATCCGGCCGCATCACCGTTCGTTGTCTGCCCCGCGAACCCGTCAACGGCTTCTCCTTCGCCCGCCTTTTTTTCGTCTGTCCGCTCTCCAGCCGCCCGGACCGCAACCGGCGCCTGCCTGCCGATCAGCACCGCCAGCAGGATGGCGCATACGACGGCGTAACCCCATCGGTATTCGATGGCCGAAAGCAGATTCCAAATGAGCAGCCCGCCGGCCGCCGACACCGTGAGCGCATCGAGCGCGAGCAGCAGGCCGATGCCCTTCCGGCGAGACTGCCAGATCCAGAAGAGCGCGGCGGCGGCAAGACCGGCGAACGCCTCCGCGCCCGATCCGACGATCACCAGCAGGAGGAGCGGCTGTTCCCACAGCAGCGAAGGCTCGCGGAACAGCACGCCGAATTTCCAAATCGCGATGGCGATGAGCGCGGCGACAGCGGTCAGATCGCCCCAGGGGCCGGACCTGCTTGTCCGCTCCCGCGCGGTCCACAGCCGCAGCGACCCGTATCCGGCGAGCGCCGCGATCAACGCGGTCAGCAGCATGCCGTTCAGCGCCAATCCGCCGATCTCAATGACTTCCGGCAAGGGTCTCCTTCCTCTCTCATAAGCAGTTCATCTCCGGCGTGGCATCCACGCTTCAGCCGCCGGTCAGTCCCCTCCGACCCTCCTTCAGCGTGGTCAGACGGTCGACAAACCCTCGTCATCCATCCGATCGGCCGGCGCGACAGCGTGAATCGGCGATTAACGGCACGAGGTGCCGTTATGCGGTTGCCGGGCCCCGCGCGGATGCGTTTTAACGGCACATGAGACCGTTAATCAGCCCGGCTGCGGGAGAGTGGGATGGTCACGCCCCTTCGTAACGGAATGTCGTTCCGTTAAGGGGCATGCATTCATGTCCGTAGGTCCGTGTAACGGAACCACGTTCCGTTAGAGGCCGCACGGAGCTTGCTCCGATCCCGGATTCGGTCCGCTAACGGAACCACGTTCCGTTAGAGAACATCCGAAAGCGTTTGGAGGTCCGCTAACGGAACCACGTTCCGTTAGAAACCGTGATATCCTCGTCTCATCGCACGCACAGGCCCGCCAAGACCCGCTGTGGCGCGCTTACCTCGTCTCATCGCAGGCCACAGGCGCGCCATGACGCGCCGCGCCGCGACATCCCGGCATCCCCGCGCGGGATCCGCGGACGATCATCCTTCTTCCCGCGCGCTCCACGCCCGGATCCGGCCGTCGATCCAGCGAATGATCCGCTCCAGCACGGCCTCGCGATCCGTGTCGTTGTGAAGCTCGTGCATTCCGCCTTCCCAGGGGACGAACTCGCATTGCCCGCGCAGCGTCTCCGCGAGCTCCCGGCTGGCGGCGAACGACGTCACGTCGTCCTCCGTGCCGTGCAGGAGCAGCACGGGCGCCCGAAGCTCCCGCCGCGCTTCCCGCAGCGAGCGCTCGCCCTCATCCCGCATGGCGAAGAACATCGCCGCCGAAATCCGGTTGTGCTGAAGCGGGTCCCGGCCGTCCAATTCGCGCTGCAGGGGGTTGTCGCGGTACAACTGCGATCCTTTCAGGCCGGTGGACATCGTGAGCCTCGGCCATACCGCCGCGGCGATCCGGCCCAGACGCACCCGCGAGGCCGGTGGATCGAAGGCGAGCCGCAGCCAGGGGCTGGTCAGGATGAGCCCGGCGATCGGCGGCCGGCACCGGATTGCGCAACTGAGCGCGACGTTGCCTCCCATGCTGTGGCCGTACAGAAAAATCGGCAATCCCGGATGCCGGGACGCGGCCATGCCGACGAAGCGGGCGGCGTCCAGCGCAAGCCGTTCCGCCGACGGGGCGTGGCCCCGTTTCCCTGGCGTCAGCCCGTGCCCGCGCTGATCGACGGCATAGACGATCAGCCCGGCGCGCGCGAGCGCCGTCGCCACGGGGGCGTACCGTCCGCCGTGCTCGCCCATGCCGTGCACGAGGCAGACGACGCCGCGGGCGTCGCCGGACGGCATCCAGGCCTGCACGTGCAGGCGCAGGCCGTCCTCCGTCGGCAGGGCAAGCGTTTCCGTCACGATGTTCATGGCGCGATGACCTCCTGCAGATGCGATTCTTGGCGGCGGCGGAAAACCTTTTGCAATCGGAACGAAATTCCACTATCATCATTATCGCTTTCAGTCCGCGCAACTTGCAAGCCCGGCGAAAATCCCGGAAGGAGGCGAGCGCACACATGGATGCGGATGTACTGGTCATCGGCGGCGGGCCGTCCGGCCTCATGGCATCGATCGCGGCGGCGGAACGGGGCGCGCGGGTGATCCTGCTCGACAAGGGGGACAAGCTTGGGCGGAAGCTGGCCATTTCGGGCGGCGGGCGCTGCAACGTCACCAACGCGAAACCGCTGGACGAGCTGATCCGTCACATCCCGGGAGGCGGCCGGTTCCTCTACAGCGCGTTTTCGGTTTTCTCGAACCGGGACATCATCGCCTTCTTCGAAAACCTCGGCATCCGGCTGAAGGAGGAGAACGACGGCCGGATGTTTCCCGTGACGGACAGCGCGCAGACGGTCGTCCGGGCGCTCGTCGGCCGGGCGCGGGAACTCGGCGTGGATCTTCGGACGAACCGTCCGGTCGCCGACGTGCTCTACGAGGACGGCGCAGCGGTCGGCGTCCGGCTCCGGGACGGCGGCGTGCTGCGGGCCAAGGCCGTCATCGTCGCCACGGGCGGCAAGTCGGTCCCCCACACCGGATCGACCGGCGATGGCTACCCCTGGGCGGAAAAGGCCGGCCACACGATCACCGAACTGTATCCGACCGAAGTGCCGCTCACCTCGGACGAGCCATGGATCAAGAGCCGCGAGCTGCAGGGCGTATCGCTGCGCGGCGTCGCCCTGACCGTGTGGGATGCGCGCGGGAAGGCGGTCGTCCGGCACGAGGGAGACATGATTTTCACGCATTTCGGGCTGTCCGGTCCGATCGCGCTGCGCTGCAGCCAGTTCGTCGTGAAGGAACGGAAGAAGAACGGGGGAGCACCCGTCAGACTGACGCTCGATGTGAAGCCGGACCAGACGGAGGAGGAAGCATACAACGCCCTGCTCGCGCTCACCGGCGACGAGCCGAAGCGGGCGGTCAAGAACGCGCTTCGCCCGCTCATGCCGGAGCGGCTGCTGTTGCTCCTGCTCCGGCTGGCCGGCGTCGACGCCGACACCGCCTGCGCCAATATCTCGCGCCAGGCGCTGCGCTCGCTCGCCCGGCTCGCCAAGGCGATGCCGATCGCGGTGAACGGCACGCTGCCGCTCGAGCAGGCATTCATCACCGGCGGCGGCGTCTCGCTGAAGGAGGTGGATCCGCGCACGATGCAGTCGAAGCTGGCGCGGGGGCTCTTTTTCTGCGGGGAAATTCTCGACGTGCACGGCTACACCGGCGGCTACAACATCACGGCGGCGTTCGCGACCGGCTACGTGGCGGGCAAGCGCGCGGCCGAACTCGCGGGCCCCGGTGCCGAGAGGGAATAACCGCAGCCCGTGCAACATCCGCAACAAAAGAAGGCCAACCGGCAACTCGCCGATTGACCCCGCTCCGACAGTGTTACGCATCCGGCCATTCCGGCTCGACCACGTGCGCCGGAATCGGAATTTCGTCGATGCCGTAGGCGGAATCAAGCGCATCCGCCGCATCGGCCGCGCCTTCGCCCGCCCCGCCGGCCAGCTCGCCGCCGTACGCCGACGCGATCTCGATGGCCGAGACCAGGTCGTTGCCGTCCAGCCGGATGTCCACCCCGCGTCCGCGCCGCTCCGGCTGATAACCGAGTTCCTGCAGCAGCGAGAACGCCAGGGCCGCCTGATGCTCATCCGGAAAATCGAACCGCACGCCGCCTTCCCGCGCCACGTTCAAGCACCTTCCCGTCTTGGATGTGATGGCGGCTATACGATTCCCCGATTCCGCGCAAAACATACCCGTTTACGGCTCATCCGGCTCAGCGGCCGTCTCCGCCGCAACCCGCCGCTTCCTCGCGGGCAGATCCTTCATCGCCAGGTTGATCAGCGCCCACAGGCCGATGCCCGCCGGAACGCCCGCGAGCAGCCCGGCCGGGCCGGCGAACATCCAGCCGGCGACGCCGGCGTACCACGCGGCCGCGAGCAGCCCGAGCCGGAATCGCGACAGCGCCGCGCCGCGCCGGACCGCCGCCTCCTCCCAACGGAATTGCGCGATGAACGGCTCGTCCGCCCATTCCCGCCACTCCCGCTGCAGCCACGACGCAACCAGCATCATCAGCACCGCCGCCAGGATCAGCGACAGCCACCCCGGCACGGAGATCAGCGCCGCCGTCGGGATGCCGAGGAGCCGGAATCCCTGCCCGAGATGCCGCAGTTGTCGGAGGAACGCCTTGATCCGCATTTCGGCCAGCACGGCGCCCGGGTCCGAAGCACGCAGGAGGCGGCCCGAACGCGGGAAGACCACCGGGCGTCTCCACATCGGCTTCGGCTTCTTCTCGACGACCGTCGCGAGAAGCAGATTGGCGGAAGCCGTCCGGGCGCCGAGCTCCGCCGCCAGATCCGCCTCGTATCCGCCGCGCCTTCGCACCGTGAGGACGACGGCTGCCGCCCAGCCGGCGAACGCGATCGCGCAGCACGCGCCCATCACCGCATGGCTGTTGTCCGCCGTCAGCACGGGCGCCGCGTAGAACGCGATCAGGGCGCATCCGAGGGCGGCATCCGCCATCCACAATCTCCACCCGCGCAGCCGCGAGGCGGCCAGCCGGACAACCGTGGCCGTGAGCAGGCGGCAGGCCAGCGTGAAGACGGCCCACAGCGCCAGGCCGGCCGCGTCGAAGTCTTCATGCAGCCGCAGCCAGGGCAGCAGCACCGTGAACAGCAGGGCGGTCGTAACCGCCTGTGCCGCCAGCGTGTAGACGGCGCCGCCAAGCTTGAGCGTCCGGATCCATCTCTGCCGCTGCAGCAGGATCAGCACATCCGCTTCTTCCAGAAACGTGCGCAATCGCCCCGTGAACAGCAGAATGACGAAGAGCACGATCGCCAGCTCCGGGGGCAGCGCCCGCAGCCACCCCGGCGGCTCGCGCAGCATCTCGAGCCAGATTCCGCCGAAGATCCAAAGCCCGGGCACCACGATGTACAGCAGCACCGTCCAGTCCCCGACGGTCTTCCAGATCTTGATCTGCTCCCGCCAGAACCGGGCGATCCGCGAGAGGAGCAGGCGAACGGGCGTCCATGGGTTCCCTGTCTCCCTCATCGCTTCGTCAGCTCCAGGAAACAGTCGAACAGCGGCGCATCGGACGTGAGTCCCGCCTGCTTCCGCACCTCGTCCAGCCCGCCCCGCGCGACGACCGTGCCGCCATCCAACAGCACGAAGCTGTCGCAGACTCGTTCAGCGGTGTCGAGCACGTGCGTCGACATGAGAATGCCGGCGCCGCGCCGCCGCTCCTCCTCCAGCAGATCGAGCAGATCCCGCACGGCGTGCGGGTCCAGCCCGATGAACGGCTCGTCGACGATGTACAGGTCGGGCTCGAGCATGAAGCCGATGGCGAGCATCATTTTCTGCTGCATGCCCTTCGAGAATGTCGCCGGCAGCTCGTGACGGCGGTCCGACAGCCGGAATCGCGCCAGCAGCCGCTCGGCCCGCGGCGCGAACGTCTCCTCCGCGATGCCGAACGCGGCCGCGGCCAATCGCAGGTGCTCCCACAGCGTCAAATATTCGTAGAACACCGGATGCTCGGGCACGTAGGCGTATCGTCCGGACTGCCGGGACGCCCCGGATGACCCGCCCGGCGATGCGGCTTGCCCGTCCGCGCCGGACGATTCGCGCTCCCCGGGCCCGCCGGGCGCGTCCGATCCGCCGCTTGCGCCGAAGCGGATGTCGCCGTCCATCCGCGCGAGCAGGCCGAGCACCGCCTTGATCGTCGTGCTTTTGCCCGCGCCATTCGGGCCGATCAGCCCGACCAGTTCCCCGGCCGCCACCGTGAACCGCACGTCGCGGATGACGGGCTTTCCGGCTTCGTAGCCGGCGGAGCGGATATCCGCCGCCAGCCGGATCTCCCGGACCGCATCAACTTGCGCGGAACCATGCCGTTCGCTCATCGCATCGTTCCCCCCGTTTCGCCTTATGCCCTCACATACGCATCAGCCGCCCCAAGGTTCCGCCGAAGTTGCCAATATTTTAAAAATGTGATATCATAAAAATATCAATACCATATCATCATCGCATCCGGGAGAGGAGGCCCACCCATGCAAGAAAAGAAGGCTTGGAAGGTCAACGGTTTTCTCGCGCTGCTCACCGCATTGGCGCTCCTGTTCGGCAGCATTTTCGTCCTGGCTTCGAACGCGCCGGCCGAGCCGACCCCGGCGGCCATCGCAGGCTTCATCATCATGCTGATCAGCTCCTTCATCATGTTCTCGTCGCTCGTCATCGTCCATCCGAACGAGGCGAAGGTCGTCACCTTCTTCGGCCGGTACGTCGGCACGATCCTCGACGCCGGTTACTGGATGACCGTTCCGTTCTCGCACAAGAAAAAAATCTCCCTCCGCGTCCGCAACTTCAACAGCCAGAAGCTGAAGGTGAACGACGCGGAAGGCAATCCGATCGAAATCGGCGCCGTCATCGTCTTCCGGGTCGTCGACACGGCGAAGGCGTCCTTCGATGTGGACAACTACGAAGAATTCGTCGAGATCCAGAGCGAGACGGCGATCCGCCACATCGCGACCCAATACGCCTACGACTCGTTCACCGACGAGCCGTCCGTCTCGCTGCGGAGCAACACGGACGAAATCGCGGAGCAACTTTCGCGCGAGCTGCAGGCGCGGCTGGAGGTCGCCGGCGTGCAAGTGATCGAGACCCGGCTCAGCCACCTCGCCTACGCGCCGGAGATCGCGAGCGCGATGCTGCAGCGGCAGCAGGCGATGGCCATCGTCTCCTCGCGGCAGAAGGTCGTCGAGGGCGCCGTCGGCATGGTGGAGATGGCGCTGCGCAAACTGGTCGAGAACGGCATCGAGCTGGACGACGAGCGCCGCGCCGCGATGGTCAACAACCTGATGGTCGCCATCGTCTCCGACCGCTCCGCGACCCCGGTCATCAACGCCGGCACGCTCTACACGTGACACGGTAAGCCATGGCCAATCCGAAGAAGGCGTTCCCGCTGCGGCTCGACCCCGACGTTTACCGCGCGATCGAGCAGTGGGCGAACGACGAATTCCGCAGCGTGAACGCGCACATCGAATATTTGCTCCGCGAAGCCCTGTACCGGTCGGGCCGGCTGAAGCGGCGGCCGCCCGGCATGATGCCGGAGGCGGAAGGCGAGTCCGGCGGCGGAACGCAGAGCGTCTGAATGCGAAAAACCGGCCGCGCACACGCGAAAGCCCGCATCCGCAAGGATACGGGCTTCACGTTCATCTGTCCGATGCAAAAGCTTCGGCTTTACATCGCTTGAACGGGCGTGTCAAGGCGTCGCGGTTACCCTCTCTGGACAATCGGCACCGCGTTTTTGGCCGCTGCCATCCATGCTTCCCATTCCCTCGCCAGGTTCGCCAGCTCGCGTCCGGCCGTCTCCCGATCCCGGTAGGCGAGGAACTCCTCCTGCGTCCGAATCGGAAACAGCAGCATCGGATCGTAATAGCCGGGCCGCATCAGATACGGATAGAACGACGCGGGCCTTGCCACGGCGATCTCCCGCCGCATTTGCTCCCGCAGCGCCTCGACGCTCCGGTTTTCGCTCGTGGTGAACGTCCCGCTGATCGCATCAAGCGTATTCAGCGCCGCGAACGTCAGCGCCTCCTCGTCCGTTCCGCCAATGAGCCATTTGAGGAGTTCCCAGGCCAAAACCGGCTGCCCGCTGTCCCGCACGATGCCGAACCCGCTCAAGCGGGCGGCGTTGAGCCGCTCGCCGTCCGGCGCCTTCGGCAGCGGGCCGACGCCGTATTCCGCGTTTCTGGGATAGAGCAGCTTCCAGAGCGATCCCGCCCGGTACATGCCGAGGGCCTCCAGCTCCTCCCTCTCCAGGTCCGGAACGGGCGCCTCGGGTACAAGCTGCGCGTACCGCACGAACGCCTCGATCGTCTCCTCGCTGTCCAGCCAGCCGATGACGGCCCGTCCGTCCGGCGACGTGTACGATCCGCCCCAGCTTCGGATCACCGATTCGGACCAATCCACTCCCACGGGAAAAGAGACGGGGTATCCTGCGGCCGCAAGCCGCTTCGCCGCCTCCGCATAGTCGATGATCGTCCAGCCTTCCTCCGGCTCGGCCAGCCCCAGCTCCGCAAACTTGGCCGGATCGTAGTAGACCACCATCGGATCGACGCGGATCGGCAGCAGCACCGCATCACCGGCCAGCGTCACGCGGCCGATCAGATCCCCGTACGGGCCGGGCCACAGGTTCTCCTGCCCGATCCAGTCCCCGAGGTTCATCAGCCGATCGGCGTACAGCGTCACGGCCTGATGTGCGGTCAGCTCCACGATATCGGGCGCATGCTGGCTCAAAATATCATCCAAATTTCCCTTTCCGGACGGGATGTCGATCACTTCGATTTCCACGTTTGGATACGCTTCCATGAACGCCTTCATCCGCTCCTGGATCATCCACATCCTCCAGGGATACGTTCCCGCCCGGTACGGCTGCGCCACGGGGTTGCTGTTGTTGAACAGTGCGATGCGAAGCGTTCCCGACAATTCGGGCAGGCGCTCGCGCGCATCGCGCTCATCGCGTCCGATCCCGACCGTTTCGCATGCCGTCAGGAGCAGCATCAGACAGGACAGGACGACGATGGCCAAACGACTCATCCGGCCAACCCCCTTACATTCCTATTTTATCATTTATTTACCTTTTATTATTTTTTGCTTTTTCTGTCAATCGGAACTTGGCGCCGCGATCATGCCTCACGGCTCAACGCCGCGGCACAACGCGAGGCGATCAGGCCGAGTTCGCCGACTTGATCTTCGGCAACCCGTCCTTTGAGCGGTTTGCCGCGACCTGACAAAGACAACTGCAACGTTCGCCGGTTGTTGCCGCTTGCATGATCGGGGCCTTGAGCGATTTGAATTCCGTTCACTTCGCTCAAGGGAATCGCTCTCCCTTGAACGCAAATCTCCCGATCGCCGATCAGGAATGCAGCCCGCCGAACCGGATTCAACAGGACAAGCAGGCCGATTCCGCCCCAGTTCAGCCAAATGTTCTTCGATGCGGCCGTTGGCTGAAATCTGATCGGCGATCCACAGGGCAAAGACCGACGCGCCATCTTGAAAAGCCGGGCAAATGAAAACTCCCGCGGCGGCGGAACGCGCGCGGGAGTATCCGGTTCAATGCGATGTCATGCCGGAAGCAGCCTGGACGGCCGTCTCCTCCGGCGGCCGGTGCCTGAAGATCGTCGCCAGCGCGGCCGTGCCGAACATCATGACCAGCGCGGACACCGCATACAGCGTCTCGAGCGGGAACCACGCCTTCAGGCTGCCGCCCGTCGCGATCATCACGACCATCATGCCCATGAACATCGGACTCATCACCCCGTTCACGCGCCCGACGATCGACGCTTCGGACCAGCGCAGAATCATCGTGCTGATCCCGATGTGAATGGACGGGAACGTGAGGCCGGCAATAAACTGCATGACCAGCGTCAGCCAAATATACTCGGACAGGCCGATTCCGAGCGTCGTGACGGCGCCGGCGAACATGCCGAACGCAAGCAGCTTCTGCGGAAGGACGCGGCGCGCCAGCGCGGCGATCAATCCGCCGCCGATCAGCATGGCCGCCCCGTTCACCATGAGCAGATACTGGAGAAACGCCTTCTCCTGGCCCAGCTTCTCCGTCACGACGAAAATGCCGAGCGGCTGCACCATGCCGACCCCGATGCCCGCCAGGGCGAACGTGAGCCCCAGCACCCGCAGCACCGGACTGCGCCAGACATATCGGAATCCCTCCGCAAGCTCGCTCCAGAAACTCTCCGTCCGGCGCGGCTCCCCGGCCGGCGCGCCTCCCGCTTCGCCGGACGCTCCACCGGCCGTTTCGCGTCCCGACGGCGTCTCCGGCAGCCGGAGCAGCACCGCCGCGGACAGCAGGAACGCGACGCCCATCACCGCGATCGAGACTTCGATCCCGAACCGGTTGTACATGAACGTGCCGAGCGCCGGACCGCCGACCATGAAAATCGCGACCATCGACTGGAAGAGCGCCATCGCCTGCTGCATTTGCTCCGGGTGGAGATGGATCTTGAACATGCGCATCGCGGAAGGCTGCGAGAACTGCGACAGGATGGACGACACGAGCGTGGCGAAGAACACCATCTGCCATACGCCCGCGGCGAGCGTCGCCATCACGGCGAAGACCGACAGCGCCGACAGGAAATCGCTCCAGATCATCGTCCGCTTCGGCCGCCAGCGGTCCGCGAACGTGCCGCCGATGAACGAGAACAGGAAGATCGGCAGAAACTCCGCCACATAGATCATCGAGATCGCGACCGGATCCGAATCCGTCATGTCGGTGACGAACAGCAGGATCGCGAAGTTGCGCACCCAGATGCCGATTTGCAGCATGACGTTCGACAGCAGGACGGTCTGGAAGAAACGGTTGCCGAACAGCCCGGCCGGGCGCGCGCCGTTTGCCGTTGACATGGATGATGAACTCCTTTCTTCCGCCGGGACCCCGCGTCCCGGGCATCAGAGTTCCGATTCTACACCTCCCGGCCTGCCGCGTCAAGCGTGCATGTTCTCCCGGTTCACTTCGCCTTCATGGACGCCGTCGCCGCGTCGAGCAGACCGGCCGCGCGCGCGAGGATGGCTTTCCCTTCTTCCGGATCGGCCATCGCCTTCAGTTCTTCGAGCGTCAGCACCGGGTACGCGTCCGGATGGGTCACCTTCTGGTTGAACGGCGCCGGAACCGCATGGACGATTTCCCGCGCCATCACCTCTTTCAGCGTCTCGTACCGCTCATCCGGGAACGACCGGTACCACATGGTGCTCGTCTCCAATGTATTCGCCGCGACAAATCGCAGCGCCTCCTCGCTTGTCTCGCCGACGATGAACGCCATCAGTTCCCAGGCGAGATCCTTTTGGACGGAATCGGCCATGATGGCGAGGCCCGTCATCAGCGACGCGTTGAGCCGCTCGCCCGAAGGCGCGGCCGGCATCGGCGCAGGCAGGAAATAGCCGAGCGAATCACGGATCGGCGCGTGGTGGCGCGCATCAGACCGATCCTCGGCAGCTCCCGGTTCTGCGGCCGGTTCCGGATCGCCAGGTCGACGGGCATCATCCCGGCATAGCGGCTGAACGCCTCGGCGGTCTCGTCGCTGTCCAGGTAACCGGAGGCGGTCTCTCCGTCATCGGACAGGTAGACACCGCCAAGTCCGCGAATGAACGGTTCGACCGCGTTCCAGTCGGTCGGGATGCCGATCGGCGACCCCAATCCTCCGAGCCATGCCGCTTTGCGCGTGAATTCCTCCCAGTCCCAGCTCTCCGACGGTTCGGGCACGCCGCCCCGCCTGAACGCAAACCGGTCATAGCAGGCGACCATCGGATCGCTGGTCACCGGCAGCAGATACGGCTCGCCGCCGATTTCCGCGCGTTCGATCATCCTCAGGTATCCGTCCTCCCAGCGCGGGGCGGCGGCGTCGAGGTAACCGGCCAGACTCGCGATCCGGCCGGCCGCCGTCAGGCGCGCCTCGATCGGCGTGAGCTCGACGATGTCCGGAACCCATGCGGAATCGCCCAGCACCCGCGGAAGATCGCGAAGCATGCCGTCGATGTCCAGCACCTCGATCTCGACGCCCGGATGCCGCTCCATGAACGCGGCCATCCGCTCCTGGATCGGGTACGGCTTTTCCCCCGCCCGGTAAGGCTTCTCCATGCTCAGGTAGCCGCTCTGCAGCGCCACGCGCAGCGTGCCGGTGTACCGCGGTCATCGGGTTCCCGCATCACGGGCGACGCCGATTGACAGCCTCCCGCAAGAAGCAGGCCTGCCAGCAGAAAAAGAACCCCTTTTCGCATACGCCCCCCTGTTTCCGCATCATGCGCCCGCAACCCGTCCGAAACCGCCATCCGCGCTTCCGGCTGCCGCGCCGACACCGCCGGTTTGCGCCATGCTCCCCGACATCTTGTTTGGATACTATTTTCTTGAAGATGTCAGGTTTGTCAATCGCAACCGCAGCCCGCGCACCCTCGTCCTTTTTCACATGCCGGAAACCCGGGTTATCCACAGAATCATCCACATTATCCCCCGAATTGTGCATCAATTCACGCGATACAGACGCTTTTCAAAACCTAGAACGACATGGTTTTCATCTTTTTCAACCGATTTTCGGCCCGACCGTGAAATTTTCACCCACATTGTCCACATTATCCACAGATCGGTTGTGAAAAACTTGTCCCCGTTTCCAAAACGACGGCATTCGACATCCCGTCTGCTTCCATGCGGTTTTCACACATTTTTCGGTGGATTTGTGGATAAGTTTGTGCACAACCGGGACCATGGATGGAGAAACGGGCTGTAAAGAGGCAGGAAGTCGGAAATTCGCTCGTTCTCTTTTCCCAATCCGGATTCCACCAAAACGGGCGGCCCGCCGCAACCGGCGAGCCGCCCGTACATCCTGTCTCAAATCTCCGCGATCGACCGTCCTCCGGTCTTCCGTCCGGCCCTTCAGCCCGTCTTCTCCGCCTGCCCGCGCTCGCGGACGCCCGTCCGGATGACCGCCTGGTTGCACGCGCCGACGAACGCCTGCGCCACGGCGAGGATGACGTCCTTGTGGATCGCCGTTCCGCGGTAGCGCCGGCCGCCGTGCAGCACCGTCACGACCGCCTCGCCGTGCGCGTCCTCGCCGGAGGACAGCGAATGAAGCTCGAGGTCCTCGAACTCGGCCGCGACCGGGATCACCTGCTTGATGCAGTTGATCACCGCCTCGATCGGACCGGCGCCCATGCCGGAGCAGGTGTGCTCGGCGCCGGTGCCGCTCTCGCGGATCGTCACCGACGCGATGCGGGCGCGCTGCGTGCCGGACAATACCTGCAGGTCGACCAGCGTGTACGGCTCTTCATGGTCCGCCGACGATTCGCCGATGATGCGCAGGAGCTGGTCGTCGGTGACCACCTTTTGCTCGTCGGCGACCTTCTTGAACGCGGCGTACACCTCGTCGAGCTGCTCGCCCTCGAGCCGGATGCCGTATTCCGCCGCCCGGTGCTTGAGCGCGTGGCGGCCGGAATGCTTGCCGAGCACGATCATGCTGCGCGGGATGCCCATCGCCTCGGGATCCATGATCTCGTAGGTGGCGCGGTTCTTGAGCAGGCCGTCCTGGTGGATGCCCGACTCGTGCTGGAATGCGTTGCGCCCGACGATCGGCTTGTTGAACGCGATCGGGAAATGCATCATCCGGCTGACGAGCCGCGACGTGTTGTAGATCTCGGCAATGTGGATGCCCGTCTCGGCCTTCAGCGCGTCCTTGCGCGTCTCGATCGCCATGACGAGTTCCTCGAGCGAGCAGTTGCCCGCGCGTTCGCCGATGCCGTTCACCGTCACCTCGACCTGCGTCGCGCCGCCGCGGATCGCCGCGAGGCTGTTCGCGACCGCGAGCCCCAGGTCGTTGTGGCAGTGCGCGCTGTAGCGGACGCGGTCGCCGCCCCGCGCCTGCGTGCGGACGGTGCGGAACAGCGCCTCGTATTCTTCCGGCATCGCGTAGCCCAGCGTGTCGGGCAGATTGATGATCGTCGCGCCTTCGGCGATGACGGCCTCGACCATTTCGATGACGAAGTCGATGCCCGAACGGGTCGAGTCCATCGGCGAAAACTCGATCTCGTCGACGAACTGCTTCGCGTACGCGACCATCTCGCGGGCGATGGCCAGCACCTCGTCGCGCGTCTTGCGGAGCTGGAAGTCGAGGTGGATGTCCGAAGACGAAATGAACAGGTGCAGGCGGCGGCGCGCCGCGTCCTGCGTCGCCTTGATCGCGGCGTCGATGTCCGCGCGCACGGCGCGGGCGAAGCCGACGATCTCCGTGCCCTGCAGCTCGCGGGAGATCTGCTGCACGGCGGCGAACTCGCCCGGGCTCGAAATCGGGAACCCCGGCTCGATCGCGTCGACGCCGAGCTTCGCAAGCTGGCGTGCGATGATGATTTTCTGCTCCGGCTCGATCGAGGCGCCGGGCGACTGCTCGCCGTCACGCAGCGTCGTGTCGAAGATGGTGATGCGCTTGATGGCGGTCGGATTTGCGGTTGTGGACATGGTTTACCCCTCCTGAGCGTCTTTTTTTCGGAATCAAAAAAAGCCCGCCGTCCCCGAACGTTCGTTCAAGAGACGACAGGCCGTGTGGTCGGCGTGCCGCGGTACCACTCTTGTTGACGCGTCCCTTGCGGGCCGCGTCCCCTCCGTGCCGGCGGCGCGTGATGGCGCATGGCGGGCATGATGACGCGCGCTGGTGTGCGCGATGATGCGCGCGTTGGTGCGCGTGGTGCACGTTGGGTGCGCGTCCTTGCCGGTGCATGCGGGTCATGCGTGCGGCTGGCGCGGATCATGCGCCGCTTGCGGATTGCGCGGTCCGGATCTGCTGCAGTCAGACCGGATGCGATGCGCAAGCGGCGCGCCTGCGTCCGCGCTTGCGGCGCCGCCGGCGACCGTGTAACGGCGGTCAGCCCGTGCCGGACCTAGGGGTTGCGGCCGTACGCTCCGCGACCGATTCGGTCCGTCCGCTCCCGGGCGAGTTCGGGCGATGCCTTCGGCTGCGTCGCACCATCCCGCAGCTCTCTGCGCCGCCAGCCGCATTGCCGTGTGTTCGGCTTTTGTCCCGGCCGGCTGCGTTGTTTCCGCCACCGCTCTACTGCTCCCGTTCATCGCGTTTGATGTCGGTGATTCGGCTGTCTCTTCTGGATTGCTGGGGGCACCCTCAAGCAGAAAGGCCCGCCGTCTCCCGATTGCTCAAGAGACGACGGGCCGTTGCGCCCTCGCGGTACCACTCTTGTTGACGCCCGTACCCGTGCCGTTGACATGCGGTTGCCGTGCCGCGGCCGAGCCGGTGCGCCCACCTCACGCATGCGGCGCCAGAATGGGGTCCGGCGACCGCACGCACCCGATTACGGGGGTCAGCCGTAACGGCGTAATGGGCGGCTGGTCGCCGGCCGTTCCGCCGTTCCGCTCCCAGGCGAGTTTCAGGTTCACCTTCGGCTGCGTCGCACCATCCCGCAGCTCTCTGGCCGGCTTCGCGGATCCATCGGCCGGTTCACGTCCGCGTTGCGAGCCTCCGGCCCGTGTCCGCGGCGTGAGCCCTCCCCGTGAGCCCGCGTCCGGCATCCCGGCTTCACCCTACTGCTCCTGTTCATCGCGTGTCAGGTGTATGCGTTGGATTGGTGTACATTATATTCCCGCGCTCGGGGTTTGTCAATTCGAAAATTTCAGTTGTCTGAGTCAAGTCAGCGTGGGCACCTTTTTAAGGGATATTGGAACACAACCGAAAAGGAGCCAATCCCTTGATAGCGATTTCAGTTTTTCTTCCTTACAAGACTGCTTCAGATCTCTGGTATCAGA
>Ga0207866_1001782_pt1 | contig 18525 bp, 12 predicted proteins | sample HigsolmetaAR203D_FD_184835 | JGI IMG/M metagenome (GOLD analysis project Ga0207866, IMG submission 184835) | Ionic liquid and high solid enriched microbial communities from the Joint BioEnergy Institute, USA - AR20-3-D (SPAdes) (version 2) ...
ACAAAAGCAACCTAAAGATACCACAAAATCTTCAGCCGTCCAAGTCACTTAAGGGACGGCTGCAAAAAAACATAACAGTGACATTTTCTCAGATGAGTTAGGGTGACATTTTCTCAGACGCTTGACAGTTTTTTAATGAAAACTTTTCTGGAAAGCGGGCAGGAATTTTCAGGTTGTTTTTTTGCTCGGTCGGGCATATAATAATGAACAGGGACACATTATGTCACGGTGGGACGAAAAACGTCCCGATCGGTGCCAGAAACAGGAATATCCGAATCGGTTTCGTCCAACGTCAGCATTCGAGGAGGTGGTCGTCCGATGCATTCCATTCTGGATTGGCAGTCACGGCTCGTGCCGGAACTGATGGACGCGATGCGGCGCAGGCACCGCATCCTGCGGTCGATTGCCGACGCGCAGCTGATTGGCAGGCGCGCCCTGGCGGCGTCTCTCGGGATGACGGAGCGGGTGCTTCGGTCCGAAACGGATGCGCTGAAGGAAAACGGCCTCTTGACGGTTGACACGGCCGGCATGCGGCTGACCGAGGAGGGCGAGCGGCTGCTGGAGCAGATGGCGCCGCATTTGTCGGAATTGTACGGATTGAGCGGATTGGCCGATGAGCTGCGCAGCCGCTTTCGTTTGCGCGAGGCGGTTGTCGTTCCGGGCAACGCCGATGAGGACCCGGCGGTCAAGCGGGACATGGGCCGGGCCTTCGCCGTTCTGCTGGCCAGGGAAGCGCGGGAGGGCGACGTCATCGCCGTGGCGGGCGGATCGACCATGGCGGAGGCGGCCAAAGTTCTGAAACCTTCGCCGGCATTCGGGCGGGTCCTGTTCGTTCCGACCCGGGGCGGACTGGACGATAACCTCGATCTTCAGGCCAACATGGTGGCAGCGGATATGGCGAGGAACACCGGGGGCCAGTATCGGCTGCTTCATGTGCCGGTCATTTTGAGCGAAGAGGCCCGGGTCAGTCTGCTGCGCGATCCCGGGGTGGCGGAGCTGGTGGAGGCGATCCGCGGCGCCCGCATCGTCGTGCACGGGATCGGGGATGCTATTGTTATGGCAGAGCGCCGGAAATCCGGGCAGGACATCATGGAACTGCTTCGCGCCCGCCAGGCTTGCGGCGAGGCGTTCGGGTATTATTTCAACGGGCAGGGCGAGGTCGTCCACCGGATGTTCACGGTCGGATTGCAGCTGGAGGATATTACGGGCAAGGACAAACTCGTCATCGGCCTGGCGGGAGGCAGAAGCAAGGGCCGGGCGATCGCCGCGTTTTTGTCTTACGGTTATGAGCATGTGCTCATTACGGATGAGGCCGCTGCGTCCGCCGCTCTGGAGGCGGCGGGATAGCGGGTTGGCGCGCCGGATTGGCGCAGGTATGATGGACGTTTTTCATATGCATTCAGTTGGGAGGAATCGGAAATGATCAAAGTGGGAATCAACGGGTTTGGCCGCATCGGCCGCAACGTGCTGCGGGCATCGCTTGAAGCGGCGGAAGTGGAAGTGGTGGCCGTCAACGATTTGACGGATGTGGGGATTTTGGCGCATTTGCTGAAGTATGACACCACCCACGGAACACTTCGCGCTTCGGTGGAAATCGACGGGGATGCGCTCATTGTGGACGGCAGGCGCATCGCCTTTACCCGGGAAAAGGATCCGGCGCAAATTCCGTGGGGACAATACGGGGTCGATATCGTCGTCGAGTCCACAGGAAGGTTTACCGACGCGGAGCAGGCGGCCGCCCATCTGAACGGCGGAGCGAAGAAGGTGATCATCTCCGCGCCGGCCAAAAATGAGGATTTGACCGTCGTGCTGGGCGTCAACGAAGACAAGTACGATCCGGAACGGCATCACATCCTCTCCAACGCGTCCTGCACGACCAACTGCCTGGCGCCCATCGTCAAGGTGCTGCACGAGGCGTTTGGCATCGAGCACGGCCTGATGACGACGATCCATTCCTACACCAACGACCAGCAGGTGCTCGATCTGCCGCACAAGGATCCGCGCCGCGCCCGCGCAGCCGCGGAAAACATCATCCCGACGACGACCGGCGCCGCGCGCGCCATCGGCAAGGTGATCCCCGAGCTGCAGGGCAAGCTCAACGGCATATCCTTCCGCGTACCGACACCCAATGTGTCCGTCGTTGACCTCGTCGCCCGCCTGTCCCGGAACACAACGGTGGAAGAGGTGAACCGGGTGCTGAAGGAGGCGGCGGAAGGAGCGCTTCGCGGCATCCTGGCCTATTCCGAAGAGCCGCTCGTATCCCGGGACTACAACGGGAATCCGGCTTCGTCGACCATCGACGCGCTTTCGACGATGGTGATGGAGGACCGCATGGTGAAGGTGGTCAGCTGGTACGACAATGAATGGGGCTATTCGAAACGGCTGGTGGACCTGTGCGAATACATCGCGGCCCGGGGGATCCGGCCGGTGAACCGGGAAAAGGTTATGGCGTAAAGGAAGCGGGGCGATTTCCACGGCAAGCGCCGGGGGAATGGCCCTGCTTTTTTATTGAAACTGTTCATGGAAAATACAGGGCGGACAAAGCGCGCTTTGGTCCGCACTTTGTCTTGCTTGCATTGCCCGAAACCGGATATAATCATGGCAATGGAACAGAGGAGGATTCACACAAATGGCCAAAAAGAGCGTACGTGATCTCGACGTTGCCGGAAAAAGGGTGCTCGTTCGCGTGGACTTCAACGTTCCTTTGAAAGACGGAACGATCACCGACGACACGCGCATTCGCGAGACGCTGCCGACGATCGAGTATTTGCTCGAGCGCGGGGCGAAGGTCATCCTCGCAAGCCACCTGGGGAGGCCAAAGGGCAAGGTGGTGGAGGACATGCGCCTCAACCCGGTGGCCGCCCGGCTGTCCGAGCTTCTCGGCAGGCCGGTGCGCAAGGCGGATGAAGTGGTGGGAGCCGGGGTGCGCGATCTGGTCGGGCAGATGGCGGACGGCGATGTGCTGCTGCTGGAAAATGTCCGTTTTCATCCGGGCGAGGAGAAAAACGATCCCGAGTTGGCCAGAGCCCTTGCGGACTTGGCCGATCTTTATGTCAACGACGCCTTCGGCGCGGCGCACCGGGCGCACGCGTCCACGGCCGGCGTGGCCGAACATTTGCCGGCGGTATCCGGCCTGCTGATGGAAAAGGAACTGGAGGTGCTCGGCCGGGCGCTGGAAAACCCGGAGCGGCCGTTTACGGCGATCATCGGCGGAGCCAAGGTGAAGGACAAGATCGATGTCATTCAAAACCTGCTGAACCTGGCCGACAACATCCTCATCGGCGGCGGCCTGGCGTTCACGTTTTTGAAGGCGCTCGGCCATGAGGTGGGCAATTCCCTGGTCGAGGAAGACAAGCTGGACATCGCCCGCGGGTTCATGGAGCAGGCCCGGGAAAAAGGGGTCAACTTCCTCATTCCGACGGACGCGGTCATCGCCCGGGAGCTGAAGGAGGACACCGAAACGCGGACGGTGAAACTGGATGCGATGGAGCCCGGATGGATGGGGCTCGACATCGGGCCGGAAACGGCGCGCACGTATGCGGATGTCATTGAGAAATCCCGCATGATCGTCTGGAACGGGCCGATGGGCGTGTTCGAAATGGAGCCTTTTTCGCACGGCACAAGGATTGTGGCGGAAGCGTGCGCCCGGACGGAAGGGTACACGATCATCGGCGGGGGAGATTCCGCCGCGGCCGTGGAGAAATTCCGCCTGGCGGACCGGATGGACCACATCTCCACCGGAGGCGGGGCCTCGCTGGAGTTCATGGAGGGCAAGGCGCTTCCGGGCGTCGTTGCGCTTGACGATAAATAAGGAAGTGAAATCGTGAGAACGCCAATCATCGCGGGAAACTGGAAAATGTACAAGACCCCGGCACAGGCCGCCGGGTTTGCCCATGAGCTGGCGGCGTGGAGCCGGGAGGGGGTTCCCGGCGTGGAATGCGTCATCTGCGCCCCGTTCACAAGCCTGCCGGCGCTGGCCGAAGCGCTGGAGGGCACGGCGTACGCCATCGGCGCGCAAAACATGCACTGGGAAACCGAGGGCGCGTATACCGGCGAGATCAGCGGGGAGATGCTGAAGGAGCTGGGCGTCTCCTACGTGATCATCGGCCATTCCGAGCGGCGCGCCTATTTTCATGAGACGGACGAGATGGTCAACCGGAAGGCGCGCGCCGCGCTGGGCCACGGGTTGAAGCCGATCATCTGCGTCGGCGAAACGCTGGAGGAGCGCGAAGCGGGCCGGACGATGGAAGTGGTCCGCAGGCAGACGGAGGCGGCCCTTCAGGGGTTGAATGACTGGCAGATGCCCCTCATTGTCATCGCCTACGAGCCGGTATGGGCCATCGGCACGGGCCGGACGGCCAGCGCCGCGGACGCCCAGGAGGTCATCGGCGGCATCCGCCGGCAGATCGCGGACCTGTTCGGGGCCGAGGCGGCCGAACGGGTGCGCATCCAGTACGGCGGCAGCGTCAAGCCGGGCAACATCCGGGAGCTGATGGCGATGCCGGACATCGACGGCGCCCTCGTCGGCGGCGCCAGCCTGGAGCCGGAATCGTTCATACAGATCGTGCAGGGAGGACAACCAGCATGACCGCACCAAATGAAGTTGCACGCAACACCGGGCCGTCGGCGGTTCCCAGGCCGGTGGCGCTCATCATTCTGGACGGGTTTGCCCTGAGGGAGGAAACGGACCACAACGCGGTGGCGCTCGCCCGCAAGCCGAACTTCGACCGCTACTGGGCCGAATACCCGCATACGACGCTGACGGCGTGCGGCGAGGCCGTCGGGCTGCCGGACGGACAGATGGGCAACTCCGAGGTCGGGCACCTGAACATCGGCGCCGGCCGCATTGTGTACCAGGATTTGACGCGGATTTCGAAGGACATCCGGGACGGGGAGTTTTTCCGCAATCCGACGCTGCTCAAGGCGGTGCGCCACGCGCGGGACAACGGCAAAAAGCTGCACCTGTACGGACTCTTGTCGGACGGCGGGGTGCACAGCCATATCGGGCACCTGTTTGCTCTGCTGGAGCTGGCGAAGCGGGAACAGCTTCAGGAAGTATACATCCACGCGTTTCTGGACGGCCGCGACGTCGCGCCCGACAGCGCCGTCCGCTATATGAAGCAGCTCACGGACTACATTGGCAATATCGGGATCGGCAGGATCGCGACGGTGCAGGGCAGATATTACGCCATGGACCGGGACAAGCGGTGGGACCGGGTGGAAAAATCGTACCGGGCGATCGTGTACGGCGAAGGGCCGAAGCATACCGACCCCGTCCAGGCGATCGAGGAATCGTACCGGCAGTCGGTGTATGACGAATTTGTCCTGCCGACGGTCATCGTGGATGAAAGGGGCGAGCCGGCGGGGCTGGTGGAGAGCGGCGACGCGGTCATCTTTTTCAATTTCCGGCCCGACCGCGCCATCCAGCTGTCCCAGGCGTTCACCAACGAGGATTTCCGCGGCTTTGACCGGGGGCCGAAGGCTCCGCGCGACCTGCACTACGTGTGCATGACGCTGTTCAGTGAAACGGTGAACGGATATGTCGCCTATGCCCCGAAAAACCTGGACAACACCTTCGGCGAGGTGCTGGTGCAGCACAACAAAAAGCAGCTGCGCATCGCCGAGACGGAAAAATACCCGCATGTGACGTTTTTCTTCAGCGGCGGCCGGGACATCCAGCTTCCGGGAGAAAAAAGGGTGCTCATCCATTCTCCGAAGGTCGCCACCTACGACCTGAAGCCGGAAATGAGCGCCTACGAGGTGGCCGAGGCGTGCGTGCAAGAAATCGAGTCCGGGGAGCACGACGCGATCATCCTCAACTTCGCCAATCCGGACATGGTCGGCCACTCCGGGATGCTCGAGCCGACGATCCGGGCGGTGGAGGCGACGGACGAATGCCTCGGCAAGGTGGTGGAGGCGGTGCTCGTCCGCGGGGGCGTTGCGGTCATCACGGCTGACCACGGCAACGCCGACCAGATGCGGGACGAGTTCGGACGGCCGCATACGGCGCACACGACCAATCCGGTGCCGTTCATCATCACCCGCAAGGGGCTGAAGCTGCGCGAAGACGGCATTCTTGCGGACATTGCGCCCACTTTGCTAGAATTAATGCAGCTTCCACAGCCAGTGGAAATGACGGGGAAAAGTCTGATTGAATCTTAAGGAGAGTGTGGAGAGCGATGACGATCATTTCCGACATTTACGCCCGCGAGGTGCTCGATTCCCGCGGCAATCCGACGGTGGAGGTGGAGGTGTACCTCGAATCCGGCGCGACCGGACGGGCCATCGTCCCCTCGGGAGCGTCCACCGGCGCCCATGAGGCGGTGGAGCTGAGGGACGGCGACAAGGGCCGCTACCTCGGCAAGGGCGTGGAGAAGGCCGTGAACCACGTGAACGAGGAGATCGCTCCGCAGCTGATCGGCTGGGACGCCCTGGACCAGGTCGGCATTGACCGGGCGATGATCGAACTGGACGGCACCCCGAACAAGGGCCGGCTCGGCGCCAACGCGATCCTCGCGGTGTCGATGGCGACGGCGCGGGCGGCGGCGGACGCGCTCGGCGTTTCCCTGTACAACTATCTCGGGGGATTCAATGCCAAGACACTGCCGGTGCCGATGATGAACATCATCAACGGCGGGGCCCATGCCGACAACAACGTGGACATCCAGGAATTCATGATCCTGCCGGCGGGACTGCCGTCGTTCAAGGAAGCGCTCCGGGCGGGCGCGGAAATTTTCCACAACCTCAAGGCCGTCCTGAAGGACAAGGGTCTGAGCACGGCCGTGGGCGACGAGGGAGGCTTCGCCCCGAACCTCGGGTCCAACGAGGAGGCGCTGGCGACGATCCTCGCGGCCATCGAGCGGGCCGGGTACGTGCCGGGCAAGGATGTGTTTTTGGGACTGGACGTCGCCTCCACAGAGTTTTACAAGGACGGAAAATACCATCTGGAAGGCGAGGGCAAGTCGTTCTCGTCGGCCGAGTTCGTCGACTTCCTGGACGGGCTGGTGCAAAAGTATCCGATCATCTCGATTGAGGACGGCTGCGCCGAGGATGACTGGGAAGGATGGAAGCTCCTGACCGAACGTCTCGGCAAAAAGGTGCAGCTCGTCGGCGACGACCTGTTCGTCACCAACACGAAGCGGCTGTCGATGGGCATCGAGCAGGGCGTCGGCAACTCGATTCTGGTGAAGGTGAACCAGATCGGGACGCTCACCGAAACGTTCGACGCCATCGAAATGGCGAAGCGGGCCGGCTACACGGCGGTCATCTCGCACCGTTCCGGCGAAACCGAGGACAGCACGATCGCCGACATCGCCGTGGCGACAAACGCCGGGCAGATCAAGACCGGCGCCCCGTCCCGCACGGACCGGGTGGCGAAGTACAACCAGCTGCTGCGCATCGAGGACGAGCTGGACACGGTGGCTCAGTACGCGGGACTGGCGGCGTTTTACAATCTGAAGCGATAACCCTTGATCAAGCCTGGCCTGTATGCTACAATCAGGATATTGCTGATTTGAGGATTTGTGAGGCCATGGTGCCTGAGCGGGTTATGGAGGTAGGAACGGAACATGAAAACATTGTTTACCATATTGCTGGTCATTTTCAGCATTGCGCTGATTCTCGTGGTGCTGCTGCAGAAGGGCAAGAGCGCGGGCCTGTCCGGCGCGATCACCGGCGGCGCGGAGCATCTGTTCGGGCGGCAGAAGGCGCGCGGCCTTGATCTGCTGCTGGAGCGGGCGACGGTGGTGCTGGCGGTCGGATTTATTTTCCTGTCGCTGATTGTGTCGTATATTCTGATGTAGAATCGTTTGAAGCAGAACAGACAGCGGGTGAGCGGCGTTCCCTGCTGTCTTTTTTCATTTTTTGATCATACTAGTGGTGTACGGGTTATTTTTTGGGGCCCAGGCTCGGAAACGTTGAGGTGAATCCGATGTTGATGACAGAACAGGAACTGCTGGAATTCATGGCGGAGCAGGCGTACAAGCCGATGACGTATGAGGAGCTGGAGCAGCACCTGGAGCTGGAAGATGAGGAGGAATCGGGGAAGCTGCGGGAGCTGCTGAACCGGCTGGAGAGCGAAGGCAAGATCGTGCGCACGCGCACGAACCGGTACGGCATTCCGGAAAAAATGAACCTGATCCGCGGAAGGCTGCAGGCCCATCCGAAGGGGTTTGCGTTTCTCATTCCCGATGACCGCAATCATCCCGATATTTACATCCACGCCAACGATCTGAAGGGCGCCATGAACAACGACCTGGTGCTCGTGCGCATCATTTCGCGCGGCAGCGCCGAGGGCAAGCTCGAGGGCGAGGTGGCGCGCATTGTCAAACGGGCCAACGAGGAAATCGTCGGCGTGTTTGAGCACCACGAAAGCTTCGGGTTCGTCATCCCCGACGACAAGCGGCTGTACAAGGATATTTATGTGCCGCGGGAGAAGTTCGGGGGGGCGGTCACCGGCCAGAAGGTCGTCGTCCGCATCGTGAAGTATCCCGACGCGCGCAGCGCGGCCATCGAGGGTGAAGTGATCGAAATTCTCGGCCACAAGGACGATCCCGGCGTGGACATCCTGTCGATCATCCGCAAGCACGGGCTGCCGGAAGGGTTCCCTCCGGATGTGATGGAGGAGGCCGAGCGGGTGCCGGACCGGATCAGCGAGGAGGATCTGGCGGGGCGGAGGGACCTGAGGGACCGGGTCATCGTGACGATCGACGGCGAGGACGCCAAGGACCTGGACGACGCCGTGGAGGTCGTGCGCCTGCCCAACGGCCATTACCGCCTGGGCGTTCATATCGCGGACGTCGGTTTTTATGTGAAGGAACATTCCGCACTGGACCGGGAGGCGTACAACCGGGGCTGCAGCGTGTATCTTGTGGACCGGGTCATCCCGATGCTGCCGCACCGGCTGTCCAACGGCATCTGCAGTTTGAACCCGCAGATGGACCGGCTGACGCTGAGCTGCGAAATGGTGTTCGACGAAAACGTCCGGCTTGTGTCCCACGAAATTTATCCGAGCGTCATCCGGACGAAGGAGCGCATGACGTATACGAACGTGCGCAAGATTTTGGTCGATCAGGATCCCGAGGTGATGGAGCGGTACCGGGATCTGGTGGACATGTTCCGGCTGATGGAGGAGCTGGCCATGAAGCTGCGCGACCGGCGCATGGCGCGGGGGGCGATCGATTTCGACTTCCCCGAGGCGAAGGTGATCGTCGACGGGAACGGCAAGCCGGTGGACATCGTGAAGCGGGACCGCTCCATCGCGGAGCGGATCATCGAGGAGTTCATGCTCGCGGCGAACGAAACGGTGGCGGAGCATTTCCATTGGCTGAAGGTGCCGTTTTTGTACCGGGTGCACGAGGATCCGGATCAGGAGAAAATGTTCCGGTTCATCGAGTTTGCGGCCAACTTCGGCTACGTCGTGCGCGGGCGGGGCAACAAGGTGCATCCGCGCTCGCTGCAGACGCTGCTGGAGGAAATTGAAGGCACCCGGGAGGAAACGGTGCTCAGCACGATGATGCTGCGGTCGATGAAGCAGGCGCGCTATGACGCGGAAAGTTTGGGGCACTTCGGTCTGGCGGCGGAGTTTTACACCCACTTCACGTCGCCGATCCGGCGGTATCCGGACCTGGTCATTCACCGGATCATCCGCGAGGTGATCACGGGCGGCGGCTTGAGCGACCAGCGTTTGGAGCAGCTGGCGGCGCGGATGGAGGATATCGCCCGGCAGTCGTCGGAGCGGGAACGGGTCGCGGTGGAGGCGGAGCGGGAAACCGAGGCTCTGAAAAAAGCGGAGTTCATGCTGGACAAGATCGGCGAGGAGTTCGACGGCATCATCAGCAGCGTCACCAGCTTCGGCATGTTCGTCGAGCTGGACAACACGGTGGAAGGCTTGATCCGGCTGAGCGATCTGGATGATGATTTTTATCATTTTGATGAGCGGCACATGATCCTGGTCGGCGAGCGGACGTCGAACATTTACCGGATCGGCGACGAGGTGCGGGTGCGTGTGGCCCGGGTCAATGTCGATGAGCGCAACATCGACTTCGAGCTGGTCGATGTGAAGGAGCGCAAGGAGAAGATCAGCCTGGTGGACGGTCTGCCCGGCCGGTCCGGGCGCGGCGGCGCCGGCGTTGGGGCGGGCGCGTGGGCCGGCGCCGGCGTTAGCGCGGGAGCTGGCGCTCGCGCGGGTGGTGGCTCGAGGGCGGGCAAGAAGTCAGGCGCGGCGGCTGCCGGCAAGGGGAAGGCGGCGCGGAAGTCAAAGCGGGTGCGGCGCGAGCTGGACGTGGTCGTCGGCGGAAAGGGCAAGAAAAAGGCGGCCGGAGGGGCGAAAAAGAAAGCCGCCGCCAGGAAAAAAGCCGCGAAAAAGCGGGTGCGGTAAAGCAGGGCCGGAAAGCTGGTTAGTGAGCGCGCGGAGGCATGCCGCCGCGGGCAAGATCCCCGCTTGAATTGCGGAAGCAAAGCTGGTACAATAAATTTCCCGATCGGCTCGGAATTCGGGACTCGGATTTCGATGGCCGCGGGTTTGATGTTTCGGCGGTTTTGAACGTACCATTTGATCGGGCACGATCCGGCGAACGGGCGGTCCGTGAACGGGTGGTCCGCGAACTGGTGGTCCCGTGAGTTTTTTCCGGATTGTGCATGGACAGTGGTATGTTTGGATGGAGAGGTGGTTTTTGGGGATGGCGAAAAAAGGAGAATCCAGGGACCTGGCGGTCAACCGCCGCGCCCATCACGACTATTTTATTGAAGAAACGTTTGAGGCGGGCATGGTGCTGACCGGCACGGAGATCAAGTCGATCCGCGGCGGCAAGGCGAACCTGTCGGACAGCTTTGCGACGATCCGCAACGGCGAGGCCTGGGTGCACAACCTGCACATCAGCCCGTTTGAGCAGGGCAACATCCACAACCCGAGCGATCCCCGGCGGGCCCGCAAACTGCTGTTGAAAAAGGCGGAGATCCACAAGCTGATCGGCCGCACCAAGGTGGAGGGCTACACCCTCGTCCCGCTGAAAATCTACATTCGCAACGGCTTCGCAAAGCTCCTGATCGGCCTCGGCAAAGGGAAAAAGAAGTACGACAAGCGCGAGGCGGAAGCGCGGCGGGACGCGCAGCGGGATATCCAGCGGGCGCTCAGGGAAAAGCAGAAAGTGGCCCGCTGATTGGACAAAACAACCGGCATTTGGGGGCCTGGATTGCGCGTAGCATTTCCGGCGGTTTTGTGCTATAATAATTAAAGCAAGGCGGAGTCCTTGCTTCCTCGATATCAAATCGCACAAGTTGACGCACAAAGGTTGTTGGTGGAGCTCGATGAACATTTCTTCGAGTCACTGTCGATTTTCTTGCATCCGCTGATGGGCTGCCCGGTGTTCGGGGCCCACGGCGTGATGCAGAAATTCCGCTTTTGCTCACGGGAGGCTTGCAGCTTCCCGTTTTTATCCCTCGGGGGCGTTTTTGGATTCGACGGGGGTAGATCGAGCATGGGCTGCGGGTAGCGGGGACGCGTCCGCTTCATCAACGCTAAGCCATAATAAATGGCAAACAACAACCTTCTTACGCTGTAGCAGCTTAATAACCTGCTCGCGTGCTCTTACCCTCCATCGCCCATGTGGCGGGATAAGGGCTCAACCTTAGTGGGCTACGCCGTCTAGTCTCCGCCTGGGGCTAGCGGAAGAAGACAATCAGGCTGACCCTTGCGAAAGCCGGTTACGGGGCGGTCGCTTGGGTGACATGAGTACCGTGACTACACCCGTAGAAGCCTGTGTGGCGTTATCTTCGGACAGGGGTTCGACTCCCCTCGCCTCCACCATACCTATCAGAAAAGACACCGTGTTAGGTGTCTTTTTTGCGTTTTCGGTATTTGTGGTGGTTAGAGAATATGCGTAGTCATTGGGTTTTCGCCGCTTCTGACCCCGAATACGAAAAATTTCTGATGGTGTTTATGGAGGATCCTTCATGCATACGAAATTGGTCAGCATCAACTACGGTTCACCGTATCTATTGATATGGTAAACTGAAAATCAAACTGGGAGTGGCTAGACCACTCCCATTTATTAAATAAACTGAAGCAAACTAGATCATTAATTCATTCCATAATCTTTTAATATCCGAAGGGGTAATGTCTGCATTTTTGGGTAAAACTCTTTTCCACTGATCATCATCAAGGTTATCAATCCAATTTCTGATCTGCTCGTGTGAATCAGGTTCCTTACGGACTTGACTTTTCCAAAGTTCAGCCAGCCCCTTAGCCACAAACCTAGGGGCCCCAACCATTCTAAACCAGACAGCTTCTTTGGAATCAACCCCAAAGTAAATCATCGAAGGAATATAACCGACATCATCCTCCCACTTCTCTTTTTCAATCTCCGATAAATATATCCCCTCTAAAGCACCAATTCCCCATGATGCCTTTCCAATTAAGTTAGAAAAAAGATACTTTCCAAATTCAGCTTCTCTTGTACCAGGATCGCTTTCTTTATTTATGGGGTGACGTTCTGCCATAGTGTCCAATCGCTCTCCATTAACCCATTCTTTTAGAATAGTAGCAACTTCTCTTGGGTTGAATGGTTGCCCTTTCCCTCTTCCCAATTGTATTTCAGGTAGATCGGCAATCGCCTCAATCCGTCTGGTTAACGCTGTGGCATCACCCTTAAATAAATTTTCTGGCTTCCAGTCCTCATATCTAGCTAAATCTATGAATTGTTTCTTTTCTTCTAGCAATTTTATAACACTGGGGGTAGCAAATCCTGTTTGATCCGCAATTTGTACAAGTCCCTTATTGCCCTTAATTTTGTCCAAATAGTTTCTACATAGCTTAATCAATTTCTTAGGGGCATCAACACCAAGTTTTTTGGATTGATGGTAAACAAGGCTTGCACGTAATAGTTCTTCAATTTCCCCTGCTAAATCTTTTTCTCCTGCAACCTTTAAGGCATGAGCTAAAAATTGCATCAGTGAAGATAGCTCTGGCCATTTCTTAACTGAAGTAAGATTAAACTTGTTAGAAATTTCATCAGCTCGAAGTATCAGATTTGAAAGCTGGCTAGATACTTCATCAGCCTCTCTTTGCAAAAAATCAACTATTTCTGCTTTCGTTTTCGCTTTTGGTGCTGGAAAGGCAATAATACCGGTTGTATCAAACAAAGCTCTACCCGCTCGACCAGCAACATTCCAAAAATCAGAATAAGTTAATCTATTTCCTGACCCTTTCACTAACGATTCAATAATAACTGTACTAATGGGGAAATTTACCCCCTGTGCTAAAGTAGTTGTACCACATACTACCTTTATTAAGTCTTTTTTAATTAACCCCTCGATAAGTAACCTTGCTTCTTGTGATAGCCCTGAATGATGATAGGCTACTCCTGAATATAACAGATCAATTAGTGGAGTATTGGGGCCGTGCTCTACAGCCAAGAATTTGCACACGGATTTAACTAGTTCATTATTTTCGTTAATCTTCTCCATTGTGCTGGCAATCTGCTTAGCTCGCTTAATTGCCGTTCCTCTTCCTCTACACAATACAAGAACAGCACCTCTTTCTTTAAAAACCTTCGCTCCTGCAATTGTATACCTCTCCAAGGATGGTTTGCCTGGCACAACATTTTGATCTGCAATTCGAATCTTTTTGCCGGGAGATATATCTAATGCCTTTGAAGCTGGTACAGTTTCTAAAAAGAATGCCCGTTTATTTTTAGAACCATCCAACTTTAACACACTAACAACTGTTCGACTTGGTTTCCAATCCACTCCAATAGGCGGTAAATATTGATCATCTCCCAGCCAACTCACCAACTCATCGTCATTAGGTAGAAATGGAGAAAGTAATAGAAATCTTGCTCCCGCTCTTTCTCGTTTTAAAGTTCCTAATAGTAGTTCTAGACGAGCCCCTCTGCTTCGATCGCTAATATTATGAGCTTCATCGGCAATTACTAATGCAATATCCTTCGTAGCAGGATGATCTTTTCGTATTAATAAATCAAGCTTTTCAGGCGTTGTAACTAAAATATCTGTTGTTCCACTTAATAGTCGTTCCTCAGTTGGATTCAACTCAAAAGCCGGAACAGCTTGTTCTACAACAAATTTCGGATTAAAATTGGCGAAGTCTAATCTTAAATCAGCTGTAACCTGGTTTACTAATGCTCTTGTTGGAACTATATACATTATTTTGCCGTTTGGGTTAAGAGCCTTAGTCTGGATTATTGAAAACTTTGCTAGTAGTGTTTTTCCTGCACTTGTTGGCATTTCAACTAGAATTGCTCTTCTATACGGGTCAAGTAGGTTTTTACGCAGAGCATCTTGTTGACTTGGCCATAATTCAATTATGCCCCTGTCACTTAACATTTTTGCAAAATTCCGCGGTGTTTCACCGAGCACATTAACATGTGTCCAAATTGAATTAACAGCCAGTTTCCAACAACCGGCCCACATTAATTCCGCAAGATGCCGCATAAAAACTGACCCACTTGCCTCAAATGCCTCTAAGGCCTGATCTTTATAGCGATCTAATCGATCTGATATTCTTGACATAGACTCAGAACCAGTTTTAAGGTACTGTCCAGTGATGGTAATTATTTGAGCCAAGTTATAATATCCAACAAGTTCGTATGCGGCGGCAACTTGTAATACACCATCTGGATATCCTTTCAAGTATGTGTCTTCGTATTCTTGTTGTAGTTCTTTTAATTCATCAATATACTTTAAAGCTCTATCTATATCTTCCCATCCATTTTTCTTTCTGCATAAGTAAATAAAAGACAAAAAGGATGTAATCCGTACTTTATCAGCCCAACTCTGAAAATAATTTGCCCCCTGAAAGTTAAACTTTTTAAGTTCTAAACGTATTTCAGACGACCTATCCGACATTAACCCACTTACAGCAATTCTAAAAGCAAGAATAATCCCAGCGGGTAATGGTTCGCCACTCAATTCTTTTTCAATTAATTCCAGTGCATTTTCGGATATATCACTATGATTATTCTGTGATGAAGGTAGATTAAGCATTGATCTCCAAGCGCTAAATGCTAAAAGAAAATGGTCTTTTACTGTTTTTTTCGATTTATCTAATGCAAATTCATTTAAAGCATGTCGCTCAAATAAAAAGCCGAGTCGAGGTAATCTTTCGAGAGGTTCTAGTGCAGATACCTGAGAGCCACGAGCAATATCGCGTATTAATGCTTCTTCTTCTGCCTGTCGAACGAACTCAGTAACTCCTGTAGTTTCAATTAGCTGTGATAATGATATTGGAGGTAAAGACGGTTGTGTATTTTCCTTCATCTTATCAGTCGTACCTCCAGTCATTTAAAATCTTGAACCATTCATCGATTATTTCTTCTAAATTATTCCCAAGTTCTTCGGGTATGCATATGATCAGGAATCGAACTTTTCCCGGATGGAAATCTTTCGAATTCGTCATGAAAGAGCCAAAGTCGTTACTAGTATGAACCATTTTGGGACGTACTAAAACACAACAAGTAATTAAATCCAATTGGTCGAACATTTTGTATTCAAACATTAAGGCGGCAGTCATAAACAATTTTTGTAACTCTGAACCAGTAGTTCTTCTAGCAACGTCCCAAATTTTTTTACATGTCTCAGTTTTAGAGTTATGATGTAGGTGCTGATTTCTGAGACTATCCTCCGAAGAATCAACTACGGAAGGGGGCGATGTACGTTGACTTGAAACTTTTGTTTCGGTTAATACGAGCTTTATTTTATTATCTACTTCCTCAATTCCAATTCCATCTATTCCGCGCCCCGGTAGTTGAATAAGCTCTCTGTCCCTTACTGATTTATATCCAAATTGAGTTGAATACTTTTGTTCTAATACCATGTAAGAGATAACTTCACCAAAATCACTTCTGACAACATCAAAATTACCACCCCTTCTTTCGGGTATGGTATTATCAGAGAGTCGCTTTTTAATGGTTTCTACTGAAAATTCTAAGCCGTTGAGGCATATAGGTTCAATTGGAAATCTTGTTTCAGTTCTCAGCTTAACATATTCCTTTGCAATGGCTTGTTGCCAGTCACCTTTAACTACCCAAGCATTATAACAATGATCCCCAATAAACTCTTCTGATATTACTTCAAACTCAAGAGACAAGATGTTCACCCCTCAAGACCGACCATTAAGGACGAAGAGTCTTAAATGAGAAAATTCTCCAATTTGGTGACAAAGTCCTCTATAGCGTTGTACAATTTTTTTCGAATTATGTCGTCAATTTACACCGGGTATCCAAACAAAAAACAGAGCGGTTGGCAAACATCATACCGACAGCTCTGCAATTCATATCTCATAATCCTCATAATCCTCATAAACCAAAAAATCGTACCACTTGTTCAACCAAAATACTCCGATAACCGGATTATGGAAAATTAAATGTAGCAGAGATTTTTCAGCTCTACCAATCTATCTAATCCTCAAAATGCAATTTATTATAAGTTACCTTCTAATATTCTAATAAATCTTCACTTTTTTACTTCCCTTTCTCATCGGTGCCTTACACTTTGGACACGACTTTGACGGCAATTCCGCTTCTTCAAAGGTCCTAATACGTTTCCATACGTTGCATGTCTCGCTGGTACATATCCACGCATAAACGATTTCAGTTTGCGTGGTGTTAACTGAAGAAGTTTTGCTTACTGTCGCTGAATATTGTAACTGCGTTCCTGCATTAATGGTCGTTTGCTTAGGAAATGCCGCCAATATAAATCTCGATACCGCTTTTTTCTTTCCGCGATAGTAAGCAGGCGAACTCACGATCAACTCATCCTTCGCGCGGGTGATGGCCACATAGACCAATCGGCGTTCCTCTTCCAGTGCGGCGGTGATTTTGTCGCGGCCCTTTTGTGTGACAAAAATGTCGTTAATGCGTTCCGCTTCAAAAACAGAACTGTGCGGCATATTGCCTTCGGACGCGCCGATCAGGCATACTACCGGGAACTCCAGCCCTTTGGATTTGTGGATCGTCATCAATGAAACTCTGTCGTCATCCGCATCTTTGTGACGGTGATTCAACGCTTTCCGTTTTTCCGCGACTTCCCGGATAAAAGCAACAAATTCTTCTATCGAGGAAAACCGTTTCGCCGACGATTCTAACTCATCCAGCGTTTCACGCAACGTTTCCTTGTGATGCGTCAGTTTGCTCCGTTTGTTCGTCTCCAGATACTGATCGTAGAACTCTCGGCGCATTTGTTGAATCGCATCCAACGGCTTCAAAGATTTCAGAGACTTGATCAGCTTCAGTCGTTCCATGAGCTTCTCTTTCTGAAAATCCTTGAGGCTGGGAAACGACATCAGATGGATTAGCGGCCACTTCTTTTTCTGCACCATCTCCTGTTCGTGGATGAACTGCATGCCTTGCTCACGGTTGATGTACAGTGTCGGCAAGATTCCTTCCATCGCTTCATATTCCTTATGATTTAAGGAAAGACGGATATGATCAATGAGCGGCTTGACGATCCAATGATCGTAAAACGATTCATCACTCCCGTAATCGACAAATGGAACGTCTTCCAGGACAAACTGTTCGATGATTGCCCGGCTGTTGCTCGCTGAACGGAAGAGGATGGCAAAATCACCGAATTTCCGCTTTCCCTGACCAGTTTGACGCAGGATGTAATCCGTAATGGTTTCCGCCTCATCATCGGTATTTTTCGGACGGAGATATTGCGGTGTCGTTTTGCTCTGCCTGGTCGCCTTCAGCGTCTTCTTTTTCCGCCGCACATTATGCCTGATAATCTCGTTGCCGAGTCCGACAATACTGCTCGTGGAGCGATAGTTGATATCCAGCGTAATCGTCTTGGCGTTCGGAAACACCTTGTCGAAGTTCAGAATAAATTCATTCCTAGCGCCATTGAATGAATAGATGGTTTGGTCGTCGTCGCCGACGATCATCAAGTTGTGGTGCGGTTTGACGATCATCTTGATCAATTCGTACTGCACCATGTTGGTGTCCTGAAATTCATCGACCATGACATAGAGAAACCGTTTCTGCAACGCGGCCAACAGCGACGGTTTCTGTTGAAGCAGTTTGTAAGCCGTCAGCAACACATCGTCGAAGTCGATTTTGTCATGATCAACTTTCCATTTTTCGTATTCGGCAAATATTTGCTTCAATTCTTTTTCTTCATCATTTGATTCCGGCAGACTGTCCACATCAATCATCTGCATTTTGTAGGACGAAAGCAGAGACAGCAGTGACTCCGGCTGATAATCGTCCTGCAAGCCCATCTCTCGCAAAATGCGTTTGATCAGAATATGCTGGTAGCGCGTTTCGCTCAAGATATCCTGTGTCACGCCATGCTTGCGGATAATTTGCAAAAAGAACGAGTGAAACGTCCGTGTCTGGATGGTTTCGGCGATGGTGTCGTTCAGGCCGGGCAATCGTGCGATTCGTTCGCGCATTTCCTCCGCCGCTTTTTTCGAGAACGTCACCAGCAAAATATTTCTCGGATCGACATTGCGGAAAGCAATCAGGTAGCCTGTCCGACACACCAAAACAGAAGTTTTCCCTGATCCCGCTC
>Ga0207866_1001783_pt1 | contig 18516 bp, 17 predicted proteins | sample HigsolmetaAR203D_FD_184835 | JGI IMG/M metagenome (GOLD analysis project Ga0207866, IMG submission 184835) | Ionic liquid and high solid enriched microbial communities from the Joint BioEnergy Institute, USA - AR20-3-D (SPAdes) (version 2) ...
AATCTGGATGGGGATATCGTCGGGCAACAGGGGCGGCTCGGAATCGAGCACCATGGGCAGCACGACTACCGCTGCCAAGACCAGCGCGATGGCGCCGACCAGCCGGCGCCGCGCACGCCGGCGCGCTTCCTGTGCGGGATCCTGCGATTCGCCGCCGGCTGCATAACCGGCGCGGCTGGACTTGGCCGTCGTGGAGGCCGCCTTTTTCTTGCGCTCGAGCAATCCCATTGATACGTCCGGCTAAAACACGCGGCGGTGCCTCGGGTAGCGCCTGCAAGGCCGGGCTCAGCCCGCGTGGGCAGCCTTGGCCGTGCGCATGGATGCCAGCACACCCGCCACGGTAAGGAAAGATCCGAAGACCAAGATTCTATCACCCTCTCCCGCCCTCTCTTGCGCTGCGGCAAAAGCCGCGGCCGGATCGGCATGGACTTGGATGGACGACTCCTTGTCTTCCTTGACCCCGAGCGCGCGCAAACGCGCTGCGAGCTCTTCCCCGCCCAAGCCGCGCGGCCCCGGCAAGCCGGCGCACAGCCAATGGTCGACGCGTCCGCCGAGCTTGGCGATGACGCCATCGACGTCTTTGTCGCCCAGCATCCCGAACACCGCGTAGGTGTAGGGAAAAAAGCCCATGTTGTCGAGATTCTGGGCGAGTACCGCCGCGGCATGAGGATTGTGGGCCACGTCCAGGATCACCGTCGGCCGGCCAGGCAGGATCTGGAAACGCCCTGGCAGCTGCACCTGCAGCAGTCCGAGCCGCACGGCCTGCTGGGGCACCGGCAAGCGGTCGCGCAGCGCCTCGAGCGCAGCGAGCGCCGCCGAGGCGTTGAGAAGCTGGTTTGCGCCACGCAGGGCCGGATAGGCCAACGCATTGCGCCGCTGGGCGCGACCGCCATAACTCCACTGCTGCTTGTCGCCCGCATAGTTGTAATCGCGCCCGAAGCGCCAGAGGTCGGCGCCTATGCTCTCGGCATAATCGATCAGCGATTGCGGTGGCACCGGGTCGGCGCAGATGGCCGGCTTGCCGGGCCGGTAGATGTGGGCCTTTTCCCAGCCGATCTTCTCCCGGTCATCGCCCAGCCACTCGACGTGGTCCAAGTCCACGCTCGTCACGATGGCGCAATCGGCATCCACGACGTTCACGGCATCGAGGCGCCCTCCCAGGCCGACTTCGAGGATGACCGCGTCGAGGCCGGCACCGGCGAACAACCGAAGGATGGCAAGGGTCGTGAGCTCGAAATAGGTCAGCGAGACCTCCCCGCGCGCCTCGTCCACCGCAGCGAACTGCTCGGCCAACGCCGCGTCGCTCGCGGGCTCGCCATTGATGCGCGCGCGCTCGTTGAAATCGAGCAGGTGCGGGGAGGTATACAGCCCGACGCGATAGCCCGCCGCCAGCAGCATGGCCTCGAGCATGGCGCAGGTCGATCCCTTGCCATTGGTGCCGCCGACGACGATGGTGACCGCGTCGAGCTTCAGGCTGAGGCGATCGGCCACGGCCCGCACCCGTTCCAGCCCCATGTCGATGGGGCGGGCATGGATGGATTCGAGATAAGCCAGCCATTGCGCGAGCGGGCTTTGCGCGTTGGGACGGGAGACGGGGGAAGGAGACGACATGAGGAGGGAAGGACCGGAAAAGCAAAAGCGTTACTATAGAACGCTCTTGCCCGGCCACGCGGTGAGAATGTCGTAGCCGTCGTCGGTCACGGCGACCATGTGCTCCCACTGGGCCGAGAGCGAGCCGTCCACGGTCACCACGGTCCAGTCGTCGTCCAAGACCCTGACTTCGTGGCGGCCGGCGTTGAGCATGGGCTCGATGGTAAACACCATTCCTTTCTTGAGGCGCAGTCCGGTTCCGGGCTTGCCGTAATGCAGGACCTGCGGCGCCTCGTGGTACTTGCGGCCGATGCCGTGGCCGCAGAAATCGCGCACCACCGAGAAACCGGCATCTTCCGCATAGGCCTGTATCGCGGCCCCCACGTCGCCCAGCGTGGCGCCGGGCCTGACCGCGGCGATGCCGCGCATCATGCTCTCCAACGTCACGTTGACGAGGCGCTCGGCCTCGGGGGAAGGCTTGCCGACGAAATACATCCTGCTGGTGTCGCCGTGCCAGCCGTCCTTGATGACCGTCACGTCGATGTTGACGATGTCGCCCTCGCGCAGCACATCCTGGGGCTTGGGGATGCCATGGCAGACGACATTGTTGATGGAGGTGCACAGCGTCTTGGGAAACCCGTGGTAGCCGACGTTGGCCGGGATCGCTTTTTGCACCTTGGTGATGTATTCGTAGCAGCGGCGGTCCAGTTCTTCAGTAGAGACGCCGGGCTGCACGTACTCACCTATCATCTCGAGGACCTCGGCCGCCATGGCGCCCGCAACGCGCATTGCTTCGATTTCTTGCGGGGACTTGATCGTAATGGCCATGCGGAAGACTCCATGTTTGTTCGATTTTAGCGCCGCCCACCGGCGGTTTCCCCGCCCTGCACGCCTCCCGCCCCACGCACGGCCGTCGCCGCCCATCGATCGAGCGAGGCCATGACACGATGCGGACGGACCAACACGTCGAGCGAACCACCGTACCGAGCCTGCATGTCGGCAAGCGTCGCCGGGGTCGCCGAGTGCGCCTGCGCATGCGCGGCCGACCAACGGCGCTCCACGTCCAAGGCAAGCGCATAGGGCAAGTAGCGCTCGTACCGGGCAAGCACGGCGTCCGGGGCCAGGGTGTCGGAGGCTGGCTCAGGATGCGCCAAGAACTGCCGGAAACCATCCACTTGTGCGCGCAGCGCGCGACCTTGGTCGGTATAGCCTTGCAGCCCCGCTGCACCCATGCACACCACGGCAAGGAGCACGAGCGGCGTGAGGCCCACGAACAGCAGGGGCCATGACTCCGCGTGCCTGTGGATCAGCACCACGCCAGCGACCAAGCACGCTACCGCCAATGCGCCCAGGACCAACCTGCTTGGAAAGCTCGTGGCGCCAGAGCGCCATTGCGCCTGCACGGCGAACAACGCGGGCACCGCCGGCAACGGCACGAGCATGCTCCACGCCTCCCATGCAAGCAGGCTACCCTCGCGCACGAGCGCCAACCCCACGAGGCTGGCAGCCAGGAGCAACCAGAGATAGAACGCCTTGCGTGCCCAGCCGTCGGCCTTGTAGAAAAGGACGCGTCCGTAAGTTTCCTCCAGGCGCTTGCGCTGCGCGTCTTGTGCCTCGTCATAGCAATGACGGTAGAGACCGTCCAGCCGCAGCAGGCTGCGCCCGCCCGAAAAGAATCGACTGAGCATGCCGTGGAGCAGCCCGTCCTGCCGGGCATCGCCGCCGGCCTGGTTGGAGAGGCGCTCTAGGTAGCGGCCATCCTCCTGGACGCGCAGCCTGACCGAGCGGCGCGCCAGCAATTCCATCATCCCCGACAAGAAAGCCCAGCGGTCATACTCCTTGCGGTACACATAGCGCAGCGCCGGCGCGGAAAGGCCTTCCGGAGGTTCGGGAACCGGCGCCTGGTTGCGCCGCACCCGGGCTCCGACCCGCAGCCACGTTGCCCCGTAGTAGAGCAAGATCAGCACCGCGCCCAGCGCGGCCGCCCAGATCTCGGCCCGGTCCTGGACGCCGTGCCACCAGGCGCGGACCGGGCCAGGCCGCTGGACGAACCCGGCCGGCCAAGCCAATTCGACGGCCATGTTCTCGCCGGGAGCCAGTCCGCGGGTAGACACGAACACTGCGCGGCCCGGCTCCCGCTCCACGAGCTCGCCCGGGCTGCCCCCGCCCTCTCCCGCCACCTTCGCGTCTTCGATGGGAGCCTCTTCCGGCAGGACGACGCGCACGCGCACCTTGTCGATGGGCAGGTTCCAGGCCCCGCCCGTGGCATCCCAGGCGAGGCGGTCCTGCCCGCCCGCTGCCTGCAGCTGGCGCGTCACCCGATAGGTCAGCGTATATTGGTATTCCCCGGGCCGGAACACCACATCCTGGCGCCCCGTCGCGATGCGCACGCCGTCTTTGAGGCGAGAGACGGCAAACGACTCGGGGCGCCCGTCCCGCCTCACCGACACGACATCTAGCCTCGCGTTGATCCAACTGCCATCTGCCCGCCGGTAGAGCTGCGCGAAATCCCGCTGCAAGCCGTACCGTATCTGCTTGCCGATGGAGCGCACGCGCAGATTCTCGGTAACCAGCAAATCGCCGTCCTGCTCGACCTTGATGTCGCTGAAGAACTCGAGAATGCGCTCGTCGGCCCACGCCTGCCCCACGGCCAAGAACAGCCAGCAAAGCGCCGAGAGCCAAATCCTCATGCGCGGCCTCCCATGCGGCTGAACGCGTCGCTGCCCAGCTTCCCGCCGGCGCCCACCGCGTGCAACAGCCCGGCATGGATGAAAAAGCAAAACAAAAAATGCCCCCACGAAATTGGCCTGCTTCCAGACATGACACCAACCCTGCTGTTTTGGCAGGACTGTACCACCGGCCACGGCCGCCCAAAGCGCAAGAGCTCACTTGTTTGCAGATCCGTCCCCAAGGTTTCCGCCGCGTCGCCGTCGGCCCAGACAGGGCACGGCGCGCACACCCCATTGACAGCTACGGAATCCATCAATAGAATTTTTTGAACTACTTGTTCATTTTTGTACATACATCCTTCAGGAGCATTCCCATGGCATCGCCCCTCATCGGTATCAGTGGCGCAGGCATAGGCGGATTGGCGGCGGCGATCGCTTTGCGCAAGCTCGGCCTGGAATCCGTGGTTTTCGAGCAGGCGCCGCGCTTTGCGCGCGTGGGCGCAGACATCAACCTCACGCCCAACGCCGTGCTTGCCCTGGACGGCCTCGGCGTGGGGGATGAATTGCGCAAGACCGCTGCACGCCCCACCCATCGCATCAGCCGCACCTGGGATACGGGTGAGGAAACCTCGCGCCTGGAAATGTCGGAAGCCGCAGAGAAACGCTACGGCGCGCCCCAGCTCACCATGCACCGCGCGGACCTCTTGTCCGCGCTCGAACAAGCGGTGCCGGCCGACACCATCTACCTGGGCAAACGCACCACGCGCATAGAAGAAGGCGCAGACGGCATTACCGTCCACTTCGAAGATGGGACCTCCCAGCGGGTCGATGTGCTGGTCGGAGCCGACGGCATCCATTCCACCGTTCGCAAATACCTGCTGGGGGACGAGTATCCGGAGTTCACCGGCGTCGTCGCCTACCGGGCTGTCGTTCCCGCATCGAAATTGGAAGGGCTGCCCAACCTCGGCGCGTTCACCAAATGGTGGGGGCCCAACCTCGATACGCAGATCGTCACTTTCCCGCTCAACCGTGGGCGCGACATTTTCATCTTCGCCACCATCCCGCAAGACAGCTGGCGCCACGAATCTTGGACCATGCCCGGCAGCGTCGACGAGCTGCGTGCCTCTTACGCGAACTTCCATCCCGAAGCACGCGCGCTGCTCGATGCCTGCGACGAGGTGCTGAAGTCTGCCTTGTACGTCCGCGACCCGCTGCCCTCCTGGTCCCGCGGCAACATTACGCTCCTGGGCGACGCCTGCCACCCGATGATGCCCTTCATGGCGCAAGGCGCCGGCATGGCGATTGAAGACGCGGTCGTCCTCGCTCGCCAGCTCGCGCATACGCCGGACGATCCAGCCGCAGCCCTGAAGCGGTACGAAGCGGCCCGCCTCGACCGCACGGCGAAGATCCAGATCGGTTCGCGCAGCAACAACTGGCTCAAGGAAGGCGGAAATGCCGATTGGGTCTACGAATACAATGCCTGGGGTGTCCCCCTGGCCTGATCCCCATGCCCCGTACCGCCGAAGCGCTCGACGACGAAACTCCCGCCAAGACCCAATTGGTTTCTCCCGTGCAGCGGGCGTTCCGCCTGCTGCGCTATGTCGTCGAAGGCGGCAGCACGTCGAATTTGAGCGAGGTCGGACGCTCCATCGACGTCAACCGGGTGACCGTCATGCGGCTGATCGCCACGCTCGAGCATGAAGGCGTGCTCGAGCCCCTTCCCCAGGGAGGCCACCGCATCGGCCTGGCCTTCCTCAAGCTGGCCACGGCCGCGACGGCGGCCAACGACATGCTCGATCTCGGCCGACGCGTGCTGTCGACCGTTCGCTCGCGGTTGAACGCCTCGGCTTACTTGGCGACGCTCGACGGCGGCCATGTCGTCTACATGTTGCGTGACATGCCCGAAGCAGGCCTGGTGAGCAACATCAAGGTGGGCAGCCGGGTGGCCGCGCACCTGACGACCCCGGGCCGTGTCTTGCTGGCTTGGCAACCGAAGGCCGCGCTCGAGGTCCTCCTGTCCGGTGAACCGCTTGCCGCCGCCGATGCCCGCAAGCTGAAAGCCCAAATCACGGCTGACCGGGAGCGCATCTGCGCCTGGAGCTTTTCCGGCTTCGAGCAGGGCATCAACTCCTGTGCCGCACCGGTGTTCGGTCCGCTCGGCGATGTCACCGCCGCCATCAGCGTCGCCGGCCCGGAAAATGCGCTCGGCGCAGGCGAGGACTCCCGCGCGCTTGCGGAACGGGTCGTCATCGAAGCTGCGCGCGACCTGTCTTCATTGCTGGGCTGCCGGACTTACCCGCCGGCGGGTTGAGCGCCGGGTTGCCTGCCCGGACGGCGTACCGGCCTCGGGCAACACGCTCAAGAGATTGGCCCCCGTACGCGACAAGTGCTGGCGCAGGATCTCGCATGCACGCTCGGCGTCGCGGTCGAGCGCCGCATTAAAAATCGCCTCGTGTTCGGCTGGCACATTGCGGTCTGGCGAGTTCGTCGCCAAGAACAAACGCCGGTAGCGATCCCCGAGGTCATGCAAGGTATTGCAAAAGCGCAGCAACAACGGCATCCCGCAAGCCGAGAATAGCGTGATGTGAAAGGCCCGGTGAGCCCGCTCCCAAGCAGGCAACTTGTCGCCGCTGCGGTCGACGGCCTCCAGTCGGCTCAAGCGGTGATACGTCGCCACCAGGGCATCTTCCCACTTTTCGTCGCCCCGCTTGATCGACTCGGCGAGCGCCATCACTTCGAGGTTCAACCGCAAAGCCGTGACCTGGCGGAAGTCGTCCGCCGACACTGGCGCGACCCGATAACCCTTCTTGTCGGTCGTCACGACAAGGCCGTCAGAGACCAATCGGGTCAATGCTTCCCGCAGCGGACTCAGGCTGACGTCGTAGTGTTCCCGCAATTCGTCCAGGCGCAGCTTGCTGCCCGGCAACAACTCCCCTCCCAGAATCGCATTGCGCAGCGCTTCAACCAAAGTCGTTGACAAGGTCGGACCGCTGGCGGGTGTCGTATCAAGGAGTGTGGTCATGCTGAACTCAAACAGAAAAGGAGCGAAGTGCAGTTCACATTCTAGCCGGTTCCACGCCGTCTCCCCCAAATAATCGATTTATCCTAAAAACGTGAGTTTTCAAAAATAATCGATTACTATTGCATGATCGATAAGGAGATGAGATGGCCCGACCCGATCCTCAATTTGTCCAAGATACGTTCGGCCCCTACGCCGACCCGCAGGCCAGCAAGGAACAGCGCGCGCAAAGCTACCGGGAAATGGCAGGGTTCCTTCCCCCCCGTGTCGAGGCACGCCTAGACGTCACCGGTGCGCTGGACCCCGTCATGGTCGACCTCCAAGAAAAAGTCCGCGCACATGCCCTGGAGTCCTCGGTCTTCGACGAAAAGCAAGTCCAATTGCTGATCTTCGGCATGCTGGTCGTCGAATTGAGCGACGCAGCCATCATCCATGGCGTCGCCGCCCGCCGGGCCGGCGCGACTTGGCAGGAGCTGCAATCGGTGGTGAACCTGGCCTACGTTTTCCGGGGGGTGTCAGCCGCCAATCGCGGCGCGGAAATGCTCATACGCATCGCAGAGCGCGAACGGGAACTGTCCGCTCAAGACTGACTGGGAGGAGACCGCCATGCAACCTTGCCAAGGCCCTGACCGGGCGACCCGCAAGCCATCCTTTGCCGTCCCGCGGGGCGCATGCGATTGCCATGCGCACATTTTCGGCCCGCGGGAGCGCTTTCCTTTTTCGCCGGAGCGCAGCTACACCCCCGAGGACTGCACCGTCGATCAATACCGGGATTTGCTTGCCACCTTGGGCTTCGACCGAGGTGTCCTGGTCCAAGGCGGCGCGCATGGCACGGATAACTCCGCCATGCTGGACGCCCTCGAGAAACTGGGTCCGCGCATCAAGGGCATTGCCGTGCTGCCGCCCGGTACTCCCTTGCGTGAACGCGAAGCCCTGCACCAGAAAGGCGTGCGCGGTTTCCGCATGTCCACGGTCGTGTCGGGCGGCGTGGGCTTCGACCAGCTCGAAGCACTGGCTGCCGAGGCCGAAGAAATGGGATGGCACCTGCTCCTCCATTTCCATCGCTCCGAAGAGCTGGTTGCTGTGGCCGACCGTTTGCGGCGCCTCAGATGCCACTACGTACTGGATCACCTTGCGCGCATCCGCGCCGACGAAGGCATCGAATCGGCCGCATTCGCCACGGTCATGTCGCTGCTCGAGACAGACCGCTGCTGGATCAAACTGGCGAGCCTGTATCGCCTGTCGAGCAAACCCTACCCCCACGAGGACATGCTCCCCATGATCCACCGCGTCGTGCAAGCGCGGCCGGATCGCATGATCTGGGGAAGCAACTGGCCGCACCCCATACACACCGGCCCCATGCCCAACGACGGAGACCTCGTGGACCTCATCCCCCTGTGGGTACCCGACTCAGAGCAGCGCCGGCAAATGCTGGTGGACAACCCGGTGACGCTTTATGGGTTCACCCCGGCCGATCTGCCCGAGTGACCCGACGCCTGCCCTCACATCATCGATCACGACATACCCTGGAGACTACACATGAATTTCCATCCACGCGCGCTTACCGCTCTTGCCCTAGTCGCCGCCTCGGCCTGCGCGCATGCGGCCTATCCTGAAAAGCCCATCACCTTCGTCGTGCCTTTCCCGCCCGGGGGCACTACCGACATCATTGCGCGGACCCTGGCGGCCCGCGTCGGCGCGGAGCTGAAACAAACGGTGATCGTCGAAAACCGTCCGGGAGCAGGTGGCAACGTAGGCGCGCAAAGCGTGGCGCGTGCCCAGCCCGATGGCTACACGCTGCTGCTGTCCACTGCCGGCCCCCTTAGCATCAACCAACATCTTTACAAGAATCCTGGGTACGACCCGGTGACGAGCTTCGCGCCCGTCGCGCTCCTGGCGGCCGTGCCCATCATGCTCGTGGCGAACCCGTCGGCCCCGTTCAAGACCGTCGCCGAACTCATCGACTACGCGCGAAAGAACCCGAATAAGCTTTCCTACGGATCACAAGGCAACGGCACGACCAGCCACCTCACGATGGAGCTGCTCAAGACCCAGGCAGGCATCAACATCCAGCACATCCCGTATCGGGGTAGCGCGCCTGCGGCGACCGACTTGATGGCAGGCGTGGTGCAAGTCATGTTCGACAACTCGCCGAGTACCCTGCCCTACGTCAAGGCTGGCAAAATGCACGGCTTGGGCGTCGCGTCGCCAAAGCGGGTGAAAGGCATGGAGGATCTGCCCTCCGTCTCCGAAACCTTGCCCGGATTCGCTTCGGAAGCGTGGTTCGGCCTGGTCGCGCCGGCCGGAACGCCCGAGGCAACGGTCGATTTGCTGAACAAGACGATCAACAAGGTTCTCGCCAGCGCGGAATACAAAGAGGAACTCGCGAAATCGGGCACCCAGCCCCTGGGTGGCACGCCAGCCGACTTTGCACGCTACCGGGACGCCGAAACGGCCAAATGGGGAAAAATCGTCCAGGCGGCGGGCATCAAACTCGACTGATCCGCACCGCATCGACGATATCCCGGCCCGGCTACTCCCTTCCGTGGAACCGGGCGCGGACCTGCGCGGCCGTCGCCAGGGGCCGCCCCAGCGCGGCCGCCACCTCGGCAACTTGCCGCACGAGCGCCGCGTTATCAGGCGCCGTGGAGCCGTCGCGCAGATAGAGATTGTTCTCGAACCCAACCCGAACATGGCCGCCCAGCGCGGCGGCGGCCGCTGCACACGCGTGCTCGTGGCGGCCGAACGCACACATGGCCCACGGATACGCGTGGTCGTAGGCTTCGAGGAAAGGCAGGAGATCCGTCGGCGACGAAACCTGTCCGGCGCTGTAGCGCCCCAGGACGAATAATATGAACCAGGGGGCATCCGGTACCACGCCACGGCGCCGGTAATTCATCCAGCGCTCCACGTCGCCTACGTCGTACAAGATCACCTGGGTCATCACGCGTTCCCGAGCCAGCCACGAAAACAGCGACTCGACGCGCGCATCGGCCTGCGGCCCCAGGGCAATCTCGCGCAGCCCGACCGATACGGCCTCGGGCTTGACCGCCATGACGGCGGCTACCTGTTCGTCGGGGGCGTACACCCCGGCCGCCTCGGTCGTGATCTGGATCACGAGTTCGTTGCCGACCGCCTGCCTGACCGCTCGCGTGGCCGCCAAGTATGTGTCCGGCTCCAGGCTGTGCGACTGATCGGCCTTGCGCACGTGCATGTGCAGCATGGCGGCGCCCGCATCCAGGCATTGCTTCGCCGTCTCGGCCAGCTGGCCGGGCGTGACGGGCACGGCAGGATGATCAGACGTTTTCTTATAGGCACCATTGGGCGCCACGGTCAAAATCAGTGGGGCATCGAGCTCTGCAGGTGCTGCTCCTTGCATGGTATTCCCCTTAGGCTCCAACCGGTTCGCGCATGGTGACGAACTCCTCGGCTGCCGTCGGATGCAGCCCTATGGTCTGGTCGAATTGTCGCTTGGTCGCACCGCATTTCAATGCGATGGCCAAGCCCTGGATGATCTCGGGCCCATCGGGCCCGACCATGTGGCATCCCAGCACGCGGTCGCTGGCGTCGTCCACCACTAGCTTCATCATGGTCTGTTCATCCCGGCCGCTCACGGTGTTCTTCATCGGCCGGAAACGCGAGCGATAAACGCGCACCTTGCCATAGCGCTCCCGGGCCTGCTCCTCCGTCAGGCCGACCGTCGCAACGGGCGGCTGGCTGAATACCGCGGCCGGTACGTTTTCCGCATCCGCCCGCATGGGGTTGGCGTTATACAGCGTCTCGGCCAAGGCCCTCGCCTCTGCGATGGCCCAAGGCGTCAGGTTCAGGCGATCGGTCACGTCGCCGACTGCATAAATGCCCGGCACGTTGGTCTGGGATGAAGCGTCGACCTTGATGGCCCCGTTCTCCCCTAGCTCTACGCCGCAGGCTTCGAGCCCGAGCCCGCGGGTATTGGGCGCACGCCCGGTCGCCATCAACACCTGGTCGACCTCCAACACTTCGCCGCCGTCCAGCTCCACAGCAATGCGGTGGCCTCGACGCTCGAGCCTGGCCACGCGCGTGCGCGGGCGGATGACGATGCCGCGCCGCTGCAGGGCACTTGCCACGGCCTCCCGGACGTCGTGGTCGAATCCTCCCAGCACCTGGTCGCGCCGTATGGCCAAAGTCACGTTGGCCCCGGCGCCGCGGAAGATGCCGGCAAACTCGAGGGCGATGTAACCGCCTCCAACGATGAGGACGTCATCGGGCCGTTGGGCGAGCGACAATGCCTCATTGGACGTAATCGCCAGCTCGATGCCCGGGATCTCGGGCAACACCGCATGGCCTCCGGTGGCGATCAGGATGCGCTCGGCCGTATAGCGCCGCCCGCCAATCTCCACGGTATGCGGATCCACCAGCGTGGCCCGGCCTTCGAGCAGGGTGACCCCGGCCTGATCCAACATGCGCCGGTACACGCCCTCGAGCCTGTCGATCTCGCGGTCCTTGGCCGCCACCAAGGCGCCCCAATCCAGGCTCGCGCCCTCGATGCTCCAGCCATAGCCCGCGGCATCCTCGAACGCCTCGGCGAACTGCGTGCCGTACATCAGCAGTTTTTTTGGCACGCAGCCGCGAATGACGCACGTGCCGCCCACGCGGTCGGCTTCGCAGATTGCCACGCGCGCGCCGTACGAGGCCGCGCGGCGCGAACCGGCCACGCCGCCCGATCCGGCTCCAATGGTGATAAGGTCATAGTCGAAGGCTGGCATGAGGCACGTCCCCGGCAACTGAGTCATCGATACATGGGCATGGATGATAACGCCGCGAGGCGATCGCTGCCGGCATTCTCGCTCGCGCTTGGGTTAGACTCGACCGACTTTCCGCCCTTGGATGTGCCCCACCGTGACAGCCGCCCCCGACAACTTGCAATGGAACGCCCCTGGGCCGAGACAGGCGGCATGGCTGTCTGCCAGTGGCCATCCGGTGCCACGGCGCGTGGTCGAAGCCGATGACGGCATGCCGGCCGACACGGCTTATCGATTGGCATGCGAAGGCACGGCGCTGCTGTGGCGGGGCGACTTCCAGAATGCCCGGCAATTACTGCAGGCCATGGCCCGGCGATGGGATCGCAAGCCATTCAAGCCGGGCGAGACGATCACGCAAACTTTCCACCTGTACCGCCAGGCGCAACTGCAGCGGGCGCGGGTGCTCGGCATGCTGCTCGTGCCCATCGAGGCCGGCTTCGCCATTCCGCTGCGGCGCGCGCCCGACGTGCGCCAGGCTTGCCGCGAAGCCTATGGCGAACTTCATTCCGAAGCCGTCGTTTCGCTGCGTGAGCTCCAAGGCGTGATCGGCGCCCACGAATGGCGCAAGAAAGGCGTGCCCGTCCCCGCCTTGAATGCCCGCATCCACCCGCACTATGGCGTTTTTTCCCCGGTCCGGGGCGAATACGTGGAGCTCGTGGCGCAGGCGCCCTTGCCCCGCGCGGACTGCGCGTTCGACATCGGCACGGGCACCGGCGTGCTCGCCGCCGTGCTCGCCCGCCGCGGCGTGCGCCGCATCATCGCCACGGACACCGATGAGCGCGCCTTGGCCTGCGCCCGCGAGAACATCGACCGCCTCGGGTTGGCCAGCCGCGTGCGCATCGAGCAGGCTGATCTATTCCCCCACGGACGGGCGGGACTCATCGTGTGCAATCCGCCCTGGGTGCCTGGCCCGGCGCATGGCAACCTCGACCGCGCCGTGTACGACCCGGACAGCCGCATGCTACGGGGTTTCCTGGCGGGTCTCGCGGATCACCTGGAACCGGACGGGGAAGGCTGGCTGATTCTTTCCGATCTCGCCGAGCACCTTGGGCTCCGTTCGCGCGCCAGCCTGCTCGACCTGGTCGACCGTGCGGGCCTGCGCGTGATCGACCGCCTGGAAACCCGGCCGCGCCACCCCAAGGCCCAAGCCGCGGCGGACCCGCTTCATGCCGCACGGCTTGCGGAAACGACTGCGCTTTGGCGACTCGCCAAGCATTGATTACCGGAGAAATTCGTTACCCCCTCACTTTGCACCAAGGACTTGCATGATCAAGCACATTGCCATGTGGCGGCTGAAACTGGATGAAGGCGAAACCCGCGAAGCCGCCTTCGAAGTCATCCGCTCGACCATCGCCGCGCAGCGCGGCCGCATCCCCGGCCTGCTCGAATCCGAAGCGGGGCTGAACTTCAGCACCTCGAGCAAGGCCATGGATGTCGTCGTATATACCGTTTTCACCGATCGCGAAGCATTGCGCGCCTATCACACCCATCCCGTGCACCTGGAAACCCGCGCCAAGGTCGATCGTTACCTCAGCTCGGGATGCATGGTCGACTACGAAATCGACTGACACCCCGGGGGGCGCCCGCCCCTGCCACGCTGCCTCGCCCCGCCGCCCCCCCTGGCCATTTGGCCTAGGCCGTCGACACATGGCTTTAGGCGTATTTATCAATGCGCCGCGCCCACCTACCATTTCCCCCGAGCGACGCGCTAACCAGGCGTCGCTCCGCGCTCTGCCGTATCGAGAGCGGCTTTGTGCAGGCCGCCCTCGATGCGGCCTTTGTCAATGCGGTCCCAAAGGACGCGAGAGGGAGAACAAGCAATGAAAGTGTTTTCGAAGCGCTGGCTGATGACCCTGCTAATGGCCGGGTTCCTGGCCGGCTGTGGCGGTGATGGGGGAGGCACGACCGGCAGCGCCGGCGGAGGCTCCGGCGGAGGAACGGGCGGTACCCCTGGTGGTGGCGGTGGCCCTGTCACGGAGCAACCTGGTCCAGATCCCTATGCCGACAGCACGGCCACGCCGCCGGCGCCCATCGTCGACCCGACCATTACTGCCGCGGCGACGATTGCGCCGCGCGACGACGACAGCGGGCTCTTCGACATCAATATCGCGGGTTTCGCCTCCCCCTCGTCCAAGATTCTGTCCGCCCGCCAGCTGTCCATGCGGTCCGGCCCGAACAAGTCTGCCGCCGCCCGCGCCAACCTCACGCGTGCCGGCGTGCCCGACCTCGAAGCCGACGACTTCGTGATCGTCGAGGACGGCGTAGTCAAGGGACATACCATGGTCCGCATCGGGGAATCCGAGGCGCGGGCCAAGGCCGACGTGGTGTTCGTCTTTGACACGACGGGCAGCATGTCCTCCGCCTTGGCCAGCGTGCAGGCGTCCATCCTCGAGTTCGCGGACTTCCTGGAGAAAAGCGGGCTCGACGTGCGCCTGGGGGCCGTCACATTCGGGGACGCCTTCGATACCCGCACGCCCTCCTCGACCGGACTCGGCACTGGCAGCACGGCGCCACCCTCCTTCGACAATATCGACCGGCAGGTATTCGCGCCGACGGACGATTTCGCGAAATTCAGGCAATTCATTTCGGAAGAACAGGCGCTCGGTGGTGGCGACAATGCCGAAAATGCCATGGGCGCGCTCCAATACGCCTTCGACGAATTGCCCTGGCGCGAGGGCGCCCAGCGCGTGATCATCGTGATCACCGACGTGTACGCCCACAACGACGTCACCTACGGGGGCGCGAACATCAGCGGACGCTGGATCCCGCCTGCTGCCGCAGACCTCATCGCCAAGCTCAAGGGCAAGGCCGTCGTGCACGTCGTCTCGCCCGAGTTCGTCGCCTCCCCCGGCTTGTATACGGACATGAAGGTCTTCGCAGGCGCGGACGGCACGGGCGGTGCGTACTATGCCTGGAGCAGCGGCACCTTCAGCCTGATCGACCTGCCCATCGCGGAAGTGGCCGCCAGCGGGTACATCGTGACCTACCGGCCCAAGCGGGACGGCAAGGCGAAGACCTTGCGCGTCGTGATCGATGACGGCGAGGATATCCGCGGCGAAATCAACCTGGACGTCGAGTACTGACCGGGTTTGGCCCGTACCGGCAGCCCTTTTCCCCAGTTGCCGGTACGGCGCGCCGCGTTCACCCCGCAAAACGTTTCGCGCCGGCGACGCAAGCCACTGCGGCGAGCGTCGCCCCCACCATGGCGTAACTGACGTCCTCGTCGAGCAAGGCCGCGGCCAGGCCCAATCCCATGAAGGGTTGGAGCAACTGAAGCTGTCCAACCGCCGCAATCCCTCCCAACGCCAGCCCCCGATACCAGAATACGAAGCCGATCAGCATGCTGAAAAGGGACGCCGAGCGTGCGGGCTAGGCGTGCCCCTTCGACATAACCCAGGCCGCACACGATGACGGCGGCCACCATCAGCGCGTCGCCGGCGACGGCTGCCTGCCCGCCCTCCCCGAGTGCATAGGCGGCAACGCATCCACCGCCAACCGCCGAAAAAAGCCAAAACGCCGGGCGTGGCCGCTCGCCCGCGCGCAGCACGCCGAACAAGGCCGTGCAAAGCGGCAGCATCCCGACGAACACGATCGAGCGCGCGGAGGAAATGTGCTGCAGGGCGAGTGCCGTTAGCAACGGAAACCCAATGACCACGCCGCATGCCGTGAGCGCCAGTGACGGGAGGTCGCGCCAGGCGGGAGGGGGCTGCCTGAGCGCTGCCAAGAGCATGAGCCCGAGTGCAGCGGCGATCGTCGCGCGGGCCGCCGTCAGGAACACCGGATCGAAATCGGCCACGGCCAGCCGCGTGGCAGGCAGCGAGCCAGCAAAAGTCGCCACGCCGAGGAAACCACTCACCCATCCCGCTGCCGCTCCGCGCATTCCGGTACCTCCCCTCCATTGACCGGCAGTACAGCATGAAGCCAGACTCCAGCCCATACACAGTCCAGTACAAATCGACGAAACTGTTATGGCAACGTTTACATAACGGTTTGGAGCATTGCATTGAAAGGCAAGCCAACGCGGATCGAGGCCGTCATGAATGCCGTGCGCGCTAGGATCACGGCGCGCGCCTATCCTCCGGGCGCGCGCTTACCGTCCATACGCGCCCAAGCCACGGCCATGCAGGTGTCGGTGTCCACCGTCGTGGAAGCGTACGAGCGCTTGGCGGCAGAGGGTCTCGTGGCAGCGCGACCCGGCTCGGGGTATTACGTCCTGGGCCCCGCAGCACCGCTGCGCCTGGCCGAAATGGCGCCGCAGCTCGATAGGGAGATCGATCCCTTGTGGGTCGCGCGTCAATCGCTGGAGACGTGCGCCACCGTCCTCAAGCCGGGATGCGGCTGGCTGCCTCCTTCGTGGATGTACGAGGCCGGCGTGCGCAGGGGGCTGCGGGCGGCGGCGCGCGCCGCGCCTTCCCAGCTGGTCGACTACGGCACGCCGCTCGGCCTGCCGCCATTGCGGCAGTGGCTGGCCCGGCGCCTCGCGGCGCTCAACATCGAGGCGCCTCCGGAGCAGATCATGCTCACCGAGTCCGGCACGCAAGCCATCGACCTCATATGCCGCTTCCTACTCGAGCCGGGGGATACAGTTCTCGTCGACGACCCTTGCTACTTCAATTTCCATGCCCTACTCAGGGCACACCGCGCCAAGGCAGTAGGGATTCCCTACACACCCAAGGGGCCTGATGTCGAGGCCTTCCGCCAGGCACTCGAGGCCCACGCGCCCAGGCTCTACATCACCAATTCAGGCATCCACAACCCCACCGGCGCGACCCTCTCGTCGGTCACTGCGCACCGCATCCTGAAGCTCGCCGAACAAGCCGGCCTCGTCATCGTCGAAGACGACATCTACGCCGACTTCGAATCCTCACCTGCGCCCAGGCTGGCCGCCTTCGATGGCCTCTCGCGCGTGATTTACATCGGAAGCTTTTCCAAGACGATTTCTGCTGCCCTGCGCTGCGGCTACATCGCGGGGCGCACCGATTGGATCGCGGGCCTTGCCGACCTCAAGATCGCGACTAGCTTCGGGGGTGGGCGCCTCGCTGCCGACGTCCTCTACGCCGCGCTGACCGCCAGCGGCTATCGCCGCCACATGGAGGCCGTGCGCGCGCGGCTGGGCGAGGCCCGCGAGCGAACCATCGCCCGCCTCGGCAAGCTGGGCATCACGCCGTGGCTGGTTCCCGAGGCGGGCATGTTCGTATGGTGCCGGCTCCCCGCAGGCGCCGATGCCGCGGAGGCCGCGCGTTTCTGCCTCAGGCAGGGCGTGGTGCTTGCGCCTGGCAATGCATTCAGCCAATCGCAGCTCGCAGGCGACTTCCTGCGCTTTAACGTCGCGCAATCCACCGACGAACGAATTTTCACGACGTTGGCGCGTGCGCTGGGTGCATGAAGGCCCATCGGCCCCCGATAGCAGGAAGGCCGCCTACGCGGCCCGTCCGCGATAGCCCAACCGAGCTGACAGCGCGTCGGCCGCTTCCCGGACCGCCGTCGCGATCGGGCCGTCTGGAGCCGTGTCAAAGCGTGCGCCATTGCCCAAGGCGGTCACGGCCAACACCATCTTCGAGTCGTAGTCGAACACTGGCGAACTCACCGAGTTGACGCCGGGAAGCACGTCGCCCGCCACCGACCCCACGCGCGTGGCCCTTACGCGATCGAGCAGGGCTTGGACTTCGTGCATGGTCTGGGGGTAAGCGCCGCCTGCCGCCCGTTCGCGCAACTCCTCTTCGATCAAGCCCGCCGTCAGGTGGGGTTCCATGAAGGCCGCAAATACCCGGCCCGTGGCGGAAGACAACAGCGGCAGGACGGACCCCGGACGCACGTTCACCATCACCGGGCGCGGCGAATCGCGCCATTGGACGACAGTGGGGCCGCGGTTGCCCCACACCGCCGCCAGCACGGTCTCGCCCAGCGATAGGCTGAGCTCGTCCAGCAGCGGCGACACTAGGCGTACTGCATCGAGCAACGCGAGGCTGGCCAAGCCTATGCGCAGCGACGCCCGGCCCAGCGCGTAGCGTCCTTGGGCATCTTGCTCGACGTATCCGCACCTGACGAAGCTGGCGAGATAACGATGCACCTTGGCCGGATGCATGTTCGCGGCCTGCGCGATTTCCTTGAGCATGAGCGGGCGGAGGGCGTCCGCGAACACGTCCAGGACGGCCAATCCCGTCTCGAGGGCCTGCACGCCATTACCCCGACTGGCGGTTTCTGCTGCGCCTTCGGGCGCGGTTTCTGCCGTCTTGTCACCGGCTGCCATGTTTACCCCGGTCGGAATTACGTTTAACGTAATGCTAACACGCTCAACGTAATAACTTGACGTGGAGACCGACCAAATTTACGCTTATCGTAAGTAAATTACTTCTTCCGTAATAGCGGCAACCACTACTCCTTTTCTTGGACCGCCATGAACGCACCCATTCACCTCGTCGAAGTCGATTCCGGCTACATGTCCGGCTTCGACGAG
>Ga0207866_1001796_pt1 | contig 18390 bp, 25 predicted proteins | sample HigsolmetaAR203D_FD_184835 | JGI IMG/M metagenome (GOLD analysis project Ga0207866, IMG submission 184835) | Ionic liquid and high solid enriched microbial communities from the Joint BioEnergy Institute, USA - AR20-3-D (SPAdes) (version 2) ...
AGGTAAGACGGTGGCACCCCTATTGGTGTCTCCTTTTTACCTCACAGCGGGGGGCTGGGCTCCCTCAGCTCCCTCCCTCCGGCACCCGGATGCAGGGGAGATACGAACAAACGTTCGGTAAATGTCAACTGTTGATAGAACAAGAAACCAGGCAAGTTCAGGTAAACCAAGAATAGGTTTACGGTGTCGTGACCAGCCAAAACAGGTCAGGCCGACAACCGAGGACGGGAGCCGGACGCGGTGAGATCAGAACAAGCCGTAGCTAACTGACGGACAAGTTGGTACATTGACAATGTCCATCTTCCCGATTGTGGTGTGCGCAAGATGGCTGGCGGCACCTAGCCGGGCTGGTCACCCGGCGCGACGGGTACCGCCGCGTGACTCTCCCGTCCAGGGCGCGGGGAGTCACGGAACAAAAGGGGGACCCCCGAGCCCCAAGCTCTCGGGGGTCCCCCGCTGTTAGCAGGTGTTGCTACGCGGCCCTGTCCTGCTGGTCACACCACCATCGGAGAAACCCGACTGTGACGGACCTGGGCGGGACGCCCACACGAGAGCACGGTACACCGTGTTCGTTCGCCCATGCGCGAACCACTCTCGGGTTGACCATGACGTCCTGTTTGTACGCTCTGGGCTTACGCGCACGGCGGATGGGCCGACCGACGGCAATGAACCGACCGACCAGTTCGTTCATCTCCTGGAGATGCTTGTCGCACAGGTCGATCGCTCGTTCGGCTCTCTGCCACCGGAAGACGTACTCCTCAGCAACTGCCAAGCAGCCCTCCCAGTCGCAGGTCCGCAGAACTGTGATGATTTCCATGCAGCTCTCCGGATAGAGTGCGATTGTTGCCGATCAGCCTAAATCGAACGTCCGAAAAGCGCTAGTCAGGTACCAACTCAACGTCCCAATTTTGTGAGGTAAAGATGCGTAGGACCGTCTGGACGGTGTCCGATGTGCGCCGGGTACTCGCTTCGATCGCTGCCGAGCAGCCCGAGCGGCGCGACCGCCGGGCTGCGGCCGGATTGGGGTGCAAGTATGTCGACGGCGGTCAGCCCAGCTGTCGTGTTGCCGAGATCATGTGCCGCCTAGGCGTGACGATTGGGGTGCTTCGGCAACTCGACCGAGAGGCAAGTTCGCCGGGAACGGGCATCACGCTGGCCAGCACCAAGCACCGCGTCCGTCGCCGGTTCACTCCGGCGGCATGGGACATGCTGGCGGCGCTACAGGCGCTGAACGACGCAGGTCGAAGATGGGGGATGCTGCGCGGTTGATCGATGACCCTGATGCGTGGCTTGGGCGAGCGGCGTATCGGGGAACCAGTGAACGGCGCTGGCTAAGCGAGGAGTGACACCAAACAGCCCGGCTCGTAAGGCGGTCGAGCCGGGCTGTTTGGTGTATCTACCCAACTAAGGCCCAGAACTTGCGGATCGCGCCGTCGTCCTTCCAGCCCCACTTGCCTCCCGTGATCTGATCGATGTTGTACAGACCACGGCCGCCTTCCTCGTCGTCAGTGGGCTTCCGCATCTCAGGGATACTGCTTCCGGCAAGTTCTGAGACTTGGATCAGTACCGCTCCGGTCTGAGGAGCGACCCGTACTTCCATCGCAAACCTGTGCGTCAGGTAGCGTGCGTCCGGATCGTCGGTGAAGGATCTGGCGTACCGGACTGAGTTGGAGGTTAGCTCGCTGGCTACCAGCTCTGCCGCCTCGCGGTGCTCGTTGTCCACGAGGGCGGCTCGTACTGCATGCCGGGCGATCCCGACGCACTGTGGGATTAAGGGCAGCAAGACGCTGCACTGGAGACAACCGACCATATCATGTGTCCCTAACCGCTCGTCTAGAGACATCATCCACGGCTATGCTTCAGTTGGCAATAGCTCATGCAACGTTGCATGACCGAAACCCGCAAGGGAGGGGTGACATATGGAACACATGCCCGAATTGGGGAGTAACGTATGACTCCCGAGCGGACGCCCAGCATCCGGCTCCGTCGGCTGGGCCTTGAGCTGCGCAAACTTCGGGAACGCAGCGGGTACTCAACAGCCGAGGTGGGTGCCCACCTCGGCTGGTCATCGTCAAAAATCAGTCGAATCGAGACAGCACAGACCACGCCCAAAATCCAGGATGTGGTCGCGCTCCTCAACTTCTACGGTGCCGATCCGGATACGTCACAACACCTGATCCGGATGGCCGAAAACCCGGAGAAGAAGGGCTGGTGGGAGCGTTATGGAGTAACAGGCCGGTACGCGGCCTACATAGAGCTGGAGGACGCGGCCGACGAGGTCAGTATCTACAGCCAGGGTGCGGTCCCCGGTTTGCTCCAGACCTCGGCGTACGCCAGGGAGGTGCTGCGGACGTCCCTGATGGGTGATGTGCCTGAGTCCGAGATCGACCGCCGGGTGGAGATCCGAACCCGGCGGCAGACGGTTCTCCGTCGGGAGAGCCCGCTTGTGCTGTCCGTCGTGCTGGACGAATGCGCCGTCCGCCGGACGGTTGGTAATCCGGATGTGCTGGCAGAGCAGCTGGAATATCTGATTGCGGTCAGTGAGTTACCGAACGTGACGCTTCGGGTGCTACCCTTTACTTGCGGCGCACATCCGGCGATGAACGGGTCGTTCACGATCCTGCGTTTCGCCGATACCCAGAACTGGGCGGCAGCAGCCATCGAGGTTGTCGGCAGCACGGTCTGGGTAGAAGACGAGACGGACGTGCACCACTACACGCGCATATATCGAGCTTTGCTCGACCAGGCCGCCAGCTCGGAGGAGTCGGCGGCGTTGCTTCGAGACATCATCGACACGCTCCGGAGGGAGAACGCATGACCGAGAACATCGACAAGTCTGGGCTCTCGTGGGTCACCGCGTGCGCAGAGCAGGACTGCGTCCAGGTGGCGCGGACTTCGGATGGCAATTACGCTATTTCGGGCACCGGGACCAGCAAGGTCCTCGTTTTCAGCCGGACCGAATTCGCGAACTTTTTGGAGGGCGTGAAGAGCGGTCGCTTTGATCACCTGATGTGATCTGGTAACGTAGCCTCCGTACCGGCCCCCCGGTTACTTACAGCGTGCTTCCTTTGTCTTGGTGGGACAACCGGAACAGCGTCGAACCGGGGGGTCGGTCTTTTTGTGCCCTTCGTGGCTTGACGCGTACCAACTAGCGCCGACTAGGGTCTCCCACATGCACGACAAGATCCCCGGACCGCCGGACACCTACGACTACCCTGAGGTCGGCGTCGGTGGTCCTGCACACGGCGCGGTCTTCCCGCCGGGCGACCTGAGCGATGACGAAGCCGAGTTCCGGACACTCGCCCCTGACTGGGTTCGCGCCGTGTTCACCGACCAGGCTGATCCGGAAGAACCCGTCTACGCCACCTACAAGTACCGCCGCGAGGTCTTCGAGATCCTCGGAGAGCGCATCACCTTCTGGATCTTGGAAGATCTGTGGAAGGATCGGCGGCGATTTGTCCGGAATCTTGTTCTGAGCTGTCTTTTCCGGAGTCCTCATCCACTGGCCGAAAAACCGGATTCGCACAACATGAAGAATGACGACTGATATGGCCTACGATTACTACGGCGCTGTTGCGGAATTCCATCGTGCCGCTAGGGAACCTTTGTTTCGCGAGCTGGAAGTGGATTTGCGTTACGATTTCCTTCTGCTCCGTGAACGTCTCCTGATGGACGAGGTCTGGGAACTTCAGCGGGAGTTGCACAGGTTCCGTATCGGTGACTCCGAGGACGAGGTCCCGGCTGCGATGGAAGCGGCCGACGTCCTTTACGTCGTTTTCGGGTTGCTCCAGCTGCTGGAGATCCCCATTCATGTAGTGTTCGACCTCATCCACCAGCGGAATATGGCGAAGATCGATCCGGTGACCGGAGTCGTCCTTCGTCGCGCCGACGGCAAGATCCTGAAGCCTACCGGATGGACCCCTGTCAGCCAGGATGATGTCCGCAGGGCGATCGTCAACTACCTGAATGAACACCAGCGTGTCGTCGCGTAACAACAATGAATAACAATTAAATACGCGCAAACGGTACCGTCGTTCTTGGATACAGGAAAAGGACGGCGGTACCGTGTTTGATTTTATTGCCGCGATGCCCACGCAGAGCGGGGACCTTCTTTCGTGGTCTCCAGCCCTTCTTGGACCTCTTGCGGCTTTTGTGTTTCTCGCGTTTATAACCGAGACAGTTGTCCCGGGGAAAACGTACCGCCGGACCTTAGAGGAAAACCGACGTCTGAGCGAAGCCCACGATAAGGCGATGTCCATCGCCAACGCGATGGTCGACTCGGTGCGCGCCCAAAACGTAGCCATTGAGGAGGTCGTGGCTGCACTCAATACTGTTGCGCAAACGTTGGCGGCGGCACGGAACCCGGAAGCGGTGAACGATGTGCAGCACAAGCAGATCTCCGATTGATCACCCTGCCGACGCTTTCGATTACCTCCTAGTTGAAATCCGGGGTGCTTTAGAGCGTGCGCAGATTATCGCCGTTCAGGCAGCGCGAGTACGAGAGGCGATTGAATGCACGTCGAAACCTGCTACTTCTACGAAGGCCGCCATTTCGGCCCAGAGGGTTGTTATCACACACGCGCAGAAAGCATTCTGAACGAATTCGGGGTGGAGAAGCCTCCGGGTTGGACAGTCCAATCGGAAAGCCGAAATCCAGCATACTGGAAAAAGGAATTTCCGCAGGAAGGTTAATTATAAATGCGCAACCCGGCAGATACTTCCGTTAAAAACTGGTATGGCGGCGATCAGTTTGAACTGATGAACGCCTACCGCTGGACTGCCCAGAGCGGCACCATGTGCCCTCCGTACTGGAACTCGGCCCAGGTCTACGGCCACTCGGGCTGGGAGGTCGAGTGGGAACGAATCGACCACTGGCGTTTCAGCGACGACGACCCCCCGACGGTCACCGTGCAGTTTTCTGGGCCTAAGAACGAAGACGGTGCTTACGAGGGCTCTGTCTCCATCACTATTTCCGCTAGCGACCCGGATGGCGTGAAGGACGTCAAGTACAAGCTCGACGCTGGCGATTGGACCACTTATTCGTCTGCAATCAACGTCAACACGGTTGGCGATCACGTGCTTCTTGTCGACGCTGAGGACAACAAGGGCAACAAGATCCGAATCCAGGAGTACCGTTTCAAGGTCGTTGAGTCTGACTGATGCCGCCGCGAAAAGGAAGCGGGAACCGGCGGCGCGCTCAGCAGATGGCGCGGCGCGCCGCCCTCCCGCGAATGGAGACGTCGAACACGTCACCGCGTCCGAATGACGCTCCTGGTGTAGCACCCCAGCCGGTTGCGCGCCCTGCGCAGGTACGACGTCCGCGACGTCCGACGACGTCCGCACAGGCTCGTGCCCTACGGCTCCAGGAGGCCATTCAGGCTGGCAATATCCCGGGTCTGCAGCATTGGGCCGAGGTATTTGCCACGCCACCGGAGGAGCGTACCCAGCGCCGCGAATTTCCGCTCGGAGCCGAGCTGGATGCGATGGAGTGGTGGGCGCGGGAGATGGCCAAACAGGGCATGGACGTGTATCTCCTGCCCTATCAACCCACACCATCCATCAACCCCCCGCGCCCGCGCACGCTCGCCGCCGGGTATGTGAAGGCGTCGCAGACGCTCTACGTACGCTTTCGGAATGGACAGGTCTACTGCTACTACAAGGTACCGCCGAATGTCTGGCGAAATTTCCGGCGTGTGAAGTCTCCGGGACGCTTCATCAATCGGGTCCTTAATTTCTACCCGTATGCCGAGGTCCGGGAGCTGTACCAGCCGACCGGAATGAAGTAACTCGTTATTACCAGTTGGACAGACAGTACCAATAGCGTGCCAATTATGAGGGCAATCACGCTTGGAAAGCTCTATATCCACCCGATGCGCCTGCCGATTGGTCGGCAGCGGTTCAACGCCGCCAGCACACAGGAGACGAAACCGCCGTACCGACGCGGCAAGGGGTTCATGATTCGGATTTTTGGGGATTGGCGCATCGCTGTCGGAATCTGGACCAAGAAGATTCCGGACGAGGAAACCGCCCTCATGCTGGCCATGAACGCACGGCGTGACGATCTGTTCGGTCCGGATGGGAAGATCGCAGAGCGTTTTGTCCGGCGTGCCGCTTTGGAAAAGGTCGCTGCCCATGCCGATGGGCTCGACGACGAATGGCGTATTGTCGACGCTTTGGGCTTGCTTGAGGACCTGGACGACTGCGACTGCTGCGACGATGAATGCGATTGTGACGACGATGGTGGGGGGCTGGTCCGGTGAAGCTGCTCCGGAAGCGACCGCAACCGCACGCCTATCGCGCCAAGGCCGCCAGCCGGATGGCGACGTTGCCCACCGGGGACGTCCTGGACTGGGCCGACGCTTACGCCGCAGAGGTCTGGAAGGGGCTTGAGGACTACCGCAAGGGGGTCCCCGTAGCCTTGGATGAGATCGAGCGCGGCCTGCAGTGTCTTCTCGGCATCGTGGATGATCTGCGGCGACGCGATGAATCAGACAAGTAGCTTGCGCATGGTGCCAGATCGTCTATACTGAACCGCTTCGCCTAAGTCCGTATGGAAGTTTCTCCGCCGGAACCGCCGCGAGGCAACACATCACCCAAACAGGCCCGGTACCGCCAGCGAAAAACCTTCCACTTACTGTTCCTCTCAGTGGTACCGGGCCTTCCTCATGCCTGTCGTCAGACTTGTCCGCAAACGGCTATGCAACATTGCACGGCTCGGCTATGATCTGAGTTGTCCCAAGGACAGAGGAGAGAAGCTCCCTGAGCCCCACACCTTGGGATACGAGGGCTCCCGGCTGATGGGCCTCCAATACTATCGACGTCAGCCGGGAGCCCCGGCCAAACCCTGATGATCGTCTGTTACGCGCACGCGGGGGCGGAACCCTCCCTACCGGACTGGTAGGGAGGGTTCCCACGTTTTTAGAGAGAGGCATTCAGTGCTTCGAAAACAACCGAAAGGCCCCAGCCACGTCGCGCTAGTGACTGGAGCCTTTCGAACGAGGGACAGGGAGAGTGTATCAGGCGGTAGCGAGCTTCGCCTTCTTCAGCGTCGCCAACCTTGCCTCAAGCCGCGCGATCTCGTCATCGATCGCGATACCGGTAATGGCGTTAACGCCGTCAAGGTCCTCGGGCGCGCCGATGGACAGGAAACGATTGATCTTCGCCCGCAGGGTGCTCCAGGTGAGCTTGACAAGGTGGAAGTAGTACTTGTACGTCACCTGAATCGACTTGTGACCAAGAATCTTGGACATCTCTGCCAGCGAGATGCCATTCTGGATTCCGTGCGTAGCGAAAGCGTGCCGGAAGTTGTGCGCTGTGATCATCTTACTGGCAAGACCAGCAGCGTTGACGGCCTTCCGGATGTGCTCGTGCGCCGTCGTCGACGCAATCGGCCGACTGGGGTTGATCGGACTCGGGAAGAACAGCTCGCCCTCAGCGATGCCGAACTCGCGCATGTGCCTACGGATCTCTGCCAGCAGAATCGGGTCGAGGGGGATGTCCCGGTACTGACCCTTGCGGCAGTGCTTGAGCGGCGCGAAGTCGGTGTCAGTCCACTGGATGCGAATCCGGATCGTGCTCTCGTCGAGGATGATGTCGCTCGTCGCCGCGAGCGCCTCACCGAGCCGCAGTCCAGCACCACCCATCAGGTAGATGAGCAGCCGATAGCGGGGGTCGATCAGGCTGGCGATAAGGTGGATCTCAGCCGGGGTCGGCGCGTACCGTTCCTTCGGGTCGTGGGATTCGATGTGGTGCTCTTCGGCCGGGTTCTCCGAGATCCAGCCTTCCTTCTTGGCGATCTTCATGATGCCACGCAGCACGCTGACGCACTGCTCGATGACGCCGTTGCTGATGTTGTCGGACATTTCGGCAATCCAGTCGGAGACGTCGACCCAGGTGATCTCGGTGACCTTCCTGTTACCAAACTTCGGCTCGACGTGGCACCGCCACCGGGATTCGTAGTTGTCCCGCGTGGGCTTCCGGCGGTTGTACTTGGTCTTCAGCCAGTGCGGGTACAGGTCAGCGCAGGTAGGCACGCTGCCCTTCTTGATCAGGCTCTCGGTGCTGAGCTGTCCCTGACGCCGTTTCCGCTCCTGATAGATCGCCAGAAGCGCGTCGTACGCACTGTCGTAGTCGTCCCACGTACCGTAGTCCTGCTTGCCCTCCAAGTTAGTGAAGCGCGCGAACCACTTGCACCTACAACGCGCGTTGTCCTTTTCCTTCTGCGTACGACCGTGCTTGCAGCTCGCGACACGATGGGGGATGCCCATGCCACGGATCGGCTTACGTCGTGCCATTTCTGCGTGACTCCTCGCCAGATTGTGGTGCGATCTTGCAGTTTTGCTGCGTCAAGATCCGGCAAAACCGGATCTACCAGGGCTTTCGCACCACATCCTATGAGGTGTCTTAGATGTCGTACATCTCTTTCCTCGAACTTCATCAAGTTGTTACTTGATCTTGAAACCAAGATCAAGTACACGGTTTGCGCACGTCAGACCAACTCGGCGACTGCGTTGAGTCACCAAGAGCATGAGGACGAGTTGGTACGTACCAACTCGCGATCAGTGCGGAGTCTTGCAGTTTTCCTGCGTGCGGCCGTGCACGGTTCTGCAAAGCTCCCGATCTTCAAGATCAACAAGGTCGGCGCGCGCGTAAGCTTCAAGATCATCAGAATCTGCAAGATCTTCAAATCTTCGTGCACGAACGACCTGCAAGATCGTCGAACTTACACGATCTGCGCGGCACGTGCAGATGTGATCTGCAAGATCATCGAAACCTGCAAGATCTGCGCGACGTCGTGCACGAACTTCTGCGAACACCACCGTCCCGCCAAGACAGGAACATCGATGAGACGACCTATGCCACCGCGCGTGCGTCGCACGCTGCTCATCTCCAACCCACCGATGATGCTGGCGGCATCGCTCATAGCCTCCGTGCACATCTACCACTTAGGAGAGGCCATCAAGCTCGGTAGGCTGGCCTGGGCGCTGCCGCTCAGCGTCGTCGGCTACGAGATCATCAGCTCGCTGGTCTTCTTCATGACGCCGGAGGAGTACACCGACCTTCGGCGCGCTGCCAGGACCGGGTTCAAGATCGGTCTCGCACTGAGCATCTTGCTCTACCTGGTCTTCATCCTCGTCGACGAGGGCGTGATCCCTACGGGACTGGTGCTGCGACTGCTACTCGGGCCTATTCCGTCGCTGGTGTCGGCTGCTTTCATGCACATGCTGGTGCTCGTCTACTACGCCGTATCGGAAACGGCGGCAGCGGATCAGGCAGCACAGACAGTGTCGGCGGCAGCGCCGGAAGACCTTTCGGAGCCGGATGAAGCCCTGGAAGCGGAACCGGCATTGGAAACCATCACAACGGAGGAAACCGACGACATGGAGGTCAGGAAGGTTCCTGTGCTGCAGACCAACGGCAGCGTCCTCAAGGCGACGGCACCCGACGGGAGCGAGCGGACGATTCACGTCGCCGACCATCCGGAACTGCTCGGCAGCGTCGTGGAAGCCGAGGTAGTGACGGAAGCGGAGGCAGCAACAAAGCCGCCTACGCTTCGGCTGCGGAAGGATCTGGCAGCACGAGCGCAGGCTGCCGCCATCAGCGCTACCATCCCCTTCTACCCTGAATCCGCTTCCGAGGACAGTGGCGACACCAGCAAGCGGTACCGGAAACCACGGGTAGCTGAGAAGCACCTTGCTACCGCTCGGAAGCTGATGAGCGAGTGGGTTGCCGCCGGAAACCCTCCGTCGAAGTTCCGTGCCACGGCAGAAGTCTGCAGCCACTTCCCCGGCATCACTGATCGGCAGGTTCGGAACGTAGTCAGGATCGTCCGCGAGGAGATGGAACAGCAAGCGGAAGCGGTTCCGGCGTAACGAAGGAGGAAGCATGAGTCTGTGGCGTATCCAGCTACGTCACACCGTTTCCGGCTACACCCCAAGCGGACGGCCAATACTGGAACTTCCGCTTCCGTTCATCGTGGACATAGACGGGAACGTCAGCCGACAGGACCACTGGAAGGGGGAGCCATACCGGATCATCGGCTTCGTGGACCGCCCGACGCCGATGATGCACGTCGACGTGTGGTGGCAGGAAGCGATGGACTGGCCAGAGCAGATGACCGGGAAGTTCCTGATCAGTGCCGACAAGACGAGTCGGTGGTGGCTCCACACGGTTCCGGTCTGGTACATGGAACGGATGGAACCGCGAGCGCTTCCGGCCTAGCTACCGGTTCCGGCAAGAAGGTCCCAGAGGGGGCGTGTCCTCTGGGACCTTCACACTGCCCAGCCTTGTGCTATGTTCTTAAGTAGATGACGCGAGACGAGACGAGAGGAGCTGTGTCGGTGGAAACGGTGGATCTGGAACCGCGACGTATCAAGACGTACCTCGACCGTGGCGTAGGGCGTGCAGCATTCGCGCCGGACGGATACAACAAGCGCTTCCGCGTTCACAGGACGGAAGCGCTTCGAGCCGACGTACTGGAGCTGCGCGAGTGGGTTCACCGTCCCGAGCTTTGTAACCCAGCTAAGGGGACGTGGGTACCGATGAACGCCCTGGTACTCGATCCGGAAATGGCGGTTCCTCTTATCGGCGCACTCATCGAGTTCGCCCGGGACACCGGTCAGGAAGACGATCTGATAGCCGTACTGCGGAAGCGAGGGATTCTTACCGAAAACACGGCGTCGGAGGAGAGCGATGGCAGCTGAGTACTATCCACAGTACTGCGTCTCCTGCAAAGTCTTCCTAGGGTACGTGCCGAACCAGCCTCGACAGCAGATGTACTGTCAGGACGTAGGCTGTCTCGTTCGTGGTCCCGTCCAGCAGAAGGACGACACCTTCGGCTGGTACCCGTTCATCATGCATGCCTTGGACACCAGGGAACTTAACACGGGGGAGATCGAGACACTGTCCAAGGGCAGGGTGACACGCCACATGGCGCGCACGTACGCCTTGGTGCGGAATCGACGCGTCGACAAGTGGTAGCCGGAAGTCTTCGCTGAATTCGTAACGGGCCGACGTATTACAAAACGTCGGCCCGTTTTTCATACCCTCGTAAATGCGGAGATTACGAGGGTATAACAGTGACAGCAGCAGTCGAGATCACGGACGACTACTACGACGACGAATACATCGACGAGATTGACGACGAGCATGTCGCCGAACTGGACAGTGGCGTCGCGCTCGACGAGATATCACAGAGGACAGTTAATAAAATCGTCGAGAAAATGCTCGTCGTAGTCGACGAGCTGTCCGGAAATCCCCTTTATCCTTACCAACGCCCTTTGGCGGCGCGAATAATCGAGTCCCTCATCATCAATGACGGTGCGAGTATTACGGCGCTTTTCAGCCGTCAGAGTGGGAAATCGGAGACAGTGGCCAACACGGTGGCTGCCGTAATGATCATGTTCCCCGTTTTGGCCAGGGTCTACCCAAACCTTATGGGCCGATTTTCCAAAGGGATTTGGGTGGGGGCCTTCGCGCCCGTCGATGATCAGGCAGACAACCTTTTCGGCCGTATCGTCAGCAGACTCACCAGCGACCGTGCCAAGGAACTGATGAACGATCCTGACATTCAGGACGGCATCAAGGCTCGCGGCCGGACAGTGACACTGAAAAGCGGCTCACTGGTCCGGAAGCAAACATGTCATCCCCGCGCGATCATTGAAGGCCGAACGTACCATTTGATTCTGGTCGACGAGGCCCAAGGCGCGGATGACCGCATGGTGCTCAAGAGCATCGTGCCGATGGCAGCGAGCACCAATGGGACATTCGTTTTTACGGGGACTCCGACCTACACGAGGAATTTCTTCTACGACTACATTCGGAAGAACAGAATCGAGCAAACGGGGAGAGGGAAGCGGCAGAACCATTTCGAAGCCGACTATCGGGAGGCCGCCAAGTACAACCCGTCTTATGCCAAGCACTGCCAACATCAAATCAGGAATATGGGTTATGACAGTGACGACTTCAAGTTGTCGTACCGCCTGATTTGGTTATTGGAACAGGGTATGTTTACCACTTCCGAGGTTCTGGAGAGCCTCGGTGACCGGAGCATGGAGCTGGTGCGGGCTTGGCATAGAAGCCCGGTTGTGGTCGGTATCGACCCTGCCCGAAAACAAGACTCAACGGTCGTAACCGTTGTCTGGGTGGACTGGGACCACCCAGATGAATTCGGCTACATGGAGCACCGCATTCTTAACTGGCTCGACTTGCGCGGTGTCGATTGGGAGACTCAATACTTCAGGATTGTGGACTTCCTGAAGGACTACAACGTCCACCAAATCGCCATTGACGTCGGTGGAGTCGGCGACGCCGTTGCCAGCCGACTGAAGGTGCTAATGCCGCATGCTGAGATTATCGAGATGGGTTCTCAGCGTGCCGACCAGTCCAAACGCTGGAAACATCTCATGCAGTTGATCAACCGGCGTAAATTGGTCTGGCCTGCGCACTCCCGGGTTAGGCGCACGCGCGCGTACAACCGCTTCATCGAACAGATGCGGAACCTTGAGGTCGAGTATGTGGGTCCGTACATGCTCGCGAAGGCTCCCGACATCTCGGGAGCCTACGATGACTACTGCGATTCGCTGGCTTTGGCGTGCGCGCTAACCGCAGAACACCAGATGCCGGAGATCGAAGTAACGTCGAACGTTTTCTATGGCTGATTGGCCATTACCAATTCAAAAACGCTGATTTCTATTCTGAAAATGACCGTTCCGCGTGAAAGAGAATTGTAATGGCCGACCCGAATCTGACTTCTCCGATTGCTCCCGCTCCTCAGTATCCGGAGCGGATGACTCCCGTTTGGGAGCGCAAGTTTACGGACAATCCTTATCGGCGAGGTCCCCTTCGTTTTGAGGAGGGACTGGGGACCGACCGTGACATCCCGGATGCGTTCACCGAGGGCGTCATGCAGGGTTACCGCACCGCTCCCGGTAGGAGCAACCGCAATATGAAGGTCGACACTAAGTACCCTGCAGAGACGCTCGCTGAGCGCGCCCACGCCGGGAGCGCCGCTTGGATTGAAGCACCGACTTTTAGAGGGGAGTTCGCGCACGGCGCGTTCAGTGACCAGGCTACACTGAGGTTCGAGACCGTTATTCGCTCTGGGCAGCATTACCTGCGTCAGAATCCCGCCCAGGTCTGGGACTGATTGGCTGTAGATGACGAACGTTCCCCTACCGTCCCGGGAGTTCACCAACCTGCGCCCGCCCAAGGAGTTCATCGACCAGGCGGTCAGTAAGCGGTGGCCTGGTAAGCGCTTCGAGGAGCTTGCGCCACTGTTTCGCAGCACGGTCATGAGCGAAGCCCGGGATGCATACGCTCAAAAGCATCATCCGGATCTGTGGAAGGTCGAGGCGGCGCGTCGCGAGCAGCTGAAGGCGGAGAACGCTGCTGCAAGGTCTCGTCGAGAAGCCGAGGCTCAGCGTCGCCAGCGTCGGCCCGAACGTCTGGAGTACTTCTATCACGGGACCGTCGTGCCGAGGGGTCAGTCGGTTGACTGGGACGAGATCCTCCCCGCTAAGCAACACGGGGGTTCTATCTGGCACACGAACATGCACGACGGCAGCTACGCGTACGCTACCCGTGAGCTGGACGACGCCAGACACTACGCAGCGCTGGCACAGGACTGGCACCCTGACCCCGACTCGACGGAACAAGTGGTACTGAAGGTGACGCCCCTTGGGGGATACGAGCCCGATCCGCGCGTCGACGAGCACGGACGGAGCCGAAACACCTTCGCGGGCGACATCCGCAGCAAGCGCGGTTTCCGTGTCGTCGGAGAGGCTTGGCGCGAATCCTGGGATCATTGATCCTAAGACTATCGATTCCGGCGCACCCAGTGTGATAACGCTGGGTGCGCCTTTCGCGTACAAAGAGTGATTATTACAGTTTGACGAAAACGTCCGCTTGGCACTTAAAAGGTGTTATTGTGCTGTCATGCAAGACACCACCAAGGGGAGCGCGCCCATTCCCCACTTCGGGAGGCTGACCGTCCTGCAGATACTCGACGGTATGCGCGCGACCGACCTGTCCGTGCGTTGTCAGTGTCAGTGCGGAAAAACCCTTTATGCCCGGATGCCTCATCTTGTCTTCGGGCGAATCACGGCGTGTTACGACTGCGCGCCGGACGAGTATCACCGTCTCAACGAGAGGAACAGGACCAAACCTGACAGGTGTGGGTACAGAGGATGCACGTCAGGTAGACCGCCGTACCTCGCCGACGAAGTGATCACCTCATGGACATGCGGTCTTTGGTTCTGCTCCGAGCAGTGCCGGAAGCAAGAGGCGGGGATTCGCCAATGGTACGTCACGCGCGAGTTCAATAAGCGCCTGCACGGCGGTAATGTCAATGAACCGCCCCTGAACTTCGGATACCTGACGGTGATCGGTGTTCAGGGCACGAAGGGCCTCAACCGGACGGTCACCTGCGAGTGTCGTTGCGGGGCTGTCGTCGAGACTAGGATCGCTGACCTGGTAAGGAAGCGGGTTACGGGATGTCCTGAGTGCGCGCCCATAACGACGCGGATCTGCGTTCGTTGCTTCAAGGAACTTCCGCTCAAGCGGTTTGTTCGCAACAACGCAACGCGAGACGGTTACCACTCCTACTGCAAAGACTGTATGTCGCTGTCTGCTAAACAGGCGCGTGAGGTCGCCCCGCTTCCTCCCCCGGGGATACGGTGCGCACGTGCGTTCTGCACAAGCGACGCACCCGTGACAGTGCTGGCGAAGAGACGCGACTCAATCGTCTTCACCGAGTGGTTCTGCTCCAGGAGATGCAAGCAACTGGAGACTACCTACAGGCGATCGATTGTCCGTAAGATCATCGGACTCGCCGACGAATTCAGGAAACTGGCGATCTAGTCACCACCTCTAGCCTTACGCCTCTAATTACAACTTTCGAACGCACCCAACATACGCTGAGAAAAAACGTATGTTGGGTGCGTCTTTTTATGGCGCTGATTCGGATAGGATCTGGCTTTGTCCATCGCATTCTATCCGCCCAGTCAGCGGGCGGCCGGTTCCGATTTGGCGATATCGATTTCGCCCTTGGGTCTGGTCGAGCTGGCTGACGAAGAATGGGAAATGCATGGTCCTAGGCTCAACCGCTACGCGATCAACTGGGCTTTTTTCCTAGGTCACCACTGGGCCTATCGCCGTGAGCCTGGCGAGGCCATGCTGACTTTCAATTACGTTCGCGCCCTGGTAAATTTCCACATCAATTTCTGTTTCGCTCGCGGCGTGACATTCCAGAGCGCCAAGCAATACGAGCACATCGTCCCGGCACTCCTCAACAGGATCTGGGAGACGGACAACAACAAACAGCAGATCCTCAGGGAGATCGGGCAACAGGGCGCTGTTTCCGGCGACATGTTCGTGAAGGTCGCCTATGATCCACCGTTCACCGACCCTGCGGGGAATTATCATCCAGGGCGCGTTCGAATTCTCCCGATTAATTCATCTTTCGTTTTTCCTGAGTGGCATCCCCACGACCGTGAGCGAATGGTGCGATGCAAAATCAAATATCGATTTTGGTCGACCTCGCTCGAAGGGACCAGGCAGGTATTTACATATACCGAGGTCCTGACCGACGACGTGATCGAGGAATACGTCAACGATGACCTCATCGACCGTCGACCGAACCCCCTGGGGATGATCCCCATCGTCCACGCTCCGAATCTGACCGTCTCCGGATCTCCATGGGGGTTGTCCGACTGTCAGGACATAATCCCCTTGAACAGGCAGTTCAATGAAACCGCGACGGAGATTGCGGACATCATCGCCTACCACGCAGCGCCGGTAACCATCATCACCGGTGCCAAGGCTAGCAACCTCGAAAAAGGGCCGAAAAAAGTTTGGGGTGGTCTGCCCAAGGACGCCAATGTGTTCAATTTGGAAAACGGCGTCGACTTGTCCGGCCCGATGTCCTTCCTAGAGCTACTCAAAAGGGCGATGCACGAGATGACCGGGGTGCCGGAAACGGCGCTTGGTCAGATTCAGCCCGTTTCCAACACTAGCGGCGTCGCCCTCAGCATTCAATGGCAGCCAGCCGTTAACCGGCGCGAAGAAAAGTTGACCAACGTGACGCAGCTGCTACAAAAGGTGAACGAGCTTGCGTTGCGCACGTTGTTTCTCTACGAGCCGGAAACCCTCAAATATGACCCGACGACCGACGGGATTATCCGTGAGGGTCAGCCGACTGAAATAGACCCCACTGATCCGCTGGTCTACAGGACCATCTGTGAATGGCCTGATCCGCTACCCGTCGACAACTTGATTAAACTGAACGAAATCCAGGCGAAAATGGCACTGGGTCTCGAATCTAAGCGTGGTGCGCTTCGTGAGCTGGGCGTCGAGTTCCCCGATGAAAAGATGCAAGAAATCTTCGAGGAACTTGTCCTCGACGCCAAGGAACAGGGTGCGCTTGACATTCTTAATGCACAAATCGCTGCTGCTATTGTGGAACTAACGGGGATGAATCCCGACGGTTCGCCCCTTGATAACTCCACACAGCAGCAAAATAAGACGACCCCGCGATCTGGCAGCACTAACTCGAACCCAGCGGGTCCTCTCCCCAAGCCGACCAAGTTCGCCACCGAACTGACAGGTCTGCTGGGTGATCAGGAAACACGTCTGATGACCGAATTGGTGACACAGGCGTTCGGCACGAAATTGCCGCAGCGCCGTAGTCCGGATGCTGATGACTAGCAGGAGATGAGTTATTGATGGACCAGATGCCGGTTACCGGTGTTCAGCAGCCTGAGCCGAACATCCCGGTTCAGGCACAGGGGACGGGTATCGTGCCGCCGACCACCGCGCCGCGACCTCAGATCGTCCTTCAGGACCAGGCTGTGGCTCCGACCGCTCCCGTGTCCGGCGTTGCCTCGCCGCCGCCTGGCTACTTCACGGCCGAGGACGTGGAGAAGGCCCGTCGGCAGGAGAAGGAAAAGCTGTACCGGGACATCGAGCGCTACCGCGCCCAGGTCAGCGAGCTACAGGACAAGATCAAGGCGTGGGAGGAGGAGCGGGAAGCGCTCAAGCGGGCTGAGGAAGAGGCTGCTCGACGCAAGCGCGAGGAGGAGATGGAGCTTCGCCAGCTCCTCCAGGAAACGAACAAGGAGTGGGAGCAGCGTTTTGCTCAGCTCCAGGCTGAGCGTGAGGCAGAGCGCGCTGCTCTGGAGAAGGAAAAGGAATTTGCGCGACTCCAGAGCTACATCCAGAAGCGCGCTCGCGAGGAGCGCGACGCCAACAGGATCGCTCCGGAGCTTATTGACCTCATCAACGGAAATACGGTCGACGAGGTCGAAGCGTCCATCGAGCAGCTTCGGCAGAAGACCGAAGCGATCCTTCAGAACGTCGCCGCCCAGGTGCCTCAGGCTCCTGCGCGGGGAGTCTCTCCCGCTGGCTATACGCCTACTGGACCGATGGAAAACCAGCCGACTACTTACACGCTCACACCCGAGGAGATCCGGTCCATGAGCATGGCCGATTACGCCAAGATTCGGCCGCATATCTTCGGCAAGAATACCCAGTCTGGTCTGGGTAAGGGTCTTTTCGGGTAAGGGATAGAAATGCCGATTGGCCTCCCGGCGACCAGCGCCATCACTGGTACGCCAAATCTCACTACCAACGTCACTGGCTCCATTTACGCGACCGGGAGTAATCTGTCTCCGGCCATTCAGGAGCTTTGGAGCAAGGAAATCCTCTTCAGCGCGATGCCGATTCTCCGGTCCTGGGCTTTCTAGGTAACCCTCTCGGGCCGCCTCGCGTGGTGACACGCGAGTGAACAACCGCGCTATATCGGTGAACCCCTCCAATAACCTAGGGGAATACCGAGGAAACCTGTGCCGAGGGCTCCGTAGAGACTACACGCGCGGCAGCTCCACTAGGACCGCCAAATCGGCACAATTTGGCGGGACTGGAGTTGAAGATATAGTCCGACCTGCACCAATGGGAAAGGTGCAGAGCCAGGCAGAAATGACCTGGCCACCGAACCTTACGGTTCGGGAGTAACAACGTGTCGAGCAGTTCGCGGTTAGCTTTTAAGACGGCCGCCTCGCGTGGTGACACGCGAGTGAAAACCCCGCTGTATCGGTGAACCCCTCCACTCTGAGCTACATGGGGAACGCCGAGGAAACCCGTACCGGGGGTTCCGTAGAGACTGTACGCGGGGCGGCTCCAATAGGTCAGCTGGTCGGTACAACCTCGCTGAACTGGAGTCGAAGACACAGTCCGAGCTTGTGGGATGGAGAAACCACAAGAGCTGGGCAGAAATGACCCAGCCGCCGCCTTACAGGCGGAGGTAACAGACCTGCAAGAAAACGGAGCTAGGCGTCGCCCCTGGCTTGACCATCAATTTCATGCGCTACAACAACCTTCCCCCGGCTTCGCAGC
>Ga0207866_1001802_pt1 | contig 18361 bp, 18 predicted proteins | sample HigsolmetaAR203D_FD_184835 | JGI IMG/M metagenome (GOLD analysis project Ga0207866, IMG submission 184835) | Ionic liquid and high solid enriched microbial communities from the Joint BioEnergy Institute, USA - AR20-3-D (SPAdes) (version 2) ...
GGGGCGAAAAATACGGCGCTAGCGGCAAGTGGACGCAGAATTTTGCTCCGAAGAACGCGCCAAAACCAAATATCGCTGCAAATAAGGATTACGCGCGTCGCGCCGCTAAGGCTCGGTTCGGATGGGGCGATGATGAATTCCGGGCATTGAATCTGCTTTGGGAGTCCGAGTCTGGTTGGAACCAGTACGCGGACAACCCGTACTCGGACGCCTACGGTATTCCGCAGGCCCTTCCTGGCTGGAAGATGGCTGAGAAGGGAAGGGACTGGCGGATTAATCCTCGTACTCAAATTGACTGGGGTCTTGAGTACATCAAGAAGCGATACGGCACCCCGTCCAAGGCTTGGGCTTTCAAGCGTGCTAAGAACTGGTATGAAAAGGGCGCTTGGGAGATTCAGAGCGATGAGGTCGCTCAGCTGCATAAAGGCGAGATGGTCATCCCTGCGCAACAGGCACGGAGAATCCGCGATGTGTTGCTAGAGGAGAACATTGATAAGCCGAAGGGAACGCAGTACGCGGTAACGCCTCCGTCGAGTGCAGGGATCACTGTCAATCTGAACTTCCAGCCGGGCGCGATTTCGTTGCATGCAGGCGGAACGGCGCATGACGCACAATCACTTGCGCGCCAATTTATCAGAGAATTGGAAAAGCAAGAGCTGTACACAAAGATTATGAGAGGGGAGGGCGTTACAATTGCCCCCGTCTCCTAGCAAAAACATCAATCTGCCGGGAGCCGGAAATTGGAACCTGCCGTTCCACGAATACCTCACCGGGTACCCGAGTATCGGAGTGATTCCGGCGACGACGGGGTCAGTGAACATTGGTGCCAAGAACCGTGAGGTTTATGTTGAGCGTGGTTACATAAAGACCGATCCCAACGCCTACACGGCTGACCAAACGAAAGCTCCTCTCCGGTATCTCTACTTCCTCTATAACCCATCGACCATTTCAACCGGTTACAGCATGCAGACGGACGCGCCGACCATCGCGTTGATGATGCGCGAGGACAACGGACGCGCTCGCCCGCTGACACACCTTCAGCAATCACTTGATTTTGCGTTGCTATTCGATCGTACATACGAGGTTCGAGAAGGTGATTCAGAAGGCGCGTGGAAGGATGTGAGGGCTGCGCTGGCGCTCGTAGGCGTGCTCGATAATGTCGAGGATGCTGGTGGCGACATTTACCAGTCGGATTGGAATTTCCAAACGGGTCCGATGCTCCCCCGTGCTATGTACTTTCATTTCGGGAACCAGCGCGGTGGAATGATGTTCTATGGCATGATCACGAGCCTGAGCATCGAGTACACCCATTTCTCACGGGACATGATTCCTATGCGTGTCGGCATGCGTGTGTCGGCACAGCTTTTGCCAGACCCGTCAGAGGTCCCCCTCTGGCAGCCACCGGTCAATGTGCGTCCCCAGAACTACGTCAACGCCCCCGGGCAAGGGACCTTTTTCAACTTTGATTCACCTGACGATTGGTTCTTCGGTCCGATCACCGCCGAACCTACAGGAAACCGGCCTTCCAATAATTCGGTGAGTAACACCCCATCCACAGGCGGACTAACGCCAGCACCAGTACCCGGTCCCACGCCAACCCCCTCACGGTGATTGGAAACAGGAATGGCGTGGAGTAGATACGAGGACGTTCCGCTAGAGTACGGTGTTTATCGCGGCCGTCTGGTGCGTGGTCGAGCGATCAGACGCGTGCCTCATCGACAGTTCGCCTGGACCCCTCATAAATTCAAAGAAGGGGAGCGCATCGACCTGGTCGCCGACACCTTCTACGGCGATTCCTTCATGTGGCCGATAATCGCCGACGCAAACCCGGAGCATTTCTGGTGGGGCGACTTCGAACCGTCCGATGTGATCAGGGTGCCGTATGTCTGAGGCTAAGGTCTGGTACGAAGTCTGGATCAACGGCACCAGGAAATTGGACCCTGGTCCGATCAGCCTGATGATCACACGTCAGGTTGGGTTGAACAGCCTTGTCGTCGCCAAAGTCGCCCGGCCGTTTACGCGTGACCCGAATCCGGCGGATCTGCCGGAACCGGGGACTCCGGTAAAGGTGTTGTGGGGGACGCGTCCGGACAAGCTCAGGACGTGGTACGGCTATATTCACTACACGCGGCCTGACCAGGACCACTCCGAGGGACCGCGCGCTCACGAGGTCGTCGAGTACGCCATGCTCGGAACCGGCCTTGCGCTAGAGAATCAGCGTACGCGGGATTGGCGCGAGATAACTGACTCTGGTATTGCGCTGAAGATCGCAGAGGAATACGGGCTCGCGTGTGTCGTCCACCAGACCAAGCGGGTTCACAGGTATCTTCTCCAGCCTGGTATCTCTGATTTGGAATGGCTGCGTCGCCGTGCGCGTGAATGCGAGCGCCGGGTACATGTGGAAAACGGCGTGCTTTATTTTGTCGATCCCGCCTCGTTGGCGATGGCGAGGAAGCAACAGCCCATCCGCTCCGTGATGCATAAGGGATGGCAGGCTGACGAGATTACCAATGTTGAGCCGCTTTACGGTGCGCTGGTTCCTCGTGCTGGCAAACAAGCACAGCGTGTTGTGTCAGGTGTCGACGTCCGGACCAACCAGCTTTTGGAAACCAAGGCTGTCCCACAAAAACCGATTTTGGAGTGGGTCGCCCGTGACGCGAATGTCGCCGACGTCGCGGAGCTGTACGAGCGCGCCGCCGCGTACAACGTGGAGCACGAAGAGTGGCTTTACGCGAAGATGACGATCGAACATTACTCGAATGTCGATCACGTCCCCGGGCAGCTCGTCGACATCGACGGCCGCGCCGTCCATCCGCAGATGCGTGGAGTCTGGATGGTCACGCAGTCTCGGCACTACCTGGAGTCTCGCTTTGTTTCCGGTACCGGAATCCGCCGGTTCGACTCTGAGCTGGTCATCACGCGGAATTCGCCGAACACGTATAGCCTGAGGGACCGACAAGTCCCCATGATCGACGATTCGTGCATGCTCTCCGGAAACTTCTGGGTGAGCACGAATCAGCGGAAGGTGATTCTCTGATGAAGGAACACGAGGCCCTTTATCAGGGAATCGTGGTCTCCAGCCAGGACCCTGAAGGCAAGAACAGGATCACGGCACGTGTTCCGCACGTTCTCGGCAACACGGTGTCGGAATGGGCGAGGCCGGGATCGGCGATCCACTGCGAACTTAAACCCGGTAGCCTAGTTTGGATGGCATTCCCCAATGGGGACACTCGTTACCCGATCTACTATCCGCCAAACGACCCGGAAATAGGGCGAATCATTCTTGGCTATGGGCAGATGGCCATCAACGGTCCATCGTCTGGGGGAATCGTCCTGAACAACGACGTCCATGCCAAGCGCGATGACGGCGGATACGTGAAGGTCTACGCCACAGAGTTCGTCACAGCGTCCTCCCAGGACTATAAGCAAAACATCACTGCGGTTCCAGGTAATTACAACGCCCTCGGGAAGATCGGAAACGCCCCAGTCTACACCTGGCAATACAAACCCGAATACGCTGCGTCCGGCGGAACGGGCATCGGCCCACTCGTCGAGAACCTGCCAACCGAGGTCAAGAACGAAGACGGCACAGTCAACCTGATGTCGCTAATCGGAGTCCTCTGGCAGGCACTTCGCGAACAGCGCCAGCTCAATCAACAGCTACAACAGGAAATAGACGATATCTGGGATTACATCTTTTTCCTTACTTAAAAGAAATCACCTCCCGGCTAATACACTGAAATAGACCTGAGAAACGAACTGCAAACAGACCGGGAGGTGTTTCTTTGTTCGATAATCTTCCGGTCGCCGTCGACTTGCCATTTCGTTTCGAGAACGGACAGCTTGCTACGAATCGCGACGTCGACCGCCAGATCCGTCAGCGTTTGATTGCCATCATCGGCACCAACCCGACGGAGCGTGTAATGCTGCCTAACCTCGGCGTCGGTGTCGCCCGATTCGTATTTGAACCAGATCCCGCCCAAGTGACCTCGGATCTCACCACTGAGATCAAACAGCAGGCAGCACGCTATGAACCGGGCGCGACGATCACCCGGGTGATTCCTTACCCGGATGCAAAAAAGGGTGAGGCGCTGCTGGACGTCGAATATGTGCGCACCGACACCCCGGATTCGACACGCAGCAGCCGGTTCGTGCATCTCGCAACGATCGGAGATGGCGGCATTATCAATGAGGTGATCCGTGGCTGACACGACCCTGCAGGAAATCGGCTACGACCCAGGACTGATCAGCCTGGATTACACGGCCCGGGACTATCCAGCCGTTCTAGCTGAGCTAGTACGACGCGCGCAACAAGTCATTCCGGAGTGGACCGCCCGGGGCGAGGGCGATTTTGTCCTGATGATTGCTGAGATCCTCGCGACGTCGACGGATCTCGCCAATTACTACATTGACAGAGTCCTCGCCGAGTCCACTCTCGCCACAGCAACCAGCAGAGAGCAGATTCTCGCCCTGGCAGAGCAGCTCGGATATATCACACACGGAGCGATACCGAGCAAGGCCACCGTGACGGTTCAGACGGACCTTAATGGTCCTGATGTCACCATAACCAAAGGGACCCAATTCATTAGCGATTACATTCCTGAAATCGACGGTCCGGTTATTTTCGAAGCCGACGAGGACATCGTCGTGCCCGGCAACGGAGGCACGGCCGAAGTCCCCGTGACACAAGGCCAGACAGTACAGCCATACCTCGCCGGGCACGGTAGCGGTGAGCCGTGGTTTCAGCTGCTACTGCCGCACCAAAAGGTTATCGAGGGAAGCATCCGGGTTTGGGTCCAAGGACCGCATGCGAACATTGAGTGGAGCCGGATCAATCGCATCATCCAGGCCGCTCCGAACGAGCAGGTATTCGAAGTCCGGCTCCGTGCCGACGGTACGACCGTAGTGCGGTTCGGGACCGGTGCCAACGGCGCGATTCCCGAGCTGGGCGCTGAGATCTACCTGTCCTACCGCGTAGGCGTCGGTAAGCACGGAAACTTGCCTGCCGGGAAGATTCGCCACATCGCGCTGCCGTCTCCTCAGGCTGGCGTGTCCGTGGCGATGGACTCCTCAAACCAGCCCTTGAGCACGGCGGCGATAGGCGGTGCCGACCCCGAAAGCAATGCGGAGATCAGGCGCAACGCACCCCAGGCGTTCGCCGCACAGCACAGAGCTGTCACATTGGAGGACTTTGAGCGCCTCGCGCTCCAGGTGCCCGGCGTGAGTGCCGCTAATGCAGTGAGTGCCCGAACGTCGAGCGTCACCGTCTATGTCGCTGGGCCGGATCGGACCATCCCGAACCAAGCTCTCTTGGAGTCGGTTCAGGCGCACCTGTCGGCGCACGCGGTCGCTGGCGTGACGGTGTCCGCGAATGCGCCGCAGCAAGTGGCGGTGAACTTTGGCACGCAGCAAGACCCTCTGCGTGTCTACGTGGCTCCAGGCTGGCGGGATATCCAGGTTGCGGAGACTGTGAAAACGGAGCTGGCGAATATCTTCAAAAGTGAAGATGTCACGCTCGGCTCCCGGATCACGCTCTCCACGATTTACACACGGCTTTCTCAGCTGCCCGGCGTCATTAACATCTCCATTCCTGTCATGGCGCGCGCTGATGCTCCCCAGTCGGGAGCTGATGACGCGGTCATGGAGCCGCATGAATTGCCTGTGCTCGGGAACGTGGAGCTGATCACCGTCGGCGGCGTGATCACGCCAGTGTAAGGACGGTGACATGAGCGCTACATATCCGGCGGGAATCCGAACGTGGACGACGAAAAGAGGATGGTACCACATCCTCTGGGCTTCCCACATGAATGATATGCAGGATGAAATTCACGCCACGCAAGTGGTGCTTGGATTAAATCCGCATATCTCTTACAACAATCCAGGCGGCATCATCAGGCAATACGACACATTCGCCAATCGGCTCACGCAGCACGCGCGGGGGACGGACATCCCGGTCTATCGCGGCCGTGCTATGAACGTGAACCTCATCCCGAATACCTGGAACACGATCAATTTCGAGCACCGCACCGACCCATTCCATCTGGCGGAAAGTGACGGCTCAATCCGGCTCAACACTCACGGGATGTGGCTGCTGGCTGCGCGTGCCGAGTACCGGGCAACCGGCCATAGCCTGCAGAAACAGGCTGGTCGACGTATGCGCATCCTAGTGGATGGGCAGGACGTCGGGCTGTCGGATTACACGGGGGAGACGAGCAAGAACAGCTTTGCCTTGCACAACCACGTCACGTGGCCGGAGATTTTCCCTCTGGGCACGAAACTGCGTGTTCAGGTGCGCACAGACATAGACGCGCCGCCGCATGACCTTCTGGTCAACGTCACTTTCCGCGTGTCCCTCATGCGTACGGTGGACACAGTTGTAGAGGCTGGCCGGATTAGACTTGCGGAGGCCGCCTGATGCCTGTCTATCCCGCGCAGATACGTGAGTTCACCACTAAGTACGACTACACCACCGTAGTCCTTGGTGAACATTTCAACAGCGTTCAAGATGAATTAACCGAGGGCATCCAAAAGACTTTGGGCCTACTCCCTCAGGTGGCTGATCAGGACCCGGGCAGCACTCCATATGAGATTCTGCCAATTGTTGATTGGATTACCCGGACGCCGCCGGACCGGTATGAGGATCTAACGGATATTCTGGACAATTGCGAGCCGTACGTCCATAACTGGGATTACCAAACGGTCCGAAACTTCCTTCAGCGGGACTTTCCGCAAGTTGTCCAAACCGATCAGGTCGCGCGATGGATCGTTACGGTCAACAGGCAAGGGCTTGGCGAACTGGTCCGGAATCTCCGCACTCGCCAGAGCCAAGGTGTGACGGCCACGCGAGAGCAAGCCCATCGCTGGGTATGCCAGGCGCACCGCTGGGACCAACCGTCGACGGGTGGTGGCTCGCGCACGTCCGATCGGCCGCCTTTTGTCGGTCCTCGGGATCACCAGACCATAGCAAAGCGTCTGGAATTCCAATCTCGGGGGAAACATATCCCGTACTTCCGAGCAGCCGTGTACGGTCAGCAGATTCCGAACAACCGGTGGACCCAGGCAGCTTTGCGGCCGTACTCGGACCCGTTCCAGCTGGCCAATGGAAACGGCTTCGTCGTCAATCAGGACGGGTTCTGGGTTGTAACGGTGAAAACTGACTGGGCGCTTGGTCGAGCGTCTGCAATCGTTGGAACCGGGCAGGCCACGAGCCTCCTCGTAAACGGGAAAGAAGTCGCCATCCGCGACTACCTGGATGACGACGCCTATTCGGCCAAGGCTCCAATCAATACCCTGACCTGGCTCGATACCTTCGAAGCCGGTTCCACGCTCAGTGTAGCGGTCCGGACCGAAGGGCTTGGAGATAATTACATCGCTACCGCGAACATATATCTTCGTGCGTTTCTGGTTCGCTGCCTCGACGATCCGTTCGACATGAGCGGATTCGAGCTACCGCCGGACCCCAATTTCCCAGAGCGGGATTATCCGCTACGTGGTTACTGTGCAGTGTCCGACTCTATGCCGACGTTGCCTCATCAGCCGAATACATACTCGTCGGACGGTGGAACCACCTGGGGATACAAAGGTCCCTATGTAAATGAAGTCGATGGAACAGTGGTTTACTATCACCTTTCATCGAACGGCATCACGCCAGTAAAAACGAACTACTCATACGACCCCGCCGACTGGCAGAGCGGAATGGCCAACTACTGGTCGGGGGTCTGGTAATGGCTTTCTACCCATACCAGTACAGGGAATGGACGACGAAACGGGACTTTTCACAGTACATCCATGAGTCCCATGTCAACGACGTCCAAGATGAACTCCACGCCACACAAACCGTGATCGGCGTGAATCCCCACGTCGCCACAAATGACCCCGGTGGGATCACCAAGGATTACGGCACGGTCGCCGCTCGGCAGACCGCTTACGCCAGAGGGGAGCAGCTACCGTACTACCAGGGCAGCATCTTCGGACATTTGCTGGACCCTCGCCCGACAGATCCCAACGGCCCGGCGGACCCTTCTCCTGAGCGGCCTGGTCGTTATCGGCAGCGGTGCAAAGAGCTGGTCGACCCTCGTGGCCGTCACTGGTTGCTCCCCGTTTACCGCCTGAAGGATGAACCTGAAACGGAGATTTGCGGATTGCCGATTCTGGCCGATGATCCCCAAACGATTGCCGACGGGGGTTGGCAAAGAATCCCGTTCACTGCCAACGATGATCCGTTTCAAATGGGGATGCTCGACGGGGTGATTCTCAATGAAACGGGACTGTGGATGATCAGCTTGAAGGTCGACCACATCCCGACAGAGGACACCACGCTTGTTCAAGCACGTCGTCGAGCCCGTTTGGAAATTGACGGCAGAGACGTCACGCTCGTGCATATGGTGCGGGAGAATCCGCGTACGGCCGACGGCCACTTGCACAACGTAATCAACTGGATTGAGATCCTGCCAAAAAACACCAAAATCACGGCGTCGGCCCGTGTCGACGGCACCGACCTCATTGAGACCGTGCCAATCAACGCATACCTTCGTGTGAATTTGATTCGTTGTATTGACGACGTGCCGACCGATGGTTACCTGCGGGACTGGCCACAGGCGATCTATAACCCGCCGCCGCCACCTCCCAGATCTCCTGCACCCGACCCGGTAAGGCCAATTGCCACGCCATCCCCCGGCAACAGCGGGGGAGTGGCCTGGGAACCAACCGGTTTCTATAGCGGCGGCACCGTGTACGAACTTTCGCCCGGTGTTTACGTCGGCCAGTATCCGGGAGGTTACAACGTCATTAAGACCACAGATCCGGGCGGGATGATTCCTCAATTCCCCGGGATCTCTCAGTCGTACTCCAATCGGGATTTCGTGTGGTGAGAAGACAATGGCTGTATACCGAGTTGATCGCTACGCTAGGACGTTTTATGGGCCGAATCCTGAGGTCCCATCCTTCAATGAGAAAGAATTCTGGGCATACTCGGTCGGCTACGAAGGCATTTTCATCACGTGGGATCTTCCCATGGGCGAGTACGAGGCTTTCCGTCTGGTCGGCTCTCTCTTCGGTTACCCAACGCATCCAGACGATGGCCGGATCATTGTGGAAACAGCCTCCGCTCCTGCATCCGCCGTTGACGAGGAAACGCTTCCTGGACGGTTCCATTACTACGCGATTTTTCTGAAAATCAATGACGTCTGGGTGCGTGCCGGGACAGCGTCGACGCTGCATGTACGCGATTGGTCGATGACCGACTGGATCAAGGAACGTGTGCCGTATCACTACAAGTTGCTGCGTGGAAACCACCTCACGCTGTACGCGGATGAAAATGAACAGCTCATGCGATTCCTTGGCGTGCTTGGTTACGGTCTTGACCGACTCCGTACCTCGTTGAACGCTGCTTTGAACAGCCGCGATATCCAGACCACACATATTTCCACGGTTGGACACATCGCTTACAGCATCGGTGCTGAGATTCCTGAGGGCATCACGCCCACGCAGATGCGTCTGATTACGCTTGATTCGGCCTATCTGGCATCCGAGCGTGGGCACCCGGACACGATGCTGTATTTCGCTAGGGCTGCCACTGGCTGGGACGTGGATCTGCGGATGAGCTGCAACCTCATCCCGTCTTACGACATGGCCGAGCAGATCAATCCTGTACCACCCCAGTGGGATGCCAGCGTCCATTACAGGGTTGGGGATCTGGTCACCGTAGATGGTTTCCTGTACCGATGTGTGGCGGATTCCTACGGGATGGATGAAGCTCCCCCTGGAAACGGGAGCAATAATAGCTGGTGGGAGGTTCATACCGTCGTCCAAGGCGACACCCCGGCATATGACCAGCAGCTGAAAACCCAGCACGGCTGGAGCGGTGTTTCACATACGCAGGGTGTCAACAATAACCAAATCGTGCCGAGGATTGTTCGCGGCGTCCCCCACCCTTTGGATTCCGACAAACGCGACGCGAACGCGTTGACGATTCACAACACCTCCAATATTACGGCGACGGGTTCCGTTTTTTCCCTCCCGCTTGAATCGGGCGACAATTTGGTCGCCGTTAAGTACGGCATCCCAGTCCCCAGAGTTTTTACCTACGATCACGACGCCTCTTACAAACCCGGTGACCTAGTGAATTACCTTGGGCAGGTCTATAAGTGCATTCGACCTGCCAAGGGACATCGCCCTACCCAGCATCCTGAGCGATGGGAGCGTAACAGTTCCGATGAACGTCTGCGAATCACGGTAAGCGCTTACACGCACCAACCACACGGGACGGCACAGGCGACAGCCCAAGTGACCCCGTACGTGGTCTGGTTCGACGAGCTGGGGCGCGAGATAGGCACCGTGGTGGCAGGAGCGAGCACCAGGGTTCTGGACACTTTCAATTCGTATCCGTCGCCCAACGCTCTCGCCCCTCTTGGCGGGCGCGTCACAGATGAGGGCGGTAAGACGTGGGTCGACGTCATTCCTGGGTTCATCCGTGACTCCTATCAGGACGGTGTGGCACGTCCTGAAGACCCGGATGCCTCCCGGAATTTGAGCGTTATTGATTATGGATCAGCTGATGCAACCGTCGCAGCAACATTTGCCACAGAACCTAAAGGCACGCAGAAACAGGCGCTCGTTCTCCGGTTGAGCGATGAGAACAACTACGTCAGGGCAACACGAACCGCGCTGGAAAAAGTGGTCGCCGGAACTGTGACAACGTTGGTCACCTATGCCTCTCCCGTGGTGGACGGCGACCGCCTCACCGTTCGCGTGACCGGGAGCAATTACACCGTTTGGCGGAATAACACGCAAGTGGGAACAGTGACGGATTCGTTTAATTCTTCGGCCACGAAATTCGGGATCGTGGTGGAGGACTAGATGGCGGTTTACAGCAACTACATTAGTAATCCGAGTTTTGAGCTTGGAACGTCGTCATGGAGTGTCAAGCACCCGGAAATCCGGGTTGCTGAGGGTCAAGCTCAGACCACGATTTCCCGTGTGACACAGGGTGCTGTAGCAGGCAGCTACGCTCTTCGTCTGTCCGTTAGAACCGGTGATACGCCCTACCTATACGGAGAATGGGGCGGCGCATACACCATCGTACAAATAGACCCTGCTGCAGGACAGCAATATACGCTGAGCTGGCAGGCAAATAACTTCAGCGTCACCAATGCAGGATCTGCCTATTCGCTTGGCGTCCGAGTCGGTGTGTGGCAGTTCAATAGCCAGGGCAGTATCGTTGTGCCGTGGCAGGACTTTCCGAGCAATAACTTCAACTATTACGATCCTGCGCCACTTGCCACTAAAGCCGCCTCGAAAAGCACGACGCGCCAGACCCTTACTTTCACACCGTCCGCAAGTGCACAGTATCTGCTGATCCTTTTCGAGACCAGCCATAACTACGCACCATACGGCGGACCTGACCAGCTCTACACGGCTACATGCTCTATTGATGCCATAAAGCTAGAGCGGGGAAATGTAGCCACTCCGTACGGTGACGGCTCTTATGCAGGGTGGACGTGGTCCGGAGAACCGCACAACTCACCGTCACTGAAATCTGTCGAGCTTCAGGCATCCGGTTCAGTCTTCGTGACCGGATCTCCGATCGAGATCCGGAGTTTCCTGGAGCTTTCCGCCTCCGGTTCCATATCAGTTACCGGATCTCTGGAAGACATCGATGCCGCAGGTACAGTATCGGCGTCGGGTGATTCGGAAACGGACGGCACCGTCGATATCTGGCTCTACAGCGGTGATCTCGAAGCCGCCGGTTCGGCTACGGCGAATGGCGAGATCGAACTTGCCGCCATCATCGAGATCGAGGCTAGCGGCACGATCACGACCGGAAGCGGACCAGACACACCGAAAGCCGAACTGGTCAAAGCATGGGGAATGCAATCGTCCGGCGGCATCAGCATGGACGGTAGTATCACCCTGCAGTTCCCCATCAACATATCCGGAGCGGTCGGATACGCCTCCGTCACCGGTACGGCGCATGCGGACATCGGGTTGCAGATCTCGGGCGACGCAGCGATGTCGCTGGTCGGTGACCTTGAGCTTACCGGAGCCGTTCCCTATGGTGCCTTTGCCGATTTTTCGATCTTCGGCACTAACGAGGAAGACCCGTACAAATTCGGGGTCGGGCCGACAAACGCCCCGATTGCGTCCGGCGCTCAGAATCAGCCGTGGACGCGCGTCTACGCCGAATTCGTGGCACCTGCCGACCAGCCGACCGGTACCGCTGGTCAGTATGCATGGCGTCGTGGTGCTTACATTGCGGTTGGCTTTCAGTTCGCGAATATGGGCGCGAACTCATACCAGCAGCTTAGTTGTGTGCAGGTGGAGACCTCCCGCTACGGGAACCCTGGTCCACGGGATTACCAGACTCCCCAGACCATCATTCCGATCGTCGTGGCCGACCGCGCCAATTTCGCCAGCGGAGACGTCGAGCCGAGCGACCCTGAGGACGCTGATGTATCGGTCGGCCAGGGCGGTGACAGCCCGGCACCCGGGGAGCTGCGGAAGGAACAGGTATGCACCAAGAGCGCAGCTACAGACACTGTGTTCGTGGCTAACGCCGTCCCCTTCGTCCCTGGGCGGATCGTCACGTTCTCGTGCTGGCTTAGGCCGGGGAGTAACGTCGACGACGTCGCAGTGAAGATCATCAATGCTGATGATCCGAACGACGACATTATCGAACCGGCCTGGTGGTCGACGTTTGAAAGTGATCAAGCGGGTTGGGCACGTGTGCATTTGACGTTCACGGCTCGCGAGCACATGTACGCGCAGTTCGAGGTTTCGGGCGAGGCGAGCTACCCGCAGGTCTTTTCCGTTGCTGGAATCCTGTGGGAAGAAGCGGATCGTGTACGCCCGTACTTCGACATGGAACTAGGAAGCCAAGAAACGTACTATCGGGACAACAGCAACGATCCCACCAGGGGGGTTTTCCGATACAACAACATCGATCTTCGCGAGCCTATCCTGATTCAGGCGCTGCAGGCTCAGGCACCGCTTGGTGTTAGAATCGGATGGCCGGTATACGGAAAGTTCCCTCACCTGGACTAATTACATGGAAGAAGAATAGGGAAGGTTCCCGGAAGAAGCCAATGCTGATACACCGCGTTCCTTGAAGAGGGACGCTTGGCCTTGCAGCATTTACGGGATTTCATTGGGAGGCTGGACGGTCGGACGTCGTGATCTTCTGAATTACCAAAAACCATCCATATTGGCCTACCGTGAAACCCGGGATCGTAAATGCGGCCCGGGTTTCGGAGGTTTATTCATGGCTGGTTTCGACACCGCCCAGGTCATTGTTCTGCTCCTCGGTACCGTTTTTCCGCTCATCGTTGGGTTCGTGACCAGGGCGAGTTGGTCTGGGTTTCACAAGGGTCTGATTCTTGCCGCAATGAGCGCTGCCAGCGCGTTCCTGTCTGAGGCATATGATGCCGTTGTCGCTGGCGTGCATTTCCACTGGCAGGTCGCCGTGGTCACTGCAATCGGTGTGTTCCTGACCGCCGTCGGCACTCACTTCGGCCTGTGGAAGCAGCATGATCAGCTGCAGGACTCACTGGCGGCAAGCGGAGTGAAGGACGCGAGACACCCCTGAGCAGTGATGCAGGTTGTCCTGATTGGGCTGGCGGCGTGGATGGCGTGGGAGGCTGTGCGCGCCGCCTGGCCACGCCGCATCTGGCCTCTTGTTCAGCTCGTTGTCGTGGCAGGCATCTGCTATGGCCTGACCTACGTGGATGATCGAATCGTCACGGCTCTCGCAGCGGCGGCCGTAGTCGCCGGTATCCGCCAGCTGATGCTGCGTGCCGAGGTGCCGGATGCCGTCGCCCTGCCGCGCGCCCGGCAGCCACGCAGAGTGACTGGCCGGATACCTGACCTCCCGTGACCTGGGAAAACGGGAAAATTGGAAAAATCCCACAGGATTTTTTCTTGCGCGAGTTGATACGTGAGTTGCGCTCGTAGTTGATACGCGCCGGACACTCAGGCCCATACGTCCGCACGAGAATGGATGATCAGTGACGAAGCCTGTTGTGTTCGCCGTCGCCGGGGCTGGTCAGGTCAAGGCTGACACCATCGGCGATCTTCTCGACCAGTGGCTGGAAGTGGAAGCGGAGACGCCGCGTGACGTCCGCGCGGTATACCTCCCGGCCGACGCCACGCTGACCACCAAGGCCGTGGAACATGCAGCCCAGTGGCTGAAGGACGTGGGGCTGGAGTACCAGGCTGTGAAGTCCAGTCGGCCTGGTCGGCGCGGCAGCAGCATCCTCAAGGACGCCACGACGGCCATTCCTTCTGGTACTGATCCGATCGAAGCGCTGATCGAAGAGCTGGCTGCTCACCTCGACGACTCGGACGTCGAGGTCTACCTCTTGCTTGCGTGGGGTGACGACCCGGAGCAAGCGGCCGATGTCGCCACCGAGAACCTCTTCCTCGCCGCTCGTGATGCCGGGATCACCGTTCTCGACCTCACCGCTGCGCTGTACGAGATCACGGCAGCCGACGAAGAGAACGAAGAAGAGCCTGAGGGAGAGGGCGACGACGAGCCGGGTGGCTCCACGAACGACGAACCTGTCGATGAGTCCGCCGATGAGCTTCCGGAGCTGACCGCAGAACCCCAGGAGCTGGCGGCGGCCGACGAGGCACAGGCCACGGTCCGGTCGCCGGAACCGAACGAGCAAGACGAGTCGGACATCCCGGATCTGGTCACGACGCTGTCCTTTGTGTATCTGGCGCTGTCCAACATCGATTGGGCACTCTCCGCACAGAGGATGGAGCGCGTACGGTTCGGTCCGCTCACCTTGGCGGTCCGGCATCACCTGCGCGTGCTGCTGAAGGACGATTTGCCGAACACGCTCGACAAGCTGGACGCAATGATCGCGGAGAGCCGGGCGTCCAAGGTTCGCGGCAAGCCGCGCAACACCGCCGACGATGAGGTCAGCGTCCTGATCGACGAGAGCAAGCAAACGGTCCGGCTGGCAGGGCGCGGTCGTCCCCGTCGTGGCGAGGTTCAGAAGAAGATGAAGCGCTACGAATTCGAACGCCTCGCTCGCGAGTGGGGGAGCTGAAACAAAGCCGCCCACCGGGCATGGAAAAAACCCGGTGGGCGGCGGACACCACCATCCACGCACCCAAGAGAGGGCAGGAGAAAGGGAGCACGGGGAAGGGAACCCGGCCCACACAAAAAGGATGACACATATCTGCCCTCTATACAAACGCGGTAGTTAATAGGCGGCGAATTGGCCATCGAAATCATCTCCGAAGTGTGGGAGAAAGCCCCTCAGGACATCAAGGGCGTCACGCTCCTGGTGCTGTTGAGGCTGGCGAACAGCGCGGGCGCGGATCACCGGATGACCTGGGTCGGTGTGGATCGTATCGCCCGCGAAGTCCGGGCGTCGAAACGAGCCGTGTACGACGCGCTGAACCGGCTTGAGGAACGAGGGATCATCCAGACGGTGGCGGACGAGGATATCCCTGCCTCAGCTGGGCGATACGAGGCCGTTGTCCGCTACATCACCCCATCGGAGAACTGGACGGCGAGCACTGCCGACGTATCAACTAGTGCAGATTCTGCAGCTGTTGATACGTCTCCTGATCTGTGTTGGGATGTATCAACTCAGAGACCAGTAGTAACTAGTGAAAAATCTGCACCCAAGACGTCAATAAAGAACTCTCCTACGGAGAGTTCTAAGAGAAGCTATATCCCTACGGGATATAGCGCCCACGCGCCAAGGGCGCGCGGGCGTTGGCGGACGCTGGAACCAGACCCCTACAACCCGCAGGAGGTTCTGTTCGGAGACGAGGACCTGCCCACGGTTCCGGCACGTAAGAGGGGAGAGCCCCATCCTGACAGCGGGATGGGTCTGGCTCTCGCGTTCGTGCGGGAGCTACAGCAGCACGCCCCTGATCTCCGTCGGGGGATCGACGTCGCCGACAGGGTCAAGCTCGCCGCCACCTTCAACCGGTGGAAGACCAATGGCACCAGCCCTGACACCATCCGGGCGATGATCCGGGCCTACGCCACCGTGCCCGGCTACCGGTCCGACGGACCGCCGCCGTGGCGCGACTTCCTGGCCAAGCGCACCTTGCTCCTGAGTCACGTCGAAAAGACGCAGCGTGACCGCCTCATGGACCCCGAAACCTACCGGCCTGAGGACTGGATGTCCGAATCCGAGCCGTGGCTCGACGAAAACGGTGAGTTCGACGAAGCCAGGTGGCGCGCCGAAATGCTTGCCGAATTCCGGAGGAAGAAGCGGTGATGACCGAGCGCACCATCAGCAGCCTGCCCGTTGCGTCCGGCGAGCCGGATTATCGGAGAAATCTCGCCCAGCGTGGTTTTCCGGCCAAGCACCTTGCCCGGGGCCTGAACACCTGGAAACCGTATAACGCCCCCTCAGAACGCGCCAGAGACGTTTGCACGGCCTTTGTGCAGGATTGGGTCAACCGTGTGAAGATCGGCCCTGACGATGCTCGTGAGCGCCTGGGAAAGGGCATTTTGCTCTGTGGGCCGCCCAGTACGGGGAAGACAGCTCTCGCGTGTGCCGTCGCCTACGAGATCCGCCGCCGTGGCGTTGGCGTCAGGTTCATCACGGCCGCGAATTTCGTTGCCGCGCTCGCTGAGGAGAACAAGTTGCGCGTTCAGGCCGATCGCGGGGAGCCGCGAGCCGTCGATCTGTTCTGGAGCATCAAAAACCTAATCGGCCAGATCAACCGGGTTCCGCTGCTGGTTCTGGACGATCTCGGACACGAGCACAGGACCGCTTCGGATATGGCACGGGACGAAATTCAGAGACTTCTCAGGAACCGCCACGCCGCCGCGAAGCCGACCATTGTGACCAGCAATTTCGCGCCTGAGGTTTGGCGCGAGCTGTACGGCACTGCGATGGCCGAATTCGCCTTCGAGGCATTCGACATCGTCACGCTTGGAGGAAAGGGGCTGCGCCGTGACCGCTGATTCCTACGTCCGGTTCTTCATGCGCAATGCCCTGATTCCGATCGACACACAACCTGATGTGTGCATAGAGGCAATCAACCGGATGGAACGGCTGATGGTCGCTGAGGCGTGGGATCAGGGTTTTTGGTTCAAGGAAACCTATCTGTTCGTCATCGATCGCGGTGTCGACGGAACGGAATACGCCGTTTATGGCCTTGGTTTCCCGCGTACGCGGATACTTTTGCTCGTTGATGCTGTGGAGTATGACGATGGAGCGTGGTGATATCAGCAATCAGCTGTATCCCCGGCTCCTGGTCGAGTGGGAGAACCTTCTTGGGATTCCTCCGCACCATGTTAAGTTCTGGAAAGACCCGTATCGCGTGCGCCGCAAATTCGGGTTGGGCAAAGATCCGCTGTCACGCTGGCAGCTGAATGAGCTGGTGGCGACAGCGATCACCAACCGGTCGTGGCTGGACAACCAGGAATACGAGGTGATCACGTTAGGCCCACCGGATTTTGCCGAAGCGCTGGCTGAGTACCTGGACCGGAAATCTGTACCGATCCGCAGAGTGTGGAGCTATGAGCCTGATGTCCTGGGCCGTCAGCTCATTACCATGCCTTATGTGGCGGCCGTGTACACGACCAACCCTCAGCACGCCTTGAAATACGGGCGATGGGGGCGTCTCGTCACTCCTGAGAACGTCAGGCAGATTGGGTATTTCTAAATGGACGTCGAAAACCTGCTGATCTCGCGTGTGGTGGCTGACGGCAAGCTCGGTCCGGCCGCGTGCATTACTCCGGATTGGTTTTCTGATCCTGCGTCTGCCCGAGTTTGGACGCTCATCCTGGAGCACACCAGTAAGTACGGCAAGGTGCCCAGCGTCGCCGCCGTGAAGGCGGATTATCCGACCTACAAATTGGTGCAGAGTCCGGAAGGGCTGGAGTACCTCACCGATCGGATGGTTCGGAACCGGTCTCTTGCGTTGCTCGAACGTGGGATCACGGAGGCCGCCCAACTCCATTTGGACGGGGACCTTGATCGGGTGATCGCCCGGCTGCACACGGCGCTTGCCGACGTGGCCAGGATGACGCCAACCGATCATGACATCAATCTGGCGACCAACGCAGACGAGCGTATGGAGCACTATCGCCAGCTGGCCAAGCTCGACGGTCGTCTGCGGGGGATTCCGTCGGGCTTCCCTGCGATCGATAACGCGCTGTCCGGTTTTGAGGCAGGTCAGCTGATCACCTTCGTCGGGCCGCCGAAGGTGGGGAAGAGCACGTCGCTTCTGCTCATGGCCAAGGCCGCCAACGAAAGCGGTTACTCGCCGCTTTTTGTCGGCTTCGAGATGTCGAACACCGAGCAATTCGAGCGGCTCGACTCCATCCGGGCTGGAGTTTCCCATACGCGTCTGAGGAACGGAACGCTCACCAAAACCGAGCTGG
>Ga0207866_1001810_pt1 | contig 18212 bp, 11 predicted proteins | sample HigsolmetaAR203D_FD_184835 | JGI IMG/M metagenome (GOLD analysis project Ga0207866, IMG submission 184835) | Ionic liquid and high solid enriched microbial communities from the Joint BioEnergy Institute, USA - AR20-3-D (SPAdes) (version 2) ...
GAGCCATGTCCGATTTCTCCTCCTTTAGAGTGATGCTTGGACAACACCATTCTAACTGAGGGAATTGGAACATGGCTCCCATGATTTTTAAAGGATTACCATTTTACACAATTATACGGACTCAACTCCAGAAGACCTTATTTGGCCGGAATTAGGAAATTTTTTGGAAAATTTATTCGAAATAACGTCTTTTATTTCCGTTACAATTTTTTCAGCGCCATTTTCAGCGAAATAAGGTCTCTCAGTTCCGTTATCGCGCCCACCGATATCCCGCCGGCCGTTCACGCTGGCTGATGCGCGCCGGCCATTGCCGTTTCGCGCGGACATTTTTTGATTTTTTCCTTTACAAAACGACCGTTCGTTAGGTATATTGAACCTATCAGAGTTGGCTAACTATTTTTAGTTATCCAGAAAATGTGTAGAAATTGTACAGAAATGGGGGGCTTGAATGACAACCAAGCAATTGATCATCCAGGCCGCCGCCCGCCTGTTTGCGGAGAAGGGTTACGAAGGCATGACCATGAAGGAAATTGCCAGGGAAGTCGGGATCAAGGCCCCGTCCTTGTATGCGTTTTTCGAAAGCAAGGAGGACATTTTCGCGCATATTTCCCGCAACGTCATGTCGGACCACCTGGAGCTGGCGCAGGCCTATTCGGAAGACTCGGACCTGTCAGTCAGGGAGCAAATGGAGCGGATGATGCGCATGATCATGAATTTTCAGCTGAAGGAAACTTTGCAGATGAAAATTTACATGCGCCTGCTGCTGTTTCCGCCGGAGGTTTTTCAGGTGGATCTGAAAACGGAGCTGCGCAAGCTGGAACAGGTGGAGCAGGAGCTGTTCAGCCGGATGTTCCAACGGGGCATCGAGAGGGGCGAGATCCGGCAGACGGACAGCGATGCGCTGGCCAAAACGCTGATCCTGATGATGGATGGCTGGTTTTGGCTCATGCAGAGGGTCGACGAGCAGGAATTCTGGGATCGCTTTGAAACGGCCTGGAATCAGTTCTGGGAAGGCATCAAGGCGTAATTTGAAGGGACGGCCGCCAGTTTACACGAAAGGAAAATACGCGAATGCGGATGCGGTGGGGAGTTATCATCTGCAGTTGGATGTTTGCCGGTTGGATTGTCGCCGGTTTCACTGCTTCGGCGGCCCATGCAGCCGGCCCCCAGGCGCGGGACGGAGTGCTGGATCTTCGCGGCGTCCATCTCGCCGGATACGGTCTCGTTGCGCTGGAAGGGGAATGGCATTTTTACGAACACACTTTTCTCATGCCTGATCAACTTCCTTCAACCGGGCCGTCAGAACACCGGGAGCAACTCGGTCAGCCGAAGCAGCTTGGACAGCCCGGGCATCGAGTGATCCATGCGCCCGCCACCTGGGGCTCCCAGCCGCTTTCGATGGGGGATCACGGGTACGGCACCTACCGGCTGACCGTCGTTCTGGCGGAAGAGGATGTCGGCAGGACGCTCGGACTCCGCATTCCTTCCATCGCATCCGCGCACGAATTGTACATAAACGGGAAGAAGGCCGCCTCGGCCGGCCGGACCGGCGTCTCCGCGCGCGAGATGACGCCCGCCGCCCTGCCGCAGACGATTTACTTCACGCCGGAAACCGCCGAGGTCGAGCTCGTGCTCCACGTGTCGAACTTCTCACAGCGCAAAGGGGGCATCTGGAGCGCGCTGAAGCTGGGCACGTCCGAAAACGTTTCAAAGGAAGTCCAGCAACGCCTGATTTTCCAGACGTTCATCGCCGCCGGTCTCCTGCTCATGGGCATTTTTCATGCCGGGTTCTATTTCATTCGCGCCAAGACATCTTCGCTTTTTTTCGGATTGGCCTGCCTCCTCCTGTTTCTCAGGAGCGTGTTCACGGGCGAGTTTCTCGCCAACCGGCTCGTCCCGGCCATTCCCTGGGAGTTGGGGGTCAAGATGGAGTACCTGGGCGTGTTTTGGGGCATCAGCTTTCTCCTGCTGTATTTTGACCGGCTGTACCCCGGCAACCTGAACCGGAAGCTGAGCCTCGGCCTGGCGCTCGGGATGATGGCCGTCACCTTGCCCGTGCTTGCGCTGCCGGCGCGGATTTACACCGAGTGGATGATCGTTTACATGATCGCGGCGCTCGCGCTCATATTTTACATCGTGTCTGGTCTCGTGCGAGCCGCGGCGCGGCGGCTGCCGGGCGCAAGGATCAACGTGGCGGCCGGACTCCTGTTCCTCCTGGCCGCGCTCAACGACATCCTGTATTACAATTTCGTGTTCCGGTCGATCGATCTCGTGGCTCTCGGCCTGTTCCTGTTCATTTTCACGCAGATGTTCATGCTTGCCCGGAAGTTTGCCGCGGCTTTCCGTGAAGCGGAGCGGCTCCGGGACGAGCTGGAAGCGACCAACACGAACCTGGAAAACATCGTGGGGGAACGGACCCGGGCGCTGCGCCAGTCCAACGAGAAGCTTAGGCAGTCGGAACAGGCGAGGTCGGATCTTCTCGGCGAAATCATCCACGAACTCCGGAACCCGCTCACTTCCGTCATCGGCTATTTGCGGCGGGTGAAGGACGGCGCCTCCGGGGAGGACCGGCGGATGATGGAAAAGCACATAGATGTCGCCTACCGCAAGGCGCAGCTGCTGGAGCATGTGGTGGATGACCTGCGCCAGCTGGCGCATCTCGGCCAGGACCGGATGGCGTATTCCTTCCAGCCCGTGGAAATGGAGACATTTCGCCAGACGCTTGAGCTGTCCTATGATTGGGAGTTCCTCGACCGGCAGGTGGAATTTGCCTGGAAGGCGCCGGAGGTGGCGGCAAAACAGCTCGTCCTGCAGATCGATCTGCAGCGGATGGAGCAGGTGTTCGCCAATCTTGTCAACAACGCGCTCAACCACACGGGTCCCGATGACCGGATCACGATCACCGGCCGGTATTTTGCCTTCGCCCGCGCCTGCGTCGTGTCGGTCCGGGATACGGGCACGGGAATCGATGAAAAAGACCGTCCGCACATCTTTGAACGATACTACCGGGCGGCGCGGATCGGGGGCGATTCGCGGGGCTTGACCGGCGGGATTTCCGGTTCCGGTCTGGGGCTCACCATCGCCAAGACCATCATGGAGGCGCATCGCGGAAGGATCGGCATGCGCAGCGAACCGGGCGCGGGAAGCGTGTTTTATCTCATTTTGCCTGTTGGGAGGAGGGCTTGATGATGAATGAGCAGCGGATCTTGATTGTCGACGATGATCCGGATATTCGCGGGCTGCTGGCGATGTTTTGCCGGGATCATCGCTATTGCCCGTGCGAGGCGGGGGACGGCGAGGAGGCGATGCGGCTGTTCCGCGCCTTCCAGCCCGATCTCGTGCTGCTGGACGTCGGAATGAAGGGACTGGACGGATTCGAGGTGTGCAAGCGGATCCGGCTGGAATCCGATGTGCCGATCATCTTTCTGACGAGCAGGCAGGAGAGCGAGGCGATCATCACGGGGCTGGAAATCGGCGGTGATGACTATATCATCAAGCCGTTCCAGCCGGAGGTGCTGCTGGCGCGGATCCGCGCGAACCTGCGCCGGTTCCGGATGGACCGGGGCAGATGCCTCGTGTTCAACGACCTGGTCATCGACCGCGAAACGTATGAAGCGCGGTACCAGGACCGGGTGATCCCGTTTATGGCCAAGGAAATCAAGCTGCTCATCTATCTGGCGGAGCGGCCGCGGCGGGTATACCACGTCGAGCAGCTGTACGCGGGCGTGTGGAACACCACCCCGGGCGATGTCCGCACCGTCATGGTCCACATCAGCCACATCCGGCAAAAGCTGCAGACGTATGCGCCCGGCACGGTCCGGATCGAAACGGTGAAGGGGATCGGCTACAGGCTTATCCCCTGCGCCGGATGAACATCTGAATTTCCATTTGCCTCCATCATCGTCCGGGCGTTGGGACTGAAAGAGATCGAAGGAGACACGTCCTTCTCCGATGTGAAGGACTCCGACTGGTTTGGCGCATCTGTCCGGAATGGCTGCCGTGTTCCGGCGGGCCTTCACACCCGCCCGTCGCCCCCGGGACCGCCGGGCAAGCTGTCGGCGGCGCCCTCCGAATCCCTCCCGGAGAACATGGTCCGGATCAGCTTCGTGTAAACCTCCATTTCCTCGTCACGGAAACAGCACAAATAGACGTTCATGACCACATCGGGATGTGCCTCCAGCCATTGGGAAACGGTCCACAGCGCGATGGAGGCCGCTTCGCGCAGCGGGTAGCCATACGCGCCCGTGGAAATGCCCGGAAACGCGATGCTGGTCAATCCGTGCTGCAGCGCCAGGTCCAGGGAGCGGCGGTAGCAGGACGCGAGCAGGCGCGCATCCTCCTCTTTTCCGCTGTAGATCGGTCCCACCGTATGGATGATCCGGTCGGCGTGGCGGATATTGTACGCCCCTGTGATTTTGGCCTCGCCGGTTTTGCAGCCGTTCAGTGTTCTGCACTCTTCCAGCAGTTTCGGCCCGGCCGCCCGGTGGATCGCTCCGTCCACTCCGCCGCCCCCAAGCAGGCTGTTGTTGGCGGCATTGACGATGGCTCCCACATGCATGTCCACCACGCTGCCCTTCACCACGGTGAAATGGGACTTCGGCCGATGCTCTGTCACCGCCCGGATCATCTTTCGGGTCAGCACCAGCTTCCGATCTCCGGGGTTGACAATCAGCCCCACGCAGTCCGGCGAAGTTTCCGCCTCTCGCATCAGTTCTTTCAGGGATATGCGGATGAAGGCGCCCTGGCCCTTCCCATTCGCCTCCTGATGCGGCAGCTCTTCGCTCAGCCGTTCCTCTTTCAACTGCGCCTCACTCGTGTAGACAGGGATGTAGTAACTCCCCGCCTCATCCGCGTACCATCTGCGGTACGTGACTGTTTCCTCAGGAAGTTGAGGTTGGTCCGCGGGCACAAGCATGTCCATGCCATGGTCCATCCATGCGCGGATGGCGTTGAACACCGGCACGGGCGACGCGTTTTCTCCCCCGTAATGCCAATTGAAGATGGCCCGTTCCAGTTCGCGGATGTACCGTTCCTTCTCCATGCGAGTTCCACCCCTGATCATCCATTGATTTCCCGAGTTCATGCATCGCTTTTCTTCCAGTATACATGTTTCAGTCTCCGCTGGGTATCATCGGGCGCGCGGCAGCCGCAGACTATTTTTTCTTGTGCTGGTTGGAGGATTCGGGTATGATGGGCATAACAGATCGATTGGATGCGATGATCAAGGAGGCCAGGATGAGCGAAACCGCAACGGAACTCCAGATGTTTGAGGATTTGAAGCCCGCGCTCACATCTTTCTGCTACCGGATGCTCGGATCCATCACCGACGCGGATGACGCGGTGCAGGAAACCGGCATTCGCGTTTGGCAAAGCTGGAGCACCTTCCGGCACGAATCTTCCTTCAAAACATGGGTGTACCGCATTGCCTCGAACATATGCCTGGACAAGCTGAGGCAGGCCAGGCGCCGGACGCTTCCCGTCGATTTTTCCGATCCGGCTTCCTCCATCCTGGAGCCGCCCCGTGAAACGTTGCCCGACTCAACCTGGATCTGGCCGGCTCCGGATGACTCCGCCACCCCGGAAGAAATCGCCGTGCGCAAGGACACCCTCCAGCTTTGCTTTATCGCTCTCTTGCAAACGCTTCCGCCCCGCCAGCGGGCCGTGCTCGTGCTGAAGGACGTCTTCGAGTTTTCTTCCCGGCAGATCGCGGAAACATTGGGCATGACGACGGCCGCGGTCAACAGCGCCCTGCAGCGGGCGAGGGACACATTGGAAAAAGCCCGGCTGCGCTCCGAGGAGATCAGCCGCTTTGACGCGGAGCCGGACCGCGAACTGCTCGCCAGATATATGGATGCCTTTGAACGCTTCGACATTCATGCGCTGGTCGAGCTGTTCCATGAGGAGGGCTGCATGTCCATGCCTCCTTTCCCGATGTGGGTGCAGGGCAGGGAGCGATTGTTCCGGTTTTTTACTCTGACGCGCTGGCATTGTGAAGGGTCGAAAATGTTTCCGATCACGGTGAACGGGGGCTACCCCGCTCTTGCCCAGTATGCGCCCGGGGAGGACAAAACCTTCCTTGTGCCGTGGGGCATCCATGTGCTGAACTTTCGGGATGGCAAAGTGTTTCACGTCCAGAACTTCATACACGCCGGATTGTTCGCGCGGGCCGGACTGCCGGAGAAAATCCGCCGGTGAATGATTGGATCATTGGACCGATGATTTTTTGCTTCACGATTCGTCTATAGTGATGAATCAACCAATTTGATGAGATGAGGTGTCATTGCCATGGAAGCAAATCAACCGGTCAAAGTCACAATCGAGGCGGTCATTCAGGCTCCGGTGGACAAGGTGTGGACCTTTTGGTCGGAGCCGGAGCACATCACGAAATGGAACCAGGCTTCGGACGACTGGCATTCTCCCTGGTCCAGGAACGATCTGCGCGCCGGGGGCAGGTTCGTGACCCGGATGGAGGCGAAGGACGGCAGCCAGGGGTTTGATTTTTCCGGCGTATACGACAAGGTCAAATTGCATGAGGAGATCGCCTACACGCTGGATGACGGGAGAAAGGTGGAGACATTTTTTACCGATCTGGGCGAGAGCACGAAGGTTGTGCAAACATTCGAAGCCGAAACGACCTTCCCCGTGGAATACCAGCGGGCGGGCTGGCAGGCGATTCTGGACAATTTCAAGAGATACGCGGAGCAATCGTGATCGTGACGGACACAGTTGGATAGCGGCAAACAAACGGTCGGCATGGACAATAGCGGCGCGGCGAAACCGAGACAGATGCTGCGGCGGTCCATGCCGGCCGTTCTTTTTGTCCTTCTCCTGGCCAACGAGCCCGCGCGACCGTGTTGGAATCATTGAAATATTTTCCGCATTCGGTATAATGAATTAGTTGAAACATTAATCAGACAGCAGCACAATCCGGAGGATACAATGGAGCAAAAAATACTGAAAAAGCCCGGATTTATCGCATACATCACGATCCTTTCGATGACCGCTCCGCTGGGAACGGATTTGAATTTGCCGGCGCTGCCGGAAATGACCGAATATTTCGGAACCACATCCACCGTGACGAGCTTGACGATCATGCTTTTTTTTGTGTTCATGGCGGTCGGCACCCTGATCATGGGGTCGATCAGCGACCGGTACGGCCGCAAGCCGGTGCTGTTTGTCAGTACGCTGACAGCCCTCGGCTTCAGCCTTGCCTGCGCCTTTGCCCCGAACATCGAGCTCCTGCTCGTCGCCCGTTCCATCCAGGCCTTCGGCGCGGGGGGCATGATGGTCATCGCCACGGCGATGGTGCGCGACTCGTTTGAAGGCCGGGAACTGGTCAAGGTGCTGTCGATCACCCATGCGATGATGATCATCGCCCCCATTTTGGCTCCGTCGATCGGCGCACTGATCCTCCGCTACAGCGACTGGCGCATGACCTTTATCGCGCTGGGACTCATCCTGACCGTATCCCTGTTCGGGATGCTGCTGCTTGAGGAGACGCTGCCCAAACAGAAGCGCAGCACCCGGGGCGCATTCCGCGCGATTCTGCAGCTGACGGAGGAGGTCAAGGATGTCCGGTTCGTCATGCTGCTCCTGGTGGGCGGATTCATCCTGTCGCCTTTCAAGGGATACCTGACCAACGCGTCCTATATTTATATTGAAGGATTTGGCGTATCGGAATCGGTGTTTGGCATCTACTTTGCCGTCTCCGCCGCGGTCAGCGCGATGGGTCCGATGCTGAACATGCGGCTGCAGCATGTCCCGGTGAAGCGCATTTTTGCCGTCGGGTACACGATCCTGTTTGTGTGCGCGGCGCTGCTCATGACCATCGGCAGCATGCATCCGCTCGTTTTTCTCATCTGTTTTATGCCGGTGGCCTTGCTGAACACCTTTTTCCGCCCGCTTATCTCCGGCATCATGCTGTCCATGAAGGACACCAACATCGGCGCCGCCTCCGCGGTCATGAACTTCGGCTTCACGCTGATCGGCAGCATCGGCATGCTGTTCGCGGCCCTGCCCTGGGACAGCTACATTCACGGCGTCAGCTACAATATTTTTGTGTTCGTCGGGCTGTCGCTCATCATCTGGATTGTTTCGCTCAAAACCAGGCTGCTGACATTCCCCGGGAAATCGGGGGAGATCGCGCCGGAATCCCGGGCAGCCGACAAGGCATCAAACCAAGAGGCCGGGTGACCCCGGCTTTTCGCCTGACATGACGGCATGTTTCACAGATTTTTTCATCCATCAAGGGAGGAGCAGCACATGCGGCCAGGTGAACCGCTCGGGTCTGTCAACCAGAACCATCTACCCGGGGAGCAGCAGCGGATCCTGAAGGAACTGCTGGACATCCGCCAGGCGTTGGACGAGGCGGCCATCGTCGCGATCACGGATGCGAACGGCGTGATCACCTATGTCAACGACAAGTTCGTGGAAATTTCCAAATACAGCCGGGAGGAACTCGTCGGCAGCACCCATCGGCTGGTCAACTCCGGGCATCATCCCCGCGCTTTTTTTCGCGACATGTGGAATACCATCCGGTCAGGACGGATCTGGACCGGAGAAATCCGGAACAGGGCCAAGGACGGTTCCATCTACTGGGTGAGCACCACGATCGTCCCCTTCCTGGATGAAGAAGGGAAGCCGTATCAGTACATCGCCATCCGCACCGATATCACCGCCCGTGTGCTCATGGAAAAGGAACTTCATGCCGCGTTGGAGAATGATTTTCAGCATACGATCCGGCAGCTGGCCAACCTCATTTTCAAAATCCGCAGGGACCCGAAGGGGTTGTTCCGGTTCGTGCTGGCCGAAGGGTTGCTGGCAAACCGCATGAAATTCACGACGGACAAGGTGCAGGACAAGGAAGTCGGGGAACTGTTTCCGCCCGAAACGGCCGAGGCGTTCACCAGACATATTCGGACCGCCTACCGGGGCGAGTACGTCCATTTCGAGCTCAACGTCGGGCAGAATGATTTGTTGATCCACCTTTCTCCCATCGTGAGCAGAAACCGGGTCAAGGAAATTGTCGGCACCGCCATCGACATCAGCAAACGGAAACAGGCGGAGGAAAAGATCAAGTACATGGCCTACCACGATCTGCTCACTTCCCTTCCGAACCGGGCCCAGTTTCTGGACCGGCTGGACGGCCTGATCGCCAGCGCCGCAAACAGCCGGGATGGGAACGGCGGTTTTGCCGTCATGTTTCTCGATCTGGACGGGTTCAAACGGATCAACGACACCCTCGGCCACATTGTCGGCGACGAGCTGCTCAAGTCCGTCGGCCAGCGCCTCCTGGCATCGATCAGCGACCGAGACGTCGCCTCCCGCTTCGGCGGGGATGAGTTCGCCATCCTGCTGCCCGATCTCGACGCCAGGGGGGCGGCTGAACGGGCCGGCAGGATCCTGGAGGCGATGGCGCAGAAATTTTCCATCAACGGGATGGAGGTCTATGTGAGTCCGAGCGTGGGCATCAGCCTGTTTCCGCGGGACGGCAGAACGGCGGACCTGCTGATCAAGCATGCGGATGCCGCCATGTACTATGCGAAGTCGACGGGCAAGAACAGGTACCAGTTTTTCCACTCCACCATGATCGAAAGCATGAAGCAAAAGCTGCTGATGGAGTCCTCCCTGCGCAAGGCGGTGGCGGAACGCCAGCTCAGCCTGCATTACCAGCCGCAGATCGACCTGACGCAGAACCGGATGATCGGGGTCGAGGCGCTGATCCGCTGGGAGCATCCCGAGAAGGGGATGATTCCCCCGGCCGAGTTCATCCCGGTGGCCGAGGATACGGGACTCATCGTGCAGATCGGCGAATGGGTGCTGCGCGAGGCGTGCCGCCAGAACAAGGCGTGGCAGGAGGCCGGATACGAGCCGATCACGATGGCCGTCAACATTTCCCTGCGCCAGATCCAGGCGAGCGATTTTGTCGACATGGTGCGGTCGATTCTGGAGGAAACGGGACTCGATCCGCAGTATCTGGAACTGGAAATTACGGAAAGCGTCGCGTCCGACGTCCAGATCACGAAGCAGGTGCTGCTCGAGCTGAAACATATCGGGGTGAAGGTGAGCATCGACGACTTTGGTTCGGGATACAGTTCCCTGAGATATTTGAGCGAGCTGCCGATCAACAAGCTGAAAATCGACCGGGTGTTCATTCATGAAATGAACATCAAGAACAAGGCTGTGATCAACGCGGTGATTGCCCTGGCCAGAAGCCTGGAGCTGGAGGTGCTGGCGGAAGGGGTGGAGACCGACGGCCAGATCGATTTTCTGAAAAATCTGGACTGCGCGCTCGTGCAGGGATACCGGTTTTTCAGGCCGATGCGGCCGACCGAGCTGGAGGGGCTGTTCCAGGCCGGGTAGCCGGGTCAGGTGGAGCCGGCGGCTTCACAAGAGGGCGAAGAGGGGGAGATGGATGAAGCGGTTGTCTGGAAAAACATCCGACCGGATCCAGGCCAACCTGGAAAAAATCGCGGAGCTGTTCCCCCATGTGGTCACGGAGGCGGCGGACGGGCGGGGCGGCGTGCGGCGGGCGGTCGATTTCGATCTCCTGCGCCAGGAGCTGTCCGATGTTCTGGTGGAAGGGCCGGAGGAGCGCTACCAGCTGATGTGGCCGGGCAAGCGGGAAGCGATCCTGCACGCCAACACGCCGACGGACAGGACGCTGCGCCCGGTCCGGGAAGACAGTGAAGACTGGGACCATACGCAAAATGTGTTCATCGAGGGCGACAACCTGGAAGTGCTGAAGCTGCTCCAGGGATCGTACCTGGACAAGGTGAAATGCATTTACATCGATCCTCCCTACAACACGGGCAAGGATTTTGTTTACAGGGACAGGCATGCGGTGGCGGACCGGGAGTACCGCAAGAGGACCGGGCAGGCGGACGAGGAGGGAAACCGGCTCGTGGCGAATCCCGAGACCGGCGGCAAGTTCCACAGCGAATGGCTGACCAGCCTGTACGCGAGAATCAAGGCGGCGAGACCCCTGCTGAGCGACGACGGGGTCATGTTCATCAGCATTGACGACCACGAGGTCGAGAACCTGATCAAACTGTGCAAGGAGCTGTTCGGCCCGGACAACTATGTTGCCACCCTCGTCTGGGAAAAGAAAAAGAAGGGCGCGTTCCTCGACGCCAACATCACAAACATCAAGGAGTACATCCTCGTCTGCTGCAAAAACCGCGACAAATTCGCCGGGCTCATCGGCGAGATCAACGAAGAAGAGGAGACGTATCCCTGCATCAAGACGACCAACGCCCGGGGCGTGCGGGTCGTTCCGGCGGGCGTCCCGAGCAAATACCGGGAAAAGGATTTCACGGTGGAGGCGGGCACCCGGATCAGCTCCGGCAACATGGAGCTCGTGCTGCTGGATCCGATGGTGGTGCGGGACGGCGTGCTGGCTCTTGACATGCGGATCGACAGCAACTGGATCTATTCCCAGAGCGCCCTGAACGAATTTGCCCGGAACAACGAGCTGTACATCACCCAGGATTTGTACGTGAGACGCCGGGTGACGGAATCCCGCCGGAAAAAGCTGAAGGACATCCTGTTCCGCGTCGGGGACGGCAACGAGGCGGGCAGCCGGTACCGGCGGTCGGACAACCTGTTCGCCGACGGATGGGGGACGAACGAGGACGGCAACGAGGAGCTGCACAAACTGCTGGGCATCCAGAACCTGTTTGATTATCCGAAGCCGACGAAGCTGATCGCGAAGCTGTTGTATTCCCTGTACGACAGCGACTGCATCATCATGGACTTTTTTGCCGGATCGGGGACGACGGCCGACGCGGTCATGCAGCTGAACGCCCTCGACGACCCGCCGGGCAGACGGAAATATATCCTCGTCCAGTTTCCCGAATCCCTTGACGAGCGGCTGGAGGGGATCGACGCCCGGGGCAGGCGGACGATTCAATCCTGCATCCGCTTTCTGGACAGCATCGGCAGGCCGCATCTGCTGACGGAGATCGGAAAGGAGCGCATCCGCCGCGCCGCGAGGAGGATCCGGGAGGAAACCGGAGCCTGCATCGACTACGGCTTCCGCGTCTTCCGCCTCGACTCCTCGAACATGAAGGATGTCTGGTATGCGCCGGACCGGCTGGGACAGGGCGATCTTGCGGATCTCGTTTCCCATATCAAGGAGGACCGCACCGGAGAGGATTTGCTCATCCAGGTCATGCTGGAGCTGGGGCTGGAGCTGTCACTGCCGATGGAGACGCGTCTGATGGAAGGGAAAACGGTGCATTATGTCGCGGGGAACTCCCTCGTCGCCTGCTTCGACCATGACGTGCCGGAATCGGTGATCGAGCGGATCGCCGCGGACAAGCCTCTGAGGGCCGTGTTCCGCGACTTGAGCTTCCCTGACGATGCCGCCCGCATCAACCTGGAGGAGCGGTTCAAACTTCTGTCGCCCGGAACGGACATCCGGGTGCTGTGAACCATGATGCGAAGGATGCGACATCACTGCCGGGGAGGAAGGACCATGCGAAGGCTGACCATGAAATCGGCGGATCTTGTCCGCGGCAACCTGGACATCATCGCGGAGCTGTTCCCCCATGTGGTCACCGAAGCGGCGGACGGGAGGGGCGGCGTGCGGCGTGCGGTCGATTTCGATCTCCTGCGCCAGGAGCTGTCCGAAGTTCTCGTGGAAGGGGAGAGCGAGCGGTACCAGCTCCTGTGGCCGGGGAAGAAGCGGGCGATTCTGAACGCCAACACGCCGACGGACAGCACCCTGCGCCCGGTCCGGGAAGACAGCGTGAACTGGGACACGACGCAAAACGTGTACATCGAGGGAGACAACCTGGAGGTGCTGAAGCTGCTCCAGGAGTCGTACCTGAACAAGGTGGATCTGATCTATATAGACCCGCCGTACAACACCGGAAACGATTTTTTGTACCGGGATGACTTTGCGGATTCGGCCAAGCAGTATCTGGACGACTCCGGACAGGTGGACGGGGATGGAAACCGCCTGTTTCTGAACGCGGAGTCGAGAGGCAGATTTCACAGCGACTGGCTGACGATGATGTACGCCCGGCTGAAAATCGCCCGAAACCTGCTCAAGGACGACGGAGTCATCCTCGTCAACATCGACGAGAACGAGGCGGCCAACCTGCAAAAACTGCTCGGCGAACTCTTCGGCGAGCAAAACGAGCTTGGCGTCATCGTCTGGGACAAAAGAAACCCGAAGGGAGACGCCCGGGGCATCGCCTGTCAGCATGAGTACATCATCGTCTACGCCAAGCATGCGGACACCTGCCTCGCCCACCGGGACATCCGCCGTCCGAAGAAAAACGCGGAAAAAATCCTCGCCAAAGCCCGGCAGCTGTTTGCCCGCATCGGCCCGTCCTACACCCTGGAGGACGCCAACCGGGAGTTTGCCGCCTGGCTCCAGGCGCAGAACGATTTCAGCGCCGGCGAAAAGGCGTACAACCGGATCGACGAAAACGGAGATGTGTACCGTCCCGTCTCCATGGCCTGGCCGAACAAGAAAAAGGCGCCCGACGAATACTTCATCCCGCTCATCCATCCCGTGACGCGAAAGCCGTGTCCGGTTCCCGCGCGAGGTTGGAGAAACCCGCCCGCCACGATGCGAAAGCTGCTGGAAGAAGGACGGATCCTGTTCGGAGAAGACGAGACGACGATTCCGAACCGGAAATATTTGCTGAAGGAAAACATGGATGAAAACATTCCGTCTCTGCTCTATTACGGCGGCAGCGACGAAGACCTGCTGGACCGGCTTGGCATCCCGTTCGACACGCCGAAGGTGGTGGACATCGTCAAGGAGCATATCCGCTCCTTTGCCGGGAAAGACGCCCTCATCCTTGACTTCTTCTCCGGCTCCGCCACGACGGCGCACGCGGTCATGCAGCTCAACGCGGAGGATGGCGGCGCTCGCAGGTTCATCATGGTCCAGCTGCCGGAGCCGGTGGACGAGCGTTCCGAAGCGTTCAGGGCGGGCTTCCGCACCATCTGCGAAATCGGCAAGGAGCGCATCCGCCGGGCGGCGAAGATGATCCGGGAGGAAACCGGAGCCAATATCGATGACGGGTTCCGCGTGTTCCGTCTCGATTCCTCAAACATGAAGGACGTGTATTATGCGCCGGATCAGGTGGGGCAGGGCGACCTCATCGATCTCGCCACCAACGTGAAGGAGGACCGCACCGGAGCGGACCTGCTCATCCAGGTCATGCTGGAGCTCGGGCTGGAGCTGTCGCTGCCGATGGAGAAGCGGCAGATCGAAGGGAAAACGGTGCACTATGTCGCGGGGAATTGTTTGGTTGCCTGCTTTGAGAGTGACGTGCCGGAATCCGTCATTGAGCGGATCGCTGCGGACAAGCCTTTGCGCGTTGTCTTCCGGGATTCCGGCTTCGCCGACGACTCCGCCCGCATCAACGTGGAGGAGCGGTTCAGGCAGCTCTCGCCCGGTACGGACATCCGGGTTTTGTAGCGGAAACAAACGCATCGAGCGGACACAAACGCATCGAAAGGAGGCGGCGCGCAGGTGAAAATCCGGTTCAAGCATCAGCAGTTCCAGCTGGACGCGGTGAAAAGCATCGTCGACTGCTTCGCAGGGCAGCCGAAGGAGCACGCCCGCTTCACCCTGGATCGGGGGTCGAGGCAGCGGCCGCCGCAGATGCAGGTGGAATGGGGGATGGATCATCCGGACGGACAGGCCGCGCACGTCCTGCAGGCCGACGTCAGCTTCCGAAATCCTCCCATCCAGCTGACGGACCGCGAGATCCTGCAAAACATCCAGCAGGTGCAGAGAAACAACGGCCTGCACGTTTCCAGCCAGCTGGCGAAGGATGCCGGCAGCCCGTCCAACCGGTGCAACCTGACCGTCGAGATGGAAACCGGCACGGGCAAAACCTACACCTACATCCGCACCATGTTCGAGCTGTACAGCAAATACGGATGGGGCAAATACATCGTCGTCGTTCCCTCCATCGCGATTCGCGAGGGCGTGCTCAAATCGTTTCAGATGACCGAGGACCATTTCATGGCCGAATACGGCACGAAGGCCCGGTATTTTGTGTACAATTCCCGGCAGCTGCACCGGATCGGGTCCTTCGCCAGCGATGCCGGCATCAACGTCATGATCATCAACTCCCAGGCGTTCAACGCCCGGGGCAAGGACGCCCGGCGGATTTTCATGGAGCTGGACGATTTCGCCAGCCGCCGCCCGATCGATGTCCTTGCGGATACGAACCCGATTCTCATCATTGACGAGCCGCAGTCGGTGGAGGGCAGGCAGACGAAGGAAGCGCTGAAATCGTTCCGGCCGCTGTTCACCCTGCGCTACTCGGCGACCCACCGCGAGGAATACAACAAGGTGTACCGGCTCGACGCCCTGGACGCCTACAATATGAAGCTGGTGAAAAAAATCAGCGTGAAGGGCATTTCAATGAGGGGGACGAGCGGCACCGACAGCTATCTGTACCTGGAAGGCATCGAGGTGAGCCCGAATCATCCTCCTGTCGCCCGGCTGGAGTTGGAAGTGCGGACGAAAACAGGCGTTGTGAAAAAAACAAAAACAATCCGCCACAACGACGACCTGTACCAGCTGTCCGGCGAACTGGAGCAGTACCGGGGATACCGGGTGGCGGAGATCAACGGGCGGACGGGCAGCATCAGCTTCATCAACGGGGTGACCCTGTACGCCGGGGATGTGCAGGGAGATGTGGGCGAGCTGCATTTCCGGCGCATCCAGATCCGGGAAACGATCCGGTCCCATTTCGAGAAGGAGCGGGCGCTTTTCAGGCGGGGCATCAAGGTGCTGTCGCTCTTTTTCATCGACGAGGTGGCCAAATACCGGCAGTACGGCGAGGACGGAGCGGAGCTCAACGGCATTTATGCGGACATGTTCGAGAAAGAGTACATGGCGATTCTCCATGAACATCAGTCTTTGTCCACCGATGATCCCTACATCCGGTACCTGAACCGGATTGACGTGAAGGAGACGCACAAGGGCTATTTTTCCATAGACAAAAAAAGCAACCGTTTCGTCGACCCGCGATTGTCGGCGCGGGAAACCGATTCCGACGATGCCGACGCCTACGACCTGATCATGCGCGACAAGGAGCGGCTGTTGAGCCTTTCCGAACCGACCCGGTTCATTTTTTCCCACTCCGCGCTCAAGGAAGGGTGGGACAACCCGAACGTGTTTCAGATCTGCACGCTGAAGCACAGCGATTCCGCCATCAAGAAGCGCCAGGAGGTCGGGCGGGGTTTGAGGCTCTGCGTCAACCAGGAGGGCGAGCGGATGGATGCGAGCGTGCCTGGCATCGACGTCCATGAAATCAACGTGCTTACCGTCATCGCCAGCGAATCGTACGAGGAGTTCGCCAGGCAGCTCCAGAGCGAAATCGCCGAAGCGCTGTCCGAGCGGCCGCGCCGGGCGAACCGGGACTTTTTCCTTGGCAAGGTGCTGCGGAACGTCCGCGGCGAGCGGCTGGAACTGGACGATCATTTGGCTGGCCTTCTGGTGCATGACTTCATCCGGCTCGGGTATGTGGACCGCCAGTACCAGCTGACCGACGCCTGGTTCCAGGCGGTGGAAAGCGGGCGGATGCAGCTGCCGGAGGAACTGCGCGGGTTCCGGGAGCCTCTCATCGAACTGGTGAGCGGAATCTATACCGAAGGCCGGGCCAACCTGGCGGAAAACGAGCGCAACAAACTTTCGCCGGTTCCGGTCAACCGGAATGTTTACCGCAAGGAGTTCCAGGAGCTGTGGAAGCGGATCAACCGGAAAACAGTGTACACCGTCCGGTTTGACTCCGGGGAGCTGATCCGGAAGTGCATTGAGGCGCTGGACCGGCAACTCGTCGTTCCGGCCGTCCGATACACCGTGCACCACGGCGAAATGGGCCGGATTGAGGACCGGCAGCAGCTGCGGGAGGGAGCGGCGTTTCAGTCCCGGGAAACGCGGACGGATTCCGTGGATGTGAAGCCGGTGTACCGGGTGAAGTACGACCTGATCGGCAAGCTGGTGGACGAGACAAGGCTGACGCGCAAAACGATCGTCGCCATTCTGACCGGCATCCGGGAATCGACCTTCCTGCAATTCCGCGTCAATCCGGAGGAATTTCTCATCCGCGCCGCCCGGATCATCAACGAGCAGAAGGCGGCGGCGGTCATCGAGTCCATCACCTACGACGTGCAGAACGACACCTTCGAGGCGGATCTTTTCACCAAAAACACCCTGTTCGGCCAGCTCGGGGAAAACGCGATTCCCGCCTTCAAGCACGTCTGCGATCACGTCTGCGATTTTGTGGCGACGGATTCGCAGGTCGAGAGCGACTTGCAACCGATGCCCGGTAATCTCGCCGAGCGGTTGGAAGCGAGCGGCGAGGTGCAGGTGCAGGTGCAGGTGTACGCCAGGCTGCCGCGCGGGTTCTTCATCCCGACGCCGCTCGGCAACTACAACCCGGACTGGGCGATCGTGTTCCGGGAAGACGGGGTCAGGCACATCTACTTCATCGCGGAGACGAAGGGATCGCTGGAGTCGCTGGAGCTGCGCGAGGTGGAGAAGGCGAAACTCGAATGCGCCCGTCGCCATTTCGCCCGCCTCAACACGGATCGGCTGAAATATGACGTCGTCGACAGCTACGAACAGCTGCTGGCCCTGATCCGCGGCTGATCTGCGAATGATCCGCTGCAATAAAGGATCTGTCACCGCCCGTGCTACGAGCGCCGCGAGAGAAGTAAAATGCTTCTCTCAGCGTTCGGAAAGCTGCCACCGGCGCCGTGAGAGAAGCAAAATGCTTCTCTCAGCGTTCGGAAAGCCGCCGCCGGCGCCGCGAGAGAAGCAAAATGCTTCTCTCAGCGTTCGGAAAGCCGCCGCCGGCGCCGCGAGAGAAGTAAAATGCTTCTCTCAGCGTTCGGAAAGCCGCCGCCGGCGCCGTGAGAGAAGCAAAATGCTTCTCTCAGCGTTCGGAAAGCCGCCGCCGGCGCCGCGAGAGAAGCAAAATGCTTCTCTCAGCGTTCGGAAAGCCGCCGCCGGCGCCGTGAGAGAAGCAAAATGCTTCTAGAATAAAAAGTGGACACCCTCCGATGGATTAACGGATAATGAACCTATACCTAATTGGGGGTGTTCACCATGGGTGAAACCAAGCAACGCTACAGCGAAGAATTCAAGAAGCAAGCCGTAAAGTACATTCAGGAACAAACAAAATCCGTCAACGACATTGCGGAAGAGTTGAACATTCCTGCAGCCA
>Ga0207866_1001811_pt1 | contig 18199 bp, 16 predicted proteins | sample HigsolmetaAR203D_FD_184835 | JGI IMG/M metagenome (GOLD analysis project Ga0207866, IMG submission 184835) | Ionic liquid and high solid enriched microbial communities from the Joint BioEnergy Institute, USA - AR20-3-D (SPAdes) (version 2) ...
CCTCCAAGGTTCCTCGAAATCCACCCTGGAGCATAGATACACGCCATTTTGCGTATGAATGCCCGAAAATCCAGTCTACTCAAGGGATGACGGGCATTTCATTTACCTAGCAACTGTCGAACTCGGGAGGGCAGGCATCTGTTTCTGTATTTTAAGGATCAGGAATACTACTTCCTTGCCTCCCCGGAGTTTGAATGACACAAATAAAAAGCCCGCCGGAGAGACTCCAAAGAGTCCCTCGCCGGCAAGCGCGTGCCAGCTGCCATGCCTCGTTCGTGTCAGGCCGTCGGAGCCTTCACATCGGGTCCGCCAATGCTCTGCCGCTTTTGCAGGACAGCCGGCGCGCTTTCCTTGATGCCGAAGGCGCACAGGAAAACGACAACCGCGGCGGCGATCGGCAGCCAGAAGGCGGCGGTCAGCCCGTACATGTCGGCCAGAATGCCGGAGACGATCGGCGCGATGCTGCCGCCCACCACTTCGCTGACAAACAGCATCGTGGCGATGGCCGAGGCGGCAAACACGCGCGGCGCCGATTCCCCGGGGATGACGGCGATCGCCAGCGGCTGGTAACCGTTAGCAAAGCCGAACAGGATGACGCTGATCAGCAGGAACAAAAAGTTGTCATAGAACAGCATGTATCCGATCGGCAAAAAGATGGCGAAGAACGAAAATACGATCAGAGTCGGCTTGCGCCCGATCCGATCGGAAATGGCCGGCGCCACCACCTGCCCGGCAAAGAACATGAAGCCCATCAGGCTGAGCAACAGGCCGATAGTCGCATCGCCAAATCCGGACATCTGCGCCAGAACGGTCGGAGCGAAGGTGCCGATGCCGACCATGAACATCAGGTTGCAGATGGCGATGATGACGCTGAGCCAAATGTTGCGGATCCGGAACATCCGGAAAAATTCCTGGCGGGTCGGCTTCCTCGATTGTTCCTGCCCGCCATGCCCGCCGCTCGTGCCACGACCACCCTGCCCGCCATGCCCGTGTCCGGCCTGCCCGCCTTCCACGTGCAGCCCCGGTTTTCGAAGCGCTTTCATCAAAATGAAGCCCATGATGATCGCCGGCACTGCCGCGATGTAGAACGTGGAACGCCAACCGAGCGAGGTGGCCAGCGCTATGGTGATGATCGGAGCAAGGGCGCTGCCGAACAGGTTGGAGGCGCTCTGCACGATGCCCATGTTCAACCCCCGGCGTTTCGGTTGCGATTCCGAAATGACAAAGGAGTGGATGAGCGGAATGACCGGCCCTTCGGTGAATCCCATAAACGCCCGGATGAGCAGCAGGGAACCGATGCCGCCGACAAATCCGCCCAGCAGCGTGGCCACCCCGAACAGCATGATGAAGGTGATGAGCATGCCTTTTTTGGCTCCGAGAAAGTCGGAAATGTAGGAAAACACCGCGGTGGAAATGCCGAAGGCGATGCCCAGGATGCCGACGGTCAGGCCGATCTGCGTGTTGTTCAGGCCGAGGTCCGGAGCCATGTAAGGAAACAGGTACGTGATGTTCAGCCGCTCGAAAAACACCAGGCCAAAAACAATGAACATCATCAGGACGAGCCGGTTTTCATACGTCCAGAGTCCGCTTTTCTTGTTCGACATGTTCGTTTTTCACCTCTTCATTAGGATAATATGGCGACCGTTTGACAGCGCTCCCACTTTCCGTATTCGCGCATCCCCCCTCTTGCAAATTCACACGCAGTCCGCACGAATTCCGCATAAAACACGCACGAATCCGCACGAAAACCGAAACCTGCGCAACATCCGAGCGGACCAGCGCCGGCCAACGTTTCCGCCGGCCGGCGGGCCCTCCGCATTTCAATACTCCATGCTGACCGGCACACCCAGCTCCAGCTTGCCAAAAATTTCCCCCACCCAATCGAAATTGAACGCCATGTGCTGCGCTCCGGAATGGACATCGCGCCAGAAATGCTGCAGCAGATGGCTTTCCCTGGACGACTGTGCCCCGCTTGTCATGAAGATGGCTTCCATGACTTCCGTGCACAGCTGGGTGCAGTACGCATAGTTGCAGCGCATGCGCACCCGGTCCCGATATTCGAGGGGCGAGTTCTTTTCCACAAAATCCAGCGACTGCTGCATCAGCGCCTGGGCCGCTTCCAGCTTCACATGATACTGGGCCAGCCGGATCTGCTGCTGGGACTGTTCCGCGACCCGCATCCCGCCTCTCGTTCTGCCCTTGCCCACGACCTGTTCCTTCCAGATTTCAAAAGCGCCCAGGGTCGATCCCAGGATCACGGAGGCGATCGTCGCCGGCATGACGGCAGACAGCTGAATGCGGTACAGCGGAGATTGGTTCACCAGCCCGCCGGGGGAAATTCCCTTCTCATTCCACGGATCCAGCTCCATAGTCCGGTGATCCGGAATAAAGGCGTCCTTCAGGACAAACGGCTTGCTGCCCGTTCCCTTCATTCCGATCACATACCAGTCGTCGTGAATCGTCATGTCGCTTCTCGGCACGAGAAAATAATGCATTTTCCTGCTGCAGTCCGGCTGCGGCACCAGAAGCTGGATGAGCGCCCAGTCGCTGTGATCAATGCCGGAGGAAAAGCCGAAGGTTCCGCTTAGCCGCCAGCCGCCGTCCACCCGCTCAATTTGCATATCCGGACCGGGATTGAGGGAGGAGGCGATGGTGGCATCGGGATTGCCTTGCCATACATCGGCCTGCCCCTGCTCCGGCATGAAGGCCGTCATCCAACTGTGCAACACGAGCAAGGCGTAGCACCAGCCGGCGGAAGCGTCCGCTTTGGCCACCTCAACGGCGGTGGCCGAAAAGGTTTTCCAGCTCAGCTCGTATCCTCCCCACCGTTTCGGCATGAGGGTGCGGATCAGCCCCGAGCGTTTGATTTCCTCCACCGTTTCCTGGGGCTGCCTGCGCAGCTCTTCCGACAGCTTCAGCCGGGATCGGATCGGGGCAAACAGGCTTTTCGCCCGCTCCATCGCTTCTTCACTGGTCAATGTTTGCACGGTGTTGAACATTTTTTCTTTCTCCCTTCTGCCGTCATTCGCCCGCTACGACAATGCGGGTTTCGATGGCGCCGATGCCGCCGATTTCCGCACGCACCACGTCTCCGGCTTTCAAAAATTTCCCCTGCGCTTCCCCGACACCTCCCGGAGTGCCTGTGCAGATCACATCCCCCGGCTCCAGTGTCATGATGTCCGACAAAAACGCCACCAGATCCTGCACGGTGAACAGCAGCTGCTCCGTGTTGGAGCTTTGCCGCAGCTCGCCGTTGACTGTGAGAGAAATCGGAAGCGTCTGCGGATCGGGAATTTCATCGGAGGTCACCAGATATGGACCCATCGGCAGGCTCTTGTCCAGCGTTTTTCCCTGGAGCCACTGGATCGTCCGCTTTTGCATGTCGCGCGCGGTGATGTCGTTGACGACGGTATATCCGGCCACGTAATCAAGCGCCTCTTCCTTGCGGATCCCCTTTCCCCTTTTTCCGATGACGGCGGCCAGTTCCGCTTCATAGTCCAGCTTTTGCGTCAGCCTCTCATTCAGCGGAAACTCGTCATAGGGACCGGCTACAGCCGTGGCGTATTTGGCAAAAATGATCGGAAACTGCGGAAAATCCCTCTTCATCTCCAGAATGTGGTCCTTGTAGTTGAGTCCGACGCAGATGATCTTGCGCGGCGCAGGCACCGGAGCGCCCAATCGCACTTCTTCGAGGGAGTACACCCCTTCCGCGCAGCGGTTTTCCCGGGCAAATTGAACCGCTTCCATCGCCGCCTGCAGGGCGGGCTTGCCGAGTTCCAGCAAACAGACCATGTCCTCAGGCAGCAGGGTGGCCGCGACCATCAAAGCCCGGTCCGGATCGACGCCTCCGGCCCGCAGTTTGGCCGCATACACGCTCCTCAGGTCGATCAGTCTTGTGTCATCCAGCAGAGCGCCGGAACGCATCGGCTGCGATCCGACCGCATATGTGAGCAATTTCATGGAATCACCCTCGTTTCTCTGTCTTTCCGTCTCGGTTTCAGCATAAAGGGTGAGAAATTATTTGTGAAATAGACATCCATGCTGTCAGAAATCAAAAAAACTTATTAAAACACCCACGAAAGTGACGCAGGCCTCCGAAGCTTATTCCGAGTCCTTTCGCCCGGTCATGCGCAGCCTGGCCGACGTCAGCAGCATCACCACGCCGACTCCCGCGCAGAACAGCGCCAGCACCTGCAGCAGCGGGGTTCCTGCCAGCGCCCACCAGCGGGGATGCGACATCCATCCGGCCTCTCGGGCCTTTCCTCCCGGCATCCGGGGGGATGCTTCGCATCGCCAGCACAAAGGCGGCCAGGATGACGGGAAAATTGATCATGAATATGGCCGGCCAATCGCCTGCATCGATCAGCAGTCCTCCGATGAAAGGCCCGATTGCCGCAGAGCCGGAAGCAAATACGGACAAAATGCCGAGGGCGTGCGCCTGCTTTTCCCCGATCTCCTGCCGGATGATCCCCATCCCCGCCGGCATGAGTGTGGACGTGCCGACCGCCTGCACCATGCGAAACACCAGCAGCCAGCCAAAGCCCGGAGAAAACGGAGCGGCGATGGAGGAGAGCGTCACCAGCAGCAGGCCGATGAGAAAAAACTTTTTCCGCCCGTATTATGTCGCTCAGTTTCCCCATGATCGGATTGGCGATGGCGCTGGCCAGGTAATAGGTGGCAATCAGCCAGGAAATTTCCTGCAGCGAGACGGAAAAATATTGCTGGAGCCGGGCGAACGCCACCGAAATCATCGTTGTGTTCAGCGGGTTCAGGAGAGTGCCCAGGCCAACGGCCGTAAGGAGAAGCCCCTGGCTTGATTTCTTGCTGTTCCCTTGCGCGCTGTTCATATGCCCTCAAGCCTCCCGATTCCCTGCCGGATCATGTCCGCGCCATGCCGGGGCGCTGCATGAACAGCGTTGCAAGGCATTCATGCAGCGCCCGGAACGTCAATGGTTCGCGTCAAATTCCGCTTTGTATTTCCCGTTCAGCTGCCTGAGCGTTTCGATCACCGTCCGGCCGGGCAAACCGAGATCTTCCGTTTCCTTGATCCATGTATCCCACACCTTCGAAGCGGAGCCGTTCAGTCCGGCCAGCTGTTCGTACTGTTCCTCCGTCGGCTCCACGAACGCAACGTTGTATTCCCCGAACTTCTTCATGGACTCCTCCGTGCCGGCCACCTCATACATGTTGTAGAAATTGTCCGGCTGGAAATTGTTGCGGATGTCCGTAATGATGGCGCGATCCTCTTCCGACAGGCTGTTCCACACTTTTTCGCTCATGCCTATGATGCCCGGCCCGCCGGCAAAGGGCAGTTTCCATACGGATTTGACCAGTTCATGAATCCCGTTGGTGGCCGCCGCTTCCAGATTGGCGATGATGCCGTCGGCCGTCCCCCGGTTGATGGCCTCGTATGCCTCCACCGTCGGGATGCCAACGGGCACAGCGCCGATCTCGGACAGCAGAACCGATATCGGGCGGGAAACGGCTACGATGCGCATGCCTTTCATGTCTTCAAAGGAGCTGATCGGCCGAACGGTCATCAGATACATCTGCGGCTGCGCGTAATGACCGATATCCACCACGCCGACCTTTTTCAGTTCCTCCTTCATTTCCGGCACGGTATCGAACAGTTCGGTCAACGCCTTCGTGCCGATCCAGCTGTTGTCGTACAGGGCCGGGTTGGCAGCGGCGGTGGCGAGCTGCAGGCGGCCGGACTGGTTGCCCGGATTGATCAGCGCCACGTCGGCGATGCCAGTGCTCAGCGCGTCGACCACGTCGGTGACGGGAGCAAGGGTGCCCTGATAATAGCGCTCAAACTGGATCCTTCCCTCTGTCCGCTTCTCGATCTCGTCCAGGAACGCATCGAACGAATCCGACATCCTGCCCGGAGGCGTATGCGTGCTGGCCTTCAGCACGAGAGGCTTGACGGACTGCGTGGAAGACTGGCTCCCTCCCGAGGTTTCCCCGCTGCCGGACGAACTTCCGGAGGAAGATCCTCCGCCCGAGGACGATCCGCCGTTTGACGAGGCGCAGCCGGCAAGGAGCAGCACGGCAAGGATCAGGACAAAAATGGTTTTCATTTTTCGCATGTTTCAAGACCTCTTTTCATGAATTTTGTTTTGTTTTGTTTCTAAAAATCCATGATTTCACATGAGCGAAGGCAGGAATGTAATGATTTGCGGAAACAGGAGGAACAGCGCAATGATGACCAGGTCCGCCGCGATAAACGGATAGCTGCCCTGGTAAATGTCCTTCAGTTGGCTGCCCGGGTTGGTCGCCTTCACAATGAACAGGCTCAGGCCGAAGGGCGGCGTGACCAGGGACATCTCCGCCAGGAACACGATCATGACGCCGAACCAGATCGGATCGAACCCCAGCTTCACGATCGCGGGGAAAATGATCGGCAGCGTGATGAACATGGCCGGCACCATATCCATGATCATGCCGATGAGCATGTACATGATGATGATGCCGATCATGATCAGGACCGGATCCACCGGCAGGGAGACGAGAAATTCCGACAGCCGTGACGGAATCCGGGTGATGGTCAGAAAGTTGCTGAACACAAACGCCGCCGCAATGATGATGAAAATGGTAGAGGCCGTCTTGATCGTTTGCAGCAGCGCGTCCTTCAATTTTCCGAAGTGCAATCCTTCCCTCAGCACAAACAGGATGAAGATGATGAACGCCCCGACCGCCCCCGCCTCCGTAGCGGTGAATTTCCCCGTGTACAGCCCGAAGATGATGACCAGGACGACGAGGAGAAACGCCCACAAATTTTTCAGCGATCGAAAGCGCTCGGCGAACCGGACCTTCGGGATGGGAGGCGCCAGGGCCGGATTGCGTTTGACCATTGCAGATACAAGAATCATATAAACCAATGCCACGAAGATGCCGGGAACGAGCCCGCCGATCAGCAGGCGGCCGATCGACTGCTCGGTGGCGATGGCCACGATGATCATCAGCACGCTGGGAGGAATGAGGGCCGCCAGCGGTCCGACGGATGCCACCACACCGTAAGCCAGTTTTCGGTCCACGCCCACCTTCAGCATTTCCGGAATCATAATTCGCGACAGCGTGGCGGTCGACGCCTGGCCGGAACCCGATATGGCGCCGAAGGCGGCTCCCCCGAGCACCGTGGCCTGCACCAGGCCGCCGGAGATGTGGCCGACCCATTTGCGGGCCGTCTCAAACAACTGTGACACAATGCCCGAATGATACGCCAGAAAGCCCATCAGGATAAACAAAGGAACGGCTGTGAACGTATGATTGCTCAACTGCTGGTAAAACGTTTTGCGCAGCACTTCCATGCTGGGCGCCGTCCCGGCGATGACCCAATAGCCGGCGAAACCGACGAAGGACATCGCATATGCCACCGGGATTCTCAAAAACATCAGAACCATCATGACCACAATGCCAATGACGCCTATCATGAACGCATCCATGTTTTCATCCTCTCATCCGTCCGGGTGGATCCCGAACCAATCAGCTTTCGCGGCGGGATAACATCTGGAGAGTGTCCAACAGCAGCCGGACCGAAAAAACGACCATGCCGATCGCCATCAGCAGCTTTGACGGCCACAGCGGAATTCTCAGCAGTCCCATGGTATATTCCCGGTTCTGGTACGATGAAATCGTGTAGTCGACACTGAGCCAGGCCAGAATCCCGAACACAAAAAGTCCGATCAGGCAGCCACAAACGTTCAGAACATTCTGATATCTCATGGGAAGCTTCTGCGTGAACACCTCGATGATGATATGTTCCCTGGTACTCTGCACGTAGGAAAACCCAAAGACGATGATGCCGATCAGGGAGATGCTGACGATCTCAAAAACGCCGATGATCGGCCGGTTGAACAGGTTGCGCAGCAGCACGTCGATGGTGACCAGAACCATGACGCCGAACATGCTGATGCAGGAAATCGCCAGCAGAAACAGTTCCACTTTTCGAAAATAATTGTCCACCTTCACAAACAGCGCATGCATGAGACCCCCCACCTTTCCTGAAGCAGATGAAAGATGCAGAAGCGGGTCAGGCTTCCATCAAATGGGTGCGGAAAAACTGCTCGATCAACGCAAACACGCGGATGTTCTCTCTTGTGATCTGCTCCGTTCGTTGATTGGCGGTGTAAACGGTCGCTTCGGGTGCCTCCTCGCGATCATCCAGATCGTTTTGATTGAAAAACGCATGGCCGAACCCTTCGATCAGCACGAGCGTCGCCTCGTTGCCGCTGTCCCGCAGCGCCTCGTACAGGATGACGCTCTGATGGGCGGGCACCGGCACGTCCTTCGTGCCGTGCAGGATGAGGAAGGGAGGCAGCCCCTTCCGGACATAGGTGATCGGATTGGCCTCGCGCACCCGGTCGGGGCATGTTTCAATGGGCGCTCCCATGAGCTGCGACTCCGGCGAGTCGGCGTCCGCGCTGCGCGTCGGCTTTGCCCGCATGCGGGAGGACTCAGCGTCGGAGGCCGCTTCATCCGGATGAAGGCGATGGGCGTCCATCTGCAGAAAATCCGTCGGCCCATAGCCGTCCACCACGGCCTGCACGTCGCTCGTCCAGAGGCCTCCATCAGAAGATGGCCCGGACTCCTCCTCCAGCACGCTGCCGCCGGTCGTTCCGGCCAATGCCGCCAGGTGGCCGCCGGCGGAAGACCCCCACAGGCCGATGCGCCCGGCATCGAGGCCGTATGAATCCGCGTGGGCCTTGAGCCACCGGATCGCCGCCTTCACGTCGTGGATCTGCGCCGGAAACACCGCCTCCCCGCTCAGCCGGTAATCGATGCTGGCCATGGCGAACCCCTTTTCGGCGAAGAACCTGGTCAAATCCGGCCCGAGCCTGCGGTCGCCGATCCGCCAGCCGCCGCCGTGCAGCCACAGGATGACGGGCAGCGGTCCCGGCGCATCCTGCGGCAAATAGAGATCCATATACAGCGGCTTCCCGCTGCGGATGGCGTACACCAGGTCCGGCACCCGGTTTACGGCATAACGTTCCATGGCGATCACGCACCGGCGCCTGGCGGCGGACCGAACACCTGCAGATCCACTTCGTCGATCCGCGCCAGCACCCGGTCAAACCGGTACGCGTTCGGCACGCTCGGGAAAATCGGATATTTGTACGGATCTCCGAGAATGCGGAAGAAGTGCTCGAAGGCGCCGGGAGACAGCACGCCCACAAACTTCGCGAAATTGGAATCAAGGCGGAAGTAATGCTTCGTCATCGCCGGAACGAATACATAATCGCCCGGCTTGAGGCTGAGCGGATTGCCGTCCACCCACAGCGTCATTTCGCCCTGGACGCAGAAGAACGACTCGTCCGTCTGGCGGTGCAGATGCTCCCCGATCGGCCTGCCCTTCGGCCCTTCGGAAATGAGGGTGATATAGCGCCCGTCCGACACCTTCGAAGAGCAAAGGATCGAGTGGACGGTATCCCCGCTCAGCAGATGGTCCCCTTCCCCGGCGTCCAGCACATAGGGAACGTTGGTTTCGGGAATGACCGAGCCTTCGGCCAGATTCCTCTGCGGAGCTTCAGCCAGCGGCGGCGCCAGCCGGATGTCCAGATCCGAAGCCTGCTCAATGACGGCGGCGATGTCCACCGGCTCGCCCTTCTCCGGGCGGATCGGCTTGTCAAAGGGCTGGCCAAGGCGGGAGTAGATCGGCGCCACCTCCCCGTTCAGGGTGAACGACCAGAAGCGGGTGTAGTGGCTCAGCATCCGGTACGAATGGGGCGCACCCGCCGGAATATGGGCGTAGTCGCCGGGTGTTAGGACGTACACGGTACCGTCGATCTCGAGCTCCAGCCGACCGTCCATCACATAGATTTCCTCATTGGCCTGTTCATGGACGTGGCGGGGAAACCGGTCTCCCTTGGCACCCTGCAGTGTGACCGCTTCCAAATAACCCGTGCTTTGCCTGTGGGCGGCCACGATCGCCAGCTGCGTGCCGAACAAATAACGTTCCCCTTCTCCGCTCAGCACCCGATAGGCCTGTCTTTGCTTGGGCACAGTTCCGTCGAGCAATACTGCCATGGAAATCACTCCTGTTCAATCAATTTTGAATTTTTTGCTATAAAGTCAGGAATCGCCCCAACTCCCAGTAAAAAATGGTATACTCTGTTACAAGCAATTTCACATCGGGGGAGATTCATTTGGACATTCGTCAACTCAACTATTTTATCGCCGTTGCTGAATACTTGAATTTTACGGAGGCAGCCAATCATCTGTATGTCGCGCAATCTGCGGTCAGTCAACAAATTGCTGATCTGGAGGAAAAAATGGGCGTGAAGCTGTTTCACCGCAGCAAACGTTCGGTCCAGCTGACCCCTGCAGGTAAAGTATTCTTGAATGATGTCATCAAGATTGTCAAAAATTATGAAGCGGCTCTGGAAAAGGCAAGACAGACCCAATCCGGGTTCATCGGCAGCGTATCCGTCGGATTTTTGAATCCTCATGTCAAGCACTTTTTGCCCGCATTTATTAAGCGCTTTCGCGAACAGGTACCGGGTGTTGAACTGCAGTTGAACCACCTGCCCAGCCGCATGCTCAAAGATTCCCTGGAATCCGACGAGGTGGACATCGCCATCACCCTGCCTTCAGGCCTTCATAAAATCCCTGGAATCCAAATGATCAACCTGCTGTCTGAACAATACAAAATCGTCCTCCACGCCAGCCATCCGCTAGCCATGCGAACGAGCCTCCATTTGCAGGAATTGGCAAATGAGCCCTTCATTATCCACAACCGTTACGATTCACCTGTGGGCTCGTTTGATTTTATCGTCCAGATGTGTGAAGATTGTGGATTTACTCCCCGCATCGTCAACCAGCCGCGGTTTATCGACACGGTCCTGCTGTTGGTGGAAGCGGAAATGGGTGTAGCCATTCTGCCGCAATGCATGGAAGCCTATGCAAACGATTCGCTGAAATTCGTCGATCTGAAAGGTGTGGAGAACAACCGGATCGACCTCATTGCAGCCTGGAAAAGAACCAACACAAATCCGACCGTGCCAATTTTTCTGGAAGCCCTAAAAGCCTTTTTGCTCTAATTTGCTCTGAGCCAAACGAACTTGCAGTCTCTAGATGACATGGAAAATAGGTTCATTTTGAAACCGGGGGAGTTCCATAGGTGTTGAACGCCGGAGCCAGCGGGTTGCCCCATGCCAATCCGGTTCTTTCCTGCGGAGTCCACACGACGGTCTCCCAGTCTGGATCAAAAATCATAAATCCGCCGGAGCATACTTCCACCCGGTTGCCGCCAGGCTCGTACACATAGACGAACACCGTCAGTCCAGCTACATGCTTGCTTGGCGAAGTTTCGATATAAATGCCGTGATCCAAGAACAGATCGGCAGCGCGATGAACCATATCGCCGGTTTCCACGGCATAGGCCAGATGATGAAAGCGGCCCTTAGCCCCGGATTTGTCCTGGGACAAGGCGAGGTCATATGATTTATTTGTAACATGAAGCCAGGAGGTCGTCTTGCGACCTTCTTCCGTCACTGCGCACTCGCTGAGCCTGAAACCGATCTGTCGCTGCCAGAAGTCTGTGTCGGCGTCCACATTGGAGGTAAATAAATTAACGTGATCCAGCCGTTTGACGGGAATTCCCCGCGAGCCGATTTTTTGCGGCTGGTTTTTGAACTTGGGTTTCTGCTGTTCGGGGGGGACATATTTTTCACTGTCATAATAGATTTCTGCCTTGTGTCCATCCGGCGTCAAAAATTGATATGCCTTTCCGTGACCAAACTCCCCTTCTGTCCAACCAATGCCGTAACCGCTTTCAGAGATGGCCTTTGCCCGGTTCTCTGCGGCCTCTGGCGACCAAGCCCTTAATCCGAGATGCCCAAGCCCCGCTTCCTTTGATTCCGTCAGCTTAAGGCTGTACAGCTGATGCTCTCCCCATGCCCGCAAATACACCGATTGACCAATTTGCCCCACCACCTCCATGCCGAACAAATTCCGGAAAAAATCCAGGCTCTCCTGCGGTTTGGGCGTCATCAGCTCGACGTGTCCCACATATGCGATATCTCGAATTAGTTCTTGAAACATGCAGCATCTCCTTTCTTTGCAGCCAATTAGAAAAATTGAGCTCCTTTGAAAATATATTAGGAAAATTCAATTCTTTTTGGAAATAGATAATCTTAATTTGTGAAATCTCAATTGCTTATTAATCGCGTTCCTTGTAAACGGTACAGTCGGCATATGCCGACCACTGTCCCTTCATGCCGGTTTGTTCTGCCGCAATGCCTGATCATTTAATACGAATAAAAAAGGATGTCCGCGAATTGCTCCCCGAAACATCCTCTCATTCATACCCATGCGTTCATTTCCCATTTGATCCATTGAATCCCTTCATCCAGTGAAACCGACATCTCCGAACAGACTGTATGACCTCCGGGCAGCGGCCATTTCACTCATGGGCAGATTCGCGGATGACGCGCAGCGGATTGCCGCCGACAAAGGTGCCCGCCTCCACATCCATGTGCATCACCGAGCCGGCGGCCACCACCGCCCCGTCACCGATGGTCACCCCCGGCAAAATGGTGCTATTCGCCCCGATCAGCACATTGGACCCGATCTTCACATCGCCCAGCCGATACTCATGGACCAAATATTCATGGGCCAATATCGTCGTATTGTAGCCGATGACCGAATTATCCCCGACGGTAATCCGCTCCGGAAAAAACATGTCTGGCATGACCATCAGTGCAAACGCCGTTTGCTTGCCCACCTTCATGCCTAAGATGCGGCGATACAGCCAATTTTTCAGGCGAAGCGAAGGGCAAATGCGGGCAAATTGAATGCATAGAAAATTGCGTACACCTTTCCAGATGCTTACCGTGCGGTAAATTTGCCAGAGGGAATTGGCTCCTTCCACCGGGTATCGCTCCAGATTGCGCATCTTGTCTCACGCTCCAGATTTCTGATGGACAGCCGCTTACTTGTCAATCGCGCCTTCGGGGCGAATCGGATCCTTATACTTCTCATGCGCCATGCCCGTCACCCGGCGCAGTACGATCAGCAGACCGGACAACACGATGAGCAGCAGACTGATGAACTGCGCCGTCCGAATATTGCCGCCCGTCAGCTCGCCCGCGTCCCCGAAAATCAAAGTCATCGGCGCCCACAGCGCATGCATGAACGATTCCAATCCTGCCGGTCCGTCAAACGCCAGGCTGTCCGTCCTCAAACCTTCGATGAAAAAACGCCCGAAGGAATACCAGATCAAATAGCTGAAAAACAGTTCTCCCGCCCGAAGGAAAGGCGCGCGGCGCAGCAAAAGGAGCACTAGAAAACCGGCCAGGTTCCAAATCGATTCATATAAAAAGGTGGGGTGGTAATAAACCCCCTGTATGTACATATGATCGACAATAAAGTTTGGAATATGAAGCGTTTCCCGCAAAAACGCCTCGTCCACGGGCCCTCCATGGGCTTCCTGGTTCATGAAATTGCCCCAGCGCCCGATCATTTGACCGATGATGAGCGAGGGCGCCGCAATATCGGCAATTCTCCAGAAGCCATAGCCCTTTCTGCGGCAATAAATGAAACCGGCAATCACGGCCCCGATGAGCGCGCCATGAATCGCAATGCCGCCTTCCCATATTTTGATCACATCGATGACGTTGTCCCGGTAATGTTCCCATTCAAAAATAACATAATAAATGCGCGCGCCGATGATCGCCGAAGGTGCACCGATGAGCAGCAAATCCATAAAAAAAACGGAGGGGATGTTGAACCGTCGCCCTTCCCGGATCGCCAGCAGCAGCCCCACCAGGGCGCCGCAGGCCAGGATGATGCCGTACCAGTTCACCGTAATCGGACCCAGTTGAAAGGCAACCGGATTCAGCAAATAGGGATGCATAACCAACCTCCTACTCGATATCGTCAATTTCATCCGTTAAGGTTTCGGTCAGCTTGTTCGTAAATTGCAGCGCGGCATTGTACCCCATCCGCTTCAAGCGATAGTTCATGGCCGCCACCTCCAAAATGACTGCCAGATTCCGACCCGGACGCACCGGGATGGTCACAAGCGGCAGCGGAGTATCGATGATGACGGTCGTTTGCTCATCCAGGCCAAGTCGGTCGTACTGCTTGTCCTGTTCCCAGGCCTCCAGTCGGCAGACGAGCGTGATTTTCTTGGTGTTGCGCACCGCGCCGGCCCCAAACAACGTCATCACATTGATGATGCCCACGCCGCGGATTTCCAGCAAATAGCGGATCAATTCCGGCGAACTTCCGTACAGCACGTTGTCGGCGGTCTGTCGGATCTCCACCGCATCATCGGCCACCAGACGATGGCCTCGCTTGACCAACTCCAACGCCGTCTCGCTCTTGCCGATGCCGCTGTTGCCCGTGATCAGCATGCCGACCCCATATACATCGACCAGCACCCCGTGAATGGTCATATTTTCTGAATATATGATGATGAATCTAGTAAATTTCGTTCTATTCGCTATCCAACCTGAGAGTCAAAAACATCAGATCATGGTGCAAAAAGACACAATGATAATAAGGATCATTCTCATTTCATTGAGAATGAATATCATTCTTTATAATAATTATTTATTTATAATAATTCTTGATTAAGGCGCCGTTTGATGTTAAAATGGAATCAAGAAGGAGGGGATCCGTTTGAAAGCTGAAATCAGGACATTGGAACAACCGTTGGAATGGGTGCCCTCATGGGTAGGCAAAATCAAACCGCATCTCGAATGGATCGCCGCAGCAATCAGCGGTTTGTTTATATTCATCGGCTGGCTGTTGGCAGGCAGCGGCCATGACACCGCTTCAGCCGCCTCGGTCGCCAGTTATGTTGCGGCTTATATCATAGGTGGATTTGCCAAAGCCAGAGAAGGCATTCTCGATACGATTGAACATAAAAAATTGAATGTGGAGCTGCTCATGATTCTGGCCGCCATCGGCTCGGCAATGACCGGTTATTGGATGGAGGGCGCCGTTCTCATTTTCATTTTTGCGTTGAGCGGTGCGCTTGAAACGTACACCATGAACAAGAGCCGCAGGGAAATTTCCGCATTGATGGAACTGCAACCAGAGGAAGCGCTGCGCGTCCGCGGCGATGAAGAGGAAAAGGTGCCGGTTCGCCTGCTCAGGGTGGGAGACATCGTGCTGATCAAGCCGGGGGAACGCATTCCGGCCGACGGCAAAATCGTCATGGGCCACACCTATGTGGACGAGTCCGCCTTGACGGGCGAATCCTTTCCGGTAAGCAAGTCTTTGCAAGCCGAGGTGTTCGCGGGAACCGTCAATTTGCGCGGCACCATCCGGGTGGAAGTGACCAAGCCGGCCAGCGAGACGATGTTCCAGAAAATTATCGACCTTGTGCAAAAAGCGGAAAGCGAGCAATCGCCTTCACAGCAGTTCATTGAACGTTTTGAAGGACACTATGTGATCGGAGTGCTGATTGGAGCGTCTCTGATGCTGTTCATTCCCCAATTCGCCTTGGGTTGGAGTTGGTCGGAGTCATTTTACCGGGCCATGGTCTTTCTCGTCATCGCCTCCCCTTGCGCCATTGTCGCTTCGGTCATGCCCGCCGTCCTTTCGGCCATTTCCGTAGGCGCGAAGCGCGGCATCCTGTTCAAGGGCGGCGTCCATCTCGAGACATTGGGAAAAGTCCGGGCCATCGCCTTTGACAAAACAGGCACCTTGACCAAAGGCAAGCCGGAAGTAGTGGACATCATCGTTCGGGACGATCTGTCGGAAGAACAGTTGCTGCAATATGCCGCTTCCATCGAACAATACTCGAATCATCCGCTGGCCCGCGCCATCGTCCAATATGCCGAGAACAAAGGGCTGGGAAAACTGGCGCCGGAGCATATGGAAGATATCGATGGGTTCGGCGTGCAAGGTTGGATCGACGGCAAGCTGTGGAAACTGGGCAAGATGGACTTTGTCGGGCGTTGGGAAGCGGAGCAATTTCTGGACAAATACGCACATGCGAACCATGCCCAACCGTTTGACATGAAGGGCAAAACCGCCGTGTACGTACGGGATGAACAAGGAATCGCCGGACTGATCACTTTGCAGGATACATTGCGCGAAGAGGCCGTCATCGCCTTGAAAGAACTGAAGCGAGCCGGCATCCGCACCGTCATGCTGACGGGGGACGACCGGGCCAGCGCCGAGGCCATTGCAGAGCAATGCGGCATCAGCGATGTGGTGGCCAACTGTCTGCCGGACAAGAAGGCGGATGAACTGGCCCGCTTGAAACAGCGGTACGGGACGGTGGCCATGGTCGGCGATGGGATCAATGACGCTCCCGCCCTCGCCTCCGCATCGATCGGCATCGCCATGGGGGGCGGAACGGACGCAGCTTTACAAACCGCCGATGTGGTGTTGATGAACAACGATTTGCCGCGCATCACAGAAGCGATCCGCCTGTCCCGTCGGATGAACCGGATCGTGAAGCAGAACATCGCCTTTTCCCTGGCAGTGATTGCGCTGCTCATGATTTCGAACTTCATGCAGTCGTTGAACTTGCCCATGGGGGTCCTTGGCCACGAGGGCAGCACGCTGCTCGTCATCCTGAACGGGCTCAGGCTGCTGCGATAACGTCCATGGAGCAATCGAGTAGGAGGGGGCGGCTAGCCCCACACCACCTAGCATGCGGGTCCGCACTAGGCGGTTCCGAAAGGTTGACAAAGTTCCATATAGCGAGAAAGCACGCTTTTCAGCCCTTTCGCTTCCCAATAGGAAGTCGGAAGGGCATTATTGATGTTCCGGGACATTTCCCATGGTCCACGTCGGGAGTTGGCTATCATTAGACAAGCCCATTCGGGTACGCCTAAGGCTCTTAGTTCGCGGATTCGGGTTCTCACCCGTTTCCATTGCTTCCATAGACACATCCTCAGCCTTCGGCGAATCCATTGATCGAACCGTTCACAGTGGTTCTTCATGGAGGCCAGCCGGAAATAGCTGACCCATCCCATGATGTATCGGTTCAATCTCCGGATTCTTTCCTCCATCGGCATCGACCGGGAACGGCTCGTAATCTCCCGTACCTTCTCCTTGAATCGGGAGATGGTTCTCGGAGCGACCCGAATCGTCGCCTTCTTGTCTGACAGAAAGCTGAAGCCCAGAAATGTGCGTTTCCATGGTCGGTCTACCGCACTTTTGTCCCGGTTCACCTTCAGTTTCAGCTTTCCCTCCAGAAAGCGAATCACCGATTCCATGACACGTTCTCCCGCACGTTTGCTGGCTACAAAGATGTTGCAGTCATCCGCATAACGGACAAATCTCAATCTCCGTCTGGTCAGTTCCTTATCCAGATCGTCCAACAGGATGTTCGCCAAAAGCGGGCTCAATGGTCCACCTTGCGGTGTTCCTTCCTCTGTCCTGTGACACACCCCATCGACCATCACTCCGGCATTCAGGTACGCCCGGATCAGTTTCAGGATGCGTTTGTCCTTCACTCTCCTTGCCACCCTTGCCATGAGCATGTCATGGTTCACCCGGTCGAAAAACTTTTCCAGATCGATGTCCACCACCCATCTGTAGCCTTCTCGGATGTACCGTTGTGCCTGCAAGACCGCGTCATGCGCTCTCTTCCCCGGTCGAAAGCCGTAGCTGTACCACGAGAAGTGAGCGTCAAAGATCGGGTTCATCACTTGCAAGAGGGCTTGCTGGAGCAGCCGGTCCATCACGGTCGGGATGCCCAACAGCCTCACACCGCCTCCGGGTTTGGGGATTTCCACCCGCCTGACAGGTGCCGGTTTGTAAGTCCCCGCGAGGAGTTTGCTTTTCACGCGTTCCCAGTGTGTACGCAGGTACGCTTGTAGCTCGGCTACCGTTACCCCGTCCACCCCCGGCGCTCCTCCGTTTTGGACGACTCGCTTGTATGCGAGCCGCAGGTTATCCCTGCCCAGCATGCGTTCCAGCAAGTCGCTATGGTCTTCGCGAGAGGAAGGGGCGACTTGTGCCGGTGGAGAACTCGGCGCTCCAACATACCCTCGCGGCTTCACCGCTACTCTTTGTTGGCAGCTCCCTTGCGGGATATTCTGCTGTCTACGCTCTTCACGCGAACGCATCGGCTTCCTCTCTCCTTTCGGTTCGGCCCTTCCGTTTTCCGGCGTCCCGTACTCGCGTACTATGGCCTCTGCTGACTCCTGCGGATTCAGCGCAACCTCCCGGTTGCGGTTACGAAGTGTCTTCGCGTATTCCGCAGGCCTCCCCAGATAAGAGCGTCATC
>Ga0207866_1001817_pt1 | contig 18088 bp, 20 predicted proteins | sample HigsolmetaAR203D_FD_184835 | JGI IMG/M metagenome (GOLD analysis project Ga0207866, IMG submission 184835) | Ionic liquid and high solid enriched microbial communities from the Joint BioEnergy Institute, USA - AR20-3-D (SPAdes) (version 2) ...
ACTTTCGATTTCCTGTAGGATGGCGAATTTCTCCGACGCACTATATTGTTTATTAGGCATGAAAAAAGCTCCCTTTACAGCAGCAGGTTTTATTATTTCACCTGTCTACCTTAAGGGGAGCATATCACTTTGCGGACAGCCGTTTTATTGGGGACGGAAGAGAACCGGACATAGAGGCAAGCGAAACTCAGCGATGGACGCCGCAACCGCCTCGCTGCCGCCGGATCGATAGGCGCTATAGGTCCGGATTCAAGGTTTTGCCGGCGCCGGGTCGATTGCAGCGGCCTGATTTACGGATTGCTGCGTGTGTTTTCGATAAGCGGGACGCGTTGATGAATCGGGAATCGAATTGCGCGCCCGGCGGAGCGGGGAGTTGTGGTCCGACGCCCGATAGACTACAATTTGGTTAGTATCTTTCTAACCGAAAGAAAAGGAGGGGTTCACGTGATTCAGGTTTATCCGGAGAAAACGCGCTATAAGGTGGATTTGGGCTGGCTGAAAAGCCGGCCGAGCTTTCAGTTCGGGGAATATGTCGATCCGGACAACAGCGCCTTCGGCGTGATGCGCGTGTGCAATGACGATTACATCGCCCCGGGCCGCGGCTTCGGCGCGCATCCGCACAGCGACATGGAGATCGTCACCATCATTTTGTCGGGGCAAATCCGCCATGAGGACAATCTCGGCAATATCGAGATCGCCTCGGTGGGTGAAGTGCAGCGGATTACGGCGGGCAGCGGCGTCATTCATGCGGAATACAATCCTTCCGATACCGAAGGGCTTCATCTGCTTCAGCTCTGGTTCATGCCGCGGGAGCGCGGGCTGCCGCCTTCGTACGAGACGGCCCGGTACGATCGGGCGAAGCTGGTCAATGCGCTGTTGCCGGTCGCGGCCGCCGTTCCTTCGGAGGGCGTCGTCAAGGTCGAACAGGACATGACGATTTATTTGAGCCGGCTGGAAGCGGGGCGGGAGCTTGCGTTCCGGCAGGAGGCCGGGCGGCGGGTGTTCCTGTTCGTGATCGAAGGAAGCCTGACGGTCAACGGGGTGACACTGGGCGCCCGCGACGAGGCGCGGATTACGGACGAGCCGGAGCTTGCGCTTAAGGCAGGCGGGGAGCAGGCTTTTCTCATGCTGATCGATCTGCCGTAAGGCCGGAGAGGAGAGGAAAGCGCCCGGTCAGGCGGCAACCCGGTCAGGGGCGATGAAGCGGGGTCCGGTGATTTCGTTATAACGAGAGGAGGGGTTGGACATGAAGGAGACGTTTGTCGTCAAGCACGCCGTAGGCGGCAAAATCTTTATCGACACGGGCAAGCGGGCGGTTCCTTACAAGCTCGAGGAAAAGGCGGACGGCGGCTACCGGTTTACGGTTTCGACGCCCCGCGGTCCGGAAATCGAGGAGCTGCTGAAGCTTGCGCACGAGCTGAACGTGTTCGTGTTCCGCGACTACTCGGAGGAGAACGAGCCGACCGTAAAGACCTGGTTCTATGTCAACGAAGGGCCGGTTTCGTACGACGATGAAAAGCAGGAGCTGACAATCGAAGCCCAATCCAAGATCGAATACGTGCCCGACCGGTATTTGAGCTGATCCGGCAACCGAATTTCGATTGCAAAGCCTGCGGCGGTGCGGGCGTGGTTTGGGCTTGCTGAAATTTCAAGACCTCCCCGCGGTTATGGTAAAATGCAAAGGTTAGACATCGATATCGTTCGGAGGGAACCCTATATATGACGGGAAACGGAAAAAGCCGCAGCGACGTCCGGCCGGGGCTGGAAGTGGACATCGTGCTTAAGCAGGACCAGCGTACGGGCAAGACGACGCGCGGCATCGTCAAGGAGCTGCTGACCAAATCCGCGTTTCATCCGCACGGAATCAAGGTCAGGCTGACGGACGGCCAGGTGGGTCGGGTGCAAAATATCGTGGCGGAGCCGAAACAGGAGCCGTCGCGTCCGGGATCTTGAGCGTGGGAAGAGGGGCGAGGCTCGATTCGTTCCAACCTCGGTCCGCACTTCTTCGGCGGCGTTGCACGGCGATCAATCCTGGGCGCGCATGAACTCGTCGAGATCGCGGTCCGCCTTGGACTGGTTGCATTCGTTGCAGGCGCAGACGCAGTTGGCCGGAGTCGTATGGCCGCCTTTGGCGCGAGGGAGCAAATGGTCGATCGTATCGCCATATTGTCCGCAGTAACGGCACGTGTAGTTGTCCCGCATCAGAATGAGGCGGCGAAACTCCTTATTGCTGTAAAGGCGCCGGATCGTATGGCGGCTCGCGACGACGGCGGCGCCTTCCCGCACGAGGGTAACCGCCAAATCCGGCTCGATCTCCTGATACCAGCGGCGGCCGTTATCGCTCTTGCCGAGCATGCGAATGAAGCCCTGTCTTGTCGGTCTCAGACCGGACGGATCGCGGGGATCGGTTTTCGCTCTATTCGGCTTTGGCTTAGCTTGTATCGGGTCTGACGCGGCACGCGCCGCAGGAGGCTGCGGGCCTCTGCGCCGCTTCGGCTTATCCGCCTCCGTCTCGGCAACGGTCCCGCCGGTCGGGGCTTCGAGCTTGCGCGCTTTCTGCCGGCATGACCGGCACGTGCCTCTGCGCCTTTTTCGTCCCGCACTTCTGCCGCTCCTGGCGGGAAACTCCGCAAGCGGCTTGAACGTGCGGCATTGCCGGCACATTTTGCCCGCCGCTTCCGGCTCCTGTTGATGCGTATCGTTGATCATACCCCGAGTATAGCACACCTTCGCTCCAATGAAGAACCGCTGCAAGTCCAATTCTTCGTCAATCCGCTCGTTCCGTCCGGACTTCAATTCCCCCTTGTATACTCCGCTTTATCATCAGTCCTGAAACTAGATAAGAGGCGATACCCGGGACTCCTGCCGCTACGATTCCCGGCTTAAGGTCGATAGGGACAGTACGCTGATTACGCCAACGGTAATAATAACGGCTTCCAAATCCGCAATTGGCCGCCGTCATCAAATGTACCGCCGGATTTAACAATATTTATATAATATATATCGATAAAAATTTATTGTAAAACGATAAACTTCGTGTTAAATTTGAGTGGACGATAAATACGCGAGGTGCTTTTTATGAAACGTGAACAAGGTTCGACGATTTTCTTAAAGGGTGTTGTTTTCCTTATGGGAATTGCGGTACTTGCTTTGTGCATATTTGGGCTGCCCGGGATAGCCAATGAAGCAGCGGAACATTATCCGGAGTTGGTTTATTTGCCCGTTCTAATAGTTGTGTATGCAGCGGCGATACCGTTTTTCTTTGCTCTGCATCAGACTTTAAAACTTTTAAACTATATCGACAAGAACAAGGCTTTCTCGGACTCATCTGTTAAGGCTTTAAAAAATATAAAAAACTGTGCCATCACAATCAGTATCTTGTATGTGGCCGTCATGCCACTCTTATATCTCATGGCGCAGGAAGACGACGCCCCGGGGATCGTAGCACTCGGATTGGTCTTTATTTTTGCTTCGATTGTGATTGCAGTCTTTGCTGCTGTTCTTCAAAAGCTATTAAAAAATGCCATAGACATAAAATCAGAAAATGATTTAACGATCTGAGGTGAATAACATGGCCTTGATAATCCATATTGATGTGATGCTAGCTAAAAGGAAAATGAGTGTCACAGAACTTGCGGAGAAGGTTGGAATCACGATGGCTAATCTCTCCATATTGAAAAACGGAAAGGCAAAAGCGATCAGATTTTCAACTTTAGAGGCGATTTGTAAGGCTTTAGATTGTCAGCCCGGAGATATTTTAGAATACAGAAGCGACGAAGACACTTAAGGATCGAATGGATAAAAGGGGGGACGTTTATGGAAAAACGCTTATGGCATGCTCTGCAGCAGTTGGTACGCTTCGGCTGGCAGCAAGCTTTGTCCTGTATATTTCCCGTGGTCATCTTTGCTTCGCTGGCTCTGACGCAGCTCATCCCCCTTCCCTGGCTGCACCGTTACGACTGGCTGCTGATCATCTGCCTGGCCATGCAGGTATGGATGGTACGTTCAGGACTTGAATCCCGCGACGAACTGAAGGTGATCACCGTCTTCCACCTGATCGGCTTGGCTCTGGAAATGTTCAAGGTTCACATGGGATCCTGGTCGTACCCGGAAGAAGGCTGGACGAAGGTTAACGGCGTCCCCCTCTACAGCGGATTTATGTATGCCAGCGTGGCCAGCTACCTGTGCCAGGCCTGGCGGCGCCTGAAGGTCGAGCTTGTTCGTTGGCCTCCACTTTGGCTGGTCACCCCGCTTGCCGCTTCCATCTACCTGAATTTCTTCACCCACCATTATTGGATCGACATTCGCTGGTGGCTGTCGGCCTTGGTGCTGATCGTATTTTGGCGAACATGGGTTACTTATGAGGTCGGTCGTCATCGCTACCGGATGCCGCTAGCCCTCTCCTTCGTGCTGATCGGCTTTTTTATTTGGATTGCGGAGAATATCGCCACCTTCTTTAGCGCGTGGAGATACCCGAATCAATCCGACACCTGGCGTCTCGTCCATGTCGGTAAGATCAGCTCCTGGCTTCTGCTCGTCATCGTCAGCTTTCTGATCGTCGCCGCGTTGAAGCAAGTCAAGGAGCAGCGAGCTGCGGTTGGAAAGGATAGCCGCACCTCCCCGCTTAACCAAGCCCCCTAGGGCTCTCCGTCGTTTCACTACAAAAAAATTCGCCCTACGCGGTGGCACCAGCAAAAGCGAAATGCGTTCGCTAACAAATGGTGTTGCATCAGAGCTTCTTCAATTGGTCGATCATTTCCTGAGGCTCCAACCGCTTCATGAAGTCCGGGTTGACGTGAGCAAAGCGAATAATTCCTTCCCTGTCGATCATGTACGCCGCCGGAACCGGCAGTATCCAGCGGTCGGTTTTATTGAACCCGGCGAGATCCCGCTTAAGTATATTTTGGAAGGTATTCTGAAGATAATCAGGCAGTTCAAACAAAATGTTGTATCTGTCGGCGACAAAGCCGTTCGGAAAAAAGAACCTTCGATCCAAAGACGGATCAAAGGTTCTGTGCTCCATTAGGCTTGCCTTAACTATAGACGACTTCTTTTTCAATCAGACCAAGCGTTTGCGCGGTTGACGTTTGGATTTCTTGGAAAAGCTCCGGATTTTTCGCCAGCGACACGCCATACGTAGGAATCATTTCTTTTATTTTCGGTTCCCACTCTTTCATGCGGTGCGGGAAGCATTTTTCCAATACCTCAAGCATAACGTGAACGGCAGTCGAAGCGCCCGGAGAAGCGCCGAGCAGCGCAGCGATCGAACCGTCGGCGGCGCTGATCACTTCCGTACCGAATTGAAGCGTGCCTTTGCCGCCGGTCTCCGTATCTTTGATCACCTGCACGCGTTGGCCCGCCACCACGATACTCCAATCCTCGCTTCTGGCGTTCGGAACAAACTCGCGCAATTCTTCCATGCGCTTTTCATTCGACAACAGCACTTGCTGGATCAGGTATTTTGTCAATTTCATCTCTTTTACGCCGGCCGCCAGCATCGTGAGGATATTGTCCGGTTTTACGGAACGGATCAAGTCGAGATTGGAGCCCGTTTTTAGGAACTTCGGCGAAAAACCGGCAAACGGTCCGAACAGCAACGTTTTTTTGTTGTCGATGTATCTTGTGTCAAGATGCGGAACGGACATGGGAGGCGCGCCGACCTTGGCCTTGCCGTAGACTTTTGCATGATGCTTCGCGACAACCTCCGGATTGTTGCATACCATAAACAGTCCGCTAACCGGGAATCCGCCGATATGTTTCGACTCCGGAATCCCGGTTTTTTGCAATAAAGGCAGACTCCCGCCGCCGCCGCCGATAAAGACGAATTTGGCCGTATGGTATTCGATTTTGCCGCTTTCGAGATCGCGCACTTTCACTTCCCATGAGCCGTCGCGGGCGCGCTTAATATCCTTAACATGATGCTTGTAGCGGATCTCGACGTTTTGACCCTTTAAGTGGTCGAACAACATGCGGGTTAACGCGCCGAAGTTGACATCCGTTCCCGAGTCGATTCGGGTTGCTGCGATCGGTTCGTTCGATGTGCGGCCTTCCATGATCAGCGGAATCCATTCCTTCAGTTTTTCAGGGTCGTCGGAAAATTCCATCCCTTGAAACAGGGGATTGGTTGACAAGGCTTCATAGCGCTTTTTCAAAAAGGCGACGTTTTTTTCCCCTTGTACGAAACTCATATGAGGAATGGGCATGATAAAGTCCTGCGGGTTGCGAAGCAGATTGCTGTTTACAAGATAAGACCAGAACTGTCTGGAAAGCTGAAATTGTTCATTAATTTTGATTGCTTTGCTAATATCGATTGATCCGTCGGATTTTTCGGGTGTATAGTTAAGCTCGCACAGAGCGGAATGGCCCGTACCTGCGTTGTTCCATTCGTTGGAGCTTTCTTCTCCCGCGTTCGCAAGTTTCTCAAACACTTTGATTTCCCATTCGGGCGCCAACTCTTTCAGCAAGGATCCCAGAGTCGCGCTCATGATGCCGGCACCGATTAAGATCACGTCTGTTTTGTTCTGTATGTTGCTCATGACAACCTTCCTTATCCTTATATTTACAAAAAGGAGTAGGCGCTCCTGCTTAGATGTCGATAAGCAAGGCGCCACCTTTGAACACACTTTTTCTGTCTCCATTCTAATCTTATTATAGTCTATTATAAGTATGGATAGATTAAAATATCTACTATTTATATAAACTATTTGGGCCTGGTAAAAATTGAGAGTTCCGTCGGGACGAACACGTTCGGACCGATCAAACCGTGATCGTGATGGATCCGCACCGGATGACCCAAGTCTTTTTAAACTTGCTGATCAATGCTGTCCGCTACACCCCTTCCGGCGGAGAAATCACCGTAACGGCCGAGAGGGTGGAAGCGGGGAACGGAAAACCCGCGCGCATGCGGATTACGATTGCCGACACGGGACCGGGCATTGAACCCGAGCATCTCCCGTTTATCTTCGACCGGTTCTATCGGACAGAAGCGGCGCGCACGCGAAACAGCGGCGGAATGGGTCTCGGCCTTGCCATTGCGAAGCAGTTCGTGCTTGCTCATAGCGGCTCCATTGAAGCGGCGAGCAGCCCGGGGCGGGGGACGGCCTTCATCGTTGAATTGCCTGCGGAATAGCCGGGGTTGGAAACCGCAAGTTTTTGTGCTTGTTCTCCATGTGGATATGCCGTTACCCTTGTCTATCGTTTACATATTGTAACGTGAGGCAGTATAGATCCACGGCAAAGGGAGCGATGTCATGGAAGCCGGCCCCAAACAGGCGATCACCAAACAGGGAGTTTCCATTATTACCTGCACGAATCGCCAAAACTACTTGCGAAATCTGTTTGCCAATTACGCCAGACAGCGCCATCCGAAAAAAGAGCTCATCATCGTTGTCAACCACGATAAAATCCCTCTTGCGCCTTACCGGCGTTTGGCCCAAAAACATCAAAACGTGCGCGTTTTCCGCGTTCCGGAGGACCGCTCGCTCGGCGCGTGTCTAAACTACGCGGTCGGGAAAACGAAATACGGCTACATCGCCAAGTTCGACGACGACGATTATTACGCGCCCTATTATTTGACCGACAGCCTTCTGGCGTTTCGAAGAACCAATGCCGATATCATAGGAAAGCGGGCGCATTATATGTATCTTCGCGGCTCCAAGACGCTTATTCTTCGTTTTCCGCACGATGAGAATCGGCCCGTAACCGAAATCCCGGGCGCCACGCTTGTAATTAAGCGGAAAGTATTGGACCAAGTCCGGTTTCCGGATCGAAGCGTCGGGGAAGACGATGTTTTTTGCAGAAGAAGCAAGAGGAAAGGGTACAGCGTTTATTCCGCAGGAATACATAATTTCGTCGCCATACGCCGGAAAAACTCATCCAACCATACCTGGATCATCAGCGATAAAGAATTGATCGCCCGCCATAAGAAAATCCCGAATGTCAAGCATTACAAGAGATTCGTGCAACGAAAACCGAAAGGCGCTCCATGATGGCGGGTCCGGATCTGTTCCAACCTCAGAATGCCGTTTCCATCATTACGTGCACCAAACGCCGGCACTGCATGGACGCGCTTTTCCAAAACTATAGCAGACAGAATTATAGGAACAAAGAGCTGATCGTCATCTTAAACCATAACAATCTGAAGGCAAGCGAGTATATAAAGGCGGCCAAGCCGTATAAGAACGTGAGGATATACCGCTTGCCGGAGCACGTGTCGCTGGGCAAATGCCTGAATTATGGAGTGAAAATGGCCAGATACGGCCTCATTGCCAAATTCGACGACGACGATTATTATGCCCCCAACTATTTAACCGAAAGCGTGCGCGCCCTGTTCAAGAAAAAAGCCGATATTGCGGGAAAACGAGCCCACTATATGTATCTGAGCGATCAAAAAAAGCTTTTGTTCCGTTACCGCAATATGGCTAACCGGTATGCTCCCCTTGTTCAAGGCGCGACCCTTCTCGTCAAACGGAGCGTGTTCGGCAAGGTCGGTTTTCCGGATCGAAACCGGGGGGAATGCGTGAAGTTTTGTTCCAACAGCCGGGCGAAAGGCTTTAAGATTTATTCGGGAAGCCCATACAACTTCCTTGCGATCCGCAGGAGGAACTCGAAAGGCCATACTTGGATTGTCAGCGATAACCATCTATTAAAAAGAAACGTTAAAGTGCTGAAAGCGAAAAACATCACCCAATTTATAAGCACATTCCTGTCGAAATGATTCTTGGTTCTGATATAATCAAATTAGATCCTTTATTTTTATCAGAGGAGAAAGTCGTTCAAATGGGCATCTCGTTCATTCGTTTGCGGTAATGTAAGGTGCAGACCATGTTGAGCCCTGCCGATTTTTTTTGGAGCGGCACGGGTTTATTTGGCTGCGCCTTTTTTCATTCACCGACTACGAATGAATTGGGGTGCTTTTTTGTGTCCGACAGCAAAAAGACGATACAGGCAAAGCTTATGTCCGAATGTGAAGGCATGTTCAGATGTCCGATCTGTTTCATGCCGATGAAGATGGACCAGCTGAGGAGTCTAATCTGTACGAACCGCCACTGTTTCGATGTATCCAGGCAAGGGTACCTAAATTTTCTAAACCGTTTCCCTAAAACGAAATACGATAAACGCCTGTTCCAGGCCCGGCAGACGATGTGCCAAAACGGCTTTTTCGAGCCGTTGATCGAACAAATAAGCCGCAGGATCAAGCAAGAATCCGGTACGAAAAAGCAGCGCATTCGCATTCTGGACGCCGGGTGCGGGGAAGGATCGCTTTTATCCGGCATAAGGGAAAAGGTGAGCCCGCATACGGCAAACGGCCTTTTGAGCGTAGGCGTGGATATTTCCAAAGAGGGAATTCTAGCCGCCTCAAAAGCTTATTCGGATTCGATTTGGTGCGTTGCGGATCTTGCGAAGTGTCCGTTTGCAAACCAACAATTCGATTTCATACTAAACACCTTGTCTCCATCCAACTATTCCGAATTTAACCGAATGCTTGCGAACGACGGGACCGTCATCAAAGTGATTCCGGAGAAAAACTACCTTAAAGAAGTACGGGATGTTTTCTACGGGCACACCCCAAGACGGGAATATTCGAATGAAGGTATGGTGAAGCATTTTGCCGATCATTTCGTCCTTCTGGACAGGGAGCATGTTCGTTACCGCGTAGCGCTGGATCGTACGCTTATCGGACACTTGGTCCGGATGACTCCCTTGTCTTGGGGAGCGACAGAGGAACGGCTGCAAAAGATGCTGGACATGGATTCGGCGGAGATTACCGTGGAGCTGACGATTTTGATCGGGAAAACATTCGCCTAATCCCCGTAGGCGGTTCTTTTTTGGCCGCCGCCCGCTTGCCCGTTGCTTCCGCAAGGGCTGCCCGGCGGGCCGTTTCCGTCAGGCCCGCAACGGGTAGCGAGCCCGAAGCGAGGCGGCTGCGGCACGGACTTCGACGGGAGACGGCAGCTCCGCGTCGCTAGCGGAGAGGGGCGTGCCCGCCGCGCTCTGCAGGCGGCCGATCGTCCGCTTGACCGCATCGGCGAAGGTGTGCGCCGCGTATGGGCCGAGGCCCGCCAGCTCCTCGAGGCTGGCGGTGCTGTCGTCCGTCACCTGCGGGTAAGCGGACGGGTCCGCGCCTAAGGCGGCGCGCTCGTAGAACGCGCGCACAAGCCGCGTACGGTCGGCTCCCCGGCCCGCCGCGACGACGAACGCCTGCACGGCATAGGCGTGCAGTTGCCGCCGCTGCGCGATGCCGCAAAATTTGCGCCCGGCGATGCTCAGATCGTAGTCGCCGGGACAGTAGGCGCCGCGGATCTCGCCTTTGTCGACGGTGCAGCCGGTGAAGGCGAGGGCTTCGCGGATGAGGGCGTACATCCGTTCGAAGTCGCGGCGGAACTGCGCGTCCGCTCCGTCTTCCTTCGGCAGGATGAGCGAGAGGTTGACGGTGCCGGGGTCGAGCGGGACGGCCGCCCCGCCGGAATTGCGGACGGCGACCCGATAGCCCTGCGATTCGACCCAGCGGGCCGCGTCCGCGGCATGGGGCAGGCGGCTGTCGCGCTGTCCCATGACAAAGGCGCTCGGATGGCGCCACAGGTGGCAGAACGCCGCCCCGCTTGCGCCCGCCTGCCGGCAGAGCAGCTCGTCCAGGGCAAACGAATATAAAGGATCGGGCTCGGAAAGGTCGTCCGTCCGATCGACAATCCGCATCGTACCGGGCCAGGATAACGTATCGTCGTTCATGCTTTGCGGCTCCTTCGCGCGAGGTTTTCTTTTTCCCCAATGGAATCAGTATATAACAAGCCGCATGCCGCCGCACTTCCGTTGAGTCGGGACCGCTTCGGACTGCCGCTAACCGGGGGCGGGGAGAGATGTGTTAGAATAGGAGCAAGAGTGAAAGACCGGACGCGGCGGTCGACATGAATCCGGAAAGGGACATGCCTTGTGAAAACGCTGGTTATCGCGGAAAAACCCGATATGGGACGCAGCATCGCGGCGGTCATCGAGCCGAAGGCGGCGAACAGGCGCACGTATCTGGAGGGAGAGCGGTACATCATTACGTGGGCGATCGGCCACCTGGTCGGGCTGGCGGAGCCGGATCGTTACGACGACAAGTATAAAAAGTGGAGTTTCGACGATTTGCCGATTATTCCGGAGACGTTCAAGCTGCTGCCGAATCCCCGGACGAAGGATCAGCTGGCGGTCATCCGCGAGCTGGCTTCGCGCTGCGACTTGCTGGTGAACGCGTGCGACGCCGGGCGGGAAGGGCAGCTCATTTTCTCGCTGATCCGGCGGTATTTGCGGTTGAAGCAGCCGGTGCGGCGGCTGTGGATTTCGGACCTGACGGCGGAGACGATCCGGCGCGGGTTTGCGGAGTTGAAGGACGAGTCGGCGTACGACAGCCTGACCGAGGCGGCGCGGGCGCGGAGCGAGGCGGACTGGCTGATCGGGATGAACGGGTCGCGCGCGTTTACGATAAGGCACAACGAGCTGCTGTCGGTCGGCCGGGTGCAGACGCCGGTGCTGGCGCTGATCTACGATCGGCAAAAGCAGATCGAGTCGTTTCAGTCGGAGAAGTTCTACGAGGTGACGGGGTTCTTCGAGCAGGGGGCGACGGCGTATCGCGGCCTGTGGCAGGGCGATAGGATCGCCGACCCGGCGAAGGCGGAGGCGATCGCGGCCAAGGTGAAGGGCAAGACGGGCGCGGTCGAGAGCTATGAGGTAAAGGATATGAAGGAGTATCCGTACAAGCTGTACGATTTGACGCTGCTGCAGCGGGATGCGAACGGCAAGTTCGGTTTTTCGGCGAAAAAGACGCTCGACATCGCGCAGGCGCTCTATGAGAAGCACAAGGTGATCTCGTACCCGCGGACGAACTCCAACTATGTGAACGAGGAAAACATTCCGGAGATGCACCGCGTTCTCGACTCGCTGCGGGGGACGGAGGCGTACCGGGCGTTTGCGGAGAAGGCGGACAAGCGGCTCGTGCACAAGGGCAACCGGGGCGTCTGCAACCCGGCCAAGGTCGAGGATCACCACGCGATCATGCCGACGATGAAGCGGGCGGGGGCGCTGAGCCCGGACGAGCGGAAGATTTATGATTTGATTGTGCGGCGGTTCCTGTCGCACTTCTATCCGGCGGCGGAGTACAAGGTGCATACGGTGGTGACCGTGGTCGAGCAGGAGCGGTTCAAGACGACGGTCAAGCAGCTGTTGTCGCTCGGCTGGAAGGTGCTGCTGGCGGGGGACGGCGTTGGTAAGGACGGCGACGGAGCGAAGGGCGGCCGGCGCGGGCGACGGTCTGGCGGAGATGATCCGGTGGGCGCCTCGAGCGAACGGGAGTCTGCGGAATCGCTGCTGGAAGAGACGGAGGCGCCGTTTGCACTGGATGCGTCGCAGCCGGTCGTCTGTGCGAGCGCCGAGGCGAAGGAGAAGGAGACGCAGCCTCCGAAGCCTTTTACGGAGGGGACGCTGCTCAAGGCGATGGAAAGCGCGGGCAAGCAGATCGAGGACGACGAGCTGCGGGAGGCGATGAAGGACTCGGGGCTGGGCACCCCGGCCACGAGAGCGGCGACGATCGAGCGGCTGAAGCAGGTCGGGTACATCGAGATGCTGGGAAAGAAGATCGTCATCACGCCCAAGGGGCGAACCGCCGTCGAGCTCATCCGCAGCGCGGGCGTGGAACTGCTTACCTCGCCGGAGATGACCGGCCAGTGGGAGAAGCGCCTGAACGAGATCGCCCGCGGTCAGGCGTCGGCGGAGGCGTTCATGAACCAGGTGAAGCGGTTCGCGGTGCAGATCGTGGACAAGGTGCGCGCCCAGCCGCCCGCCGTCCGCACCGCGTTCGGGGGCGGCGACGGGCCCGCGCCCACCCGCGGGAAGGCGCGGCGGGCGGGCAAGTCCGGCTCGGGCAGCGCCGCTTCGAGCGCTTCCCGCCGCCGCGCCGGGACCACTGCGCCTGCCGGCGATGCTGCGGCTTCTTTCCGGCGCGGGCGGACCGCGGACGGTAGCGCGCGTGGCGCTGCGAGCGTTGCGGACGGCAGCGGCGTGCATGGCGCTGCAAGCGATACGGGCACGGCAACGGATCGGGCTGGGCGCAGAAGCGGGGCCGGAAGCCGAAGCGGCAGCCCGTCCGCGCCCGCAGCTTCGACCGTAGCCGCAGCAATTGCGGCCAAAACTTCGGCTATAGCTGCGGGAACAACTTCAGCCGCAAGCTCTTCTTCGGATGCAAGAGGCTTCTCAAATTCGGCTGAAACCTCGGTGTCTCCTGCTACTGCATCCGCGCGCAGAGGCAGTGCCACTGTTACCGTTGCTTCTGCTCTTACGGCTTCTGCCCCAACATTTATCGCGGCTTGCCCGCGCCCTGGATGCGGCGGCCACATCTTCATGGGCCGCAAAGGTTACGGCTGCAGCCACTACAGAAGCGGCTGCTCCTTCGTCATCTGGAAGGAAAGCTTCGGACGCACGCTCACCGACGCCATGGTTCGCAGCCTGATCGAAAAAGGCAAAACGGGCAAGCTTAAGTTCAAGAATCATGCAGGCGAAACCTATGAAGCTCGCCTTAAATTGCTCAATCCGAATACGGGCGAACTGGCGATAGAGAAATTCTAGATACGGCTTGGGGACCTCTCCCTCCCATCAGCGGCACTAATCATACTTGCGGCACCGTCGACATCTGGGTGTCAGCCTGCGCCCGACCGGTTCAATATCTAACTCGTGTACATGCCACAAGCCGCAGCTTGGCTGGAAAGGATGAACTCACTTTGCATATCCAACTGGTAACCGTCGGCAAGCTCAAGGAAAAGTACCTCGTCCAAGGCATCGCCGAATACGTCAAGCGCCTCGGGCCTTACGCCCGCATCACCATCACCGAAGTTCCCGACGAGAAAGCCCCCGAAATCCTCAGCCCTGCCGAGGAACGTCAGGTCAAGGACAAAGAGGGTGAGCGCATCCTCTCCCACCTGAAAGACGACGCCCATGTCATCGCCCTCGCCATCGACGGCGAGCTATGGTCGTCAGAAGACCTAGCCGCCCACCTCGACAAGCTCGTCACCTATGGCACCAGCCACGTCGCCTTCGTCATCGGCGGCTCCCTAGGCTTGTCCGACGCCGTTCTGAAGCGCGCCGACAAGAAGCTCTCCTTCGGCCGGCTCACCTACCCGCACCAACTGATGCGGCTTATTTTGGTGGAACAGGTTTATAGGGCGTTTCGGATTAATCGGGGGGAACCGTATCACAAATAGTGGTAAAGCGGAGGGTGGAGGTACCAAGACATAACAATACAGACCGGGTGAGTATTTGCTTTCCCGGTCTGTAAATTTATATACTGACGCCCAATACAGTCAAGGATTTGTTTTTCGCATATGTTCTCCAATACTTGCTTGAGCTTCTCATTGCCTCCGGATAGGGGGAAGCCCCTTACCATGATGCTGTTTTCTTGTATGATTCCAATGTTATTAAACACTTCAGTGTTTTATGAGCTCTCCATTCCAATCTCGCCATTTCGCCAGGTGGCTCCCATGAAATTGGCCAACCGCCATCTTCCTCTTGCTGGGAGTCTAGCACCTTTAAATGGTCATGAATAATCGTTTCTGAGAAAATCTTTCTGCAGTACGAATCAGGGACTGGAGCGAAATCCAATGGAGTGAGCCCATAGCTTTGTGGTGGAGCTTCCAAACAGAAAAACCTTGCTTGATAAAGCTCGTCCGATAATTTAGTATAGAGTTTTTTGATTTCATCAGTTTGAGGCAAGCTTTCAAGAAGGCAAAAGGCATTTTGTATGGTGTGTGCATCATCGTATCTTGTGGTAGAAATATGATCCAAACAAACCTCGATCGCTTTATCTAACCAAGGATGTTTAATACCCTGCCATTTTAAAAGACCAACGATACTCGTAAGCCTGCTAAATGATGGTTGTTCTGATGTTGGATTGTTCCAGTGTATAGCTCGAGGGTAGTTGCTTGACGAAGCAGTAATCGTTACAATTCCTTCGTTCAAGTCTGCAACCCGTGAAACATAGTCACAAACTTTGGTTGCCAATTCTGCATCTTGTATTTTCGCTTCATATAGCGTTCTTAGAGCAAATTCTACATATAGTGGTTGGCTGTCAGGTGTACGAAGGTCTGGTTCAAGTGCGTGCCCGAATCCGCCATCCTCATTCTGATATGCCTTAATTGCATTTAATACACTGTTCTTTGAACCTCCCTGAAAGAAATATTCAAATAGCCTTCTTTCCAAAAGTCTTCCATTTTCCCAAATGAAATTTGCAGCTTTTTCAAAGTTCATAAGCTACCTCCATGAATGGTTGTTCTTATTATATTATATTTTTCCACAACCACACATTGGGATCATTGTTACTATATCTTCTATAGAAGTGTATCACTCACACAACAATCGACCCAATGGGAATTGATGCTTTGTTGGGAGCGGAGAACCGTATCATTAAGTAACGGCAAGTTTTTTCAGACAAAATGAGGCACTTGCGAACAGGAAGTCATTCAGCGGTTCCCTTAAACTGAAAACGAAAGGAGATGAGATTGGGTGGAAGCGCTTCGACTGCTTCGGCAAGCGATTGATTACGTGGAAGAGCATCTGCACGAAAATATCGAGATCAACGATATTGCCAGGGCTGCGATGTCATCGAAGTATCATTTTCAGCGGATGTTCCATGCATTAACGGGCTTTACAGTAACCGAATATGTACGAAACCGTCGTCTTACGCTTGCGGCGGAAGAGTTAGTTGGAACGGACAGCAAGGTCATCGATGTAGCACTGAAGTATGGTTATGAGAGCCCAGAAGCATTCTCCAAAGCGTTTCAACGGATGCATGGCGTAACGCCGCTTGCAGCGAAGAAAAAGAATGTGAAGCTCAAAGCGTTCCCTCGAATCTCCTTTCAGATTCAGATTAAAGGGGAGACCGAAATGAACTATCGCATTGTAGAGGAAAAGGCTTTAACAGTAGTCGGCAAGGACACCATCATCAAGAAAGACCCATACACAGAGATACCAGCTTTCGTAGAGAAGATTTGGAAGAATGGCACGCATGATCGGATTAACGAAGCAATTGGTCGTCCCGCTGGCACGCTGTTAAATGGCTATCACTTCGATTTTAGCGAGGATGGAACCAGGCGCTATTTGATGGGTGCAGAGCTGCCGGAAGGAATAGAAACCACAGAGGAGTTGACGATCCTTCATATTCCTGCTCAAACCTATGTGGTGTTCGATAATCGGGGATCATTTGCTGGCGATGCAGAGATCGGGTTGCAAATTTATGATGTATGGAGACGAATTTACTCAGAATGGTTTCCATCTTCAAGCTTTGAACAAGTGGAAGGGCCGTGTATAGAGAGATACTACTGGGTGGACGACAGTCACACCGAATCCATTTGTGAGCTGCGATTCTCGGCATTTTTATTATGCGATAAACAAAACTTGAGCAAACGCCTCCATGCCAAGTACACCCGCCCATATCTGCTTCGCGGCTTAAAAATTGACCGTCCGAATCAGGTCTGGGGTATCGACATTACGTATCTGCGGATGGGCAAGGGATTCATGTACCTATTCAATATCATCGACTGGTACAGCCGCAAAGTGATCGACTATGAGCTGTCCAGCACGCTCGAGAAAAGCTTTGTGCTGAAGTGCCTCAAACGCGCATTCAGCCGCTGCAAGCCGGAAATCATAAACAGCGACCAGGGCTCTCATTTCACTAATGCTGATTATCTCGAACTGCTAGAGAAGGAAGGCGTCAAGGTGTCGATGGACGGTAAAGGTCGGGCAACAGACAACAGCCGAACAGAGCGCTATTTCCGGACACTCAAATACGAATGTATTTATCAGAATGAATTTGAAGACCCTCGCGCATTGCGCAAAGGGATAGCTCGCTATGTCCAATTTTACAATCAGGAACGTCCTCATCAATCACTTAAAGAAGCAAAGCCCGATCAATTCTATGCCCACAACATTGAACAGATCGCATCCTGAAAATTCTAGATTACACGAGAAGGAGGATATAACTTATTCCTCAAAAAATCGTGTCTTGACAATGGGGAGCATTACACTTCGTCGCCGTCGCCGCCAAGTCCGGCAAAGTTCAGGCTGCGCAGGTCGTCGCCCTCTTCCAGCAAGACAATCGGCCCGTGTTGGTCGAGCCTGAACGCGTCTCACTCGTCGTCGGTTAACTCGGCCTCCAGTTGCCGAAAGAACCAAGAAATGTGTTCTGCCAGCGCTGCGGGCGCTGTGCCGTCCCGGAAAAGGTCTTCGAGATCCTGCCGATTGTTGATGGTTCGCATGTTCATCCCTCCTGAAAAATTAAGAGCCCTCTCTATGAGGACTCAATGAAATAATATAAAGGCGAAATTTTTTTTGTTACAGTTCTCTAGCACTCAGCAAAACAGAGTGCTAACAAGAGAAATGGAAATAAAGAGGGAATACGTTTAGGTATTCGGGGAAAATGCACAAAAAAAGGTCAAAATCGCCAAATAGCGACTTTGACCTTTTTGACTTTTGCCATGCAAAAAATATACAATAAAAATGGGACAGAGTTTTCCTACTTGTCCGCTCGGTAGATCTCAATGTGGGGACATTGAGTCATCTATTATACGATCCGCTTCCGTTCATGATGGTTTTATAGTATCAGATGCTAGATTGGTAGACAAGAAGAAGTTGATATTATGACAAAAGGTTCACAAAGTGTTCCCCTTTTGTTCGAATAGATGGTGCGGATCAGTTGAGCGGCAAAAAGACAGGGGGTAAGCAGGTTTACATAGGAGAAACTTCTCTTTGTCCCATAAAATAGGAGAGGTTGAATAAATCACATGCCAATTTATGAAGCTATTTACCGTTCAGTTGACCAAGAAGAAATGGTAACTGTCAACAACATTGAACAACACGCTAATTTCATTGATGTCAAAAATAATCTTTATTGTACCTATGAAGGGTGCACTGCAAGGCTTTTGTATGTTCCTAAAGGCAAAGTGTCAAGGCCGGATTTAAATTGACCCACTATCGCCAACTTAAAATTGACCCACCACCCATGTCGTCACGCATCCGATGAAAGCGGCAGCTTCCCTTTCATCCGGTAGCTGTTGCCCCGGATGTTCAG
>Ga0207866_1001823_pt1 | contig 18016 bp, 13 predicted proteins | sample HigsolmetaAR203D_FD_184835 | JGI IMG/M metagenome (GOLD analysis project Ga0207866, IMG submission 184835) | Ionic liquid and high solid enriched microbial communities from the Joint BioEnergy Institute, USA - AR20-3-D (SPAdes) (version 2) ...
TTCTTGAGCAGTTTGGCCACCGCATCGGCCAGCGGGCCGGCACGTAACCGCCCATGGAGCTCCGCGAAGGCTTTCCGGGCCTGCTCGGAGAATTCGCGGGGCGGAGCCGGGGGCGTCGCCGATGCGGGTTCTCCCTCGGACAGCCGGGTAAGCGTTGCTTGAACGCGGACGGTGATTCCGTTAACCTGCCAGCCTTGCCTTTCCAAGGCTGCGACCAGCCGGGGCGCCAACTGGCGCAATTTGGCCGAATGCGTCGCGGCAGGCACACCTAGGGTCAGGTTGCCCTCTTCGAACCGAAGCACGTGGCACGACTCGCCCAGCGGGGCCGGAAGGGTATCGCGTACCAAACGTTCCAAGTCCATCAGGCGCCGGGCCGTGCCCAAAAGGCTTGCTCCCTTGCCGTCGCGCCCGAGGCATGCCAGCGCAGCGGTCTCCTGCGCGGGATCGGTGTAGGTCTGTTTACGCCGCCTGGTCGTCGGGTTGGCGGGTCGATTGCGAAACATGTCGAGGACGAAACCCCAGAAGTATTGGGATTGATCAAAAGGAAACGGGGCGCCGAGCAAGGCGCGTCTTTACTGCAGGAGGCACGTTCCGTGCAGATCATCATAGTGCATCCGCGTCTGTCCGAGGCCCGGACGCTGGCGCTGACCCCCAGGCTGATTGCTGGGATGATCGCGGTAGTCGTTGCCGTCGTGGTCATGGGAGCCCTGCTCCTGCACGCCGTGATATCCGGATTCTCTCAGTCGCCGGATGGCGAAACGACGTTGGCCCAGCAAAAGCGGGAGGAAGCCCGTCAACAGGCCGTCATGCGGGAGCACCTGAACTTGCTCGCCAAGCGGGTGGGCGAGATGCAGGCCAAGCTCATGCAGCTCGATGCCCTGGGCGAGCGGGTGGCGGGATTGGCCGGCGTGACGCCCGCGTTTTCCGCCAAGGGGGTGCCCGGCCGAGGCGGCCTGCTGGTTTCGTCCCAAGCCATGTCGCCGCAGGACGTGAGCTCGGAGCTCGACAAGCTCGAGGCCCAGCTGAAGGAACGGGCGGATTACCTCAGCGTGCTCGATGCCCAGCTCACCACGCTGTCGGTGCGCAAGGCCATGACCCCCACCGCGATGCCTGTATCCCAAGGGTTTAACAGTTCGTCTTTCGGTTGGCGCGTCGATCCCTTCACCGGCACCCGCTCCCTGCACGAGGGCGTGGATTTCGTGGCTCCGGTCGGAACGCCGATCGTCGCGGCGGCCGGCGGCGTGGTGCAGGTCGCGGAATACCACCGGGGATACGGCTACATGATCGACATCGATCATGGCAACGACCTGGTCACCCGCTATGCCCACGCCTCCAAGCTACTGGTCAAGCCCGGGGACTTGGTCAAGCGCGGGCAGCGCATTGCCCTGGTCGGCAGCACCGGGCGTTCCACGGGCTCGCACCTGCACTTCGAGGTGCGGGTGGGCGGCGTGGCCGTCAATCCCAACAATTTCCTGGCCCACGGCCCGGGCAAGAAGCCCGTCGAGCAGTTCTCCAAGGTCGTCACGTTGCCGTCGCCAGACGGAGCGCTGGACTAGGGCCGCTTCGGCGGGTGCTGTTCCTACGGCTTGAGTTCGGCGGCCGCCTCTTGCAGGCACTGCATCAAGAGTTCGGTAGCGGGCGACAGCGCGCGCTGCTTGCTCCAGGTCAGCCCGATGGGACGCAACAACCGTGGCAGCTCCAACGGCAGCACGGCTAGCATGCCTAGTTCGCAATAATGCCGAGCTGCCACGGGCGAGAGCAGGCCGACGGCTTGCGTCGACTGCAGGTAGCCGGCGATGGCTGGCACGGACAGCGTCTCGATGTAGTCGCGCGGCATGGGGATGTCGTTATCTTCAAAGGCCGCTTCCAGCGGCTCCCTCGGCAGCGATGCCACCGGCGGCAGAACCCACGGATACTCCGCCACGTCATGCCACCTCACGCGTTGCACCCCGGCGAGCGGATGGTTGCGGCCCACGACGACTCGGCTCGACCCCTCGAACAGCACGGCTTCCGTGAAATCCGGCGACGGCCGGCTGCTCAGCCTCCCGACCAGCAGGTCGAGGTTGCCGCGCCGCAGCTCCGGGAGCAGCGCATCCATCGACCCTTCCAGCACTTGCACCGTCGTCGTCGGCGACTTGCGTTTTAGCGCAGCAAGAGCTCGCGGCACGAGGGATGTCGTCATGGCGGGCATGGCGCCTAGCGCCGTGCGCCCCGAGGCACCCGAGAGCAGGGCGCGCAGCTCTTCGCGCGTTTGAGCCAGGACGTTGAGCATGACACGGGCCTGCCGGATCAGGCATTCGCCGTAGGCATTGGGCTGTACGCCTCGAGCGGTGCGCTCGAATAACTTGAAGCCTAGCCCTTTTTCGAGCTCGGCTAGGGCTAGCGATACGGCCGGCTGCGTGATGTTGAGGCTGGCGGCCACTTTCCCAAGGTTGCGCAGTTCGTCCAGAGCCACGAGCAGCTGCAGATGGCGCGGCTTGAGGTTGGCGCGGATGTACCAGTCGAGGCGTGCCATGGGGTCAGCCCAAAAAATTAATAAGTAAATGCTAATGGAGTGTGTGGGATTTTTAAGTATTTTACTTATATCGATCGGGGCATCATCTATGGCTTCTATCAGGAGGCATGAGTTGTGGATTTCCCCAGGCCCTCATCGATCATCGATTTGCATACGCACGTCATCGCCGATGATTCAGTCGCCTATCCGCCCGCGCCGTTGACCGGCAAGCAGTCCGATTGGTCCCGTGAGCGACCGGTGACCTACCCTGCTCTCCTCGCCGCCATGGAGGAGGCAGGGATTGACAAGGCGGCGCTGGTACAGGCCTCTACTTGCTATGGTCACGACAACCGGTACGTTGCCGATTCGGTGGCAGCGCGGCCGGATCGCTTTATCGGGGTGTACTCCGTCGGGCTGACGGACCACGACGCGCCCGATCGCATCACTTACTGGCACGGGCGCGGGCTGCACGGGATGCGTGTATTTATCGCTGGGCACACAGCGGCCGACCGCAGCACGCGCCTGGACGATCCGCGCAGTTTTCCTGCCTGGGAGTGCGCGCAGAGGCTGGATATTCCTGTCTGCGTCCAACTCCGCGCCGACGGGCTGCCCCAGCTCGCGAACGTGCTTGAGCGCTTCCCGCGCGTGCGCGTGCTGCTCGATCACTTCGCCCGCCCCAAGCTGGACGACGGCCTCCCGTATGCGGCCGCGGCCGGGCTCTTCGAGCTGGCACGCTTCCCCAACCTGTTTTTCAAGCTCACGACGCACAACGTGCGCGAGGCGGCATCCGGCGCTTCGACTCAGGCTGCTTTCCTTCGCAAGGCGATCGACGCGTTTGGCGCCCGCCGCATTGCCTGGGGGTCGAATTTCCCTGCCTCGGAGGGAAGCCTGATTTCGCTGTTGAGCGAGGCACTTGCGGCGACGGCTTCGCTGTCTGACGAAGAGCGCGAATGGATCTATCACCGTACGGCCCGGACACTGTATCCCGCGCTCGGAAGCTTAGGAGGCAAAGCATGACCCTGGCCTTGACTTTGCGCGCTCTGCTCGGCGACTACCCCAATACTTTGGCGCTCAAGCGTGGCGAGATCGCGTCGCCGTTGGTGAATTTCGAGTTCGATCCGGTTAAGGTCGCCAACCGGGCGTTCAAACGGGTGGTCCGCGAGCGCGCCTTCGACGTGGCCGAGCTGGCAATAGTGACCTTTCTTCAGGCCAGGGCTTACGGCAAGCCGCTGGTGCTGCTGCCGGCCGTGGTCGGGGCGGGACGCTACCAGCACCACTGCTTGGTCTATAACGTCGAGCGCGGGCCGCTACGGGTCGCTCAGCTCGCAGGCAAGCGCATCGGCATCCGGGCCTATACCCAAACTACCGTGACTTGGGTGCGCGGCATTTTGGCCGACGACTATGGCGTCGACCTGGACAGCATCCGCTGGGTGACCTTCGAGGACGGTCATTTGGCGGAATTTCCCGATCCCCCGGGCGTGGCGCGCGCGCCGGAGGGCAAGCGCATGATGGACATGCTGCTGGCAGGTGAGCTCGACGCCGCCATCATCGGTACCGAGCTGCCCGACGATCCGCGCCTGGCTCCGGTGCTGCCCGATCCCCACGAGGCCGCGCGTGCATGGGGGGAGCGGCTTGGCCTGGTGCCGATCAATCACATGATGGCGGTCGATCGCTCGCTCTGCGAGCGCCGGCCGGACGCGGTCCGCGAGGTTTACCGGCTTCTTCAGGAGAGCAAGGCTTCGGCGCGTCGCGGCGCGACGTCTACCGATTTGACGCCTTTCGGCGTAGAGGCCAATCGGCGGGCGCTCGAACTCATCATTCGCTACGCCCATGACCAGAGATTGATTCCACGACAGTATTCCGTCGACGAGCTGTTCGACGACGTAACGCGCATCCTGTAGCCGACACCGGGCTCCAGGATGGAACGAGGCAATCCAATCGGCGGCGAGGTCCGCCGTTCAACATTTCTAGGAGACATCATGAAGTGGTTCGCCCTCTTGGCCGCATGCGCGGCCGCCTTCGTGACACCCCTTCCTTCTCAGGCCCAAGGGCCGGTCACACGCATCATCGTCCCGTTCGCCGCGGGCGGCGCTCGGGAGCTGCTGGCGCGGACGTTCTACCAAGAGCTGGGTCAGGAGCTAGGCCAGACAGTCATTATCGAAGCCAAACCCGGAGCGGGCGGGGCCATCGGCACATCGGCGGTAGCACGCGCCGAGCCGGACGGCCGCACGCTGCTGATGGCCGCCTCCAGTCATTTCGTGACCGCCGAGCTGGGATCCAAGCCGCACTACGATCCCATCAAAGATTTCCAGCCGGTGGCCAATATCGGCACGCAGAGTTATGTGCTGATGATCAACGCTGGCCTGCCGACGAAGAATGCGGCCGAGTTTATCGACTACGTCAGGAAACGGCCCGGCGAACTCAACTACGGTTCGGCCGGCATCGGCAGTTCCACCCACCTGGCTATGGCGTATTTCCTGAGCGCGGCGGGGCTGGATATGCTTCACATTCCCTATAAATCCACGCAGGAATCGGCTAACGATGTGGCCGGCGGGCGGGCGCAGGCAGTTGTCGTCCCCAATGCCGGGGTAGGCGCCTACCTGCAGGATAAGCGCCTTCGCATCATCGGCGTGACCTCGCGCCAGCCCTCGCCGCTGTTGCCGGGCGTGCCGCCTATCGCGCAGGCCGCGCAGCCCTCTTACGTGTTCGAGTCCTGGTTCGGGCTGCTGGCGCCTGCGGGCACGCCGCGGTCGGTGGTGGAGCGGATCAACGCCGCCGTTGCCAAAGTGCTGGCGATGCCGGTCATCCAGGAGCGCCTCGCGACCCAGGGAGTGACGCCGGAGCCCATGAGCGTGGAAGCTTTTGCTAAGCTGTTCCTCGAGGACAGGCGGCTCATGGCGCGCATCGTCAAGGAGGCCAAGCTGACCCGGGATTAAGGCCCCCGGTGGGCCGTGCCGCCGCCGGACCCGGACGGGCCGGGTTGCCCGGCCCGCGGGGATGTGCGATTCAAGCGCCTCCCACGGTGCTAAACTGGCTGGCTTATCCCATATCCCGGCTGGGAGGCCAGGCATGAGCCTGGCGTCCTGGTTGCTTGCAAAAATCGCGCATGGTTTCCTCTCTGCTCAAGAAAATTTTCGGCAGCCGCAATGACCGGTTGTTGAAGCAGTTCGGCAAGTTGGTCAGTCGCATCAACGCGCTGGAGCCCCAGACCGCCGCACTCAGCGACGAGCAACTTGCAGCCCGCACGCAAGAGTTCAAGCAACGCTATCAAAACGGAGAGTCGCTCGACGACCTCCTGCCCGAAGCCTTTGCGGTCGTCCGCGAAGCCGGCAAGCGGGTGCTGGGCATGCGCCACTTCGACGTCCAGTTGCTGGGCGGGATCGTCCTGCATACCGGCCGCATCGCTGAAATGCGTACCGGCGAAGGCAAGACGCTGGTGGCGACGCTGCCCGTCTACCTGAACGCGCTGGCCGGCCGGGGCGTGCACGTGGTGACGGTCAACGACTACCTGGCCCAGCGCGATGCCGCCTGGATGGGGCGGCTATACCGTTTCCTCGGGTTGAGCGTCGGGGTGGTGGTTTCGCAGCAACCCAACGAGGAAAAGAAGGCTGCGTATCAGGCAGACATCACCTACGGAACGAACAACGAGTTCGGGTTCGATTACCTGCGCGACAACATGGAATACCGCGTGGAGGATCGGCGCCAGCGATCGCTGTTCTATGCGGTGGTGGACGAGGTGGACTCCATCCTGATCGACGAGGCCCGCACGCCGTTGATCATCTCCGGCCAGGCCGAGGACCACACCGAGCTCTACATCCGGATGAACGCGGTGCCGCCGCTGCTCACCCGGATGCCGTCCGAACCCAAGCCGAACGAACCCGAGCCTCCGGGCGACTTCTGGGTGGACGAGAAAAACCGCCAGGTCTACTTGTCCGAGGCCGGCCACGAAAAGGCCGAGCAGATCCTGGAGCGCCAAGGCTTGCTGCCGCCGGGCGAGTCGTTGTACGACCCGCGCCACATCAGCTTGATGCACCACCTGATGGCTGCCCTGCGGGCACACAACCTGTTCTTCCGCGACCAGCACTATGTGGTGCAGAACGGTGAAGTCATCATCGTCGACGAGTTCACCGGGCGCCTGATGGTCGGCCGCCGCTGGTCCGACGGCCTGCACCAGGCGGTCGAGGCCAAGGAAGGGGTCAAGATCCAGAACGAAAACCAGACGCTGGCCTCGATTACCTTCCAGAACTACTTCCGGATGTACGAGAAGCTGGCCGGCATGACCGGTACGGCCGACACGGAAGCCTACGAGTTCCAGGAAATCTACCGGCTCGAAACCGTCATCATTCCGACCAACCGGCCCATGATCCGCGTGGATCAGAACGACCAGGTCTTCAAGACGGCGCGCGAAAAGTACAACGCCATTCTGGAAGACATCCGCGACTGCCAGAAGCGTGGCCAGCCCGTGCTGGTGGGGACCACCAGCATCGAGAACTCCGAGCTGCTGTCGGCCATGCTGACCCAGGCCGGGCTCAAGCATGAGGTCCTGAACGCGAAGCACCATGCCCGCGAGGCCGAGATCGTGGCAGAAGCCGGCAAGCCCGGCCGCATCACCATCGCCACCAACATGGCGGGCCGCGGTACCGACATCGTGCTGGGCGGCAGCGTCGACAAGCAGGTGGACCTGATCCGTGCCGACGAAACCCTGAGCGAAGAGGAGAAGGCCGCCCGCATCGCCAAGGTGCGCGAAGAGTGGAAACCGCTGAACGAGCAGGTCAAGGCCGCCGGTGGCCTGCGCATCATCGGCACCGAGCGCCACGAATCCCGCCGCATCGACAACCAGCTGCGCGGCCGCGCCGGACGCCAGGGCGACCCGGGTTCCTCGCGCTTCTACCTGTCGCTGGAAGATCCGCTCATGCGCATCTTCGCCGGGGATCGCGTGCGGGCCATCATGGAACGGCTCAAGCTGCCCGAGGGCGAACCCATCGAGGCCGGGATGGTGACCCGCTCCATCGAGTCGGCGCAACGCAAGGTCGAAGCCCGCAACTTTGACATTCGCAAGCAGCTGCTCGAATACGACGACGTCGCCAACGACCAGCGCAAGGTCGTCTATGCGCAGCGCAACGAGGTGCTGGAGGCCGAGTCGGTCGGCGACATGATCGCCAATTTGCGCAACGCCACCTTCACCGAGGTGTTCCGCCAGTACATACCCGAAGACTCGGTCGAAGAACAGTGGGACGTCCCCGGGTTGGAGAAGACGCTGGAGTTGGATTGGCAGATCCAGCTGCCGCTCGCCTCCATGCTCGAGAGCGAAGCCAACCTGACGGACGAAGACCTGCTCGAACGGGTCCTGAAGGCTGCCACCGAGGCCTACGAGGCCAAGGTCGCCCTGGTGGGCGCCGAGATGTGGAATCAGTTCGAACGCTCGATCCTGCTGCAGTACATCGACACCCATTGGCGCGAGCATCTCGCGATGCTGGATCACCTGCGCCAGGGCATCCACCTGCGCGGCTATGCGCAGAAGAACCCCAAGCAGGAATACAAGCGCGAGGCCTTCGAGCTGTTCTCCAACATGCTCGACCGCATCCGCAACGATGTGATCAAGGTGCTGATGACGGTGCGCGTGCAAACGGCAGAGCAGGTCGAGCAGGCGGAACAAGAGGCGCCGCAAGTTCAGAACGTGCAGTACCACCATTCCGACTACGACGAAGCGCTGGCCGCGGCGAACGCCAATACCGCATCGCACGGCGCCGCCGGGACGGTGCAGAACGTCATGCGCAAGGTGGGCCGCAACGAGCCATGCCCCTGCGGCAGTGGCAAGAAGTACAAGCACTGCCACGGCAAGCTCGGCTGAGCCCGTAACGCGGCAGCCAGTGCGGCGACAAAAAAGCCTCCGAAACCGGAGGCTTTTTTCTTTGCGCAGGTCCGCTTGTGTGTTCAGCACCGTGGCCCCATGCCCATCATTCCGGGCTGATGCCCTCGGTCTTGATGACGCGGCTCCAGCGCTCGAATTCCGTGCGCGTGAGCCGGCCGAGATCTTCCGGCGTACCCAGCACCACGGCAAAGCCGGTATCGGCGAGTGCGGTGCGCATCGACTCTGAATCGTAGATCGCCCTCAGTTCGCGGTTCAGGCGGTCGATGATGGGGCCTGGTGTTTGGGCCGGGGCGTAGAGCCCGATCCAGAGCGCCAGCTGGTAGTTCGGGTACCCCACCTCTGCCAATGTGGGGACGGAAGCCAGCAGCGGCGAACGCGCACTGCCGGTCTGCGCGATGGCCTTGAGCTTGCCGGAGGCGACCAAGGGGCGGGCCGCCTCGATGGGGGCGATCATCATGTCTACGCTGCCTTGCACGACGTCCATGATCGCGGCATTGAGCGTGCCGGCCGGAATGTGCCGCATCTTGACGCCCACCATGTTCTGCAGCACGGTGGAGTACAGGTGCGAGGTCGAGGCAATTCCCGGAGATGCGTAAGAAGCGAGTTCCCCGCGTGCCTTGAGGTGGGCCACCAGCTCCTTGAAGTCTTGGGCGGGAGTGCCGGCTCCCGTAATGATGACTTGCGCGCTTTCTGCGATCTGGCCGATGGGGGCAAAGCTCTTGACCGGGTCGTAGGGGGTGGGGCGGAAGGCTGGCGTGATGACTAGCGTGGTCGGCCCGATCATCAGCGTGTGCCCGTCGGGTTCCGCATTCGCGGCATAGGACGTGCCGATGACGCCGCTGGCGCCGGGCCGATTTTCCACATAAACGCTTTGGCCCAGCCTCGCCGAGAGCTGTTCGGCGGTGCGCCGGGCAATGGCGTCGGCGCTCGTTCCCGGACTGTACGGAACGACGATCTTGATGGTGCGTTTCGGGTAGCCAGCTGCGTCGGCCCCTCCCTGGGCGTGCGCGATCGGGCTACCCGCCAGAAGCAGCGCCATGGCGGCGGTCGAGAGGGGGTATGTGGACTTCCGGAATGCATGCTTCATGCGTGTCTCCTAGCTCTTTCTTGTTCCGCGCGAGCCGGCGCTGCCTCGCTGGCGCCGGCCAGGGCGTAAACGGGGTAGGTCGTCCGTCCTGCCGCGGCAAGCGGGCGCGTTATTCTGTTTTATCTCTAATATATAATATAGATTAAGATCGACGGGCGCGGTTGTAAAGCCCGCCCACGTGGCCCGGGTGTTGGTTTTCGGGACGTTCGGCGAAGGGGGGGCGACGGGGGAAATCCAAAGGCCGCCAGGCTGGGAGGATTAGTCCTTCGCCCGGGAGGCCGAGCTTGCTTCTTGCGACAACGTCTTATTCCTCTGGTAGCTCAGCCGTTCCCGCATCAGCCGGGAAGCTTCGGCGCCGTCGCCGGATTCGATGGCAGCCAGCATCCGCTTGTGGTGGCGCATGATGCGCACGGCCGATGCCGGCGTGAGATTCGGGCGCAGCACGGGGCGCAGGACAATGCTCAGGGCGCGGAACTGCGCCAGCAGGATGCGGCTGTGGGATGCCTGCACGATGGCTTCATGAAAGCGCATCGAGGCGTCCGCAAAGCGGTCGAGTTCATCCTTGAGCGCCGATAGTTCGGCCAGTACCGCACGCAATCTTTCCAGATCGGCGTCGTTGCGTCGCTCAGCCGCCAGTTCGGCCGCCATTTCCTCGATCGCCATCTGGGCGTCGAACACCTCGCCCGACGTGACGCCGATGAGCTTTAGGTGAATGGCCATTGCATCGGCCAGCCGATCCGGGTTGCCCTGGGCCACCCATACGCCGCCGCGCGATCCCATTCGAATCTCGACGATGCCCAGCCCTTCAAGGGTGCGTAGGGCGTCGCGCGCCGCCATGCGGCTGACGCCGAATTGTTCGGACAGCGCGGCCTCGCTGCCCAGAAACTGGCCGGCAACGATCTCTTTGTTCAAAACGGCGGCGCGTATCTGCGCCACGATGCCCCCCGAAAGCGTTTCGTTGGGGACCGCTGTCCAAGTACGGGTCGATGGAGAGACTTTCTTGACCAAACCCGAATCCTTTGCGTGCCGTGGTGAGATGGATCGTGACGTAGGTACGCCGCATTATAGGTTGCCCTGCGTGGCGGGACCGGCCGCACAGGTCTTCCGGGAACGACCACCTGCTGCCCGCGCAGATAAGTATGATATATAATATAGATAGCGCGGCCGCTTTTCGTTCATGCCGCACTCCTTCACCTGCAATGGAACGGTCATGCTGAATCAGGAAAAAAATGCGCTATTGACCCGGGTGGGGCCGGGCACGCCCATGGGAGACTTGCTGCGCCGGTATTGGATGCCCATCGCGGGGGTTAGCGAGTTCGACACGCGTGCGACCAAAGCCGTGCGCATCATGGGCGAGGACTTGGTCCTGTATCGTGACCTGAGCGGGAACTGGGGGTTGGTGGACCGGCACTGCCCACATCGCCGAGCCGACATGACGCACGGATTCCCGGAGCCCCATGGCCTGCGCTGCAGTTATCACGGATGGTGTTTTTCCGCGGACGGCGCCTGCGTGGAGCAGCCCTACGAGGACGTCGCCCATCCGGAAATCCGCATGAAGGATAAGGTGCGGATCAAGGCGTATCCGGTCCAGGAAAAGGCGGGCCTGCTATGGGCGTACATGGGCCCCCAGCCTGCCCCTCTCTTGCCCGACTGGGAGGCGTTCTCATGGCCCAATGGGTTCCGGCAGATCGTTTTGTCCGTGATTCCCTGTAACTGGTTCCAGTGCCAGGAAAACTCCATCGACCCCGTGCATTTCGAGTGGGCGCACAACAACTGGAGCCTGCGCCAGCGCGGGGTGCTTGGGCCCTATTCGCCCCCGCACAAAGAAGTCGGCTTCGAGGAGTTCGAGTTCGGGTTTCTCTACAAGCGTGTCCGGGGCAATGCAACCAAGGACGATCCGCTGTGGTCTATCGGGCGGGTCTGCTTGTGGCCCAATGCCGTCTTCCTCGGTGACCACTTCGAGTGGCGCGTTCCGGTGGACGACGAACACACCCTGAGCGTTTGCTGGTCTTTCACCCGCGTTCCCCGGGAGCGCGAACCCTACGTGCAAGAGCGCATCCCGACCTGGCATGGGCCCATCCGTGATGCCGAGGGCAACTGGATCACCAGCCATGTGATGAACCAGGACTTCGTCGCGTGGGTGGGGCAGGGAACCATCGCCGACCGTAGCCTCGAGACGCTGGGCCCCAGCGATCGCGGCATCGCCATGATCCGCAAGAAGTTCTTCGAGGAGCTGGAGGCCGTCGCCGGGGGCGCGGACCCGAAAGGCATATTGCGGGATCCGGAAAAGAACCACCGCGTCGAATTGCCGATGGCCTTCCGCAAGGAGCTGGTCGAGGGAATGACCATGGCGGAGCTAAAGGCGCATCCGATATTCGGCCGTCACATGCAGCACTACATCTTCCAGGCAGGGCAGCCGGAGTCGGTGGAACGGGCCTATAAGGAAGCCATGGGCCTGGCGTGAACGCCGTCGCCCCGCGCAGGGCGGCGTGGGGCGCGAGCACTACCGGCGGGGACGCGGCTACGTCAGGAAGATGGTCGCCAGCCCCAGGAAAATAAAGAAGCCCATCGTGTCAGTGGCGAAGGTGAGCAGTACCGAGGAGCCGATGGCCGGATCCTTGCCGAACCGGCTGCGGGTCAGGGGAACCAGCATGCCTATGCTGGCGCCGACCAGCAGGTTGAGCACCATCGCGGCCATCATGACGAGGCCGAGCGAATAGCGTCCCGAAATCGCCCAGGCGAACAGCCCCGCCACGGCGCCGCCCCCCAGCCCGACGAAAAATGCGATCTGGAGCTCGCGGCGGACCAGCTTGCCGACGTTGGCGGCGTTGATGCGGCCCACCGCCAGGGCCCGGATGATTAGCGTCATGGTCTGATTGCCCGAATTGCCGCCTATGCCGGCGACAATGGACATCAGGAAGGCCAGGATGACGATGTGCCCCACCGTTTCTTCGAAGCGCGAGGCGACGAAGGCGGCGATCGAGGCGGTGCACAGGTTGACTAGCAGCCACGGCGCGCGGTTGCGGATGGCCTTGGGGATTGGGGCGAAGATGTCTTCTTCTTGCAGGCCGGCCTTGGACAGCGCCTGTTCGTCCGAGGCCTCGCGGATCACGTCCACCACCTCGTTCACGGTCACCCGGCCGATCAGCCGCCCCACGGCATCGACCACGGGCGCAGACACCAAGTCGTAGCGTTCGAACGCAGCGGCTGCTTCGGCGGCCTCGTCGAGCGGCGCCAGCGTCAGGATTTCGGTGTCCATGACGTCAGCGACCTTGGTCTCGGGATCGCTCACCAGCAACCGGTTGATGGGCAGGCTGCCCATGAGCTTGTCGTGCCGGTCGACCACGAAGATCTGGTCGGTGTGATCGGGCAATTCGTGCAGGCGGCGCAGGTAACGCAGCACGACCTCTAGCGTCACGTCGTTGCGCACCCGGACCATTTCGAAGTCCATGATCGCGCCCACCGAGTCTTCGGGGTAGCTCATGACTTCGGTCAGGCGCGCCCGCTCTTCGTCGGTCAGGCCCTTCTGCACCTCGGCCACGACTTCGGGGGGCAGGTCTGGAGCGAGGTCGGCCAGTTCGTCCGCCTCCAGGCTCTCGGCCGCCGCCAGCAGCTTTTGCTGGTCCGTGGTGGCGATCAGCGATTCCCGCATCCAGTCGGCGACTTCGAGCAGCACCTCGCCCACGCGTTCAGGACGAACGAGCTGCCAGACGATCTGCCGATCTTCTTTGGGTAGGGATTCGAGGATGAAGGCGATGTCGGCCGGATGCAGGTCGTCCAGCAGGGCGCTCAGCTCTGCTTCATGCTGCCGGTGGACCAGCGCTTCGACGAGCGGCGCGCGGGTGTCCCCGGCCTCTTGCCTCTGGACGAGCTCTTCGACCAGATGCTGGCGTCGCAGCAGCTCTTGGACGTGTTCCAGAGCCTCTTGGGCGTCTTCGGGTTCGAGGCGGTTGCGCTCGAGGGATTTGGGTTCAGTTGCTTGTTCGACCATCGCGCGGGAAACACAAAGCGGCCCCGCACGGGCCTGGGGCCTGGCCGCCTGACGCAGGCGGGCTCAGAGGTGGCTCGAACGGGTGCCGGAAGACAAGGGGCCGGCTGGTATTAAGGGTCTAGGTCGTGGCTGTGAGGCCATGCCGAAAAGCAGTGCCTGGCACTGCAGAGTTGACGACGCCGCAATTGTACGCGTGCAGGCGGTGTTCGTCAGGGCGTCGGGCCGGCTTAGCGGCTTTGGTTGCAATTGCGTGACGGGCAGCGCCTAGGGAATCGCGGTGCCCGGCATCCAGCGCAGCAGCCTGTCGGTGCGGGAAGCGAGGTAGGCCGAGCCTCGGTTCTTGTCGTAGTAGCGCGGCCGCGGCAGCATGGAGGCGAGCCGCGCCGCTTGGTAGGCCGATAGGTTGGCGGCCGAGGTGTTGAAGTAGTGGCGTGCGGCTGCTTCCGCGCCGAAAACCCCTTCCCCCCACTCGGCAATGTTCAGGTACAGCTCCAGGATGCGCCTTTTGTTCATGACCAGCTCGATCATGTAGGTGATGACGACTTCCTGGGCCTTGCGCAAGTAGTTGCGCGAGTTGGAAAGAAATAGGTTTTTCGCGACCTGCTGCGTGATGGTCGAGCCGCCGCGCATGGGCCGTTGCGGCGGCCGCCGGCCAAGCGCAAGGGCACGCTCGGTGGCTTCGGCCAATTGCCGGTTATGGGCGTATGCCCGTTCGACCGCGTCCCAGTCTATGCCTCCGTGCTCGAGGAAATTGGCGTCTTCGGCGGCCACGGCGGCACGTTTCAGGTGATTACTGATGCGATCGTAGTCGACCCACCGGTAATCGAGCTTGCGCTTGGAGTCGGTTTTCTGCAGGCGGGACAATTCCGCGCGCATGACCGAAGTCGTGCCGGGAGGCATGTAGGCATACCAGACGACCCAGCCAAAGATCCAGGCTTGATACAGCAGCACCAGCGCCAAGGCCGCGAGGCACAGGCGCATGCCCGCCGACAGGATGCGGGCGCGCAGGGAGCGACGGCGGCGGGGCTGGGGGCGGCGGGCGCTCATCTCATAAAGAGGCTCGCAGGGCCGTCAGCACGGGACCTGGGTCGGGGCGGACGCCGCGCCAGATGAAAAAGCTTTCGGCGGCCTGTTCCACCAGCATGCCCAGGCCGTCCGCAACCGCGGCGGCTCCGTCGGCGGCTGCCTGCCGCATGAAGGCAGTGGGGCGCGCGGCATACATGAGGTCATACGCCAGCCCGCCTGGCGCGTAGGCGCCGGCCGGAAGGGGCGGCGCTTCATCGTCCAGGCTGCTGGCCGTGGCATTGATGACGAGGTCCCAGCGGCCGTCAGCGGGTAGGTCGGCATAGCTGCCACCGCGCATGACGGCTCCCGCGGACGCGGAGAAAGCCGCCGCCAGCTCCTGTGCACGGGACGGCGTGCGGTTGGCGATGTCTATGCTGGCGCAGCCCGCCTCGATCAGCGGCAGCAATATGCCCCGCGCCGCGCCTCCCGCTCCGGCAACGAGCACCCGGGCTCCGGCCAAGCGTGCTCCCAGCCGGCGCAGGTCGTTGAGCAGGCCGACCCCGTCGGTATTGCAGCCGTGCAATGCGCCGTCTTGCATCCAAAGCGTGTTGACTGCACCAGCCGCCCGCGCGCGGGGGCTCAGGTTCGCGCGCGCCAATTCAAAGGCCTGTAGCTTGAACGGCACGGTGACGTTCAAGCCACCGCCGCCCGAGGCGAAAAACGCTTCGACTTGCGCGGCGAATCCATCGACCGGCGCCAGGATCGCCTCATAGGTGATGGGCTCCCCGGTCTGCTCGGCGAACCGGGCGTGGATCCACGGCGATTTGCTGTGTGCGATGGGATTGCCGATGACGGCGTAGCGTGTGCGAGGGGAAGGAAGCATTAGCCGGGCTTCGCGAAGAGCTTGTCGTTGGTGAAATACCAGGTGCGCGTGATGGCCAACACATCGGTATCGCGCGCGATGTGGGGCGGAAAAGGCGCGAACGGCGCGGCAAGCGCGACGATGCGCCGGGCGGCGTCGTTGAGTATTTTATGTTCCGACGGCTTGTCGATGTCTATGCCTTCCACGGTGCCGTCACTGCGTATGTATACCGTCATGCGCAAGGATCCATATACCTTGCCACGCGCGGCGGCGGGATAGTGCTGGGTGCCGAGGGTCTCGATGCGCTCGCGCCATTGCTCGACATATACCGCAAACCGGTATTCCGAGGTCGACGGCGCAAAGAAGTGGCGGCGCGGACGCTTGTTGTAGTCCTCGATGCGTCGGGAGACCTCGGCGAACTGGCGTGCAAGGTGCTCGGCCTGCTCCTGCATGGCGTTCCGTTCGCTCGACGGCGTGCCTGGCTGGGCGGCGGGAGCGGGCTGGGGCGCGCGGTGCTGGGCGAGGGCCGCAGCCAGGCGGCGCTGCTCCGCTTCCAGCGCCGCCTGCCGCGCTTGCAGCTCCGCGAGCAGTTTTCCGTTGCGGTCGGCTGCGGCGTGCGGCGTGGGTGCTTGGGCATGTCCTGCCGTAGCGTCCCCGCCGCCGCTGCTGGCCACCTGCGCGCGTAGTTCGGCCTTGGAGGGGGCTTGGCGGGTGCCTGCGCTAAGCAGCACGACCTCCAGGCCGGCATCTCGCTCCGGCCGCTGCGCCCGCGGTGCCGTGAAGTGCAGGGCGAACAGGATGCCGTGCGCCGCCAGCGAAATCACGATCGCGCTCATCAGATAGCGCCGATCCGGACGTTCCTTCCAATCTTGTGTGAGCTGGCGGGCCAGCTGGGCGGGAAGGCGACGGAGCCTAGGCATTTTCGCGGGGTGCGAGGCGGCCGGCCGCACGCCGGGGGCCGGCGCGGCGGAGGAATCGGGCGGAGATGCGGGAGCAGGGCGGTGCGACACCCCGCGATTGTAATTCTTCAGGCTGGCCGGATCGCCGCCTGGGCTGCGGATGGCGCCGGGCGACTTGTATGCCGCCTGGCGCTCGGGTTGCCTGGGAAACCCTGGGCGGACGGGTCAGGACGCGGGCGGGGTGCCGCCAGCGTCTTCGGAATCAGGAGCGTGCCTTTCCGAAGCGTCGACCAGCCGGGCATCCGTCGGGTCGGGGCCGTCGGCGGCATCGATCTCGGCGGCTTGCGCGTGCTCTTCGGCGGCCGGCTCCTCTTCGATGTCCTCGTCGGCCTGCGCGCTCTCCACCACGTCCAGGAAGCGGCAATCCAGGGTCAACTCGAGTTCGTCGTCACCCATGATCTCCAGCATGACGTGCTGGCCCCGCTCCAGGGAGGGGAGCGTCCCCACGCGGGTGTAGAACGGCGCATCCTTCAGGCGCACCAGGTCGTCGCGCAGCACCACCGCTTCCACGCGGCGCAACCCTTCCTGCTTGAGCCAGCGCAGGCACCAGAAGCGTTCCATGGCCTGCTGGAAGTCGGCATAGGCGCCGTATTTGGCCTCGAAGGCACTGATGATCGCGTAGAGATCGGCCTCGCGCGGCTTGAACGGGGCCGCGAGGCGGGCCGAGACGCCGTGGTCGATCGCCGCGATCAACTGGCCCTGGTTGACGAGGTCTACATAGCGGCGCAGCGGCGACGTGAACCAGGCGTATTGGGGTACGCCGATGGATTCGTGCGGTGCGGCCGCCGTCCCCATGCGCACGCGGCCCATTTGCTGCGAACGGTAGATGCCCGGCACGCCGCACGAGGCCAGCAGGCCTCCCCACAAGCTGTTGGCCAGGATCATGTATTCGGCCACCAGGCGGTCCAGGGGGGCGTTGCGCTTGCGTTGCACGATGCGCACCCTTGCCTCTTCCGGCCGGTCCGGATCGCCGTCGACGTAGAAGCTGAAGTCGACCCGGTTGTTCGACTCGGGCTTGCCGCGTACTTGATCGCGCTTGGCCGACAGGGCCTTGGCCAGGCGCCAGAGCGGACGGAAGACGTGGCCGTAGGGTACCTCGGCGGACGGGTCGTCCAGCAGCGCTTCGGTCACGACGTCGTCCAGCACGTTGTGGCGAAGGTTCTCGCGTACCACGATGCGTTCGATGCGCGATTCGTGCGACAGGACTTCGCCCGTTTCGGGGTCGGCGACCACGTAGAGCGAGACGGCGGGCACGGGGGCGCCGGCATCCAGAGAGAACGCCTTGATGACTTCTTCCGGCTGCATGGGGATCTTGTCCCCGGGCATGTACACGGTAGACATGCGCGCGCGCGCCAGCGCGTCCAGGTTGCTGTCGCGCGTGACGGCGAGCCCCGGCGCGGCAATGTGTATGCCGACGCGCAGGGTGCCGTCGTCCAGCTGCTGGACGGAGAGCGCATCGTCGATCTCGGTGGTGGTGATGTCATCGACCGAGTACGCCTCCACGTCGGCGAGGGGCAGGTCGCGCGCGATGGGCGGGACCTCGGCCGGTGCGAAGCCGGTGCCGCGCGGAAAGTGCTGCGCGTAGAAGCGCCGCTTGTGGATGGAGATCGCGCTCGGGAATGCGCCGAGGTTCATCAGCAGCCGCTCAGGGCGGACCTGCAGCTGGGTGCACGCGGCATCGAGCGCCTTCCATTCCAGCGTGTTCTTGTCCGGCTTGAACAGCAGGGTTTCGGCTTGGCGGGCCAG
>Ga0207866_1001824_pt1 | contig 18012 bp, 21 predicted proteins | sample HigsolmetaAR203D_FD_184835 | JGI IMG/M metagenome (GOLD analysis project Ga0207866, IMG submission 184835) | Ionic liquid and high solid enriched microbial communities from the Joint BioEnergy Institute, USA - AR20-3-D (SPAdes) (version 2) ...
GTTGCAAGCTGCGTCCATGTCCCGTCTGAATTAAGCCTTCGCCATGTGCCATCATTAAACACCACATGCAACTCTTGATCCTTCCATGAGCCCATGCCAAGTACACGTGTGCCGAATTTTCCCACCAATGTATATCCCGGGCGTGTGGTGAGCGCAGGAAATGCCGAAGGGGACATGTTTTCAAGATCAACAAAAAGGGACTCGGATAATCCGAATCCCTCATCATCTGGCTTATACACGCCTTGAAAGGTTCTTATGGGAATGGGATCACTGATCCCTCGTATTGGTGTCCAATATGCCATACACTCACCCACCTAATTCAGCAATCACCGCATCGCGCAGATGCTCCGGCACATCCTCGATTGTGATCTTACCGAGCCTGATCTGTACCGCTAAAAACTTAGCCACCCAGGATCACCTCCAGCAGAGCGGCTTCGAGCGCTTCAATGCGTTCCTTATCTGACACCGGAGCGGGTACATCAGCCAGTCGCCACCCGTGCTCCTCGCTGTATACGACTTCACGCTCCTCGGTGTACGCCCCAGGCGGGAGTGGGTTGGTCGGCTGATCCTCATATACCGCCTCGTTGATCAGGTTGCCTTCCTCGTCATACTCAGCAGGTGATACCTCAACGGGCTTAATCATATAGTCCCACTCGCCGATATTGATCAGATTTCCATCTGCATCAAACACACACGTCTTAAGCATGCTCATACCTCCTATTTCGCTGTCCAACCTGTGTTACCGGTGCCACTTGTCTTGACGTACAGAGTTGTGCTGGTACCACCATCAGTACGTAAATAAATTGACCCAACAGGTGCAACAACAACTCCGTCAGGTGCGCCCGCGCCGATGTAAAACTTTGTACCGTCGAAATTGTATTTCCCAGCCCCCTCAATCCGTATCACTCCATCTACCACGCCATTTACAACCCTTCTGACCTGAGCCTCTCCAGACGCACTGACACTTAAATCTGATGTGTACGTCACGCCCGAGACTTCTCTTCTAACGGCAAAACTCCTATAGAGGGTTCCACCGTCTATGGTCAGGCTTCCTGTCATCGTCCCGCCATTACTGCTAATTAGCTCGACCCAGTCCGACCAGGTTTCGCCGTTGTCTATAGATGTCCGTAAAAATACTCGATCCCTATCACTTGCCGAGCTAGTCACAGTAGCATACGTCTGTTGTAGATGCGAGGTAGAACGCCTTATGACTATACAAATTCCTATCGCCTCAACAGGTCTATTAGTCGCCGACGACACGCTGTATATTCCTGTGTCTACTAGATCATTAAGATCTCCAGCATAGAATCCACCTTTACCAACCCCGTCATCGCTCGTCAGCTTATATCGTTGCCAGTTCGCTGTATCCGCCTTATGCGACATAAATTGAGCTTGCATATCGCGGGTAACATCACCTGCAACATTGATTGTGCGACCGGGTGTGTAGCTCGGATCAGGCGTCCGGATGTCGACGAGCTCGGGGTCTTTGTCCTCACTGCCGCCAGCGATGATATTGTCTACGCGCTCTTCGAGCTCTTCCCGCGCAGCGACCTCTGCGTCCACATCCTGCTGCACCAGGTCAAATCCGGTATTGATCTTCTGCCACTCGTCTTTGATTTTATTGCTCCCTACCAGATTAGCGTATCGGTTTGCCACGCTTTTCAGCCTCCTTGTCTAGCACTTTGAGATGACCGTCGATCGCCTTAGACAGTTCTATAAGGATCTCACGCTCTCGGCCTGTCCACGATTGTAGTACCGACGCAATCACGGTGCAGAGTTCTGGCACCGGCTGAGATACATCGATCTCGGCATGCAAGTGTTGGGTGATCTTAGCCACAGTCGATCAGTCCTTTCTAGGTATAATAAAAGACGCCCCAAACGGGGCGTCTATGTTGTGGTTATTCGGTTGGTTTATCCTCAAAGTCCGCTGGTTCTCTATAGAACTCGATGTTCACGTATGTTTGACCCTTGTGAGTGACATTTGATGCGGGATCACTCAGAACAACCTCTAACAGCACTCTTTTCACCACAGATGAGGACTCGCTTTCATATTCTGCCAGAAACGCGGTCTTATTCGTTCCATCAAATCTCCAACCAAAAGGTGCGAATTTCTCGCTGTAGTCTCTTAGGTTAAAATAGATTTCTCCACCACTAATGACTGCTTTTAGTCCTTTATAAGTTGTTTCAATCACCGCAGCTTCCTCCCTAGACTCCAAAATGACAGTCCCGTTCTTATAGTCGACTGTCAGTCCTAACGCTTCTGCGATCACTCGAACAGGCGCATAGCTAGTCCCATCGAAAGCGACTGCTTTGACCGGGAGCTCTTTGCCATTCAAGATAACGGGAACTTCCGCGGCAATACGTTTTCCAACGTTAGATACTTCATCTGCGAATATTGCTGTAGGCAATGTTAGAAAAACGCCGATAATAAAACCAATTACATATTTCCTCATGTAATCACTCCTTCGACATTTTTCCACTATTATACATCAATTCTTACTCCATTTGCATAGATCCCGTTAGGTGCAATTAAAAACATGGCCCCACCTCCCGGATCAATGTAGATCTGAAAGGAATCAAATACGGAACCGACACCCCAGTAGATTCCGTTTCTGAAATCGTTAGCAGGAAGTATCAACTTTTGACCGATCTTCACGTCATTTGTAACATTAATATTTGCTGCACCAGTGATACTTCCACCTGACAAATAGGCGCCCGTCGCAGTCATGAATCCTGATGAGTCTACAGCAAATTGACCGCTTCCTATATTGATCGACCCGCCTGAAATCACACCGCCGCTTATAAATGCACTGACTATAGTTCCACCCATGATCGTCGATCCACTAATGCTTCCGCCGTTAATCGTCGATGCGTCAATTGTCCCTGCTTGGACGGTTCCGGAAAATATCCCATCTGCACCTTCAAGTGTGCCGGTGAACTTAAAGCGCTTGTTAGGGATATCAAACCACAGCGCCCGCTCACCATCAGCATAAAAGCTCAACTCATCCGCATTAAACACGGCTTTTGCCGTCCCGTCCTCACGCTGTACGACGATGCCCTCTGTGCGGCTATGAGTGACGCCGTAGTAAGTCTTACCGTAGCGGACAGCATTTTGGCTGAGCCTGTTTACCGCTGCTGTGAGCGTCCCGTCAATGCCAAACTCAGACTCCTGCTCAGATATACTCGGTGCCGCTATCGTCATGCCGAGACCGCCCTTAAACGTAAACGTCTGTCGCAGGATAAGCGTCTGATACGTCTGCAACCCATCCCAGGCAAAGTCGGCATCATCCCAAGTCATGCCGGTATCTATCCAGGCGGTTGAGTCCACCTGCTGATAGATGATACGGTCGCCATGCTCCATCTGCGGATAGCCACGTGCATCCATCTCGATCGGGACGTAGCTAAAGCCGTTGATCTGCGCGTGTAATGCGTCGACCATCGCCTGCGACATGAGCGGATTGGTCATGTACAGCGTGTGGTTATCGTCGCCCTCGCCTGCCTCATATGCCAGCTGATCGTCCTCATCATAAGTGACGACGACGCGCGTATACGTCTTGACCGGGTTGGTCTGCTTGACGCGGATATAGTCGGATGTGGTGAGCTCATGTACAGGGTGCTCGTCGGCACGATATGTACGCCAGCTCACCTCGCCTGTGCGACTCATCTTGACCGATGCGCCATGCACACCAGCAATAAAGCTCATCACTTGCCGGCATGTGTATCCGGCAGGCCCTGCGTTGAGCACGTGTGACGGGTCGATCTGCACAGTACCGTCATAGATCAAGCCAGCCTGGGCGCACACCTCGTCCCAGACAGCTTGCATCGTTGTAGGGTACGTCAGCTGCGAGACATAAGCGACATCCGCGTATACCAAGCCGTCCAGGCACTCGAGGGCAATGATATTGTTGATCCGCTTACGATTGTCGACGTAAAAGACGCCCAGGGGCAGCCACTCTGTAGTGCCCGAGCCGTCCCAGGCAAAGTCGGCGTCGTCCCAGGCGTAGTCGGCTGTATCCAAAGTCATGTCAGCTAGAGACAATGCAATATAGGGCACGACTCTTGCGTTAGGCGCGATTGGATCAGGTGTCCTCAATCGTAACGTGCAAGTTGATATATTGATTGTCCCAATCGTAAAGCCGTCATACCCGTCCGCGATCTCATTGTCGATATTGAGATCGACGATTCGACTCGCATCGTACTCAACACCATCGATATCAACTTTAATCAGCCATGTACGTGATCGCCGATTCAGGAAGTCGCTGTAAAATGGAGAGATCTGCAGCATACGTCATTCCTCCGTCATCGTCACTTCCAGGCCCTGCCACCACATCACGCCGTTACGCTCAATAGCGATCGGTGATGTGCGGTCTCCTGCGTAAAACGATTTTGTCTCGATTTTGCCAGTTTCCGAGTCCGGATAAGTCACCCGGACGAACTCGTCACGCATGAGCTGCAAAATAGCAGAGAGCTCCTCCCATTTGAGAGGAGCCCAGGTCATTTCGAGCTGCCGCTTAACCGCTACCCTATCGCGAGTGAGCCTGCCGTCAGCGGTGCGGGTGGTCGTCTCGCCGTCATCCAGATCCATCACCTTACAGACAAACTTAGCCGGATATCGAGGCAGCTCTATGTCGTTGATTGCTAAATACATTTTGACCACCTCGCTATATAAGCAATTCGGATCGGCCTATGCGTCGAGCACGCTTGTTATGCCCGCGAATCGCCGCCCCTGCAATCTCATCCTCACTGATCGTGACGGTGACGTTTTGTCCTCGCTGGATGGCAGATAGGATCTGCCGCAAAACAGCGACTTGCTCACCGTCGTCCATCATGGCCTCAAACTCGCTAAGAGGGCCGATAACCTCGGGATTATTAATAGCACCAGCGTACTCACCCACCATCGCGAGAGTCGGTCCGCGCACAACAGCGCCGCCGGCAAAGGCAGGAATTGCCTTAATTGATTTTTGAAGCCACTGCGCACCTTTGCCGAGTAAGCCCGCTGCGCCACCGCCGCCCCCCGTGAATTGCAGGGCGTACATGGCGAAGGGCTCTGTAAACTGCTGAAATGCATCAAGACCTCGATAGATGTCGCCAAGTATCGGCGTTTCATCTACCCAGGCCGGTCTGTTTGATGTCGATGTCGATGTCGCTGGAGCCGTTTGTGCTTGGCTCGCTTGCCGCTGTGCTGCAAACTGCTTGGACGCCTCCGTTATCGCCTGATTCGCCCAAAACGCATTACCGAGCACATCTCTGGCTTCGGCCTCCTTCGCAGCCTTCTGCTTCGCCTCTTCCAGAAGCCCGCTTAGGCCGACCGAAGATGATGTTGACGTTGCTGGTTTGGAGGCAGGTTGCTGAGTTGCGACCGACTGGCCGCTCGCAACGCGGAGGTTATTGAGCGCCGTTATTGCCTTTTGCACCTCGTTGACAATGCCGGTTACGCGCTGCTGTGCGACTGTGTACATGTCCTGCAACGTTGTCGACCAAGACGTGCGCACCTCAGTTAACTGCTCCTGTAATGCCCTGATCGCCTCTCCGATCAGCCCCCAGCCTAATTGAAACTCAGGTACTGCAATCCTGTGTTTAGCCAGCATAGCGTCGATCGTCTGCTGCCATCGCATTTGAATTAGCTGAAGCGGGAGCTGCACAGTGCGCACAGACTCGTTAATCTTCTGCCAATCTGATTGGATGGTCGGGACTGAGTTGGTCAAGTATCCGAGCATAAAGTCCAGCATGGTCTGCCAAGTCAATTGCGTCCGTGCAGCCTCACTATCCGTTGTTGCCCTCATTTTAGACCACATCTCTGACCACTGAGCTGTGACCGAAGCTACTGTCGCCGGCAGGGTCACAGCGGTTAGGCTGGTAACAAAACCTCCCCACCGCACCGTCTGACCGTCAAGTCCAGCCCGTGTTTGCAGGCCAAGATTACTCCACATTTGAGCCATGCGCGATCGCAGGCGCATAGCTAGCTCATCAGCGACCGATATGACGCGCGACAGCACGCCGCTCATACCTGCATCGGGCGGTTCCGGCGGATCGAACTTGATACGCGGACGATATTTATTAAGACGTCGGATGAGCGTGTCGTACCACGTTTTTACTTCGCGCTCCTCTGGCATGGCGACTGACGGAGGTTCGAATTGCCCGTTTTCTCCGCTCGCTCCGCCCGCCCCGCCGCCACTGCCTTTGCCAAAACCAAGCAGGTTGAGACGATCAAATGCGGCCAGCTCCGATCTAGCCTTTGCCGCCTTCTCGCCCATCTCGTCTAAGCTATCGCCCGTCTCCACAACGGAGTCATTGTAGTCACTCATGCCGCTGGTGCGCTCGTCGTAATTCCATCCACGCAACCAGTACGAGAAACGGGCTATATTTTCGGTGACATTAGCTACAGCAGATGCTAGCTCGGTAAGCGCCGGCAGTACCGCATCCCAGATCGGCAAAAACGCTTGAGACAAGTTGAGTTGGATATCTTTGAGCTGCTCCATCAATAACTCTTGCTTAGTCATGACGTTGTCTTGGAGTTGATCGCCGTAGCGGTCATATGTTTGCTCTAAGATTGCGGCTAGCCGTATCTGTTGCTGCATTTTAAAATCGAGTTGCTCCCAGCTCTTGTCACCAGCAAAACGTCTAAATGCTTTAGTCGACTCGATCATCGAGACGTTCACGAAGATTCCGAGGTCTTCTCATTATGTTATCGCAGAAGCTTTTTATCTTCTGCTTCCGGGGGTTTCCCCCATCGCCATTAGGCTACTGCTGGTCGATTCCAGCCCGGTTCAGCGTACATTTTCACCCTCGACTTTACGTTAGGGGTCGGGGACTCTTGGTGGGATTATTGCTCCCTTAACGCTCACCCACTACGCGTTACGGTGCCGGGTGGTGTTCCCGGTTACCTCGGTATTAGCACCACCATGACGTGCTGAGCCTCTACCGATTTTCCCCGATTTTCTAGCAGCATATTTCTACGCTGCGGCGACAGAAGAATTTATCGCCTCGGTATTACCCAAGAGACCAGAGCGCATCCGCTCCATGACGTCCTGGATCGATCGACCAGTAGCAGAAGCAGTGACGCGAGTCGCCTGGACGAGCTGCTTTGTCGCGTTAGTCAAATCCTCTTGCCCGCTTAAGAAAGATGAGAGCAACGTACCGTACGTCGCCCCCATCTGCGCAGCGGACTCTCGAGCAAGTCCAAGCGATCTCGCCCACTCCATAAAGTCCCGACTACCACCGCGAAGTTGCATGTTAAGCCGACCGAGATCCGCTTCAAATCGCACGGCTCGTTGAGATGCGGCATAAATCCCCGCCGTCAAGACGGCCAGCACCGCAACCAGTCCGCCGATGGCCAGGCTTGCGCCGCCTGCCGCGCCGCCAAGTCCGCGCAACCCGTTTGTTGCGACACCAAGCGCGGGCTTGAGACCGCCAAGCGCTCTAGTGATACCACCCAAGCCTTTTGCACCGCTTACTTGGCTGAGCGAGTCAGTGACGGTACGCCCGAGATTTTTGAGATCAGTGCCGATACCCCCGATACCCTTGCGACCGCGAATCTCACTCGTCGCGCGGCGCGTATCTCGCGCAAACTGATTGAGCCTACTCGTCGCGCCGTCCATACCTTTACGCATCTCGCTATAGTCTGCGCCGATACGCACCATCAGATTACGTACAACGGCCATCTCACTCCCCCCTCTCTTTCGCTTTGAGCATCTTTAACCATTGTTCTGGCGACATTTTGGTCATCTTTTTCGGTCTTAGCTTGCTTAGCACTTGGTTAAGCTTCGGCGGCTTCTTCACCCATCGCGCCCAGATCGCTGTGAGATAAGCTTGTGTAATGGATTTCTCTTGCTCATATTGCCGCTTGTCGTCGTACACATCCATCGCTAGTCGTAATTCGTGCGGTGTCATCATCTCAAACTCTGTGAGCGAGACGCCGCATCGAAACGCTACTCGTCTTGACTCGTCAAAGTCGAACGGCGGTTTTCGATCTCCGGCATTTCCGCCGGCTGTTGGTTTCCCACTGGCTGCTGATCTGGATCAACGCCGAATGCATACATAAACGCTCGGCTGACTGCATTGACGATATCCGCCCACGTTTCTGCTTGGTCGAGTATGTCTTCCATATCTTCGAGTTTTAGGTTCTCTCCTTGATCTCTCGCATCTCGTAACATTGCGCAGTATGCTAGTTTCTCAACCACACCAAAGTCGGAAAATCCCTTCTCCTCAATCTCTTCCAAACTCATTTCCGTCATCGCGACTGCTTTTTTCAGCGCACTATGCGTAAACTTTAGTTCGCGTGGCCGATCGAGATTAAGAATTACAGTGTCGTTTTTATTCTTGCTCATGTTCGATCTCCTTCCTCTCAATAAATAGTAAACCCGGAGCATAAGCCCCGGGTGCGTGAATTAAGCCCCAATGACAATGACTTCGTACGTAACCGGCGCTTTGCCCGTCTCGTTAGCGATAATCGTCAGCTTGCGGGTATCCACACCTAAGAGTGGTATGGCGCTTGACGCATCGCCGCTCTCGAGATCCTCCTGATACGATCCATCAACATAGAGCTTGATCGTTTGTCCGGCTCCTGTCGCGGTCACCGTTACGCTGTCGGCTGTGACACCATCAAACACGTAATAGTAGTTGCCAGCCGCAAATGCCGGAGATAGCGTACCATCGGTGCCAGTCAAAGACAATCCTGTCAATCCTGCACTCGCCTCTTGGTTGAGCGTCGGCTTGCCGCTGACTCGGATCGTAGCCTCCAACGCGATCGCATCCTCAAGCTCTGCAGTGACGTTGTATGCCGTCACGATGCCCTGAAATGACCACGACACGCCGAGATCGGCAGGATAGACAATCTCAAAATCCATCACATCGCCAGAATCAAGTGCGGCATACAACGCCGCTTGCCCTGCATCCGTCGGGACAAAATAGCCAGAAATCGCAACCTCTCCTGGATCCTTAAATCCAGCAATAAACTCGCGATACCCGCCCTCAGAGTCGAGTGTCGTTACGTCGAGCTCCTCCTGCGTGATGGACGGCGATCCGATACTGGACAAGTCGCCGATGGCATTAGACCCGATCAGTATCTTAGTACCGACTGAGCGCTTTGCTCGTTTTGTCACTTTACATCAATCCTCCTCATCAAAATAAGCCGTAAACTCCACCACACATCGATAGAGATCCGGCTGTGATTCGTAGATTTCAACTGGCATCTGATACGTCAGCTCATCGATAAGCGGTCCGTCCGTTCCGATCTGGCGACCTTCAAACGAGATTAAAAGAGCGACCACCTGCTTCGTGATCGCCTTCAAGTCGCTGTACCGCTCGGCTATGACGTTAAGCTCGGCGCGTACCTCTTTGCTTTGCATATAACCCTCAAGCGACTTGTCACGTACGCCTTCGCTGGATGCGTAGATCAGGTACGGCACGCCGTTTTTCTTCACGGCTTCCGGAGAGTAGAGCGGATAGATGCGGTTTTGTAATGCAGATATGGTTTTCAATTCATCCACAAGTGCAGGCTCAAAATCCAATCCGCTCACCGTCCTTTCCGCAGTGCTTTGTCTACTGCTTTTCCCGCTACCTCAAGTACTTTCTTTTCGATTACAGTTTTGTTGTCGTCGATTGCCCGGCGCAGGAAACGATATCCCGGAACATATCCGCCATCCCGGGTTAGGAAGCCATACTCCTGCGACGCTGGATAATAGTACCGCTTGCCGTCTTTGGTGACCTTCACAAACACATCGTTTTTCGCTGGGTCCATCATTACGTCGTATACGGCTTTACCTTTTACCCTGGTTCGTTCCCGTTTCAGGATGATGCCGCTTTTCAACTCCCCGGTGTCAACAGGAGCGTTCGCCTTCGCCGCCTTGAGCGCTATTCTGCCGCCAGCACGCGCAGATTGGGTGGCGACCGTCTGCGGCACTTTTCCAAGTTCGCGAAATGATTGTTCCAGTTCCATCATGCCGATGATGTCAGTTCGCTTGACCATCACTGTCGCTCCACAGTCACTTGCATTCCGTTAATTTTTCGCCACTTCTCTCCGATGCGGTACTTAAACGAGTTATTGGCTATCACATTGGCCAGTTTTTGAGCCGTATCGATCGAGATTAGACGATAGCACGCGGCAAAGTAGACTACCTTTAGCGCAGGTTTCCACCACCATGCTTGTCTGACTTGTACGTCCACTTTAATCGCTCCCACATTTCTTGCCATGTCACTGTCGCTCCTTACACATGAGTTGCAATTCCTTCTTACCAAACTCCGGTTGGATGATGTGGAGAATCTCAAACTCAGCTTCGCCGTACTTGACCCGCATCGTCCGGTCTACGTCGTCACGGTACCGGATCCGGATCCTCGTCGTCACTTCGGCGTGTTCAGACATGGCGGAGAAGTATTCCCGGCCCCGGAGCGGCTCGATGGCGGCCCAAATCGTCGTGACAGGCACGTAGTCATCCAGCGGCTGGCCGTATTCATCCACATCGTCGGGGCCGGGCGGGCGCAGGATCGTCACGCGCTTGTTAAGACGATTGACAAGCAGCTTATTCATCCGAATCACCGACTTCCGGCTTATAGGCGTGTTGGAGTTGCGCCATAATGGACTGGCATGTAAAGCGCACCTTGTCGCTCGGCTGTTGGCCGATCAGATCCCGGTTTTCGTACCAGTCCGCGCACAGGACAAGGCAGAACAGTTTGGCGAGCTGATTCGTGCCGTCAAACTCAACTTCTGTTGCGTTGTGTAGGTATTCTTCAGCCGCGCCGATCAGCATCTCGATGATGCTGTTTTCGTCCTCACCATCTACCCGCAGCCAGGTCTTCGCTTCATTGAGCGTCAAGATCGCCATCGGTATCAGCGCCTTTCTTGCGCTTTTTGGTTTCTTTTTCGGGCTCCGACGCTTCCGGCTCAGCTAAGAAGCCTTCTTTCACGAGATAAGCCACGCGCTCCTTGTCATCTTCCGGGTAGTCGTCACCAACGTTATAACGCTTCATGTCGTGGTATCGCTCCCGAAAAACCCGGATCACCTTCGCCATGCTCATCACCTCCATGAGAAGGAGGCGGGATAAACCCGCCCCTTATTACGGCGTTGCAGAAATGTCAAGTTGACCATATACGGCCGCTGCGCCATCCCACTTAACGTAATCGTCGCGCATGATGGTCCGCAGCTCCGTCGTGTCGCGCCGCCATGCGTCGCCGCCTTCTCGGGTCGAAGCGAGTTCGAAGAAACGACGGTTGAACAAAACCATGAACTGCTTGAGGTTGCCGATGATGAACGGCGCCAGAGCGTTGTCGGTATCGCTCGGCAGGTGCCGATTGCTCACGACGACGATCGGGCGGCCCTTGTACATCTTGCGCCCCGGTTGCGTAAAGTCGTCTTGCAGGATCGGGCGGCCCATGCCGTCAACTTGATTGTCAAGCCAATCCCAACCATCTTGGTTGGTCAGGATGATCGACGTATTGCTGATTGCCGGGTCGAGCGTGACGTTCAGAACCTTGTTGATCGCCTTGAGATCGGGCAGGGTTTGCGGAGTCAACGCACTGTTGAGCAACGAAATGATCTGCGTATTGCGCGTATGCGCCGCCTTCCGGGCGATCCAGTTTTGCACATACCCGAGCAGATTGGCATCGTTGTCCGCGAGCAGTTCGTTAGTCAGCGGCAGATATCCGGCGCGCTTTTTGAGTTTGTAAGTGACAGTCGTAAATTTCGGGTTATCCGTTTCTTGGATTTGACCGTACTCATCGACAACTTGGAACGGCTGCATCAGGGCATCAGTTTCGAGTACACGGGAACCGGACAGTGTAGATACATTCTCCACCGTCACGTACTGCGACAGGTCGTTCCATTCGCGCATCAGTTCGTTGATCCGCGTTTGGATGTCCTGCGGCACCACCATGCCAACATCGCCGTCCGGGATTGCCGGGTTCGTTTCGCCTTCATTCATGACAGCACGGCGTTCATATTCGGCGATAATGGAGCGCTGTTCAGACGTGATCGGGCGACGTCGAATGCCGCGCAGGAAAATCTGACGGTATTCAGAAGTCAACTGTTGCATGTCTTTTTCCTCTACCGTCCCATCTTCCCTAAGCTCTGTGCCCCCCATGCCGCGGGCTTCGGTTTCTTCCAGTTCGCGTTGCAGATCGACTTTCGCTTGCAGCTCCCGGACTTCCTCCATTTTTTGCTTTGCTTCCGTCGTTTTGTCTTCGGCCAACAGACTGCGTACTTCTTGTTTAGCTGCTTCCAGTTTTTGCAGCAGTGCTCTCAATTCTTTGGTCACTTTCAATTCACCTCGAAAATAATTTTTTTGGCAAAACAAAAACTCAACCGTAAAGGTCGAGCTCAAGCAGAAGCTTTTCTTTTTCGTACTGGTCAGCAGCGCGCTGCTCAGACGCTTTGAATTCGTCCAAGCCGCGGGCACTAACTTGATTCGCTGGGTATGCCGGGAATGCGACCGGGCTGATTTCGAACAATTCGGCGTTGAGAATAGTTCGCTTGTAAATCTTTTGATCCCCCCGCTGTTCGGTGGACCATTTGTCTTTGAGCACCCGCATACCGAACGACACACCGTCCACATCGCCACGCTGGATCAACTCCCATGCATCATTTCCGATGCTCGTGTTGGGGATGTCCAGCTCAAAACGGAGTTCTTTTTCCCCGTCATAAATCCTGAGCGTGCCAGACTTGGTGTTGCCTAATACTTGGCTGGTGTCATGGCTCCACAACCCCACAACATTGCGGGTTTTCAACGATTCAGAAAAGGCACCGGGGGCGATTTGCTCTATCCACGTATCACCGTACCAGTCTACAAAGTCTGCTGAGTCAGTCTCGTACTTAATCGCCCCGGTGATGGTACGCTTGCCGTCTTCATCTTCAGCCGCTCTGATCTCAATCGTTGTCGGCATCGCTCGAATTTCCTTCTCCGGCATCGTCTTCTCCTTGTTGATCTCCATCACCCCCTTTCGAGCGATATGCAGCACCAACATCCGTCAGAGGCACCATATTGCCGTTGACAATGAGTTGATCCCCGCCCGGCATCGGCGGTCTTTCTTCGAGTTCCCGGGCTTCGTTCGGCGTCATGAAACCCGACTGGATCGCCGTCTTGTACGCTTCATAGCGTGACTTGATATCAGCGCGCAAGATCGCATCCGCGTTAAAGCGAATAAAAAAGCCGTCCGCGATTTCTTCATCGAGGAACAGCTTGTAGGTGAGTTCTTGTTCATACCCTGTCAGGATCGGTTGCAACGTGTCGGTGTAGAATTCCTTCTGCTGCTCGGTCGTATTGTTGTAGGTTGCGCGGCTGAGATCGTTGAGTTGGTGCATCTTGATCCCGAAGGCCGCTGCGATCTGCCGGATGGTGAGCTGCGCGTTTTCGATAAATTGGGCGTCTTCAAGTGTGATCGCAATCGGTTCAAATTTATAGCCGATAGGCATGAGTGCGATCCGATGGGCGTTGTTCAAGCCGGAAGACATCGCCTCAAATTTCTCACGAAACGTTCGTTTGGCTTCTTCGTTCAGATCGCCGACATACTGGACAAGTCCCTTTACTTGCAACCCTTGCTTGAAAAACTTGTTAACGAATTCGTTAGCTTGCCCTTGATTCTCGATCGACGCCCGAAGCTGATCAATCGGTGAGAGTCCGACGATCCCGTTAAGCGTCAGTCCACCCCGGAAATGCAGCATTTCATCAGCCGAAACTTTACGTTGCTCATATCCGAGATCAACCACGTACCAAAGCTTTGATCGCGGCTGCATCACGTTTGACATGCCGGTATCGTCATCGACGTAGATTTTGACTTTGGTTGCATCAATCGGCCAAAGCGCAATCGGTTTTCCGGTTCGCCTGTCAAACTCAATATTGACAAATGCATTTCCATACAAGCAATTCTGCGTTTCTGTGACTTTCCAAAAGTCATATGCCGACATAAACGGATTTGGCCGTAGACGCAGAAGTTGCGCGACGTTGTGGCTGCTTTGCTTTCGCACTCCAAAATCGTCTTCCTGATACACTTTCAACGGCAACTTTGCCACCGACTCGGAGCGGATACGGATACAGGCATATACAGTATCAACCTTGAGCGCGCCTTTCCCCTTCACGTTAACGCCATCTAGATCGATTCCGAGGATTTCGGCCAGTCTGCGATCGTCCTTGTTAAGTTCCAGCGTTTCGCGCTTTTCATCGATCCCGAGCCAGCGCCGAGCATAGTCTTTGATCCCCAATTTCTCACCACCTTTCGTCAGCCCCACAGCTTGTCTAAGAATTGTTCATCTGCGAACTCACTTACATCCGGCTGCGCCTCGTTGACCATCGCTCGTACAAGTGCGTTGATCACTGCCGCAGCCAGGTCGATCCGCTGGCTGTCGTCTTTGTGCTTTTTGCTCAGTTTGATATTTCCGTTGCTGTCCACCACTTCGACCGCATTTGACAAACACCACGTTAAAAGCGGGCTGCCATCGTGGACAACACGCCCTTGTAATACGAGTTCCCGGAAGTATTTCGTCGGCTCGGAAAGCGTCTGCGCCCCTTGCCGGATTTCCACCACCGTCTTGCCGGCCGTCTCGCGCTCCTGCATGAAGTGCCACGCCTGGTGTCCGTCGTAGCACTCTTCCAGGATCGTCACGCCGTTGTCAAACTCGAATTCGTCGAGATGGTTCGCGATGAATTTATAATCCGTAACGGATCCCGGCGTCAATGTGCACCAGCCCTCGCGCGCCCAGTGCTTGTACGGCACCCGGTCCGTGTGCTCGTGCTTCGTGGCCGTCTCCTCCGGCATAAATCCGTGAGCGGTGACGGCCAGGCGGCCATCCGGGAGCCAGAAGACATGTGCATCTGCCGTTAAGTCGATCCGCTTCGACATGTCAACTCCGGCCCAGCCTTCGAGACCACGTATGAGCTCCAGAAACTCCTTACGCGGCACGGCCAGAGCTTTCCACTTGTCCATAACGCCAGCCATGTACTTCTCTTCGCTGTCCGCTTGCCAGATGTTGACGCGCTTCGTCAGCCATTCGCGGATCTTTGCCGGATCGCCAGAGTTAAATGCTTCGTCGTGCTCTGTTCGGATCTGCTTAAGCAGCTCCTGGCTGTATTCGTTGTCCTCCTGCAGGATCGGGTTAGCCTTGACCCACTTGGATTCATCGTGCGGATCGTCCTCCTTGTCGAGCGTCCGGATCATCGCAAAATAGGTCTCGATCATCGGGATCTCGCCGCGCAGCATCTTCTCCAGCATGTCGCGTTCTTTTTTGCACGGGTTGTTCTCGGCATTCTTTCCGGCCGTCGTGATGATCATCATGAGCGACTGCAGCCGTTTACCAAAACCGGAGTAAAGGACATCCACGATCTCGCTTGTCGGGTGCGCGTGATATTCGTCTATGATCACGATGCAAGGAGCACCGGAGTCTTTATTCTTTGTGTCCTTCGACAGCGGCCTGAGCCACCCACCGCGTGTTGCGTGCTCGATGTATGTGCGCTTGATCCGGAGTCGTTTGGCGATGTCTGGGCTGCCCTCGCCCATTTTCTGCGCATCGCCCCATACCCGCTTGGCCTGCTGCTTGTCCACCGCAGCACACTCGACCTCTGGCATGTCCTCATATCGCTTTTGGCTCGGATCGTAAGGCGGATAGATACAATCCCCGCACATGCCGTACAGAGCCACGCCAGACATCTCGGTCGACTTGACGTTACCACGCGCTCGCTCATTGTATGCGCGGCTAAATCTGCGCTTGCCGCTGTCTTTGTGCACCCACCCGAACACCGATCCAAGGTCAAACATCTGAAACGGTAGTAAGCGAATTGGCTGTCCGCTGAACGGGCCGCGAACGTGCCGGCAACACCGCTCAAACCAATCGAAAATCCGGTCAGCTCGTGTCTCGTCGAACACATACGGAAAATCCTCAGTCCCTTGCCGCTGCAGATCCTTCAGATGTCGCTCGCACGCCAGCCATTCAAGCTCATTTGACGGTCGGAGACCGGCGACAACTTCTATCGCATATCGGTGCGTTGGGTGCAGCTCGCTCAGGTCTTTAGGTAGATTAGTCAAAGAGGTCCGCATTCGGATCCGTCTCCTCCTGAGCGATCTTACGAGCCAGGCGTGCCCTTGCGTTCGCGTTTAATCCTAACTTATCGCTGTATTGGACAATAACCCTTGCGTAGCTGAGTTGCATCTTCACCCAAGGCGCTTCGACGATATTCCCCCGAGCATTGACGACCGTATACCCTTTCTCACGGATAGTCTCAGACAGCTCCTTATGCCTAGCCACTGCATCACAGTATGCGGCGAGCACGTCCTCATCGACTTTATCCAGTACGTCAAAGTCCTTCATGTCCCGGATTGTCTTCTTCCACACAGCCTTCGCCTCGTCATCCAACCACGCCGGCATCTTTAGCGTTTTTTTCTTCGGTCGTGTCATCCTGGAGGCGGCACGCTGGCGAGCCTCAACCTCCTTTTTCGTCCAATGCTTTCCTCCACCTTTTCGGCCAATCTGCATTTTAGAAAAATCGATCACTTGATTCCCCATCCGTTGCCACCTCCTTTGTCATGTTGGTTTTCAGAAAATCAACAGGGACATTTTTTCGCGTTCGATTGGGGGCGCGGTCTCCAAAGCGTCGATTCAAACTTTCGACATACCCCCTACCCCCAGGGGCATGCTACTTACTCCCTATACAGCGCCCCAGTAGTTTCTTTCAGCTTGTTTCCTCGCGTTGATTGCTTCTTCAAGAGTTTCGTAATGCCCTAAGCTTTTGCTGTTCTTTTCCATAGGCAGTTTTATCCTTGCTTGGAATTTCCCACTTACTTTATCAAATCTTACTCCTTTAACTCCAAGCTCGTTATTACTCTTAGCCCGTTGATTTCGTGCTTGTTGCCTTTTATCAGCCCACCTGCAATTAGATGGCTCATAGTCTCCGTTAACATCTATTCGATCAAGAGTGTGATGTTTGGATGGTCTCGGCCCCATGTCTTCAAGAAAACTTTCAAAGCTTTTCCGCCATCTGTCACATACTCGTATTCCACGTCCTCCATATTGTTTGTAGTTTTCTCGGTTCTTGTTTTCACACCGCTGTATCATTGCTGCCCACGAATGATATTCCGGCGTAAAGTCTCCACCTTTACTGTGGCCGTGTATATAATTTCTCTCAACAAGCATTTCGCTGTGGAAGCACCCGCAACTAATTATTTTTCCCCGCTTTATATCATTTCCACGAACTGTTTTTTCAACGCCACAATCACATCTGCAAAGCCAAGCAGTGTCTCTCCCTTTGTTCGGCGCTCGACCTATCACGATCAGCCTGCCAAACCTTTTTCCGCTCAGATCAATGAATTTACCCATTATTCCATCCTCCAATTTTATTTTTTGGAGAATTAGAAAGACAGTCTAACTCTTACGTGCAAATCGAAAACAGTCGAAAGCACAAAAAAAAGACACTCAGTAGAGTGACTTATGGTCAATCTTTGAATGGCACGAAATACAAAGTGGAATTAAATTATCCAGCCGTAACCTTAACTCCCAGTGGGTCTTTACGGGTTTTTGGTGATGAACCATATCAGCCGGTACGATTCTTTTTTTCTCAAGACAATGGGCGCATAAACCATGGGTTTTATGAAGCGCTTGCTCCCTTGCTCTTTGCCAGGCGACGGACTTATAAAAGGCTGCAACCTGCTTATCTCGCTTATTCTCATCGTAATGTCGATGACGCTCCCGCTCTTGCTCAACCTGCAATTGTTGGTGCTCGGTGCAATATCGCTCCGTCGTCAAGTTGCGGCATCCGGGTTTGTTGCACGGTCGTTTTGGCTTAGTCGGCATCTTCAACCACCCTTCACTGATCGCGGACACCGCGCCGCACCTATCCGGCTCGGCAGGAGGAGGTCGATTCACACCTTGCGGCGCGGCGGACGAAGTAAAGAAAAAGCCGCCCGATCACTCGGACGACTCTATATACAACTCTCACACATCTTGCACACTATCATAGTATCACGGATTAAAAAACCTGTGGGTGGCATAAAAGTGGCATCTTCAATTCACCTTTACCTTCTTGACCTGGCTGCTG
>Ga0207866_1001828_pt1 | contig 17959 bp, 13 predicted proteins | sample HigsolmetaAR203D_FD_184835 | JGI IMG/M metagenome (GOLD analysis project Ga0207866, IMG submission 184835) | Ionic liquid and high solid enriched microbial communities from the Joint BioEnergy Institute, USA - AR20-3-D (SPAdes) (version 2) ...
ATAACCGGACGGAAATTCCACCAATACATAAGAGGAATCCCCGCCAAGAGTGGAGATTTCCCCATTTTCATAGTCTTGAAGGAGTTCTCCGTAAATCCGCACCTCTTGTCCGGGGAGAACCGTTACACCGATTCCTTCTTGTTCCAAATGCGCATTTACTTCCATTACTTTTGCGACAATCTCTGCTTTACTATTTTTATATACTCTGTTCATATGATGAGGAGTGGCGATGATCGTGTGAATTCCCTCTTTTTCTGCTTGTTTTGCCATTGCAGCTGTTTCTGTCAACGATTGAGCACCATCGTCCACCCCAGGTAATATATGACAGTGTATATCGATCATCGTCTTCTCCTACTTTCTCTTTAAGATTATTTTTCTGAAAAGGAAGATTGTTGCACAGAATCCATTTTAAATATTTTCAAAGACTATGTAAGAAAATATAGAATCTCTCAGTGGTTTCCATTCTATTTTTCTCCATAATAATAGTAATAGCTTGAACTTTTCATCGTTTTGCTGTTTAAAACGGCGCCCAACAACTTTGCTTTCGCCGCTTGAAGCAATTCTTTCGCCTTAAGAGCATTTTCCAATTCCGTTACTCCGCTTTTGACAACCAGCACCGTACCTTGGCATTGGTTCGCCAGCACTTGAGCATCAGTGACCGCCAAAACAGGGGGCGAGTCAAATACGACGAGATCATACTGTTTGTATGCTTCCGCCAACATTTGTTCCATCATCTTCGAACTTAACAGCTCAGCTGGATTAGGTGGAATCGGGCCCGAAGATAAAAGATCGAGCTTCTCAACATCGGTTGCTTGAACCGCTTCCACCAGCGATGCCTGTCTCGTAAGAACATTGGTCAATCCAACCGTATTGGTTACACGAAACGTATAATGCATAGTCGGTTTTCGCAAATCACTGTCCACAAGCAAGACGCGTTTTCCTTGTTGGGCGAAAACAATGGCTAAGTTAGCAGCTGTCGTCGATTTTCCTTCTCCCGGGCTTGCAGATGTCACCATAAAGGAGCGTAGTTCGCCATCAGCAGATGCAAATTGAATATTAGTACGAATCGTCCTGTATTGTTCCGAAATAGGCGATTTTGGGTTCAACTTTGCAATCAATTTTCGTTTATTGTCTATTTTTTTCGTTTTACGAGCCAAATGTCTCACCCCTTACTTGTTTTCGATGTGAAGAACGTTGGGTGGTTAACTTGATATCTTCCTCTGAAATCGTGGTAACCATGCCGAGAATCGGAAGTTCCAATCGTTTTTCAATATCTTGTTCGTTTTTGATTGTATTATCTAAATACTCAAGTAAGAAGGCTAGCCCTACACCTGCCATTAAACCGACGACTACAGCGATCGCAATATTTAGGAGCGGTTTCGGTTTCACCGGCGTCATGTCTTTTCCTAAATCGGCTTTAGATAAAATGCTAACGTTATCGACATTCATAATTTTCACAATTTCTTGTTTAAACACTTCCGCTATTTTATTCGCAATTAACACTGCTTTGTCAGGATCGGGGTCTTGAACCGATACGTTCAGTACTTGAGAGTTCTGCTCGCTGTCGACGGTTATTTTTTGGTTCAACGTGTCAGTCGTCATATCCAATTTCAATTCTTTAATAACTTTTTCCAAAACGGCCGGACTTTTGATAATCACGCTGTACGTATTCACAAGTTGCAAGTTGGCCTGCACTTGATTGAAATCGTACATTTGCTGATCGTTTTTTGACTGGTTGACAAGCAGCTGCGTAGAAGCCTGGTAAATCGGAGTAAGAATAAAAAAGCTGACTAATCCACTTATCAGGGCTGCCAGTACCGTAATCAACACAATCAGACGCAGCCGTTTTTTCAGAGTTTCCATTAAATCTCGCAGGCTGATCGTTTCTTCCATAATGTCCTCCTTTAGTAAGTATAAATAAGTCCAAAGTCCGAGGACTTTATACTATATGATTCTAAGATACTATTAAACAGGAAAATTATATCATAGTTGCTAATTTTGATAAACCTTGTCATAATCTTATTGAAAAATGTTATCGTTAGTACTTAAATTTAAACCCTTTTGAAAGATTTTAGAAAAACTTTTTGAAAATAGTGATCGTTTTGGAGGATTATGGATGAAAAATTTGATGACATTGTTATTCGCAGTGGTCGTTATCCTTTTTTTATTGGCAGGCTATTGGTATTGGAAGGAAAAAACGACCGTCGATTCAACCGCTGTGGTGACACCCGTTTCCGGAAACGGATCAAACGAAAGTTGGAAAGATTTGTCGAGTCATTGGCCGGATCAGGCTCGCAAACAGCTGGCAAAATCATTCCATGACGGAAAGCCATTTCAAGTAGCCATTGTCGGCTCTAAAGCACTTGGAAAAGAGGATAACGGCTGGTCTGTTCAATTGAAGAAAGCGCTGGAGACCGCCTACAGCCCGGTACTGAAAGTATCGATTTGGGAAGAAGAAGGGACATCACTCGACTTTCTTCAAAATGGGGAGATAGAGAAAATTGCCGCTTCCAAACCCGATATGATTCTGTTGGAGCCGTTTACATTAGCTGACAACGGCAACGTATCTATAGAAGACAACCATACGGTTATACAGACGTTTGTGCGTGATGTCAAAGCGGAGAACGAACGTGCAGTCGTGATGATCCAGCCGCCAAATCCGATTTACGGTGCATCTAACTATCCGGAGCAAGTCAAATCACTTAAGGAATTCTCAAAAACAGAAGGACTGAACTACATAGATCATTGGAAAGTTTGGCCGGACTACTCCTCTGTCAAACTGAAAGATTACATCGATGAAAACAACGGCTTACCGAACACTAAAGGTCACGCTTTATGGGCGAAGTTTTTGAAAAAGTACTTTATGGCTTCATAAAAATTCAAGACTTATAACATGAATTCCGTATGTTCCATTGCGGTCCTTGTTATTTTCCCACTAATAGCCTCTCCTTTTTTATTTTGACCGCAATGGCTAAATGACGGATCCACAAGAATCTCCTCTCCATTTTCACACCGCCACAAACTTCAATTGAGTCCAGAAATCTTATCATTTAAGTCTACCTTGTAAATCCATTTTTGGAAAAAATCCATATATTAAACATCTATCTTCACTAATTATTTTGGCCTAATCCATTTTCCACTGGCGGGAAAGCTGACTTCCGCTTTCAAAAAGGGCTTCTTTGTCGATTTCTTTCTTCCGCAATTTAAAATATTTCCTATCATAACTAGATCAAAGCAGATGAATGCTTCATTATTGTTCGACAACAACAGAAATTGCCCGGGAAATTTAGACAGAAATATTTGTTCAAAAGCATCAATTTTCTTCCTCATTCGTGTAAACCAGTAGGAATCTGTCATTTTAAATGAATGGTTGAATTCCTTCTGCACCGTTTCTTGACAACCCCGGTTTAATTGGAAATCAAGACTGCTTCTTTTTGCATTTTTTACGTTTTTAACAGTTGAAAAATAAAGGTGTAGATTTTTCGACAACGGGAAAGATTGGAAAACGAGAGGTGAATGAATAATCCCCTTTTTCGGAGCCAACCTAAGATTGACTTCAAAAAGGAGGGTTATGGATGGAACACGTAAGAGCACTAATCGTAAAGTTTGTCATGGTCATGATCATATTAGCATTCGTGCTTGGATTATTTTACAGGGTGGATTTCGGTGAATATTTTACCATAAGCTTAATTGTGACAGTCGTATCCTATATGTTGAGTGATCTTTTTATTCTTCCGCGTTTCGGAAATACAGCCGCTACCATTTCCGATTTTGTATTGGCGTACATTTTAATATGGGCCGTCGGAAGCGGTATTATAAATGAAAACATTTCCCTTGGCTGGGCAAGCTTCTGGTCTGCTTTGATTTTAGCGATTGCCGAAATATTCTTCCATCGCTATATAAACAAAAGTGTGTTCAATGAAGACCAAAACAACGGCAGAGAAGCCCGCCACAATCCAGCCTTTAGCTCCGAATTCGGCGAAGAAGATGAGATTGTGTCAGCTAAAGATTTCCGTACACAAAATAGCCATGACAATCACGCTGACAGCAGCAATATCCATTCCAACGATCACAACAGTATAAGTAACAACAACTTAACGAACAACAATTTCAATCCCAATAACTTAACGAATAACAACCCAACGAGTAACAATTTCAATAATAACAACCTGACTGATAACAACTTCAGTAATAATAACTTGAAAAACACAAAAGACAACAATGTTCGTCGCATTTATGACAACGATCAAAATGAGCAATAACGACAAAACTTTATATTGAACAAAGGGATGGCTCAACTTCCATCCCTTTTGCTCTTTTTGGCCTCCCCTTTTCTGAAATCAAAAGAGGTCCTCCCAACACTATTTCTAGTTGTGGAAAGACCCCGATTGGATGTTCTTTTATTGAGCAATAAGAGCTTTTCGATCTCGGAAAGAGACCGTTGGATAATAGGCATTTTTCACAAGTACATTTGGACCGAGACAGCGGGCTTGCGGGCAATGGCAATGAAGTTCTTTCGCCCATTTGGAATCAAGCCAGCGTTCAAATGCCGCGGAAAGCGTATCTGTTTGTACATTGCCAAAAGGCGGTGTGTCGCCAAAATCAGTCACAATAACGTCGCCTGTAAAAATATTGACGTTTAGCCGAGAGCGTCCATCCGGATCATTACGGACGGTTACATTTTTTTCCTGATAAAGTCGTTCGAGCAAGCGGAGATCTTCCGGATTGCGGCTGCATGGATAGAACGGCAGCGTGCCAAACAACATCCAAACATCCTGGCTGCGGATATCGAGCAAGTGATGGATGGCCTCTCGAATTTCCGTTAACGAGAGCAAGTGAAGGCTGGAAGCAAAATCGCTTGGGTACATCGGATGTATCTCGTGGCGAAAAGCTTTCATTTCCTCCACCACTTGGCGATGTATCTTCTCTAAATAAGGAAGCGTCTTTTTATTCAGCATCGTTTCCGCAGAAATCTTGACTCCTTGTTCAGCAAGAAGACGGGAATTTTCAATCATCCGCTCAAACATGGCCTTTCTTTTACTCATCGGCGGTTTACGATCCATCATCGCAAAACCGGTTTCGCTAAATTCTTCAATCGTTCCCCAGTTATGGGAAATATGTAAAACATCGATATACGGCGCCAGCTGTTCATACCGTTCTGCCGGCAGCGTCAAGTTGGAATTGACTTGTGTGTAAAGCCCTCTGCTTTTCGCATATTTCAATAGAGGCAATGTATAGTTTTCCACCGATTTTTTCGACAACATCGGCTCTCCGCCTGTAATGCTGATAGCGCGCAAAGTCGGCACTTCTTCCAAGCGCCGGATCAATAGTTCTACAGGCAAAGCGTCCGGATCCTTCGCAGCCAGCGTATACCCTACCGCACAATGGGCGCATCGCATATTGCAAAGATAAGTAGTAGTAAACTCTACGTTAGAAAGTACATATGATCCGTGCTGTTCAATATCCATATAAGATTCCCACGGGTCAAAATCAGGGGAAATAGATCGTGACGTCATAAAAAAAGCTCCTTTATCCAATAAAATATAATGAAATATCCACCATCAAGGAGACGCCGGTCATTCGAGGGTCTCCCTGGATGGATATGAAACGAAACCGGGCTTTTTCGAATCGTGATTCCCTTAGCTTAAAGAAAACTCGTTCACGTGTAGTCGGGCATCCCAATAGGAATTCCGGTAAGGGATCACAAGCCCGTTCAGCGAAATATTCCATCTACAATCATGTTGAAAAAGCGCCATTTTGTCAAATAAAGCAACCGTAAATCAACCCATTATGCTGCGTCACATTCTATTTAAAAAATGTATTTTCCTTTTTCAATCATCTAAGGAGGCCATCCGTCGTTTCATCTATTTTTCATCCCCACTTTTTCATCACTTTGAATGGCCTTTAATTTATAAATTTTGGAGTAGAAGTCCCCTTTTCCTTTTGCATCTTCCAACAGAAGGCCGACGTACATCAGTTCATCTCCAAAATACGTACCGTCTATTCCTTCAATTTCATACTCATAATCTGTTCGCAAACCTTTTAACAAAATACGGGAAAATCCCGGATTAGCCGTTCCCAACACTTGATAATACCCAACAAGCGCCTCTTTTTGATCTTCAGAAACTACCATCCAGCTTACGATGTTGCCATCGTCTTCAAAAGGGCTTCTTATTCGATAGAACGTTCCATTCATGATCCATTTCCTATTTTTCTTATAAAAGGCAATCTGTTCTTTGACTGTTTGTTTGTCTTTCTCTGACAGCTTCGTGACATCCAGCTCGTAGCCAAATACTCCGAAGAACGCCACATGTGCTCTTGTCTCAAGACTCGTGATCCTTTTGACTTGATGATTCGGAACAGACGTAACATGGGCGCCGATTGCGCTTAAAGGATAGAGAAAAGAAGTTCCATATTGAATTTTCAAGCGTTCGATCGCATCTGTGTTGTCACTCGTCCATGTTTGCGGCGCATAATATAACATACCCGGATCAAACCTGGCCCCGCCGGCGGCACAAGACTCAAAGAGGACATGCGGGAATTCCGTCGTCAATCTTTCGTATAGATCATACACGCCTAAAATATAACGATGGGGAACTTCTCTTTGGCGTTCAGGAGGCAAATCAGCCGATCCAATTTCTGTCATATAGCGATTCATGTCCCACTTCACATAAGAAATCGGTGCCTCCCGAAGAATTTGGGCCATCATCCCGTAAATATGATCGACCACTTCTTTTCTTGAGAAATCCAGTACATACTGATTTCTCCCTTGTGACATCCTCCGCCCCGGCACTTTGATCACCCAATCCGGATGTTGTTCGTATAATCGGCTATCTTTGGAAACCATTTCAGGCTCAAACCAAAGTCCAAACTTCATTCCTAAGTCATTGATCTTTTGAGCCAGCCCTGCGATTCCGCTAGGCAGCTTTCGATTATTCACAAACCAGTCTCCGAGCGAGGTTTTACTGTCATTTCGCTTTCCGAACCAGCCGTCATCCAAAACAAACAGTTCAATGCCCAACTCTTTCGCTGTTTTAGCAATCTTAATGAGTTTTTCTTCATCAAAATGAAAATAAGTGGCTTCCCAGTTATTAATAAGCACCGGTCTTTCTTTGTCTCGCCAATAACCTTTTGCTAATCTCGTGCGATATAACTGATGATACGTTTGGCTCATCCCATTCAGTCCTTGATCAGAGTAGACCATCACCACTTCCGGCGTTTGAAAACTTTCTCCTTGTCCTAAAAGCCAGTTAAAATCAAAAGGATGGATGCCCATTGTGACACGAGCGACATCGTAATGATCGACCTCCACCTGTGCCAAAAAATTTCCGCTGTAGACAAGGCTAAACCCATATACTTCCCCTCGGTGTTCTGTGGCATCCGGTCTTTTCAAAGCGATAAAGGGATTTTGCTGTGAACTGCTCGCCCCCCGTGTGCTCGAAATACTCTGAATGCCAGGTTGTAATTTTCTCATTTTCACATATCTCTCCCTCCCCCATGATCCGGAGAGGTGAACCATTTCAAATTGTGAGTCGAAGAAATCGATGCTGGCGCTCATTATTCTGGTCAAGTTTAAAGCTTGCTGGCCATGATTGACCACTCTCGCACTTCGGGCCAAGGCGTTCCACTCGCTAAAAACCGTGTAAAGCAATTGAATTTCGGTGTCGATCAGTTTATCGTACAACGAAATTTCAAGCGTAATCGCCTCTTCGCCTTTTTCCACATACGTTGCCGGCAGCCCCTCTAATTTCGGCTTTCCTTTATAAATTTTATGATGTTGATATTCAAAATTCGTAATACGGCTTCCATTTTCCTGAAGAATTTGAAACGCGGGCTCACGAAAATCAGTCGTACCATAAGAAGGATACTCTTGTTTTAAAGTATCAAGGGAAAACGAATCCCCCTCATACACACAGGCAACCAAGGGCCTTGATCGAATTGCATATAGATGGGAAAAAGACTTTCGATCGCGTATTTTTTTTCCGAAATATAGTTGCCCTAGCTGGTTGTTTTTCAAAATTTTGATAATGTAGCTGAAATCTTTTCCTTGAAGGTGAAACTCTTTCGTTTTTTTATTAAAGCGAATCATCGCTTTTGGTGAAAAAGACATATGACCACACCTTTGGATTGCGATTGGAATTTATTCCCGAATTTTCCAAACACAATGATGATATGGAAAAATGATGGACGGCTCTTATGACTGTGGTGAATGGAGTGTAGGCAGATAGATGGAAATAATTAGATATCATTTGTCCATTCTTCTCTGTTGGCCATTTAAAGAGCCAGTGTTCATTATGGTCGTACGAATCGATTCTCCATCCTCAAATCAAATGGTTTCTTATACAGTATATTTGTAGATCATACACGGCATTCAGGAATTTTCTTTTATATCTTAATTCTTCAAATATTCCACATCATGGTACGATGATATCTCTTTTTCTCGGTGCTCCGTATGCTAATACATGATACGTCCTTGCTCTCGTACGATGGATTTAATAAAATGAATGTGGGTGCTCAATGGATCGTGCATTCTTAACACCCCTAAAGATTCGTACCATCATGTTTCAAATTTAATCTTAAAAATTTACAATTTCACCATTTCAACGATAAGGACGAAAATTAATAGGTTGACATAGTTAACTGTAATATTTATTATTACATTTAGGAAGAAGGTAATACGATTGAATAGTGATTTTTCTATTGCAGTCCACTGCGTTACTTATTTGGCCACAAGATCTGAACAGATTGTAACGAGCGAAGACATTGCCCACAGCGTAACTGTTCATCCTGCACGATTAAGAAAAATTTTAAGTTTGCTTCGAAAAGAAGGAATTATCTTATCAAAAGAAGGAGCAAAAGGAGGATTTTCTTTAAAAGAAAAAGCGGAAAATATCACATTAGACAAAATCTTTATGCTTACGAGCGAAGGCACACTGGTACCAAAATGTCCCGAAGCAAATGAAAACTGTATTGTAGGAAAAAATTTGTCTTCCATACTGATCAATATTTTTGACGATGCCGAGAAACATCTGATGAATTATTTAAAGGGGATTACGATACAAGATATTATAAAAGAAATTAATAAAAGATAATTTTTTTTTAACGAAAACTGTAACAAAAAATATTTCAGTTAAGGTGGTAATCATGAGTCGAAAGAAAAGAGTCGTTGTAGGAATGTCAGGAGGAGTCGATTCTTCCGTTGCTGCCTACCTTCTTAAAAAAGAAGGATATGAAGTTATAGGCGTTTTTATGAAGAATTGGGATGACAAAAATGATGATGGTGTCTGCACAGCTACGGAAGACTATGAAGATGTAAAAAAAGTTTCGAATCAACTAGGAATCCCTTACTACAGTGTCAATTTTGAAAAAGAATACTGGGATCGAGTCTTCACTTATTTTTTGGAAGAACTGAAATTAGGAAGAACCCCCAATCCAGATGTTTTGTGTAATGCGGAAATCAAATTTAAAGCCTTTATAGACTTTGCTCTGTCTTTAGATGCAGATTACATCGCGACGGGACATTATGCCAGAGTCAATAGAGAAAACGGCGAAATCCATTTATTAAGAGGAAAAGATTCGAAAAAAGACCAAAGCTATTTTTTGAGCCAATTAACGAAAGAACAATTATCAAAAGTTCTATTCCCGCTCGGAGAGTTAACGAAAGATGAAGTGCGAAAAATCGCTAAGGAATTAAACCTTTTTACTGCCAATAAAAAAGATAGCACCGGTATTTGTTTTATCGGCGAAAGAAACTTCAAAAGTTTTTTAAAGAATTTTCTTCCTGCACAACCGGGAGTCATTCGCTCGATCAATGGAGAAGTGCTGGGACGGCATGAAGGATTAATGTACTATACGATCGGACAAAGAAGAGGACTCGGCATCGGAGCAAAAGGCAACGGCGAACCTTGGTTTGTCGTAGATAAAGATTTAAATAACAATACGTTAATCGTCGCTCAAGGAAAAGACCATCCGGCCCTTTTCTCAAGTGCCGCCATCGTTTCCGACGTACACTTTATCAGCGGGGATGACAGTCCGCGATCCTTCTCTTGTACGGCCAAATTCAGATATCGTCAACAAGACCAAAAAGTAAAAGTGCATGTTCGTCCGGACAAAACCGCTTTAGTGGAATATGAACAACCGATAAAAGCGGTGACACCTGGACAAGTCGTCGTATTTTATGACAATGATGTTTGTCTTGGCAGCGGAATTATCGATAAGGTGGTAAAAGAGGATGCTTCTGACTCTATTGTCGCTTAATATTCGCGGATCCATGGCATGCTTTATGATTCATAATGAAAAGCAACCAAAATGGATAATTTAAAAATATTCTTTGGAACAATATGAGGCTTGGAATAGACAGAACGATCACTCGCCTTAGCCGACAATCGGCATGGATGAGTGATCGAATGAAGCATCAATTCTTCATCAAATGATGATTATATTCTATCTAATACACAGAAAGGTATTGAGGTCTAATGATGGAAAAATTTCAAAATCATAGAGGATATAAACGGATGTATCAAGAGAACAAACTCACTCTCGGGCTGTTCTTCCCTATTGAATCCTATATGAGCGACGTCCCTGAAATGAATATTGAAAAGCAAATAAAACTAGCCAAAAGAGCGGAAGAACTAAAATTTGCCGCCGTATTTGCCAGAGACGTTCCTTTACGCGATCCTAATTTCGGCGACGTGGGCCAAATGTACGATCCATTTACTTATCTTGGATTTATAGCCGCCCACACAGAGAAAATTGCCCTGGGAACCGCAAGTATTATTTTAACATTGCGCCACCCGCTCCATGTAGCAAAAGCGGCAGCTTCTGTTGACAAGCTTTCCGGTGAACGACTCATTCTCGGTGTGGCAACAGGCGACCGCCCTATTGAATTTCCGGCTTTTTCGGTAGATGTAAATGATCGCGGTACTTTATTTCAAGAATCTATTGCGGTCATGAGAGAAGTATGGGCAAAAAATTTCCCTAGAATTCATACTTCCCGAGTCGACCTAATGAACGGAGACCTTTTACCAAAGCCGAATTTATCATCCATTCCGGTGATGGTAACCGGTCATAGTTCTCAATCTCCTGAATGGATTGCAGCAAACAGCGATGGATGGATTTATTATCCGCGACCACTTCATTACCAAGCGGAACTGATTAAAAATTGGCGGTCTCTAACAGATGAATTTAAACCTTTTACTCAATCTCTTTATATTGATTTGACAGAGGATCCGAATCATGTACCTATCCCGATCCATCTTGGATTTAGAATCGGACGCAACTTCCTGATTGAATTTTTGCAAGCACTTAACGACGTGGGAGTCAATCATATCATCATCAATTTGAAATATGGACGACGCCCGGTTGAAGAAGTCATTGAAGAACTAGGCGAATACATCCTTCCTCATTTCCCTGCTTTAACAGAAGATTAAAAGGAGGATCAAACGTCTGTCCATAGTCTATTGAATCAAGCCCCTTTCGTTATGTTTTGGGTCGAGGTTTTTAGCCGCTGAATTAATTTCCATTATAAAGCATATTCTTTATAGAGGGAGTGATTGCGCTCCCTCTAATAGTTTTGGTGAAACAATCCTTATGTACTCCTTTGAAAAGAAAAACGATTTCGATACTGGCGTCCCGGGTGATGGTCCGGCAAATGGTCGTATCCAAATAAGTTTTTCCGGAAAGTGCCTTCCTCATATTCCTTCCGCACAAGACCTCGATCTTGTAAAATCGGAATTACATCATCTACAAATTCTTCAAACGTACCCGGTGTCACCGCATAAGCGATATTAAAGCCGTCAACTCCCGTTTCATCCGTCCATCGTTCCATCTCATCCGCAATTTTTTCAGGAGTTCCAACCGCAACTTTTCCCATTCCACCTATTCCTACAAATTCAGCGACTTCTCTGACCGTCCATTGTTTCGTTGAGTCAATTTTTGTAAATGTCTCGATCGCTGAATGTATCGCATCGTTTTTAACGTATTCAATTTTGTCATCCGGGGCATATCCGGAAAAATCTACACCGGTCCATCCGCCCAACAATGCCAATCCGCCTTCATAACTTACATGGCTTTGATACTCACGAAACTTCGCTTCTGCTTCTTCTTGTGTACGTCCAATAATCGGAGTAAATAAAGAAAGAATTTTGATTTCCTCCGGATTGCGGCCGGCATTTTTCGCTTCTTCACGCAATGCTTCCACATATGTTTTACCAATTTGTTCGGTTGGAACGCTGATAAACACAAGTTCAGCATGTTTGGCTGCAAATTGGCGGCCTCTTTTGGAAGCTCCGGCTTGAAAAATGACCGGCGTCCTTTGCGGTGAAGGTTCACATAAGTGTGCTCCCGGCACCTTATAATATTTTCCCTCATGTCGAATATCATGTACTTTCTCAGGATCGGTATAAAGCTTGTTTTCTACGTCCAATACGACTGCATCATCCTCCCAGCTGCCTTCCCAAAGTTTATAAACCACTTCCATATATTCATCCGCGATTTCATAGCGTTCGTCATGGCTGATTTGTTGGTCCAATCCGATATTAACAGCGGCACTGTTTAAATAAGAGGTTACAATATTCCAGCCGATACGCCCTTTTGTCAAATGATCCAAAGTGGACATACGTCTGGCAAATATGTAAGGATGTTCGTAAGTTGTGGATACTGTTAGTCCAAAGCCTAAATGTTTGGTCACTTGAGCCATGATAGGAACAACAAACGCCGGATCATTAACAGGAACCTGTGCCCCTTGACGTACCGCCGGATCACGCGATCCTTGATAAACATCATAAGTCCCTAAAACATCTGCCAGAAAGATCGCATCAAATCGTCCTCTTTCTAATACCTTGGCTAAATGTATCCAATATTCCGCATCTTTATAGGTGGAAGATTTATCTTTCGGATGCGTCCATAAACCCGGAGATTGATGTCCTGCACAATTCATGTCAAAAGCATTTAAATACATTCTTTTTTTTGTCATTAGATTTCCTCCTAACTGTTTGCGTTCTTTTGATCTAACATTTCTATCAGGGTAATCACTAGTGATCGGATATTCCTCGATTCATAGCCAATGTTTTTTCGCTTATCATCCATTGGGGGTTGAAGAGAATTGCCGGAATCGATCGAAGTTATGAAATTTCACGGGACCTTCCCCCGCCAGCCAAGGATGAAAATATCAGGATGATATGTTTGCTTTTGAATCCAGCAAGGATTTCAGTTTCCGAACAAACAACTGCATACATTCTTTTCACTGCCTTTCGACATTTGCTGCGAAAAATAGCCTTTCTCCTTATATGCCTTTAACAACTCTTCCATTTTATGAATCTATTTTTCTTAAAAATCTGAATATATTTTATATCTCACGTCCTTTCTAAAAATAAAATTTTTTCATCAAACATTAAAAAAAGAGGCTTTCAATTCAAAGTATTGTTTGAATTGAAAGCCTCTAGTTGTCTAGTCGGCATATTATTTGAGATTATATTAATTTAATTAATCCTATGTGTCAAGTAGGAATTTATTCTTTACTTGTAAAGATGAGATTAAACGAAAATGGCCAAACGATATCAACGGGAACTCGCAGACTGATTCAAATTCTGATCTTCGTTCAATTTATGAAAGTAATACATGTATAACCATATCAAGCTAATGAAGATACAAAGCATTCCTAAAAATACTCCAAAAACTTTAGGAGAGATCCTTTCTAATAATATTCCTGAAACAAACATAGATAAGTTAATCAGTGAACTATAGATGGAATAATGTAAAGAAAAAACCTTGCCGATCTTGTCATCATCCGTGTAGTTTTGAATGAAAGTAGTATCAAGAGGAATAATGACTCCTCCTGCCATTCTCATAAACAACAACATCATACATCCAACATAAACAGTAGAAGACAAAACAAAAAATAAGAAAAAGACTCCTTGAAAAAGATAGGCTAATCCGAATGCCTTCTTCATCTTATGATCATCGCTGCCAATGAAATTTTTAACGATGATGCCTCCGCCTATCATTCCGATTCCTTGTATCGTATATAATAGGCCGATTCCTGTACTTCCTGCATGAAAAACTTCTTCAGCATAATAGGTTAAAAATAATTGATAAGCTCCGCCAATCACTCCCCATGACATGCCTACCAATATTAAAGTAAGAATGACTTTATGATGAACGATAAATTGGTATCCTTCTTTTATATCCTTATAAAAACGATTGGTTGTCTTCTTTTCAAGATTGTGCGGTATTTTACTCCAATAAATAAACCATGCTGAAAGAAAAAAAGAAAAACTGTTTATAATAAATGCCGTTTGTATACTCAACAGTTCTGCAACCATTCCCCCTAAAGAAGCGCCAACGACAGACATGAATCCATTCATCGTACTGGACAACGAATTGGCAATCACTATTTGTTCTTTTTTTACTGTATATTTCACTGCTCCTTGTCTGGCAGGCTCAAATAAAGTTTGTAAAATCGATAATAAAATATTCAGTATGAAAATAATCCAAATAAATTTATAGGCGAGTAAAAAACCCAGAACAATGACTCCCCGAATGATGTCTGTATAAAACATAATCTTCTTTTTGCTGTAACGGTCAACGAAATATCCGATAAAGGGGCTCAAAATCAGCTGAGGCAATCCTTTACTGATGAACGTAAGAGCTAACAGAAAAGTAGATTTTGTTTCAGAATACACGAATCCCAATAAGGCGATCGTTTGAAACCAATCTCCCAATACACTAAAAGTTTGTCCATAAAACAATTTTTTAAATTCTTTGTTTTCTTTCAGCAAATACAAAAATGTGTTTTTAGTCTCCATATCATTCCATTCACTCCAGTCGCTGTTCTTCTATAATATAACAATATTTGCTTTATTGCTAAAATTATAATAATAAGAATGGGATAGAACTATTTTCTGCCGTTCAGTGATGGCCACCATCTAAAATTTTCCAATCTCAAAATAGATTATCGAAAAAAGTAAAAGAGAGGGAGCGATTTGACTTCGCTCCCTCTCTTGTTTCCTGCACTTTTATCAACAAGATTGTCTATTTCACTCAATAAATTATTTAGACAACCGTTTCATCAGCGCTTCTCTTTCTGCTTCAAATCCCGGTTTTCCAAGCAGCGCAAACATATTCTTTTTATAGGCTTCCACTCCCGGTTGATCGAATGGGTTCACACCCAGCAAGTGTCCGCTGATGGCACAAGCTTTTTCAAAGAAGTACACCATTTCTCCGAAAGTGAATTCATTCATTTCGTCCAGTTCCACCACCAGGTTCGGTACTTCCCCATCGACATGAGCCAATAAAGTCCCTTGGAACGCTTTTTTATTCACTTCATCCATCGTTTTACCGGCCAAGAAGTTTAATCCATCGATATTTTCCGGATCTTCTTGGATGGTGACTTCGATTCGCGGTTTCTTCACTTGCAAGACCGTTTCGATCAGAAGGCGACGGCCTTCTTGAACGTATTGACCCATGGAATGCAAGTCCGTGGAAAAATCAACCGATGCCGGGAAAAGCGCTTTTTGATCTTTTCCTTCGCTTTCTCCAAACAGCTGTTTCCACCATTCGGATACATAATGAAGGGAAGGTTCATAATTCACCAGCAATTCGATGGCCTTTCCTTTCCGGTACAGAATGTTTCGCACCGCAGCATATTGATAGCTTTCATTGGTTAAAAGATCCGGATGATTGTATTTGCGTGCAGCCGCAGCGGCTCCTTCCATCATTTGATCGATGTTCAGTCCGGCTACGGCGATCGGCAAGAGACCGACAGCGGTTAAAACCGAATATCTTCCCCCGACATCGTCCGGAATGACAAAGGTTTCATATCCTTCTTGATCGGCCAATTTTTTCAAGGCGCCTTTTTCTTTGTCGGTGGTGACGAAAATCCGTTTTTTCGCTTCTTCTTTTCCGTATTTTTTCTCCATGTAGTCCCGGAAAATCCGGAAAGCAATCGCCGGTTCGGTCGTAGTTCCGGATTTCGAAATCACGTTGACGGAGATGTCTTTTCCTTCTAACAGCTCCAGTAAATGAGCCATATAAGTCGAACTGATATTGTAGCCGGCAAAATAAATTTGAGTCTGATCGTTCATTTGGTTATGGAAGCTATGGGACAACGCTTCAATCGCTGCCCTTGCCCCCAAGTAAGAGCCTCCGATGCCGATGACCACCAAAGCATCCGAGTGGCTTCGAATTCTCTCCGCCGCTTGTTTGATGCGCGCAAATTCGTCCCGATCATACCGGAACGGCAAGTCCACCCAGCCCAGAAAATCAGAGCCGGGTCCCTTCTTTTCATGAATCATCGTATGAGCGACTTTGACAAATTCGCTGAGATTTTCGATTTCGCTTTGTTTCATAAAGGATAATGCATTTGAGTAATCAAAAGAAATGGACATAGCCTACTCCCCTTTTCTTGAAATTGTTCTCCATTGATCAGGTCAGATGTTAAAATCTTTCCTTTATCATGGTTCTTTATTTGCCGCTTGCTTTTTCCACCGCATGTCCGCCAAATTCATTGCGCAAAGCGGCGACGACTTTTCCTGTAAAGGTATCGTTTTCGAGCGAACGATATCTCATCAATAAGGACAGGGCGATAACCGGTGTGGCCGTTTGTAAATCCAGAGCCGTTTCCACCGTCCATTTTCCTTCACCGGAAGAGTGCATCACGCCTTTGATGCCGTCTAATTTCGCATCTTTCGAGAAGGCGCGTTCGGTTAATTCCATCAGCCAGGAACGAATGACGGACCCATTGTTCCATACTCTGGCGACTTTTTCATAGTCAAAATCAAAGTCGCTTTTCTCCAACACTTCAAATCCTTCTCCAATGGCGGCCATCATCCCGTATTCAATGCCGTTGTGGACCATTTTCAAGAAGTGGCCGCTACCCGGTTTACCGGCATATAAATAGCCGTTTTCCACAGCGGTATCCCGGAAAATCGGTTCCACGATGTTCCAAGCTTCCGGATCTCCTCCCACCATATAACAAGCCCCATGGCGAGCTCCTTCCATGCCTCCGGAAGTACCTGCATCCATGAAGCGGATGCCCGCTTCTTTGAACTCGTTGTAGCGACGAATCGATTCTTTATAGTGGGAATTCCCTGCTTCGATGACAATATCGTCTTTTTCCAAAAGCGGCTTCAGGTCGCTGAGGACGGAATCCACCACACCATGCGGCACCATGATCCAGACAATTCTTGGCTTTTCCAACGAGTCCACCAATTCTTGTAAGCTGGAAGTTCCTTGAGCGCCATATTTTTGGATTTCTTCCACCGCCTTGGGATTGACGTCATACGCCACCACTTCGTGGCGATGGTCGATTAAGTTTTGGCCTAAATTCAGCCCCATTTTTCCTAAACCGATTAATCCAATTTTCATCTAAATACCCTCCTTCACTTGTTTTCCAATCGTAGTTTCTGATTTTCTTTTCATCATGCGGGGAACCCCCCGCCTATTGGTTTTACCACCAACGAAATCCGTCCTCTGCCAATAATTGTTGAGAGGCCTCCGGCCCCATGGAACCGGAAGGATAGGAATGGAGAGGAACCAGATTTTCTTCAAAGGCTTCTAAAATCGGTTGAACCCATTTCCAAGACAACTCTACTTCTTTCCAATGAGCGAAGAACGTCGAGTCTCCCATCAAAGCATCGAACAGCAACAGTTCATACGCTTCGGGCACATCCTTCTGATTCGCCGAAAAATCGACTTGGACCGGTTCGATTTGATCGCGGTGGACCGGATTTTTCCGATTGAGTTGGAACGAGACGCCTTCCACCGGATTGACATGAATCACTAATAAGTTTGGCTCCGCTTGTTGAGATTCAACCGTATGCGAATGTTTAAATTCAAGGACAATGCGGGTCGATTTTTCCTTCATTCTTTTTCCCGTACGGATATAAAAAGGGACTCCTCGCCAAGCATCGTTGTCAATCCATAAGCGTGCCGCCACAAACGTATCGTTCGTGGAAGAAGG
>Ga0207866_1001832_pt1 | contig 17901 bp, 20 predicted proteins | sample HigsolmetaAR203D_FD_184835 | JGI IMG/M metagenome (GOLD analysis project Ga0207866, IMG submission 184835) | Ionic liquid and high solid enriched microbial communities from the Joint BioEnergy Institute, USA - AR20-3-D (SPAdes) (version 2) ...
CTTATCAATGAACTCGCCTTGGGCTTCCCGGATACGAAGGTGGTCGTGATACTCCAAGGCCGTCACCATGATCTTCATCGGGGTAGCGATGGGATCAAATATACGATACGACCATGTAGAACCGTCCTCCATTCGTATGGTGTAAGGATCGGCCAAGTCGGAGTCCTGACGGAGCCGTCGCTGACGGTAGTCGTACACACCAGCACCTTGAATGTCACCCTTGGCATACGCAAGGACCACCGCTGCACCAAAGGCAAGGCTCAACAGAGCCTCACCCTGAGCCTTCGCCTGTCGTCGTAACCCGTTCTTACCGGCCAGATCAGACAGGAAGTGGGGCATAAAGAACTGAACACCGGGAGTCAGCCGAAGACCTTCTTCCATCACCCGGATCGGAGTACGGAAGAATAGTTGTCCAGTCGCCCACTTAAGAGCAGGCATACGGTTCAACCCGTCCTCCATCCATCGGACAGCTTGGCTTGCTAGGCCTTGACCAGACGGTCTTCTCTTGTAGAGAACGTCTCGCACATAATCAAGTGCCTCTTTGTCAGTGCCGAACTTGATGTGTTTGAGATTCTTTCGAGCCTCTTTGATAACCCACTCGTCAAGCTCCTTACCTTTCAGCCCTCGGTTAACCGCCTTGTTAACGATCGGTACCAGTTGAGCGTCAATGTCGTGTTGCTTGTACGCATTCTTGATAGCCTTCTCGGCCATATGCTTGGCGAACCGAGTAGCTCTCCTTGTAGTCATTCCTCGGCTGATACCCTCAACGTAAGCCTCAGCAGCCGCCCGTCCCCCAACGTAGCCTTCATAGGCAAGACGCGAAAGGAACTCGTCAGTAGCGTTCATCAGTCGCGGGATAGTACGAACAACACCAGCCCATCGACCTTCCAATGCAAGACCACTTTCAAGAAACCGTTGATTGTCTCGGGTCAGTAGAGCCTGCTCATACCGGAAAGCAACCTTCGCCGCTTCAATAGCACCACGCATACCCGACAACATGGCCGCGTAGTTCCCTGCCATTTCAATCCGCGTTGCCCGCTCAAGGGGGTTCGTAGTGATGGCATGGATGAACGGCTGGACAACCATCTTGATTGCCGAAGGAACCAAGTTGACGGCCAACGTCAGAGTCGAGAAGACGTTAGAAATCGCAAGCTCGTTGGCCTTGTCCGACAAGGTTGCTTTGGTGACTCTCGCATACTTCTCAAGACCGGAAATACTACCGGTAAGATCAGCGAATAGGTCGTCAATCGCCCGCTCCCGATCCGCCAAAAGGCGCACTACCGTGTCCCAATCGCCTCTCTCATGAGCCGCTTGAATGTCCTGTGCGTAACTGTTTCGGATATCCCTTGCTTGCTTCTCTCGACCTACACGAAGGACAGTATCGATGTACAGCTTGTCCGCCTGCTCTTTCGTAAGGTCCGGGTACTGTTGCCGGATGGTCTCAGGCGAGATACCACGAAGGTCCGTCAAGCCTTGGCGACGCTGCTGCAACGCAGAGCCGTACATGGAACTGAACGCTTCATCCATCATTTCGATGGGCATGATGATTTGTTCAATTTCATGTAGGCGGGCCTGAAGATCACGAATGGAACCCCTACCGAGTAACTTTCGGTCGTCCTTTTGAGGATTCATCAAGGCGTCCATTAGATACGCCCGCTCGACTTTCAAGCGATCTGTAGCCATCTGGACGCTCAAGGCCAACTGTCGGTGCTCCTCCATCGTCATTTCGGAGCGACGAAGCGCCTCAACAACACCACCAACATCATGAATATCCATGTCGGCGATCTGCCGGGCCAAGTTTCTAGCCAGGTCTAACGCTTCTTTAAGGTTCTGAGGAGTAGCGCGAAGGCCGGTCTTAAGGTCCGGTAGGTCGAAACCGCCGTCCTTTAGAGTCTGTTTTGTGTGCGTATCGGGGCCGACGATCACATCATCCTCAGGTCTCCTACCCTTCAGCTTCTTAGGCACCGGAGTTTCCTTAGGCACCTCGACCACTTCACCACCGGCCTTAGCTGATCCTGTAGAGCCTTTGCCTGAAGCCGATGCACCAAGATTAACATCAACCCCATCAGCCGCAGACTGCGAAACACGCCGCCGACTGGCGACCATACGGGCGATCTTGGAAGCGGCCATGTCGATAGCCGTACCGACCGTGCCAGCAACGGCGCCGCCAAGGAGCGTCTTACCGGCCAACTCAAGATTGTCGAAGTCTTCCCGACGACCAAGCTCAACGTCGATGTTCTGTCGGGTACGTGTTTCTATACCGGTGAACAACATTCCGTCAATCCCGGCGATTACACCAGACCGACCTAGGGATTGCTTAAGAGCCTGCCGGAAGGTTAGTTTAGCTCCCTGCTGTGCTACCGCTTTACCAACAGTTCCAATACCAAAGGTGCCAAGACCAACAAAGTTGAACGGATCGGTAGCGAAAGCCTTAACGCCACGCCAGACACCACCAGCGGACAGGTCCACGTTATCGAAGGTGTCCATCATGTAGCTAAGGGCCATCTTGGTTTCAAGGTCCGTCAGATCGCCAAGCTTGTTCGACACCTTACCGAGCGTTACCAAGCTCCAATCCATGTCGGCCATGAACTGAAGCCCCCACTCAGCCAGTTCTTCATCGGTACCCTCAAACGGCTTACCGTAGTAGAACCGATAGATCAACTCTGAGGCATCCAGCCAGCTAGGGTCTTCCTTAAGAGACTGCCACTTAATGTTGGTTCGGATGGGACCGAAGGGAGGAGGCATATCCTCCTCCACACCTTTGGCCCCCTCTACTGAACCTTCGATCACTTCAGGTTTCGTCTCAGACCCACCAAGAATCTTCTCGATGTACGGAAGCGTCTCCTCGGGCTTCGGAAGGTAGTCTTTCCAATTACCACCTTCTTCCTCGGCTCGTTTAATAGCTTTATCTACGTTACCCGGTCCAGCGTTGTAGGCCGCTAAGGCTTTCTCATAGTCGCCGTCGTAGCGTTTTACGAACGCTTGTAGAAGCTCGCGGCCAACACGCTCGTACTCAGCCTGAGATTTGTCCTTAGCAGGCTCAACACCAAAACCCGGATTGGAGGCCGTAGCGGGCATCAATTGAGTGATACCTTCAGCACCTGCTTTCGAGCGGATCAGGTTTCCATATTGATCCGTGTGTTGGTTGCCACTTTCGGCCATCTTCAGATTGGCGAAAACGGTTTGAAATTTTTGTGTGTCACTCATTGCTCACTAGTATTCGCAGTACGTCGCCGGTTCGGTTTATTCCCTGAACTCGCCTCTTGTCCCCCCGCCCGCTGATTAAGGTACTCAGGCTGTTGCATCTTGTAGATAAGGTCTTCAGTCTTTTGTATGGCTTGCTCAATCAATTCCAGACGTTTGAAACCTCGCGGCCAATCATTTTCTGTCTCATAGTAAGCATTGAAAGACCGCCGAAGCTCATTCTGGAAGAATTGAATTGCAACCCCGTGAAGACTCCGACCACCCAAGGCACGTTCAAGGACACTCGGTAGAGACGCATTAAGTTGATCAAGGTGAGGACGAAGACGATCATTCAGTTGCTGACGTACATCCTCATCTCGCAGAAGTGAGATACCTTCAAGCAACTTGGGAACCTCATTGATCAACTTAAGAGCATCTTCATGGTTCAAATCACGGTCTTCAAGAATCATGTCGATTATTTGACCTTCATTGAACCTATCCGAATCCAACTCGATTCCCTTGATTCTTCCCGTAGTCGCGCTTTGGAGAATCGCCGTCCGTAACCCTTGAGCGGCAGCCGCACTCTTAAGCGGGTTTACTCTAGGCCGTCCGATTACCGAGTTAAGATAATCTTCCGCCTCTGGAATGTCCCTGAACTCTCCGGGGTTTAGTTCTTCGCCCTCATAGAGGCGACGCAGGATTTCCTTCTTCGCTTCCCTGATGGACTCCTCGCGTCTATGGTTCAGCATCTGCATCTGACGGCTGTACTGATTCCAGCGGAAGTTCTCGATCTTCGTTTTGTAATCAGCAATGGTCAGCTTAGTTTCACTATTGAGGAACCGTTGCGGAATCTGATCAAGAAGCTCAGGTTTGTCTTGTTCGTATGCAACTTGAGCTACGGCATCGACCAACAGAGCGTTACGGGTTTTGTTGTTTAAACCGCCTGTGTGTTTCCACTCCTCATCTAACTCCAACAGTGCTTCAGGACCACCCTCAGCAAGTCGTTCGACAACCTCACGCTGCCATTGCTTACCCATCAGGTCTATGTGATAGGCTGCCGTCTCTCGCTGCCAGTTAAGTTCATGAGCGTTCAGCTCTTTCTCGAACGCAGAGACAGCCCCCGCTTCGTAGAAGTCGTTACCTCCTCCTATTTCAGCAAATAGTTCCGCGCGGCGTCGTTCGATGAACTCTCGTCGGGCTTCAGTATCTAGACGAAGGTTCTCATTAGTAAGAACCTCATCAACGATACGTTTCATCTGCTGCCTGCCCCACTCCTCACCTAGAGCTTGAGCAATACGAGCACGGATGGTCGGCACCGTTTCGGGGAAGATTTCCCCTACCTGAACCGCGGTGATCTTTCCTGTCCCATAGTCGCGCTTGATTTGCTCGACATAGGCAGGCAGTTTCATCTGCTGCTCTTTAAGTAGAGCCTCTTGCCGCTTGAGACCGTACTGCTGCAGAGAGCTGTTCAAACTCGAAAGAGCATCCGCTAGTTGTTCCAAGCGACGGTCTTGGGGCAAAGCCGGTGGAGCTTGATAGGTGCTCACCGGGGAAGCTGCGGGACTCAAACGCTCACGTTGTTGATTGTCCCGCTGGTTGATCAAAGGACGATTATCTCGTCCCCATTTTAAAAAGATTCGATCAGTTTGTACGGGCCGCAACCCGCCAACATTACTTGCCATTACTTACCCTGTAGAAATTTGTGATACGAATAAGCATTAAGGCCCGCAGAGCCGATTTGAAGCGCAGTAGCCAAGGGAGAAGGTCCAACTCCCGGAGCGGTGCTGTGCATACGACTGATCGCTTGGGAACGGATACCCTGACGCTCTCGGCCCAACTGTGCAATTGCCCAATCCCGATTAGTTTGAATGGTGGAAACATCACGTCCACCTTGGCCTAGCACTTCACGCATCAGAGCCGCCATCGTGTAACCCGCAGCACCGGACTCACCGATAGCTGCACGGGCACTACCTGCCTCTACAAGAGCCTGACGACGACGCTCTTGCGCCCGCTCCGCTGCGGACTGATACTCTTGCTGTTCTCGAATACCTAAGTCAATAAACTGCTGCTGCATGTCCTGCAACGCCGATGCTTGGTTCAACTTGTGCATCTGTGTTTGCATCGACGCTTGGACGCGCTGAGCCTGATGACCAGCCAATACAGAGCCGATCGCAAGAGCCGCAGCTACGGCTGGAAGACACATTTAATCTCCCTCCATTTTTGGAAATAACTTCACGAACTCATAAAAACTTTCCCCGTTGATTTCTAGTTCACGTAAGAAAGTAAACCCTGCCCATTTGATCCATCGGATGTGAAGTGTGTTCTTAGCGTGAACCACGTTCGTTAGGGCTTCGTATTTCTCTCCTAGACGTGCAACCCATGGTCTCGTCTCTCGGAGTATTTGAAACCAATGTGTTCTGACTTCATCAGTAGCCATCATCCAGACAAACCCTAAGAAGGGAACTGGCGATGGGGCAGTACCGAAGATTACGTGCGGAATATCATCCTCCTCCGTTACCGCCACCCAACAACCATCAGGGGATTCCAGACCTTCCATAAGAACCTCAAGCGGGGTCTCAGAACCAGCCGCCCGAATCTCTAGAAGGTCTGCTTCCCTGAGTCGTGGAGCTAATGATTCAACGTCAGACACAGTCGCAGGTCTGACGATAAGCATTACAATCTCCTCGAACGGATAGTGAAGAAGCCCTCCCACTCCGCACTTAGGAAGTACGAAGGTAGGTAGGTATCGTTAACAAGAGCGACGGTAAGGGATTCGTTGTGTCCAATCAGGGGGAACGAGAACCTCCCCCGACCTAAAGCAACCTCACCGAGTACGTTATTGGCATCACCAAGAACCCGTCCGGTAAAGAGATACTTGTACGTGTCGCGGTTTCGCGGTGTTACCTCTACTCGGAAGAACCCTGACTTGTCGTACAGGATAGTCATACGCCGCAACTGAAGACGCCCTTCACCGACTACGTTCTGTCCACCGCCCGGGGAATCCTCACGAATGGCTAACGTAGAGAATTCATAGCGGAACACGTAAGGGGTGCCGATGTAGAACGGTTGATCTGTCCAATCCCCGTTAAGCACCAGAACAGACCGAGTACCTACCTGTTGAATCTCCTCGATGTCGGCTATCACTCCGGGGGCACGCGGACCACCAGGAGCCGTTACCAATTGAACAGAGTCAACATCGGTGCTGCTAAGTTGATACGGTAGGGTGATGTAAGTCTTACCGTCGATGAGAGCAATGCTTTCTACTTTGCTCTCGTTAACCATCTGGTCTAGATGTACGGCAATATTCCAGTTAGGTTCGGTCTTGCCCGGCTCAAGGTCCATATACTCCAAATGGATTCCATCAGGACGGCGAATGACCAAGTACAAGGTTGACTCAATGAAATCCGCGTTGAGAATCTGCGCGTCCTCCGGGAACTCCCAATGGGACCAAGACGACTGCATCTTCTCGTTATCCGCCCAATAGAACTTGTACACGTACACCTTATTCCGTGCGTCCTCAGTGAGAACGCAAAGGCAATCTTCAGTACCACTAGCGGCAATCTTGTAAACATTGCCGGGAACGTATTGTGGTACGTGACCAGTAATTTCGTTGGCGCCTAGTGTCTCTGTGTCGGAGTCAACGTAGTATTCCTTCAGGCTTGTGTACTTCCCTCGGTTCACCGTGAAGTAAATGTGTCGTCCAACACCAACAGGCTTCGCCTTAAGAGACGCTTCGTACTCAGTGATCTGATCGATACTGATCTTTGCTGGCGTCAGAATGTCCGTCTTACCCAACTGGAACTGAGTTTGGTCAGAGAACAGCAGCAGGGTTTCAGCGAAAGGCACCGCATGTCGCAGCAGCGATACCTTTACGTGCGATACGCCAACATCAATCGGATCGTCATCCAACACCGCTGTGGCGGTTGCTGGGAAGAAGTTGAAGAAGTCTCCCGCCCGCGAGAAGATTACGTTCTCGTCCGAGATGAAACCTAAACGGTTTCGATGGAAGAACACGTCCGAGATACGCCGACCGACAAAGGACGGCATAGGTGTACTTTCTAAGTCACCTACTTCCCGATCCGCATAGTCGATCTGCTCAAACGTAAACGTTCCATCAGCCTGACGAATCAGAGCGTGAGGCATAGTGGATGGGTCTAACTTATAGACCTCACCACCCTTACGCGTTTCCCGCCATACGCCTCCGTTAGTCGCCGTGTCGGTAACATCATAACGAACGTAGTAGTTATCGAAGCTCGAAGTTTGGTCCCCGGTAATCTCCACCACGTAACCGTCAACAGCACGCGCAGGCAACGACGAGAACCGCTGGATACGTTTACCAATCACTTCAATACCGTTGTCTCCAAGGGAGTCATTGGAACTGAAGCTGAAAGGTTGACCGTCTGTACGTACTACGTGAATCAAAGAACCGTTACGAGTAATGCTCCACGGCCCCGTTAGGTTTGCATTGAGAGTGTTGAAAAGTTGCGTACAGATATGGTCTGTAGTTACTTGGGTAGAGTGAGACGGTTGACTCCCATCGGGTACGGTATATGTCGCTGTAACACCATCGATAGTCACCGAGTAGTTACCACCATACGCCCCCTGCTTCACCCAAATAAGACACTCAGGGTTCCGTACCGGAGTAACGTCCGGTTTGTGTTGGGTGACGATTTTCGTGTTGAGTACGAAGGTATAGTCCGCAACGGTCACACAACGGAAATCCTCAAGGGGATTCATCGTTTGTAGATAACCATTACCGTGAGGATACGTTACTGTCTTTTCGTTTCCCTCAAGGTCGAATACACGGATACTTCCCTGAGTGATCACGACTAGATACTTCTCATCCCCGTCACGGTTGATCGTGTGGAGATAAGCCGGACCGTCGATTTCAATGGGAAGACGTTTGATGTGCCGCGTACCGGGCCGTTTACGGAGACCATCGACAACCGACGAGTATCCGTTGACTTGCTCGTTTGCTTGTGACGCTAGGCGTAGTGCCGGGGGTTGCTGGCTAATACCGTTGATCAGGTTTGGAATCGTAGTAGAAATAATCATCGGTGCAACACTCGCGCTACTGCATAGTTGTCCTTAAGAACGTTGTAGTCTGCTGTTTCTGTATCCATATCCCGAAGTGCTGCAAGCGCTCTGATTTCGTCCTGCTGTGAGAATGCAGACAGGGTTTCGGAGCCTACAACCCGCTCTTGGAAGATTCGTGAAGCACGGATCGTGATATAAATACGCGCCGCTTCCGGCAGTTGCTCGAAAGGAAGGAGCACCACCATATCCACGTTCAACGGCTTCTTGAACGTGTACGTGTGGTTACGCCGGTCGTACAGGCGGTTGCCACGCACCACTACATCAATGTCACTGTATTCCCCAACCGTATCCACACGGAGGACAGTAGCGGGGAGAACAATGGTCCCATCGACGGTCGGTTGAAGCGGAAAGTTCTTTTCGGTATTGAAATGCCAGCCCCTTGCTTGCACTTCACGGGACGTTGTATGAAGAATTTGACGAGCGATAACAACGTCAAGAAGTCCACTATCCTCCACCGTGTTGACAGGTGACTCCCCGATAGTGGTCAACATCGTGTTGATCGCTTCTAGTTCGGTAGTAGGCGTCAGCATCTAAATCCTAAAAGTCGAAAAAAAAGGGACCACGGAGGAAACCTCCATGATCCCTTTGGAAATTAGAAACGATGTCCCGTTACGGATTATGCGCCGTTAGGGAATAACAACCTCGATGGCAGCTTCGGGGCGAAGAACACCATGACCCACAGCGTACTTGGCGACCATCAGATAGCCTTGACGGTTAATCTGATACTCACCTTCCATCGAAAGGTCCATAAGTTTGACGGTGCCTACAGCGCTCGGGTGCATCGCAAGAGCGACCACTTTGGAGTAGTCGCCTGCGTACTTGTTATTCGTGCCAGCTTCAAGGGTACCCGGCTCGACGACACTACCCGGAAGGTTATTGGTCATCACAATGGTCATACCCGCGACACGGATAACGTTACCCGCCGCGTAGGAGCCTTCACCACCCCAATCCCGGTTCAGGACTTTGGTGGAACGGGCCAGCGCATAGAACTGCTCAGGACGGACGAAGAAGTAACGCTGATCGTCCGGCACGTCTTTCTCAGCGAAGATTTGCGCGGCGGCGAACATGGCTTCAGCCAGAGCATCGCCATTGACAGCATCACTAGCCGAATCAAGAGTGATGGTCGAACCGCCGTACTGGTCCGGGTCATCGATGGTCTTCGGCGAACGAGCGGCTTGCACACCCGTTTGCAGGATGTGTTTGTCCATCGTGTTAGCCAGCTTCGCACCGAGTTCCTTGGAGTAAACCGAACGAACGTCGTAGTGGTTCTTCGCTTCGTCAATGTTTGCGATAAACGCCGGAGCGATCAAAAGCTCGTCAATCGTGATTACACGCTCGGCGTGCTTGATCTTACCGCCAGGAATGAACTCGCCCGGAGTGTGGTAGTACGCATTGCCCCGACCCATCACGGGAAACTGGGCCGACTTACCACTAGTGATGGTCCGCACTTGGTGCTTGTCCATCATCACGTTGGTCTTCTCGAAGCTCGTCAGAACTTCACCAGCGAAGACCTTAAGAAACAGTTCATCTACAGCCCCGGCACCGTTCACCTGACCGAGACGCGATACAATTGCATTAGACAATTTAGCTATCCTTCAATGAATGGGTGAATAGAAGTTGTAAAAACGTTCCATCAGCCATTCACCGCACGTGTCTCAAAGGTGTCCCCGCAGGGGCTTTGGTACTGCTAGTGAATTGACTATGGTTTCAGTCACCGGCCTTGCTGCCAGTGCGACTGTGCTTCTACTCTTTCATCCACTGAAAGAGTAGTTAGTCCCCAAGAAAACCTCGGGGACTAACCGTAGGTACAACCACAGGAGAGAAAGGAGGAAATATCCTCCATAACTGCAACCTATCAGTTGTTGCAGAAGTATTCCCATTTCAGGTTATGGGAATGGATTTCTTGTTTTGTTCTTTCGGTGTCTGTTGAGTGCCAAGAGATAGGCTTAGTCCAGACACACTCATCGCTAGGGTTCGTCACGTTCATACTTCCGCAGCCGTTCAATGTCAGCGTCAGTAAGCTCACCGTGATAAACCCGATCATCAATCTCATAGGCGACTCGTTGTTGTTCCCTTGCCTTCTCAAGTGCCTCTAGGCGCACCGCTCGTTCTCCGTCCTTACGAAGCCGTCCTTCACGGATAAGGGTTAGGAGTTCCAGCAGTGCTCTGAAGAAGGAATCAAGGGCTTTGAGAAGGCTGCTCATCAGGCTTCTTCTCGGTCTTCGGTCCCTCCACCTTCGGTTCCTTGTTCTTCTTGTTGAACAGAAGGCTCAAGGCATCAACAAATTTATGCAACTTGTACATTGCAGAGCCTTCCTTCGGGTTCGGTACGAGATTCGCAATGGCGACCAGCAGACCGAACAGGGCACCAAAGACTGCAATAATGGCATCCCAATTCTCGACTACATATTCCATAGGCTATTCCTTACATGATGTTGGATCGGGCCAGACGCTGCTCAACCTGCTTACGGTAGGCAGGGTCTTTCTCATAGCGCGGGTCCTTCATGGCTTCCACCAGTTGTGCCACCGACTGGAAGGCCGATTCACCAGCGTTACCGCCCCCGATAAGTTTCGGATCGCGACCGGCTTCCTGTTGATAGCGGAAGGCAAGGCCAAGGACGGCGTTCTCAACGACAGTCATATCCTCACTGGCGACCGCTCGGTTAAACCGTTCGATCTCAGCGGGGTCCATGTTGGCAGCCGCCCACTCCTTCATAGCGGCAAACTGTTCCTCACCGCCCACCTTACTGATAATGTTGTTCAGGTCTGCTTGATACTTCGCCTCAAGACCTTCGATATAAGCATCGACAATCTCACGCCGAATACCGATCTTCTCAAGCGTCTGGTAGTGCTCCTCGGAGAGTTCGCCGTTCTGCCAGTAGTACTGCGTCATCGCGTCAACATCAACGCCCGCCTCCTCCACTCGCTTGAGTGCTTCGGCTTCGTCAATGTTTTTATCAGCGTTCGGCTCTTGTTTCTTCTCTTGGCTACGGCTACCGAGTTTCTTTTCAAGCTCTATGTAGGCACGCTCAAGTTCTTCGTAAGAGTCGTACTTACCGGCGATCTTTCGCTTAGGAGGTTTGTCCTGCTCCTGCAAATCTTGAAGGTGTTGTTCAAGCTCGTCCACCTTATCGATCATTGCCTGATCGTGGCCTTCAGGAGCGTTACCCGAAGTATCGACCTGAGGAGAAACGATAGTAGTCATAAGTCCTCCTCTTATCGGTAGGTAACGGTTAGACCGTTCACCTTACGAACTTTGCCAACCGTCTTGTTGTCGGCAGCCTTAGTGGGCGCCTTATCGACCTTACCTTCGTTGGTGTCTTTCTTCTTCACCTCGGGGATCGCCCTTTCGTTATTCTTGTCCTGCTCAATCATTGTGCTCTCATTGCTCCTTTCATCATTTCCTGTGCCATACCCATGCCGCCCTCCAACATCACTTGACCCATTGCAGCCTCTTGCTGCGCTTGGAGTTCAGCTTGGACTTCTTCTTCAGACTTCACCAGTCCTTTACTGTCGATACCAAGCGCAGTGGCGCGGCGAGTTAGGTAGTCACTGACGTTTACGTACTGCGCGACCACTTCATGACCAAACGTGTTCATCACTCCCTGTAGGAAAATGTCCAACTTGTTCAGGTCGTGACCTCGACCCAACGCTTCCAATCCAGTAATAATGGTCGGGCGGACGGTTCCTTTCGGCAGCGTCGGGATACGCTTCTGTTTCTCAAGACGGTGCATCAGAGCCTTCACAAGCGGCATCTGAAATTCCAGACTCAGAATCGAATACACACCACCAAGCGCATCCTCTAGCTCGTTCGCCATGTACCGAATTTCTTCGGCGGTAACACGCTCGCCTGTACGCTGAACAGCAGAGTTCAGGAGGAAGGCATAAGAGAGACGTGTAGAGATTGCTTCGATGACTTCATAAGCAATACGGAAGTCAGCGTACTTCTCGACTTGAACAACCGTCACATCTTCCGCCATCCCCGTCCGTACAGCACCGTTAGGGGATTCACTAAGGGCACGTTCGGACGTAACGCCGTTGGGGTTAACCAAGAACAGCACCTTTGCTGCGGCGGCGGAACCCTCAACGATCGCTTGGGTCAGACTCTCAAGGGAACGCAGGTCGCCGTAGTATTCCTCTACGTAACCGCGTCCGTAGTCTTCGCCGTCGATCTTGGTAAACCGCAGGGGAATCCAAGGACACCTGTCCAGCGGATAGGTGCCTTGAGACTCAGGAACGATCTCGTCTTTTACCTCTTGGTGGACATGCCACTTGTTGTCAACCCTACGAATGCGGGTGTAAATATCGACGGTCTTGTCGCTGTTAAGGTCTCCCTGCTCCACCATCTGTTGCATTTCTTCCGGCAACATCTTGGGACTTACGGATTCCTTAACGATAATGTCCAGTACGTTACCCATCGGATCACGCTCGACTACATAGCGATCCAGACGGAACATCTTTGCCCCGCCTTCGAAGGGCACATACAGTAGAGCGTTCCCTGCGACGAGAAGGTGCTTGAGAACCTCAGCGGCGGTAATCCGAACGGTAGAAGCCTCTATTTCGTTCTGGATGGCACGCTCAACTTTTCCAAGTGCTTCCTCTACCTCCGCCCGCATACCCTCCCGTTGAGTCATTTGCTCAAGGGTGTAGTCATCGATGGTCAGTCGGAAGAAAGGACTGTTGGGCGGGAGTAGAGCTAAGAGAAGTTTGGACGCTAGGTTGTTTACCCCTCGGGCACCCAAACCTTGAAATGGTGTCGGGAGTTTTGATGCTCCCGTATGATTGTCAGGCGGCAGTAGTGATGGAATGGTTAACTTCGCTGCATCACGTGCCCGACGAAGAAAGGGATCACGCTTTCCTTCAAGTTGTCGGTAGCGTGCACCCGCAGTGTTCTTCACAGGCTTTTACCTCCTACCGGGGAATATTCAATCCTTGGCCGCCTAGACCAACAACGTTCACATCGATACGAAGCGACGAACGGTCACCTGCACGCTTACGACGACGATTGACGTTCTCGCCCTGATCCTCGGCCAAACCTTCCACAGCCTCAGCGGTCTTCGGTGTGGTGGTTACAGGGGGTGCTGCGGGCGGCGGTGCAGATTTAACTTTCGGTTTCGATTTACACACTATGCTTACCTCTTAAGATTGATCTTCAATCGGTTGATACCCGAGCGGGCCGCTGCCACACGGCGGCGTTCCTCCTCTGCCATTGCCAATTCCTCGGCAGTCTTCTCGGGCGGAGGCGGCGGTGCGGCAGGGGTCTGAGCCTTAATCTTTGGCCTACTCATGCACATGCAGCTTGTTCTCCAAAATGTTGCGGTTCTGTTCGTCGTAGATACGTTGTAGGGTCCGAACCACACGACGCTCCCCTACACGTACCCATATCTCTCGGTCTGTCCATGAAAGCTCCGGAGTCCGCTCTGGAAACAGCGCGTGTAGAGCCTCCATCAGTTCCTTAGAAATGCGTGGAAAAGAATCGGGATTCAAAAATTAACCCTCCATAACTGCAACGTATTGATTAGTGGATAGTTATAGTCCCCGCATGACGAGCACGCGGGGACTACCTCAGTTACCGGATCGGACAAGCGCCGCCAGCACACCCCTCTTCTTGGAGTTCTTCCAATGAGTTTCCTCTGTCGATGTTGATCGGCTTAAGTTTTGCAACGTAATCCTTGAAGACTTCTTCGGTGACTACCTCTTGCGGAAGGTAGGGATAACCCAAGTCCTTCGCAGTCTTCGTAGGATCAGCACGGAGTAGGAAGCTCACACCAACGTAGTGGTCCCAGTTCTCCAACAACCAGTCCACAATGGCGGGAATCTCAGACGGGTCATACGAAATCGTACAAGAGACGTTCTGATGACACCACGCTTGCATCAACATCTTGTACCGCTCAAGCTGATCGACGGCACTTTCTAAGTTGACCTCAAGAACCGCGCCGTTCTTCTCAACCTTGTCGAACGGTACGTCCGACCATTCAATCGGGATCGTTGCGAGTACCGATTCTGGGTCTGTCGGGTGGTCGAAGATGTTGTATCCGCAGCGCCGCAGTTCGGACACCAACGGGTCATGTTTGGAGAACATGATGTTGTTGAAGATGTATCGGCCAAGCGGCTTGTGCATTCCCTCAGTGGTGTCCATCACCTTGCTTACGGTGCCGGACGGTTTGATCGTGGTGACGTTCTTGGGGCGCGGAAGACCGAGACTGTCAGCCATGGCGTAAGCCGCAGCCGTAGCCGCCCGTTCCAGTTCCTTGTATTCGTAGGTGGATAGATCAGGGCGACGAACAATCCCAGTAAGACCCACACCACACAGGCGCAGGAATGCGTTGTTCAGGTGCCATGCTTCCTGAAGGATTCCATCGCGCAGGTCCACACACGTCTGACGGTAGCAGGCACGTGCGGCCAACTCCACAGCCCGTTTGAGACCGGCAGAGTCACCCTTGAACTTCCCTACGTCCACATCGACAAGGTTGCAGAACGCTTTGTTGCCGAGCAGGATTTCCGCACAAGGGTTCACACCCTTAAACCAAGGGGCACGTTTAGTGGCAGCTTCGCGGTTAATGAAACCCGGCTCTGAACCACCAGACTCAAGCATTATCTGGAAGACATGCTCAAGTTGTTCTCGGGTGGGCTTGCTGTTGAAGATAAGAGAGTTATTCGATTGAGCACGTTGCGGGTTATCAATCCAATACTCTTTCTTCGCCGTTGCAAACTCGTACCACTCATCTTCCCCAAACGGCAACAACGCAATCTCAGCGGATCGTCGGGACGACAAAACGGTGCCCAACCAATTCATTATGTCCAGAATATCGATCCGGGTCAGCAATGCGTCTGCACGCTTGTTCAGGATTTCAACGATGGCCTCATAGGCGCGGGCGATGCTTGTGTCACCCGAACTGATCCATCCATAGCCCCGGAGCCGGATACCGGCAGGGCGTAGGTTAGAGAAATCCAACACCAGCTTCTTAGCGGGATACTTACCAGCCAGAAGTTTCCCGATAGATTTCGCCCACGCTTCTGCTGAGTCTCCTACCCGAATCGTCCAAGTACCAGTGGATTCATCGAACTCCTCAAAGTTATGTTCGCTTCCCCTCTCCCCCCTATCAAACTCCTCACGCGTAATCTTGGAGCGGATGATTTCCACTTCGGGAATCCGTTTCACAAAACCGGTGAGTTGTCCAACGATGGGACGGAAGCCAACACCACAGCCTTGTAGCAGAAGCCAAAAGGCGTCCACTACGTCATACACCGTTTCGATATGAGTAAAGGCACAGTTGAACTGAGAGGCTTCTCGCGTCTTAGCAATCTCAGTACCACCAAGCCAGAGAGTCCGACCGGCGACACACAGTTTCCGATCTAGGAGTAGTTGCCTAAGCTCTTCAAGCTCCGCCCATTCCTCTTTCAGAGGACGGCCAAGACTACGTTCCCAAAGCCACGCATGATGTTGGATAACTCGATCTACAGTTTCCTCCCACGTCTCAAAGGTCTTGCCCGCGTCGTCCAAGGGGCGGTTGTAGGTCCGACGGGTGACAATCTGAGAACGAGTCGAAGGGGAAAACTTATCGGTCATCCCCTGCTCCCTTAATTACACCTCGGGATTTTCGGTTTTGCAATTTTTCAAGGTTAGTTATTGCGACATGTTCAAGGGGCACTTTAATGATCGTGCAGATTTCTTGAAGCTGCCAAAGAATATCCCCAAGCTCTTTGATGATGGCATCCCGAAAAGCCTCAGAGCTACCGTAGCGCTTCACCATGTCGTCGCCGCGCTCTGCCTTAGCCACGAGACCGAGAAGTTCACCTACCTCCTCAGCGAGTCCGTAGAATGGATAATGATCCGTCTCATAGACACCATACTTAGAGGCTTCTTGTTGGTAGGCATTCAGAGAAAGTCCGGTGTCCATTTGAAGGTTTTTATTCGTTTCCATATTCGATCTCAATCAGTTTTTCTAGGTAGTGTTTTGCTTTTTCCAAGTCCTGCTTCCCGTTCTTATCCCGGAATCGGACTACGTATTTGATGATGTTCCCTTGAAAGAAATCTAGGTTATTCGCAGCGATAAAATCCCAAGGTTGAATCTGCTTGCTTTTGTAGTGAGTACCTGCAATTTGTTTAGAGTTAGCTGAGGAGTAACCGCTACCGTAAACACGGTCGATGTATTCCTCTGCCGTCAGTTTGTCGGTGGAGTCCATAGGATTGGCTTCTTTCCTTTAAAGTCGTAATCGGATGCTCTAAGGATTCGTGCGACACGCGCCTGAACCAGCGCTTCTTCTTCGCTCAGTCCTTTCTTGGCGTATGTCTCCACTACTGCATCCCAATACATTCGATATAGTTGCTCTTGATCAGCCCAAGGCGTACCCTCATCAAGCACCTCATCAAGAATCTTGGCGGCAGTAACTGGACCAATCGAAGGACACCCGTAGTACCCATCTGCGGGGTCGCCGGTGAGCGTTTGCATCATGTGTGCTCGATTGGCTTCATGTTCCGAAACCTCGACAAGCTCACCGGAATTGCTGTAGTAGATCGTGCCGGGAATCGTGTTGAAGTCCTTATCGACGGTGATAACGATCTTGCGTCCCTTAAGTTTCTTCCACGTAGAGAGAATTCCGAGAACGTCATCGCCCTCAAGGCCGGGGCGGATGAACGTGTTGAACTCCTCCTGAATGAACTCTTTGAGGACACCGAGAATCATCGGACGACGAATGTGCGCTCGGTTCTCTTTGTAGGACGGAAGAATCTCCTTACGGAAGTTCTCTCGGTCAGACAGCGCCACGATGATTTCGTCAGCCCCTACTGTCTCAGCAAGGGAGTGGATACGTGAGACCAAAGCCTCCTTTGCTTCCTTCTCGCAGGCATGCAGCGTCCACAGATCGTCATCCCATTTGATGGGTCGCTCGGACGCGGATGCGATCTCATAGGCGTAAACGTCACCGTCAATCAGCGCGATTGTCTTTGTTGCCATATAGCATCCCTGCATAAGCCGGTGCGGTCGCACCGCAAGAGAACACAATGATTGACGCTAGGATCGCCACTAGAACCTTCTTGAATTTAGCCATCATTGAACCTTCATACCTCCTGTCCGACTTGAGTCCACCACCAGTCCCTGACTTGTCATTTGAACCAGCGATTGCAGTGTCAAATGCGCCGCAGCTCGTAACTTTTCTTTCATGATCTTGTCGTTAACAGTCTCGGCGGTCGCAGCGATGTTCAGGAGCGTGTTAACCCGCGAGTCAAAAAGATCGACGAACAACACTTGTTCATCGTCCGTTTCGTACATCATGTCGTCATCACTATTCATTAGTGGATACCTCAGTGCGAGTTAAAGCCTCCCAAGACACCGGAAACAACATTTCCATAAACGAAGATATTGCCGCTGCGTACTGCCGGATTTCTTTCTGTGCGTGTGAGTCTTTACGCAGACGGACCAGACGAGCATAGCCCGCCAGAGAGCCAGTCTCGTAGAACTCCGTATAGGTGGACTGCGGGAGAACCATACGTGCCTGCTCGGGGCACACACCACAGCTTAGAAGGTGCTGGTACATATTAGAACATTCAGCGTATAGATTGCTGATGTCCCTACATACCTGTTCGTTGTTAGCCACAAGTTCATCGCTGCTGATTAGATA